>LFIK01000047.1_pt1 | contig 73616 bp, 63 predicted proteins | sample 643401 | NCBI WGS metagenome assembly LFIK01 (sample SAMN03777447, study PRJNA286221) | soda lake metagenome | biome: soda lake; feature: Kulunda steppe; material: water; isolation source: sample T5-Br brine of Lake Tanatar-5 | place: Russia: Kulunda steppe | collected 2010-07
CCTCGTGCTGCTCGGTGAGGAGTGGCTCGATCTCGACGCCCTCGTGTTCGACCACCCGGCGGGCGAGCGCACCGACGTGCCGCGCGACGCCTCGGGTCTCGGACCGAACCCACACGTATGGACGTCCCTGCGCAACGCGCGCGCACTCGTGCTCGGCATCGTCGAGGTGCTGAGCGAGATGGACGCGGACGACGCGGCCGGATACGCGACCCGAGGTGCTGCCCTCGTCGCCGAGCTCGATGCACTGGACGAGCGCATCGCGGCTGCGGTCGCGACCATCGACCTGGCTGACCGCGTGCTCGTCACCTACCACGACGCGTGGATCTACTTCGCGCGCGACTACGGGCTCGACTACGCGATCGCGGTGCAGGGCGGCGACTACTCCGACCCGTCCGCGGCCGGCGTGCGCTCGCTCATCGACCAGGTCCGAGCGCTCGGCGTGCGCGCCGTGTTCGGGAGCCGCGTGTTCCCGAGCGCCGTGCTCGAGGTCATCGCCGCTGAGTCTGGGGCGACCTACGTCCCCGGCCTCTCCGACGACGCGCTCCCCGGCGAGCCGGGCGACCCCGTCCACTCCTACATCGAGCTGATGCGCCAGAACGCGGTCATCATCGTCGAGGGGCTGGGCGGCGACGCGTCGGCGCTGGTCGACTGACCCGGCCCCTGGCACGGACCCCTGGCACGGACCCCTGGCACGGACCCCTGGCCCATTCATCGCGATTTGACATTAGGAATCGTTCATAACCTTTCCTGACCAGCACGTCCCCCTCCCGCAACGACTACGGGAGCACGCATGACCGCAACCACCCAGCTCTCCCGCCGGCGCGGCCGTCGTCTGGCCGCACTCACCGGCGCGATCGCGCTCGTCCTCGCCGCATGCGGCGGCGACGACGCTCCCGAGGCGTCGGCACCGACATCGCCGCAGCCCGACGCCCCGGTCGTCGCCCCCGTCGAGGTCGTGGCCACCACGTCGATCCTCGGTGACCTCGTCGCGAACCTCCTCGGCGACGACGGCACCGTCCGCGTCCTCATGGGGCCCGGGGTCGACCCACACGGCTACGAGGCATCCGCAGCGGACGCCGCAGCGATGCGTGATGCGGAGCTGGTCGTCGCGAACGGGCTCCTCCTGGAGGAGGGACTGATCGCGACGCTCGAAGCAGCCGAGGCCGACGGCGTCCGTGTCCTCACCGTCGCCGACAAGCTCGACCCGATCCCGTTCGGCGCCGGCGCCCACGACCATGGGCACGACGACCACGGACACGCGCACGGCGATGAGGACCCGCACTTCTGGTGGGACCCGATGCGCACCATGACCGCCGTCGAGCTGATCGCCGCGGAGCTGACCGACATCCGACCGGAGATCGACTGGAGCGCCCGCGCAGTCGCCTACAACGCCCAGATCCTCGAGGCCCACGAGGAGATGCTGACGCTGTTCGCGTCCATCCCGACGGAGCGTCGTCGCATCATCACCAACCACGATGCACTGGGGTACCTCGAGGCCGCCTACGACTTCGAGGTCATCGGGACCGTCATCCCGGGCGCGTCGACGATGGCCGCGACCAACCCACAAGCCTTCGCTCGCCTCATCGACCTCGTCGTCGCTGAAGGCGTCGACGTGATCTTCGCGGAGAACACCGACTCGGTCGTGCTCGCCGAGCAGCTCGCGTCGGAAGCGGTCGGTCGCGGTGACGTCGCACTGCAGGTGGTGCGCCTCTACACCGACGCGCTGGGTGGACCCGGCTCAGGAGCCGAGACGTACGTCGACATGCTGCGCACGACCGCGACGCTCATCACCGAGGCGCTCACCGGCGCCTGAGCGCCTGAGGATCTGAGGACCTGAGCGCCCGTCCCTCCGTCCCTCGTCCTCGCGGGCATACTCCCACCCGCGGGGCGAGGGACGGAGGCGTTGTGGGCAGCGACGGCCAGACACGCATCATGCGGTACCTCGGCGTCTACGACGCCGACGGTGGCCTCGCGGGCGAGCTCCGCTACGTCGTCGGCCACCTCCTCGGAACCGCCGAGTGCTCACTGTGCGACATCACCCACTCCCCCGTCCGCCGCAAGCGCACCTGGGATGCGATGGTGGCGGAGCTCGATGCGCCCTTCGCCCTGCGCCATCGCAACGAGCTGACCGACGAGGAGACGCGCGCCCTCGCGACGATGGGTCTCCCCGTCGTCGCTGCGGAGCTCGGCGACGGGAGCTGGGTCCGGCTGCTCGACCGTGACGCGCTCGACGCGTGCGGTGGCGATGTCGGATCCTTCGCACGCATCCTTCACGAGACCGCAGCCCGCTCCACGACTCCCGACGTCGCCCCATGAGCGAGGTCGGCCGGACGCAGGACGCAGGGTTCCAGATCGGGGTGCGACGGACCGTGCCGCACCCGCCGGAGACGGTCTGGGCAGCGCTGGTGTCGGATGCAGGACTCGCAGCGTGGCTCGGTGGACCCGTCCAGTTCAGCCTCGAGCCCGGCGCACCGTTCACGACGGCGCACGGACATGAGGGAGAGATCCGCAGCGTCCGTCCCGTCGACCGCATCCGCGCCCGCGTGCGACCGCCCGATCGTACGGCGGCGACGACGGTGCAGATCGCGCTCGTCCCCGCCGCGACCGGGACCGCGATCGTGCTGCACGAGGAGCAGCTCGCCGATGCGGCGGAGCGCGAGCAGCGCAGGACCCACTGGCGATCGGTCGCCGACGCCCTCGCTCGGGTGATCGACGAGCAGACCTCGCCACGATGAGCAGCTTCGAGCGAACATCAGGACCGTCGGGCCCTCGGCGCCGCGGCTCGGGGCTCACCTGGGCCGTCCTCATCCTGCCGCTGCTCCCGCTGGTCCTCCTTCTCGCGACCTCGAGCCCCGCGCACGCCCATGCGGTGCTGCTGCGCGCCGACCCTTCCGACGGTGCGGTGCTCGCACTCGCGCCGAGCGCCGTCCGCCTCGTCTTCAACGAACCGGTCGATGCGGTCGGACCGGGACTCCGCGTCTTCACCGCGGACGGCACGCGCGTCGATCTCGGCCGTCCCCCCGAGCGTGCCGACGTCACCGCGACCGACCGCACCGTGCTCGCGACCGCACTGCCCGACGACCTCGGCGCCGGTGGCTACGTCATCACCTGGCGGGTCCGCTCCGCCGACGGGCACGCGATCGCCGGAACGTCACGCTTCACCGTCGGGGACGCAGCACCCGTCTCCGACGACGTCGCGGCCGCCCTCGCCGACGCCGATGCGCCGGCGCTGGTCCGCCTCGCCGACCGACTGGCGCGGGGTGCGATGCTGCTCGGACTGCTCGTCGCATCCGGGACCGCCACGGCTGGGCTCGCTGTCGCGCGGACCACACCGCAGCGGCGCAGCGCGGCACGTGTGACGCTGCGCTCCGCCGGCGCGACGCTGCTGCTCGTCCCTGTGGTGCTGTGGCTTCAAGGAGCCGTGCAGGCCGGTGCGACCGGCTGGGGGGCGGTCAGCGGCGCGCTGTCCGGCGATACGGCGTCGACCGCGGCGATCGTCCGTGGCACCGGACTCGTCCTGCTGGTGCTCGTGGCCCGGCGCAGCCTGCGCGACGAGCACGCCGCATCCCCTGCGGTGCTGACCCTGCCCGCGGCCGCGCTCGCACTCCTTCCGCTCGCGTCGGAGGGGCATCAGCGCGGCGCGGCGCTGCTGCCCGGCCTCGACACCATCCATCTCAGCGCCGGTGCCGTCTGGATCGGTGCCGTCCTGCTGCTCGCGCTCGCCGTCACCTCACAGGGCGGGACGGTGGACCCCGGCACGGACGACGTCGATCGGCTCGCCGACCGCGTCGGCCGGACGGCGCTCGCCGCCCTCGCTGCGGTGACGCTCGCCGGGCTGGCTCAGGCGGTGCTCCTGCTCGACGGTCCGCGATCGTTGGTGTCCACCGCGTACGGGGCGACGCTGTCGGCGAAGGTCGCACTCGTGGTGGCCGCGGTCGGTGCGGCGCAGCTGGCTCGCCGCCGTGCGCGGCGCACGGGCGGCTGGCAGCGCGCACGCGGGCTGCTCCGCGTCGAGCTCGCGCTGCTCGCTGCGGTGGTCCTCGCCACCGGCGCGCTGATCACCCTGCCGCCACCCGTCGACGCGCAGGTCGACCTGTTCACCAGCTCCGCGCCCCTCGACGACGGGCTGGTGCTCGACGTCGGGGTCGATGGCAGCCGGCCCGGCCGCACCGAGCTGCACCTCTACGTCATCGAGGACGGCGCGCTGACGGGACGGTCCCTCGACGTACGTGCGGTGCTGACCTCGGTACCGGACGGCATCGGACCGTTCCGTGTCAGCCCGCTGCTCGTCGAGCCGGGCCACTGGTTCGCTGCACTCGAGCCGCTGCCCGCGGGCGACTGGTCGCTCGAGGTCACCGTCGGCCTCGACCGTTTCACCGCTCGCACGACGACCTTCACGGTCCCGCTGCGCTGAGGAGGTCCCTCATGAAGCTCCCTGCGTCACTGCCCACCACGGCTCGTGCGCTCACCGACGCGCTCACGACGATGCTGCTCGCGCTGGTCCTCCTGTTCGCCCTCGCCACCCCAGCGTCCGCGCATCCCTTCGTCGTCGGTGGCGGCCGCGTGCCCGTCCAGAGCCTCGCGACCATCGAGCTCGATCTCGCTCACGGCTGCGACGACGAACGGGCCGGGCAGGGCCGCGACACCGACGAGGTGGCCCTGGAGGTGCCGGCGTGGCTGCGCATCGTCGACGTCCCGGTCCCCGAGGGATGGACGGTCCAGGTCGAGGATGCGATCGGCACGACGCTCGGCGTCGTCGTCTGGAGCGCGACCACCGGTGCGGAACCGGCCCCTCGCTTCGCGCTCGACGTCGTCATCGATGGCGAGGCCGGTGAGACGCGATCACTTCGGGTCAGTCAGCGCTGCGGCGACGTCGTCGAACGGTGGGTCGGGACCGCGGAGGAGCCGGCCGATCAGCCTGCCGTCCGTCTGCTGCTCGAGGCCGCCGATCCGACCTCGCCGCCTCCGCCGCTTCCGGAACCCGAGCGTGAGCCTGAGCCGCAGCCTGAGCCGGCGCCGGGACCGGGACCGGAACCGCAGCCCGCGCAGGAGACGGCGCCGGAGACCCAGCCTGCGCCCGACCCGGCGGACACGGACCGTCGGGGCGCACTGCTGCTCGTCGGCACGCTCGCTGTCGTCCTGGCGATCGGCGTCAGCGCCGCCCGATCGCGCCTGCGGCGCTGACCGACACCGATCGTCCCGGGCACACGAGCGCGCGACGCGGGCACGTCACGCGCGCGCGACACGGGTCAGAGGTACGTGAGCACCCGGCCGGCGACCCGCTCGTGACCGAGCGGCCCCGGGTGGAAGCCGTCGTCGGCGAACACGTCACGGGTGAGCTGGTCGCGAGGCAGCGGCACGAGGACGACACCCTCCTCGTCGGCGACACGCTGCTGCATGCGCGAGACCCGTCGCACCAGCGGACGCATCCCGAGCCGGACGAGGCGCGGGAGGCCTGGGGCGACGGACAGGTCGGGGCACCCGACCAGCACGATGCGCACGTCAGGTGCAGCGAGCTCGCGGATGCGCACGATGAGCGCACGCAGCGCCGCCTCGACCTCGTCGACGGGGATGCGATCCTTCGCATCGTTCGCTCCGACGCCGAGCAGCACGATGTCGGCTCCGGCGACGGCCTCCACCTGGTCGGCGAGCACGTCGCCGGTGGTCGCGCCGTTGCGCGCGACGCTGCGCAGACGCGTCGCGCGCCCGTCCCGCAGATGCAGCGCCCGTGCGATGCGGCGTGATGCGCTCTGCTCGGGATCGGTCAGACGGAATCCGGCGCTCGACGAGTCACCGAGCGTCACGACGGTCCGCTGCGGCTCGATGCCGTCGAGCTCGACATCGAGCACGAGCATCGGTCGCGATCTCGCCTCGTTGCGCATCCTGCGGACCCGCAGCGCAGCCAGCGTCGCGGGCCCGACCAGCGCGACCGCCGCACCCCCTGCCGCGAGCGCGGAGCGTCGCCAGCCGGTGGTCCACCCACCGGCCGCCGCGTCCGCGGAGCCGTTCGTCGTTCGCGAACCGTTCCTGGGACCCATGCCGGGACCTCCTGATCCGTATGCCGTCCTTCGGCCCGAAGTGCACCGCGGTGCGCGATGCTGTCCCCGTCCTGACCGAGTATCCACGGATGAGCGCCAGCGGGCCACTGCCGATGGTCCCGGACCGTCCACGCTCCCGAACCACCGTTGATGAGGGCCGAAGGAGGTCGTGTGCGTCGCCTACGGATCGAACACGTGACCCCGACCCTCTCCGGCGACGTCCTCCTCCTCGGGGGGCTCACCACCGTGCTGCTCGGATCGCTGCTCGGCGTCCTGGCCATCGTCGATCCGGGCGGGAGCACGGACAGCGTCGCGACCGCCGAGACCGGAACGGACGCGGTCCCACCCTCCACGTCACCTGCCGTGACGGACCGCCCGCCCACCGGCACCGGGACGGACCCCTCCGGTGATGGCCCGGCCGATGGAGCGGACGCGGACGCAGAGGCGGACCGGTCGTCGACCCTGCGGGCACTCGCTCCGTGGATGGTCCCGGCAGAGGGCTCGCTGCTGCACGGCAGCCGCTTCGGTGACGTCGACGGGTTCCTCGTGTTCCGCGGCAACCCGACCCGCACGTTCTACGGCGAGGGACCGGTCCCTCGCGAGCCAGCCATCGCCTGGTCGGCACCGTCGGAACGGATGTGCTCGGTCGAGGAGTTGCCCGACGAGCGCAAGGTGTGGTGCGGGATCGGCTGGACCGGGCAGGTGGTGCTCCTCGACCGCGGCAGCGACGGCATCGACGACGTCGAGGTGATGGTCGGCGGCTACGACGGTTCGTTCCACCTGTTCGACGGCGCGACGGGTGAACGCACCCGCCCACCGTTCGTCACCGGCGCGATGGTGAAGGGCACCGAGTCGCTCGATCCGGACGGCTTCCCGCTCGCCGTCGTCGGATCGCGCGACGGGTTCCTGCGCGTCGTCGCGCTCGACCGCCCCACCCCCACCGAGCTGTGGCGGCTCGGCCGACATCCGGAGGGCGTGTGGAACGACGACTGGGACGCCAACCCGACGATCGTCGACGACGTGCTCTACGCAGGCGGTGAGGACAGCTGGTTCCGGATGTGGCGGCTCAACCGTGCGTACGGCCCGGATGGGCTCGTGACCGTCGACCCCGAGCTGCTCGTCGAGGTGCCCGGATTCGACGACGCGCTGTTCGCCCGCATCGGCGACAGGAACGTGTCGATCGAGTCGAGCCCGGCCATCACTGCCGACCGCGTCTACTGGGCGAACTCCGGCGGGCGCGTCATGGGCATCGACCGGCAGGCAGCACTCGAGGGTCGCGTCGTCATCACCTTCGACCACTGGGTCGGCGACGACACCGACGCGTCGATCGTCGTCGACCGTGACGGGATGCTCGTCGTCGCCGTCGAGCAGGAGCGTCGCCTGCCCGCGGCCGAGGGGATGGGGCAGCTCATGCGCCTCGACCCGTCTCTGCCTGACGACCCGGTGCTGTGGCGCCTCGACGTGCCGGCGGTGCCGGGCGTGGAGGGCGCGGACGGCGGCGTCTGGGCGACACCGGCCGTGTACGACGACGTGATCTACGTACCGACGAACTCCGGCCGGCTCCTCACCGTCGACCTGCAGGATGGCACCGTGCTGTCGAACGAGTTCCTCGGTGGACCGCTGTGGTCCTCCCCCGCCGTCGTCGAGGAGCCCGGCGGTCCGGCCTGGCTGGTGCTCGCCACCTGCGCGCGGCCGTCGGTGCGCGGCTACACGCTGGAGGATCCGGCCGAGCCGCGCCTGCGCTGGGAGGTCGCGATGCCAGGCTGCATCGAGGCGACCCCGGTCGTCTGGCGCGGCAGCATCTACGTCGGGACGCGCGACGGTCGGCTGCACGCGCTGCGGTGAACGCCGCGGGACGAGAGGCTCAGCGGAAGGAGAGCCCGATGATCAGCGCGTACGTCGGGACGAGCGAGGCGAGGACGAACGTCCGCGTCGAAAGGTGCCGGGAACGCTCCTCGAGTGCCGCCAGCCGTGCCTCGACCTTCGCGAAACGATCGACCATCTCTGTACGGAGCTTCGCGATCTCTGACTGCACCTCTGCGCGGAGCGCCGCCATGGAACCTTCCAGGCGCTGACTGGTCGCCTCGACGTCCTGACGCGTCGCCATCTCCTGTCCGGCTGGGACCACCAACTCGCGGTGGTGGTCGTGGTGGCGGGATGGGCTTCGGCGTCGAGCTGCTCGATCCGGGCGTGGGGCTGGTCGTGTTCCTCGGCTACGTCACCGTCGCCTGCGTCGCAGCCGGCGTGCACCTGACCCGCGGCGACGTCTGACGCGACGACGGGTGGTCGGCCGTCTGACGTCCCACCCCACCCATCCGGGCGCCGACCGGCTCCGAACCTGTCCGGCCGTCGAGTGGCGGCCTTCTGACTGTAGGGAGTCGTCATGCTCTGGAACCTGGAGAACTCCGTCGCCTTCTCGCCGGCGCAGTTCGACCTGATCTCGAACATCCTCACGATCGGTTACGCCGCCCACTTCGCAGGGCTCGCGTACTTCATCCTCAGCCGGAAGAACGTCGCACCCCGCTACCGCTCGATGACGACCATGTCGGTCGTCGTCATGCTGTCGGCCGCGCTGCTGCTGCTGCGCCTCGACCTCAGCTTCGGGAACGCGTTCGTCTTCGACCCGCAGACGCAGATGTACGTGCTGGGGGATGCGACCTACTCGCACGGCTATCGCTACCTGAACTGGCTGATCGACGTTCCGCTGCTGCTCACGCAGTCGTTCTTCGTGCTCAACATCGCGAAGAAGGACCTGTGGGGCTACCGCTTCAAGCTGGGTGGCGCGGGCGCCCTCATGGTCGTCCTCGGCTACGTCGGGCAGTTCTACGAGGTCGTCGACCCGCTGGGCGCGCTGCTCTGGTGGGGTATCGCCGCGACCATCCCGTTCATCTACTTCACCGCGATCTTCTGGCGCCTGACCGGCGAGTCGCTCTCGTACCTGCCCGGCCAGGCGGCGAGCACCATGCGGCAGATCCGCTACCTCTTCATGTTCTCCTGGAACCTGTACATCGTGGCGTACATCGTCCCGATGCTCGGCGACTTCGGGCAGAGCGCGGAGGCTGCGGTCACCCGCACCTACCTGTTCACGATCGCCGACGTGCTGTCGAAGATCATCTACGGGATCCTGCTCGGCAAGGTCGCTACGGCGCGCTCCGTCGCGGAGGGCTTCGAGGTCGACGGCTACGAGTGGCTCGCGGAGGACTCGAAGAACTGAGGCCTCGGCCGAACCACGACGCAGCACCGCACCACGGGGGCCCCGACCACACGGTCGGGGCCCTCTCGCGTCACGGCCACCACTCGAGCCCGAGCCTGAGCCCGAGCCCGCGAAGGATCCGCTCCGGACGCGCCCTCAGGAACTCCCCTAGGGTGCGGCCCACGACGAGAGCCGGGAGGAGGACGGGATGGCGGACAGCACCACGGCGGCGGCCTACGAGGACTTCCAGTACGAGAACCTCGCGTTCCGCAACACGCATCCCGACTGGCTCGGGACCGTCGGCCGCATCTTCGGCATGACCCCGGCACGCGCCGACGCCTGCCGTGTCCTCGAGCTCGGCTGCGGACCGGGCGGCAACCTCGTGCCGCTCGCCGAGCTGCTGCCCGGCAGCGAGTTCGTCGGCGTCGACCTCTCCTCGACCCAGATCGCTCGCGCCCGTACCGACGCCGCCGCGATCGGCGCCACCAACGTGCGGTTCGAAGCGATGGACATCCTCGATGTCCCCGACTGGGGGCCGTTCGACTACGTGATCTGCCACGGCGTGTTCTCGTGGGTGCCCGACGACGTGCGCCGACGGATCCTCACGATCGCGAGCGAGCAGCTGTCCCCGCAGGGCATCGCCTACGTCTCCTACAACACGCTGCCGGGATGGCATGCCCGCGGGATGCTGCGCGCGATCCTGCGCCGTGTCGTGCCGGAGGGTCCGCCGCAGGAGATGGCCCGGACGGCACGGACCTTCCTCCACATCCTGCGCACGCAGACGCCGGAGCGGCTCCCGCTCGGCGGATGGCTGCGCGGTGAGCTCGCCCTGCTCGACCAGCTCTCCGATCGCTACCTCTACTTCGAGTACCTCGTCGAGGAGAACGTCCCGCTGTACTTCGACGAGTTCCTGCAGCTCGCGACCGACGCGGGGCTGCAGCATCTCGGCGATGCGGACGTGTCGAGCATGCTGCCGTCGCAGCTCGGCGAGGAGGGTGAGCGCTTCGTCGACTCGATCACCTCGACGCAGCTCGAGCAGGAGCAGCTGCTCGACTACCTGACGATCCGCCTCTTCCGACGCACGCTGCTGTGCCGGAGCGACGTCGCGCTGGATCGCGAGATCGACCACCGCGTGCTCGCCGACGGCTGGATCGGGAGCGACCTGACCACGCCGGACGATGATGAAGCCGCAGGCGACGACTCGCTCGGCGACGAGCCGCACAGGACGCCCCTGCTCGACGACACGGAGCTGACGTTCACCGACGCGGACGGCCTGCGCATCAGCTCCGACGACCCGGTGTCGAAGACCATGCTGCACCTGCTCGCGCTCGCCGGACCCGCCGGCATGGAGGTCGACCGGCTGACCGCGACGATGGCGCGCATCCTCGATCGCGTCGAAGGGGCGGACGAGACGGATGGGACGGAGCCGGCCGACACATTGACCGACGAGGTGACGGCGCGAGCGATGCGCATCCTCGTGCAGGGCCGGCTCGATGCCGGCAGGTGGCAGCGACCGGTGACCGCCGGCGTCCCGCAGCGACCGACCACCACCCGCCTCGTGCGTCACCAGGTCGCTCAGGGACTGACGAGCGTCGTCACCGCCCGTCAGGAGCACCGCAGCGTCGACCCGCTCGACCGCGTGCTGCTCGCCGCGATGGACGGGACGCGGGATGTGCCCGAGCTCGCTCGGGCGGTGCTCGACGCGCGCGATGAGGGGACGCTCGCACTCGAATCGGCCGACGGCCCCGTCGACGACCCGCAGGCGCTGACCAGGCTCATCACCGACCGGCTCAGGCAGCTGGCCGCCTCAGGCCTGGTCCTCGACCCCGAGCGGATCGGCTGAACCGCACGCCGACCTGGGCGCTGCGGTCAGTTCAGCAGCAGGAAGCGGCCGTTGGGGGCTTCGGTCGCCTCGATCTGCATCTCGTCGGACACCGGGACCGGCTCGGGCAGGATGGCGGACCGGACCTGGAACGCCGGTCGCACGGCGACCCGGCCCTCCATCGGATCCCAGCTCAGGACGGCCTGGCCCTCCGGCGCGAACCCGTCGACCTCGACGATCCCCACGAGCCTGCGGGTCCCGCCCTCCGGGCGCGGGACGGTGACGAGCACGCGGCGCTGCGTGTCGAAGGCGTGCACGAAGCGAGGGTCGAGCCCGCGCTCGTCGAAGTCCGCACCCCACTGCGCCCTGCCGACCTCGAGCAGCGACCGCATCAGGGCGCCCTCGGCAGCGCGGGCCGCGCGTCGCGACACGCGCGGGGCGGCACGTCGCGCCGCCCGACGAGCTGCACGGCGCTCCCTGCGCGTCGCGTCCGGCCCGGGTGCATGGTGCGGCGCCAGCACACGTTCGGACGGGACGGCGTCCTGCAGCGAGGCCTGCGAGTCGTGGACCTGCAGCGGCGGGACGACCGGCGACGACGTCGCGATCGCGACCGAACCTGAAGATGCGGTGCTCGGCGCAGCAGCGTCCGGAGCGGTCGCCGTCGATCCGGACGAGGTCGATCCGGATTCCGTCGCTGCGTCCGGCGTCGCGCCCTTCGTCGTCGCGCCGCTCTTCCCACGACCGGAGAACATGCGGAGCAGACGGTTGGAGCGAAGCCGCCGCCAGCCGCGCACGAGCGGATTGCGCGACATCTGCGAGCGCGCCATCGAGCGGGGATCACGGATCCTCGGCTTGCGGGGTGTGCGAGGCATCCGGGGCATCCGGCCTCCCCCGCCACCTCCGGGAACACGTGGCATCCCACCACCGAACGACATCACCGACCTCCATCGCCCCTGCGCCCGTGGACGCAGCGTTCGAACCTGTCACCTCGTCAGCAACCTAGCCGTTCACGCGTGCAGCGGCAGAAGCCGCCGGGCCGCCGTCAGGACGTCGGCACACGGTCCTGCAGGCAGAACGTCCGGCCCTCGACCACGACGAACGGGACCCGCTCCCCCTGCCCGAGCTGCTCGCAGGCCTCCGCGTCCACGACCTCCGCGATGACCGAGCCGTCGTTGATCGCTGAGCACCGTTCGGGCTGCACCCGTCCGGACGCGTCGACGACGAAGCAGGACCCGACCTCGAGCAGCGCGGGCAGCGGCTCGTCGCTCCCGGGCATCAGACGCGACATCAGCCCGCCGGCGCTGGCGAGAACGAGCAGCAGCGTGCCGGCCATGACGCCGACGACGATGGGGATCACCACGGTGCGCAGGAAGCGTTCGCGACCCTGGTCGACCATCCCTGGCGTCCGGATGCCCGCCTCCGGAGCGACCGACGCAGGAGCAGGAGCAGGGCCGGCATCGACCGCCCCGTACTGCGCGTGACGGGTCGGGTCGTCGGTCGGCTCCGGGCGCTGCGCGTCGCTCCACTCGGCCGTCGGACTCGCCGCTCGTGCCGCCGCCTCGCGCAGGGCTGCACGGCTGCGGTAACGCTCGCCCGCGGTCCGTCCGACGACCGACGCGCTCGTCGTCGCCGCTCCGAGCACGTCCGCGAGCGTCAGGTTGGCCCGGACCCCCGTCCGGCACCAGCGCGCCAGCAGGTCCGCACCTCTCGCGACGACGGCATCGTCCGAGGCACGCATGCGCGTGAGCGCGTCGCTCGACTCCGGCTCGAACAGGTCGCGCTGCTCCAGCACGAGGTTCTCCCCGCGGTGGAACGCCCACAGCCCCGGGTCGGTCACCAGCGCACGCAGCGACGTGTGCACGAGCAGCGCCGAGAACGTGTCGACGAAGCGGGACACGTGCCCATCCTCGATGCGCTGCGGGTGCTGATAGTTCGGGTGCCCGACCTCGGTCGGCGGCGCGGTGAGGTGCGCGCCGCTCGCCGGGTCGAACAGCAGCACGCCGTCGAAGTCGATGAGGCGCAGCTCCCCCTCGCGGGTGACGAGCACGTTGCCATGCTGCAGGTCCCCGTGCGCGACGCCGCACGCCATCATGAGCCGGCAGGCCTCCACCCATCCCTCCGCCAGCGCACTGACGCGTGCCGGACGGTGCACGTTGTCGCCGACCCATCGCGTCAGCGTGTCCCCGTCGATCCACGGCATCGTCACCGCCGGCCAGCGGGTGCCGTGCACCTCGAGCGCGTCCGCCTTCCACTGCACCGGCACGAGCACGTCGGGCAGATCCATCGCCTCGAGCTGGCGGTAGGCGTCATCGCCTCGGATCGGGACCGAGGTGAAGCAGCGCAGCGCGGTGCGACCCTCCGGACCGTCGGCATCGAACACGATCGCGTTCTGTCCGGTGGCGACCGCCGGAAGCCCCATCAGCCCCTCGCGCAACCGCAGCCGCTCGAGGTCGGGATGGTGGAACGTCGTCGCAGGGTCCTGCACGGCAGCGACGTAGTCGGTCGCGGTCGGCCAGGGACCGGCAGGGATACCGGTCGCGGCCGGCCCTCCCGCGCTCACGCTGACCCGCCCGGCGCGTCCGGGCCGCCCGGCGCGTCCGCAGGGGCAGGCGCGAGGACGATGCGCACGAGCGTCAGGTCGTCGCGTTCGAGCAGACCGGACGCGATGCCTTCGCCCGCGAGCCGCGCGAACCCGGCCGTGTCGAGGCGGCGCATCGCCGGCCAGATCGCCGCACCATCCGCATCGAGCCGCAGCAGGAAGGCGGCCAGCGCGTCGCTCGCGAGCAGCAGCAGATCGTCCGCCCGCACCGCTGTCTCGGTGACGACCGGGGCCGGCGCCGGTGATCCCGGCAGGGAGGACACGAGCTCCGGGTGGGATCCGAAGGCGGCCGGGTCGTCGAGCGGCGTCGCGAGCTCCAGCCGGTCAGCGCGGACGTGCAGCAGACACGAGTCCCCGACCGCGAAGGCGCGCAGCCGCGGCCGGCGGCCGCCGAGCCCGGTCAGCTCGAGCCCGACGAACGTCGCGTGTGCGCCGCGCTCCGCTGCGGCGGTGGCGAACCATGCCTGATCCGCGGGTGCTGCTCCGTCCGGCGCGAACGCCTTGCGTGCGCCTTCGATCCAGCGCGCGAACCCCTCCGCCGTGCTTCCGCCTCGCACCCTGGGCCTCGGGGTCGACACCCACGACGCGACCAGTGCCGCCGCCCAGTCCCCCGCTCGCCATGCGCTCGACGCCCCGTCGGCGAGCGCGAAGCGCGCCACGTCGACGTCGACGGCGTACGCGTCCTCGGACGCATCCGCAGCGGTCCGAGCGAGCCCGAACGCGTGCACGACGGGGACGAGCGTCATGCGCCCGCACCCGGGAGCGCATGCACGGTCGCGGTCCCGATGCGCAGGAACGACACGATCGCGGACACGTCCGCGTTGTGCACGAAGCCGCGCGCGCCCTCACGCACGTCACGTCCTGCGGTCGCCGCCGCGTCGACCATGAACGGGGGCAGCTCGCTCGACATCGCGAACAGCGCCTTCGCCTCGTCCGACGGCAGCTCATCCGCGGACGAAGGGAACCCGATCGTGCCGCCGGCCTCGGTGGAGATCGATGCGTTGAACAGCAGCAGCCGGCCGTCCGTCGTCGCGAGCTCGGTCAGCCGCTCGGCCCAGTGTGCGGGATCACCGTCGTTCGCGATCCCGTCGGTCATGTTGATCACCACCGGTGGGAACGAGTGCGGATGCTCCTCGATCCACTCGGCGCAGATCGTGCCGGCGAGGTCGAGCGCCTCGCACATCGGCGTCGATCCGATCGCGACGGGCTCGACCCACACCGGACGACGCACGCCACCGCCGGAGCCGTTGGCCTGCTCATCGAGCCGCAGCGGATGCTCAGCGAGGTCGACGGACGAGACGACCCGCCGTCCCTCCAGTTCCCCGCTGAACGCCGGACCGACCTGGTCGCGGATCGAGTAGCCGATGACCCCGACGTCGTAGTAGGGGCGAGGTCCTTCCTCGGCGTCCTTGACACAGCGCAGCACGAGCTCGAACAGCAGCCCGTTGACCGCGTCGGCGACCGCCTGGGCGCGTGTCCGGTGGTCCTCCCCCATCGTCGCGCTCATCGACCCGGACTGGTCGATGAGCAGGAGGACGAGCGAGGGATGCTCGCGGTCGATCCGACGGTCGTAGCTCACGTGTCCTGCTCCTCATCGGTCGGGAGCGCCCCGGTGGGTCGGACCGCGCCATCAGTCGACATGATCGGTGGCTCCTCGCCAGCCCCGGCGACGATCGCGTCGAGGTCAGGCCGGGCGGCCGGCCCCCGTCCACGGGCGCCGACCACGGGCGTGGCCGGCGATCCGGCCCGGGCCGCACGCAGTGCCGCTTCCGCCTCCGCCCGCAGTGCGCGCTGCTGCGCGAGCATGACCTGCGCGGCGTCGAGGTCCGCACGCGTGCGGACCAGCTGCTCGTCGAGTCGCGCGAGCTCCTCGCTCCGGTCCGCGAGCGCAGCAGCGCGTTCATCGCTTCGGCGCCGGTGCTCGGCCTCCGCATCGTCCGCAGCCGCACGCAGCGCGGCGACGGACTGCTCGAGCTCGTCGCGTTCCGCTTGGAGCGGTGCGAGCACCGTCGTGCGGTCGGCGAGCTGCGCCTCGGCGGCCGCGAGCTCCTCGCGGACCGCTGAGAGACGCTCGCTGACGCGCGCCACCGCAGCCGGTTCGGCCTGACGCAGGCGCAGGACCAGCGCGAGGACGGCCACGACCAGCGCAGCGAGCACGAGCTCCGACACGTCGAGCATGATCAGCCGACCTCGACCTCGGCGAGGTACAGGACCGCGCCCTCGTCGTCGTCGGGCTTCGCGGCGGTGACCTGCGGGTACTCCTCGGCCTCGACGCGGCGCACCGCGATGTCGCCCTGCGGCGCGTAGCCGTTGGAGCCGACCGCGTCCGCGAGCGCGTCCTCGAGGTGCTCGCGCACCGCGTCGTCACCCTGGGCGACCAGGTCCGAGGCGACCCATCGCAGCACTGCCATCGATTCCGTCTTCATGTGTTCTCCTGTCGTCGATCGACCCTACCGAGCCGCGCCCGCGCGCGACCCGTCATGCTCACCGTTGCGGCGACCCCATGCGGCGCAGCGCCATCGGTGCCGCCTCCTCATGACCGCTCGCCGCCGCGATGCGGAACAGGGCGCGCGCCTCGCGCGGCCGCTGCCGTCGCTCGAGCAGCAGCCCGAGCGACACCGCCGCGACCGGAGCCACGTCCGGATGGCCGGAGTCCACCGCCATGCGGTACCACGACTCGCACTCGGCGAACCGCTTGGCACGCTCGAGCAGCGTCGCGAGGTTGAGCGCCGCCATGGGCGCCGCGTCACGGTGCGTACCCGACGCGATCTCGCGGTACGCGGCCTGCGCCGCGTCGCTGCGACCGTCACGCTCGTCGAGCCAGGCGAGGTTGAACGCAGCCATGGCCGAGTGCACCGGATCGTCCGCCGCGATCGCGCTGCGGTAGGCGGCACGTGCCGGCTCGAGGTCGGGCGACGACTCGAGGATGCCACCGAGCAGGAACGCAGCATGGGCCGCCACCGTCCCGCGGCCACCGACGGCGACCGCGTGGTAGTCGTCCGCTGCGGTCGCGAGCCCGAGCCGGTCGCGCGCGACGCCCCGCACGAGCTGCGCCTCCTGCGCGCACCGACCGCCCGCGGTGATCAGCGCATCGAGCGTGGCGAGCGCCTGCCCCGGTCGCTCGCTGGCCACCAGCCGGCGCGCGACGAGCAGCCGTTCGACGTCGTCCGCATCGGCCAGGAGCACGCCGAGCAGGTCCGGACCGAGCACGGCCGGGTCGGCGGCGCAGCGCGCGACGAGCACGGCAGGCGCGCGCACCGCCTCCGGCAGTCCCGCACCGTCGAGCCGGGCGAAGTGCAGCAGCGGCGGCTCCGAGCGGTCGCTGGCGATGGCGGCACCGAGCTGCCCATCGGCGGCCGGCTCGTCGCTGCGACCACCCGCGAGCAGCGCCGCGACCCGAGCGACGACGTGCAGCGGCACATCGCTGAGCCGTCCGGCAGCGCGCGCGTACGCGGCGGCCTCGGCGAGGTCGGCGAGCAGCGGCGCGTGCTCGACGGCGTCCATGAGCGGCAGGTCGAGGGCCGGCTCGTGCGCGCTCGCCGCCGCGAGCCGGTCGCCGCCGACCCGCACGACCTGGTCGTCGAGCCAGCGCCCGGCATCGTCGAACGCGGACGCGTCGTGCTCGCAGGCTCCCACGTGCAGCAGCAGCACGGCGGAGGGTGCGGACCGACGCAACCGTTCGAGATGGTCGCGGTCGAGCCCGCGGCGCAGGTGCAGCTCGCCCTCCTCGACGATCACGACGCACGGACCGGCCGCGGCGAGGGCCGTCGGGTCGTCCGCGAGCGTGCGCAGCGGCTCGCGCCCCGGCCCGTCGGCGCTCGCACGACGCGGCACGGGGACCGCGAGGATGCGGACGGCACCGAGTCGCGCATGCAGCAGCTGCAGCGCATGGTCGAGCACGGTGCGCGACGGTCCCGGCAGCGCGAGCGTCCCGCCCTGGACGACCGCGTCGATCGCCTCCGTGAGCCGTTCGGCGTCCTCATGCCCGAGTGGCGACGCCGCGCGGACCGCATCGCCTCCGACGTCGGCACGCGACGTACCGGACGCGTCGGACGCTCCGGACGCACCCAGGACGCCGAGCTCGAGCAGCACGGCGGCACCGGCGGCCTCTGGGTCGGTCAGGTGGGGCCGGACCGTGAGGGCGGGGACAGGAGGCGGAGGCGTGACCGCGACCACCGGGTCGTCGGTCGGCTCGATGACCGGCGTGTCCGCCGGTGCAGCGGACGGCGCCGGTGGAGCGTCCGGCAGCACCACCGGTTCGACGCGCGGCGTGCGTCCGCCGCGGCGCAGCACCAGTGTCGCGACCACCCCTCCGACGGCGAAGCCGAGCAGCACCCACAGGGCGGTCATCGCTGCGGTGCTCACGGGCTGACGACCCGCCGTGGCGCACGGCGCGCTCCCGGACCGGTACCTCCCGGCCCGGAACCTGACGGATCGGTCGCGTCGGGCCCCCCGGCATCGTCCGACGGGTCGGCCTGCGAGGGGGCAGCGCCCGGCGCGAGGGTCGTGGACGCCGCGGCGCGCAGCAGCGGCGCGTAGGGACCGAACTCGGCGTCGGGCAGGAACCGTCCCATCTTGCGGTGCTCAGCCAGTACCCCTCGGACCAGCTGGCTCATGCCGACGACCGTCCCCTCCTCGGCCGCGAAGTAGGCGGCGGTGACGACGGCGTTCTGGATCTCCGCACCCGACATGCGGAACCGCTGCGCGAGGAACGCGAGGTCGAGGTCGTCGGCCTGCGGGAGGGCGGGCCGGAGCTTCGCGCGCCACAGCTCCTCACGCTGAGGCTCGTCGGGCGCCGGGAAGTCGACGATCGCGTCGAGCCGGCGGATGAACGCCTCGTCGAGGTTCGACGCCAGGTTCGTCGTCAGGATCGCGACCCCGTCGAACGACTCCATGCGCTGGAGGAGGTAGGCGACCTCGACGTTGGCGTGCCGGTCCTTCGCGTCGCTGACCCCGGACCGCTTGCCGAACAGTGCGTCCGCCTCGTCGAACAGGAGCACCCCGTTGACCCGGTCGGCCTCGGTGAAGATCCGCTCGAGGTTCTTCGAGGTCTCCCCGATGTACTTGTCGACGACGGTCGAGAGGTCGATGACGTACAGGTCGAGACCGAGCTCGCCCGCGATCACCTCCGCCGACATCGTCTTGCCGGTCCCGGACGGGCCGGCGAACAGCGCCGTCACCCCACGGCCGCGCGACACGCCCCGGCCCATCCCCCACGTGTCGAGGACGTGGTCGCGGTGCCGCCAGCGGACCGTGAGCTGACGGAGCTGGTCGGCCGCGTCGTCCGGCAGGACCAGGTCGGCGAAGCGGGAACGCGGCTCGATCCTGGTCGCGAGCCGCTCCAGCCCGGCCGCGTTCTGCGAGCGGGCGCCGCGCTGCAGGTCGGCGGCGTCCAGCGGACGCCCCTCCATCAACGCCTGCTGGTAGGCGGCGCGTGCGGCACGCCCGACCTGCTCGGGGGTGAGCCGGAACAGCCCGATCGCGGCGGCCGCATCGACGTCACCGAGCACGTCACCCAGCAGCTCGGTGACGGCGGCGGCCGTCCTGCCGGGCGCGACGCGGTCGGCATCGAGCAGCGCGGGGACGGCCCGCGACCACGACGGGTCCCAGCCGCTCCGGCCGTGCAGGATGACGATGCCAGGTGCCTCCGCGAACGCACGCACGGCGGACGCGCCCCGCTCGGCGAGCACCTCGACGGGCCCGACGATGAGTCCTGCTCCGACCAGACGCGCCTCACGATGCGCGGCGGTCGCGACGGCGACGAGGTCCTCCCCCGTATCGAGCCGGTCGAGATCGAGAGCGACCACGGTCGCTCCGACCTCGTCGAGCCCTGCTGCGGCCTGCGACGCGGCACCTGCACCCTGCTCGTCGCGGATGTAGATCGATCGCACGCCGGCGGCGACGGCGCGCGCGACGAGGGTGGACGCCTCGCCGGGTGTCGGTGGTGCACCGACACGCAGCGCGGCGACCAGCGGGTCGGGGCTGTCGTCACCGAGGAGGTGCGCCACGACCCGGTCGGGCACCGCGAGTTCCTGGGTGAGGAGCGGCCGGTGCGCCCCGTCGAGCGTGATGAGCCCACCACCGACGAGGGGTCGCGACCCGCTGAAGCGGGCCCGTCCGTCGCTCGCCGTCGGCGGCACACCGCACAGCCGCAGTGCGAGTCCGACGGTCGCCTGGCGACGCAGCAGGTCGTCGTTGAGGAACGCGTAGAAGGCCTCGAAGCGCGGGTCGAGGGCGGGGGCGAGTGCGACGAGCAGCAGCTCCTCGTCGAGCGCGTCGAGCGCGAAGATGCGTGACAGGCGGGTGAGCCGCATCAGCGTGCCCCCGGCCAGCGCCTCGTCCGCGTCGGCGGCGAGCCGTTCGAGGGTGCGGCGCATGGCACGGTCGGTCGCGACCGGCTCGGCCGCACCCTGCCGGGCGAGCCGCTCGATCTGCTCGGCGGACAGCTCCAGTCCGCCGGCCACCGCCCTGCCACCACGGCTCTCGGTGGCGCGACGGGCGTCGTACTCGGCCTTCACACGGGCCTCGACGACCCTGAGGCGCTCCATCAGGTGCCGAGTCGACGCGCCATCCCGGTCCTCGAGGACCCGTGGCGGCTCGGGCACCGAGGCGGCGCCGCGGTGGTGTCCCTCGCGGGTGGTGCGCATGGGCTGGACCTGTCGACGGCCGACGTGCCACCGGGGGCCGAACCCGGCATGTTGGCGGTGCGTCAGTCTAGGGACGGCGGAACGCACTTGAGGCACGCCGCCCGGCCGTCCACCCGTCGGCGGACCGGCGAGGATGCGTCGGAGTGGCGCAGGAACGCCACTGGAGCTCATCGGAGAGCGGCATCGCTGCTAATGTATCGTCAACAACGGGGCGCGGACCGCTCTCCTGTTCGTCCGACTGGGTGCTGGTGGGGACCGGCCGATCCGAGGAGCCGACACGATGGCGAGGACCGCGACCAAGGAACGCTCACCGCTCGAGCAGGGCCTCAAGAAGCTCAAGGGCAAGGACGTCGCATCGATGTCCGCGTCCGAGCGCGAGAAGGCTCAGGAGCAGTTGGAGCGGGAGACCGCGGCGGCCGCCAAGAAGCAGGCCGAGGAGCAGGCCCGGGAGCAGGCCGGAGCGGGTCCGCGCGGCCTCGATGCGGACGCTGAGGCCGTCGCGAAGGTCAAGGCTGCCGAGGACGCGGAGCAGCAGGACGCGGACGACGACTTCGCCGTGAGCGCTGCCGACAGCCGGCTCGAACGGACGAAGGACTTCGTCGGCAAGTACGGCCTGCAGAGCGAGCTCGGCTCCGACAGCGCCGGCAAGGTCTACAACGAGGAGACCGGCGAGTACGAGGAGCGTGAGGAGTCGCGGGGCTTCGACCTCTCCGCGGACCACACCGACAACGGCCGGACGAGCAAGGACAACAAGTCAGTCGGGCTGTCCTCCGACGGGGACAACGTCAAGGTCAGCCAGGAGGGCCTGTTCCAGAACAGCTCCGGCGAGGACATCATCGGGGGCCTCGCCGTCGGCAAGGACGGGGTCGACCTCGAGGGCCTCGAGATGGGCGGCGGCTGGAAGCTCGACGTGAAGGCGGGGCCGAACGAGCAGAAGATCGGCTTCCAGATGCCCCACGAGTACAAGTGGCCGCCGAACCCGGACCCGAAGAAGGACGGCGGGTTCGAGCAGGACCTGATGGAGCTCAAGTTCCCCATCGTCCCCGGTGTCACGCTGGGCCTGAAGGCGTCGGTCGAGGGTGGCGTGGAGCTCGGTGGCGTCACCGGCCACCTCCTGCACCGCACGTCGCAGCAGGGCGACACCCCCTACCAGCAGGTCTCCCACTGGGAGATCGCCGGCGACGGCGCGGTCAAGGCCGACATCGGCACCGAGATCGAGCTGCACGTCGCCGCGGGTGTCCCCAAGGTCGCCGAGTTGAAGGCCGGTCTGCGGGCGAACGCCGGCGCCGAGGCGAAGATGGAGGCGAACCTCTCCGGACAGCTCGACATCACCCAGACCGTGCCGGTCGGCAAGGAGAAGGCGCAGACCATCGGCAAGGACGGCGAGTTCACGCTCCAGCTGGACGGTGGCGGCAGCGTCGCCGCGACGTTCGGTGCGTTCGTCGGCTTCGAGGTCGTGTCGATGGAGGGCGACCTCTACGCCATCGAGTTCGTCAAGGTGCCGATCGCTGACCTGCTCGTCGGAGGGAAGGCATCCATGCTCTGGAGCGGCGACGGCAAGGCGGAGCGCAAGCTCACCCCGACCTATGGCAAGTACGGGGCCCAGTACGACTGGCTGTTGAAGGACTTCCTCAAGGCGAAGCGTCTCGACGACGCTTCGGAGGCCGCAACGACGACGAAGGCCGAGCGGCAGAACCTGAAGGACCTCAAGAAGCGCGCTATGACGACGGACGGTGCGGACGGCGCACCGAGCCTGTCGGTGAAGGATCTCCTCGCTCAGGACGACTTCGACCAGACGCTGATCAAGAACGGCGACGTGAAGAAGCTCGAGGCCCGCGAGCGGCAGCTCCGGGAGCTCGAGGGCGCGACCAACATCGCGATGGAGAAGCTGCAGAACCGCATCGACGACAAGCTCATCCCCGAGAACTCCAAGGTCAAGGAGGGCCGCTGGAGCGTCACCAACACGTTGCGTGGTGACATCCCGGCGCTCGACAAGGCCAACTCGGAGATGAAGACGCTCAAGAAGAACCTCGCGAAGTACCAGAAGGAGCTGGCGGGGATCACGCCGAAGATGAAGGCGGCTCGGGCGAAGTTCGTCGAGGGACTCCAGGGCAAGGACGTCGACACGCTGCTCACCACCCTCAAGGCGAAGAAGCAGGAGACCCGCCGCGATAACTACACGACCTACCTCGAGGAGTTCACCGCCGAGGAGGCGACGTTCCGCGGCCGCTCCGACGCCGTGAAGGAGCAGATCGCGGCGCTGCAGGAACGACGCGACGACCTCGAGCGCCGTCTCGGCACGGTCGGCAGCGCCGAGGACGAGGCGAGCGAGGCCGGTGCCCACCACAAGCGTGCGGTCGCGCTCAAGACGGAGCAGGACGCCGCCAACGACAAGGTGCAGCGCACGTCGGAGCAGATCACTGCGAAGGAGCAGGAGGTGTCCTCGCTCGAGCAGAAGAAGAAGGATGCCGACGCGAAGAAGGGCTTCTTCGACAAGGTGTTCTCCGGTGCCTCACCGGAGATGACCGCGGCGAAGAAGTCGCTCGAGGCGCTCAAGAAGCAGAGGAAGACCGAGGAGGCCGACTACACCAAGAAGGCCAAGGCCTACTCCGCCCATCGAGCCGCGAACCCGCTGACGCTGCTGACCAACCAGAAGCACAGCGTCGAGGGCGACCTCATGGCGAAGCGCGTCGGCCTGTCCCGGCTCGAGGACCGCTGGCTCCAGAAGCAGCAGAAGCTGCGCAGGGTCATGCTCGGCGAGTACGTCGATGAGCGCTCCGAGGAGGAGCAGCTCGCGAAGATGGCCAAGTACAAGGCGCAGTACGGCTCCGAGGGCGACGCCGCCGAGTCGGGCGCGCAGGATCAGTACGCCGACGAGAAGCGGAAGGTCGAGGAGAAGAAGGCCGCGGAGGAACGCGAGAAGGCCGAGGCCGAGCGCCGCAAGAAGGAAGAGGAGGAGGCCGCGGCCTGACGGCCACCGTCCTCACCCGGACTCACTCCTTCTCACCCGATCGACCTCACCCGACGAAGGTCGAGCCCTCCGCGATGCGGATCCACGGCCGTGCCCCGTCGGTCGCGGTGACCAGCCGGTCGCGCTGCACGACGAGGTGCTCACGGTCGATGACTGCCACACGCGTGCCGTCGAGCTCGCCGGTGCCGGCGAACCAGTAGCCGGAGCGGTGCATCACCGTCACGTCGAGGAACGCGTCCTCGTTGGGACGGATGGTGCTGAGATCGTCCGGGTCGATGAGCAGCGCACCCACCGGTGCGGACGCGTCAGCCACCTCGCCGGCGAACGCCATCACGAGCGGGCCGAGCCACCCGAGCGTGTGCGGCCGATCGGGCAGCGGTACGGCCGTCACCGCCACCTCGAGCAGCCCCTCCCCCGTGCGGCGCTCCAGGCTGCCGTCGAGCAGCGCGAGCACGACGTCCTCGGAGTCCGAGCCGGCGAACGTGACCGCCCGGACGTCCTCGCGCGCGAGCGTCACGAGCGACTCACCGGTGGTCAGGTCCCACACGACGACCTGCGCGCCGTCGGTCGCGACCGCACGGCGCTCGTCCTCGGACACGTTCAGCGAGAACATGCCGCTGTGCACCGACGGGAGCGTGAGCTCGGGAGCGATCCGGCTGACCTGACCGCTGGTCGTCCCGACCCAGACCTCGCCGTCGATCGTGCTGAGCCACGTGACACCGACGAAGTAGCGGCCGAGATGCGTGTCCTCACCGAGGGGCGTCTGCAGCTCGGTGCCGATGCGGTGCACGTTGCCGTCGGAGAGCGCGGCGACGACCGTGTCCCCATCGAGCGTCATGGCGTCGACCCAGCCGGGCAGCATCATGCGCGCCTCGACGTCTCCTGACGCACCGAGCCGCAGCACGACGCCGGACAGGTCGTGCCCACCTGACGGCCCACCCGACCCTGCAGCGAACACCGTCCCGTCGGCTGCGACGGCGAGGCAGGTGACCTCTGCGGGGTCGAGCGACACCGACCAGCGCTCGGTGCCGTCGTGCTCGATCAGGCGTACGGTGCCATCGAGGTGGCTGACGGCTGCGCGACGCCCGTTCGACGCGACCGTGCGGACGGGGACGCCGGCACCCACCGACAGCGTCGCCGTGCCGTCGTCCGCGCTGACGGTGCGGAGGGACCCGTCGTCGCAGCCGACGAGCACGACGTCGCCGACGGTCGCGGCCGCGACGGCGACGACGCCGCCGAAGCCGGCGAGCGGCGCATCGTCACCGGTCTCGAGGTCGACGCCGAACACCTGGTCGACGGTGCCCACGACGGCGACGTCGATGTCGGGCGGCATCGCGATGCAGGTGACCTCAGGAAGGTGTGCAGGTGGCACGACGCTGCGGCCATCGGTGCGCCGCACGTACACGAACCCGTCGCGCCCGCCCGTGACGATCAGGTCGTCGAACCGCACGATGCCGGTGATCGCACCGCTGTGGCCGACTTCGAGGACGACGTGGTGACCGTTCGCCAGCTCGAGCGCGTCCATGCGGGCTCCCGTCATCGTGCAGTCTCGGTGTCGAAGCGTTCGAGCGTACGACGCAGCGTCTGCAGCCGATCGAGGGTCACCGCATGGTCCGCGCCCAGCTCGTCGCGACCGTCGAGGTAGCTGCGGACCGCGTCGGCGAGGAACGTCGCGGTGGCGAGCACCGCAGCGTCGCTGTGCACGTCCGTGATGCCGACACGCCCCTCCGGCACCGCGGGGATCTCGTTCCCGTTCGCATCGAGCATCACGCCGTCGGCGCCGTCTCCCGTGTCGCCCGCCTGGCGCTCGGCCTCGACGACGGGGTCGACGGGCGGTCGCGCACCGACCTTGCCCGGCTCGTCGGCGAGGCTGCGCACACGGACGCGCTGCTCCCCCACTCCGTCGTCGACGTTCAGGATCGCCGCGCCGTCACGGTCACGGCCGCGCACGACCCGCTGCTTGCGCCGCACGCTCGACTCGCGGGCACGCGCGGGCCGGTCCTCCGACTCCTGCGCGGCGAGACCCTCCGCAGCAGCGAGGAGGTCGCTCTGAGCCGGCTGAGGTTCAGAAGCAGTTTCACCAGCCGTATCCATCTGTTCTCCTCACGAGATCTCAGTCGTTGTGGACCGTCTGGACACGGAACCCGACAGCCACATCATTCGAGGAGAACCGCGAGTGCGCAGTTCCCCGAGAGTCTTGGACCTCTGTGCTGGGCAACGCCGGATCCGAACCGCTGAACGAGAACACGGCGACCGAGCCTTCCATCTGAGCCTTGCAGAATCGGTCACCCCCAGTGCTTGATTGAGTCGTTACCGAGTACCACGTCCCAGGAATGAGTTTCACGGGACCTTCTGATGCAACAAATCCGAACGCCTTCGGCTGGGTGGCACAGCCGTTCGTTCCCGTCACATCGGCAATGGTTCGCTCGACGACAGTTGAGGTAGAAGGCGTTACACCCGTACCACCAGAGCGAAGTCGCATAGTGTAATTCGGGGCCGTTTCGAAACCACCTGGTCCGATCAAGGCGTTGACCGTGACCTCCGTGTCGACCCGGAACCACCATCCCCGCTCGACATGGATGCCCTCGACAGACCCCGTCCGTCGCGCCTCGTAGACGCCGGCAGAACCGATGGTCAAGGCAGTACCGGCTTGCGCGACAGATGTCGCGAAATTGCTCGCCACGCCATTGCCTGTTCCAGCCGCGTTCGTCGCAGTGACAGCGACGCTGTAGGTCGTGCCGCTCGCGAGTCCGGTGATGGTGCAGGCGGTCGCCGGTGGGCTCCCCGAGGTCGTGCAGGTCCTCGTCGCCTGTCCGGAGGCGGTCGCCGTCGCCGTGTACTCCGTGATCGGCGAGCCACCGTCATTACTCGGAGCATCCCAGTCGACCGCGATCGAGTCGACCGTGGTCGCCTTCGCCGTGAGGTTCGTCGGCGCACCCGGGACGGTCCGTGGCGTCGCGGTCGCAGCGACAGAGGCCGCGCTCGGACCGATGTTGTTGACCGCCCTGATCCGCACGTCGTAGGCGGTTCCGTTGTCGAGGCCCGTTATCGTGCGCGGGCTCGTGGTCGACGGCTGCGCGAACGGCGTCCAGGTATCGCCATCGTCGATCGAGAACTCGACGTCGTCGATCGTCCGCCCGCCGTCGATCGGGTCCAGGGTGAACGCGACCGCGAGCGTCCCGTCGCCCGGCGTGATCGAGCTGATCGTCGGGGCTGCAGGCGGGCCGGCGAGCGTGACGAGGACGGTGACGCCCCCAGTATGGGCGCCGTCGGTGATGATCCGATCGTCCGGATCCGACGCGAGTGAGACCCCGCCGACCGTGATGTCGTCGATGACGAATCCGTTCGGGACGGTCACGTTCAGCCGCAGACGATCCACGAGGATCGAACGGTCGCTCCCGCGGAGCGGGACCGCGGCGAACACCGCGTTCTCCGATCCGGCGGCGCCGACCGTGATGGTCCGCGTCGGCAGGGCTCCATCCGGTCCCAGTGTGGGGAACGGCCCGACCTCCGACAGCTCCACGGTGACACCCGCGGCCGCCTGCGCCGCAGGATTGTCCACGGTCACGGTGACCGACGCCGCGCTGCCGTCGGAGACGTCCTGCTCGAGCAGCACCGTCGTCGGGGCGACACCTCCCGAGGTGACGACGCTCGCGTCGATCCAACGGGTCGCCGCCGGAGCGGTCGAAGCGGCCGCATCCCCAGCATTCGCCCCGACGTGGAACTCGACGCGGTGCACGGACGTGGCAGTCAGGACGTCGGGGAAGACGAACTCCCCGCCCGCGCCGATGGGGAAGTCCGCACCGACCTGCGTCGTCCCGACAGCATCGGAGAACACCCGCACCTCGACGACCTCGCCCGCGTCGACGGTCACGTCACCGCGCAGGACCACGCCGGAGGTCCGCTCGAGGTCCAGGTCCTGGCTGGAGAGATCGTTGCCGGAGGTCGGCGTCTGCGTGATGGTCCCGGGTGCGGACGAGTCGTCGTAGCCGGTGCGCACTGCACCGACCGTCCACATGTACCCGACGGGCAGCGTCAGGGTGTAGGTGCCGTCGTCCGCGCTCGTCGTGGTCCGCGTGTACGTCGTCCCACCGTCGGAGACGGTCGCGGTCACGGTCGCACCGCCCAGACCAACGGTCGCACTCGATGCGGCCAGTGTGACCGCCTCCGTGACGGTTCCGCTGAACTCGATGGTGTCGAAGGGGAGCGTCACCGTCGCCTCGACCTCGGAGGGCCCCACCGTCGCATCGGACACGGTCCCCACCGTCGGGAGATCGAGCGTGCGGTAGCCCGTCGCTTCGGCCTCGATCGTCAGCGGAGTGCTCTCCGCGCCTGCCGTGAAGATCCCCGAGATGGCAGGTGTCTCACCATCCGTGTCGGTCGTGAGCCAGAGTTCGCCACCGTCCGTCACGACGCGGTCGTTGGCATCCGACACGAAGCCGGTGCAGGTCGGGCTCGGGCAGGTCTCGACCGTCTCTGTCGGTGGGCGCTGCTGATCGAAGCCGGCCGACCCGGTGATCCGGACCCGGGCACCCGCGATCACGCGCGCTGGCCCGCCCGTACCCAACGCCTCCGCCTCACGGACGGAGACCGTCACCGGGACCGGGTCGGGTTCACGCAGCCGGAGGTCGACACCGGTTCGCACCTCGTCGTAGGCGAAGCCTCCGAGGTCCCCGGTACCGATGACGTGCTGGCGGGGTGTCCCGCCGTCGAGTACCGCGGCCGTGAGCACATACGTCCGCGTGACACCGGACTCGTCGGGCTGGATCCGGTCGATCCGGTACGTCGCGATCCTCGTCTCACCCGGGCCGGTTCCGGAGACGCTGTAGGTGAGACGCGGCGTCCGCGCTGCCGGGAACGAGGTCGCGACGGCGCCCTCAAACAGTCGGAGCTGGATGCCTTGACCGTCGGTCGCGAGGTCCGGGAAGTCCGCGAGGCTCGCGCCGAACAGGTCATCATCCCCGGCGACGAACGCGCCCGGGACGGGGTCGAAGACGAAGACCTGTCCGGTGAGCGAGGCGAAACGCTGGAGCGTTCCACTCACCGACTGCGTCGCGCCCGCGGTGTTGGTCGTGATCGATACGACGTCGGTGAGGAGCGTTGGACGGAAGTCGAGCGCCGTGTCCGTCACGTTCGTGTTCACCGGCGTGCTGACGCGCCACGTACCGACCCCGAGCGCCTGCGGAAGGCTGGCCTCGCCGTCGCCCCCGGTCGTCGCGCACAGGCCGGAGACCTCCTGGCCGGTGAACGCCCCATCAGCCGCGATGGTCCGCGTGCAGGCGGTCACCCCTGCGCCGGCGTTCGTCCCCGGCGAGCCCGATGCCGGGAAGACGATGACCTCCGCACCCTCCACAGGTGACCCCGACGCATCCTCGAGCGCGACGACGAGGGAGGTGTACGGAGCCAGGTTGACGGTGACGCCCGCCGTGTCACCTGTGGTCACGTCGACCTCGGCGCTGTTCGACTCGTACCCGACGTGGTCGACGGTCACCGTGGTCCGTCCGAGCGGCGCTTCGGTGATCTGGTACACGTTCGATCCGGAGAGGCGCGTGAACTCGGGGGTCACGCCGTCCTCGCACTCGAGGTCGATCGGCAGCGAGATGTCCTCGGACGCATCAGTCGGGACCGCGAGGCCAGTGCGAGCATCGCGCAGCGAGACCTCGATCCTCCCACTGCAGACAGCCGGTTCTGAAGTCAGCCCGAGCACGATGAAATCATCCTCGAGATCGAGCAGGCTCGAGGCGTCCGCACTCCCACGCACGGAGCGCGTCTCGCCGGGACCCAGGATGATGCGCTCGACATGGTCGATGTACCCCGGACGCGACGCCCGCAGCGTGTACTCGCCGGCCGGGACGCCGTCGATCCGGAACAGTCCCTGGGTCGTGGACCCGATCGTCGCCGTCGCGCTCGCGAAGACGTCCCCCTCGTCGGAGGTCAGGCTCACGAGCACGCCACCACACGGTTCAGCAGTGGCCGCCTCCCGCTGGCCGGGGGTCGGGTACCGACAGATGCCCCCCAGGTCCGTGTCGATGCGGGCGATCTGTCGGACGTAGCCCTGGACGATGCCGGTCGCGCGCAGGAGTCGCGTGTCGAACTGGACGTCCCCGCTGGTGATCGCGACCTCCGCCTGCTGCGTCCGCCATCCTTCCCCTGAGAACGTGATCTGGTACGTGCCGAACGGCAGCGCCGGGAAGTCGAAGCTGCCGGTGAGTGCGGCCGAGCCGGTCAGCGTCGTCGTCGTCCGGCTCTCCTCCCCTTCGAGCACGATGTCGATCGCCCCGACCCCGGCGGGCAGCCCCGAGTCCGGGTCGAGAGCGGTGACCCGTCCACGCAGGGAACCCAGCGCCGTGGGCATCGTCACGTCGACGTCATCGCGGACCTGTCCGCCATCGAGCGTCACGATCAACGTCTGCGCGGCGAACCCGCGACGTGCCACGACGACCTGGTAGTCCGCAGGCGTCGACAGTCCCTCGAGGGACCAACGGCCCGCATCGGCTCCCTCGGTGCCGGTCGTCGCCCGGTAGGTCGCGGTCCCGTCGGTGACGGTCACGGTGGCCTCGCCGATCGGCGCACCGGCGATGTCCTTCACCGCACCGGAGAGTGCACCGGTGGCCGGCTCGAGCGTGACGACGAGCTCGATGTCGCGCGCCTCCTCCGACGTCGCGATGATGCGGCTCGACACGTCGAACCCACCGCGGGCGACGGTGACCCGGTAGAAGGCGTCCTCGACGAGTCCTGAGGCGATGCGGAACCGTCCGCGCTCGTCCGTCGTGACCGCGACGACATCGAGCACCGAACCACGCGGCAGCTTCACGCCCGCGAGCGCCACCAGCTTCGTCGGCCCCTCGGTCGTCCCCTCATCGCCGAAGCTGACCCGTTCGGCGGTGACCGTCGTCCCTGCAGGCGTGCGCGGACCCTCCACCGTGCCGCGGATGACGACGGGGATCACCGGCGCCGGATCCTCCGGTTCGACGAGCTGCGACGCGCTGGTCGTCCCGGGTCCGGGCACGACCGGAGCGGTGACGGTCGACCCGGCCTCGACCGGAGCCTCCGCGTTGATCCACTGGAAGACGGACACGCTCGCGGCGACCCAGATCGCGAGCGCAGCGAGCGCGGCCACGCCCCGGATCCCGGCGCGCGGGATCGTCGGGCGCTGGGTGAAGGTGACCGTCGTCGTGACCGGCATCCCCACACCACGCGCGGTCACGACGGCACCGTGACGGAGCTCACCGAACCAGCTGCGCATCGTCGGACGCAGGCGGGTCCGGACACGACGCATCTCGCCGGGGTCGAGCACGACGCTCGGCGGCCGGAACCGCAGCGCGACCCCGTCGCCACGCGCCTCGAGGTCGACCCGGACCCTGCGGTCGCTCCGGTTGCGCAGCACCGTGCTGGCCTTCGCGCCCCGCCGTCCGGTCGTCGCCGCCGGGTCGACCTCGAGCGCGACGTCGGGACGCGCACCGACCCGCAGGACCGTCGCAGCGCTCACCGGTGCCTGGACACCGGAGGCGTCGGTGACGCCGAGCCCCACCCGAAGGTCCCCCGCGAGCGCATCCCGTCCTGCTCGCAGTCGGACGACTGCCGTCATGACCTGGCCGGGCGCGACCGCGACGACCTCCCCCGGGACGAGGACGTCGTCCGGGTCGACGCCACGAACGCTCAGGACCGGACGGCAGACCTCATCCCCGTCGTTGCTGACGCGCACGAGCAGGTCGACCACGTCACCAGGCGCGACGGCGGACAGCTCGGGTTCGACCTTCAGGAGCACCGGGACACCTCCACCATGCGTCGAGGACGGCCAAGCGGGCCGAGATGACGTCGCCGAGACCCGCTTCTGACGCCCTTACCGCAAGAATTCACTATTGTAGCGTCAGTATCCAGCTGGTCGGTCGTCATCCGCCTCACCCGACCCTGAAGCCCAGCGCAGGCAGCGTCGCGTCCCCGGTCCACGTGTTCTGCGTGGTCGACCGCCAGTCGCGGATCAGGTCACGGTCGATCGCCGACGCGATGTTCGCGCTGGTGGTGGTCAGGTGCAGCCCGGTCCCGGACGTGCGCTCCTGCGTGATCCAGTACCAGCGCCCGGCCTGGAGCGTGGCGCTGGTACTCACGGTCTGCAGCGCCGTCCCACCCGTCGCCACGCCCGACGCGACCACGTTCAGCCCGGTCGAGCGCGCGAAGGGTTCGGACCCGGTGCCACCGTCACGGATCCGGATGCGGAAGTTGCCGGATGAACCGCCGCCGTACAGCTGATCGATGGTCACGGTGCTGTTGAGTCGGAACGCGAAGCCGCGCTCCACGAATCGGCCGGACGCGCCACCAAGGCCATCGTGCGCCAGTTGGAACGTGACCGGGGACACGGTGGTCGTCGCGGAGACGCTCGCAGACGTGGGCGAGGCACCGGCGGAGTTCACCGACCGGACACGGAACTGGTAGGTCGTTCCGTTCGTCAGGCCACGGACCTTCACGGAGGTCGCCCCGGTCGTGATCGTGCTCGACGGGCTCCATGAGCCCGACCCGATGCGCTGCTCGACCTGGTAACCCGTGATCGCCGAGCCACCGTCGTCGGTCGGTGCCGACCAGGAGAGTGCCACGAGCCCGTCGTTCGCCGCACCACCCGCCGCGAACAGGCCGGTCGGAGCGCCGGGGACGCCCGGCAGCACGCTGAAGCTGGCCGACTCGACCTGCGTGAGGGCCCCGCTCGAGGCGCGCAGCGTGAAGCCGGTCCCGGTCTGGTCCAGTCGAAGATCACCGAAGGTCGCGACGCCGGCGACCACTGGACGACTCAACGTGCCGGCGAGGACCGCGAACGACGGGTTCGAGCCGAGCGAGATGGTGACGATCGTGGGCGAATCCTGCGCATCCGGCGGGTCGGTGACCAGGACCCCGTCCTCATCGCGGATCTCGACGCTGAAGGACGCGAGGGTCGAGCCGATGCTGCCGCCGATCGGCGGCGTGCCGAACGCCAGCTGCGCCGCATCCCCGTGTGGGACGTCGCGGAAGAAGAGGTCGGTGACGACCACATCATCCTCGAGTGTGATCGGCACACCCGGTTCGAGCTGCAGCGGCGAATCGCCGAAGAACGACCGACGGACTCCGGACAGACGGTCCTCGAACTCGAGCACGTAGCTGCCCGGCGCAGGCAGCCCCCGCAACGTGTAGAACCCGTCCGCGTCCGTCGCCGTCGTGGCGATCGGCGCACCACCGATCCCGTCGAGCGTGTAGGCCTCGACGTTGAACCGGCGCGATCCGACCGAGCCTGAGTACAGGCGCATCCTGCCGGAGATCTCCGCGGGACGGTCGAGCCGGACATCGAGCGGGGCCGGGCTGAGCGCGCCGGTCGCCGCGGTGTTGACGAGGATCGTCTGCGTCGTCGAACCGGGTCGGGTGACGGTGACCGTGTAGGCCGCGGGCGGGACGTTGTCGAACCGGAACATGCCCTGCAGGCTCGCCGGCTGGTCGGCAGGACGCACCGTGCGGGTGATCGTCGTGGACCGCAGGGTCACCACGACGCCATCCGCGCCGGTCAGCAGCGGACAGGCACCGGGAGCCGACGGGTCCAGCTCCGTGAGCGTGACACACGTCGCGCCGACCGGAGCCTCCCGCACCCGACCCTGGACGGTGCCGACCGACGGGTTCAGGACCGCGTCGATACCGGAACGCGACGAACCTGCCCCCGCTACGAGCTCGACCGAGACCGCCTGGGTGCGCTGGCCGGGCGCCGCGAACGTGACCGTGTACGCACCGGGGACCGGCAGCCCTGCGATGCGCCATGTTCCCGCGCTCTCAGGAGGCGACGATCCTGTCCAGTCGAGCGGCGTACTCAACGTCTGCGTGGTCCGACGCAGCTCGGGGCCGACGACGGTCACCTCGATGCCGCCGAGCGGGTCCCCCGAACCGTTGACGACCTTCCCACTGATCGATCCCGCGGACGGTGTCAGCCGGATGGTGCGCTCGGTCACCTGCTGGTCGAGCCCGAGCACCAGGTTCTGGGTCTCCGCGAAGAAGCCGGGTGCGGTCACGCTCAGTGCGTAGGTGGCCGGCGTCGGGAGATCGCGCACCTCGAACGTCCCGGCGACCGCGGCCTCGCTCAACGTGCGCGTCGTGACCTCCGTCTGGCCGTCGGAGACGACGATGTTCGCGCCCGGGATCGGCGCACCGGCGAGGTCGACGACCGTCCCGGCGATCAACCCGCCACCGGGCCGGAGGAGGACCTCGAAGTCCCTGCGGTCCTCACCGGGCTGCAGGGTGATGGTCCTGCGCTGCACTGCGAAACCGGTCTTGCTCACGACCAGTTCGTAGCCGGCAGGGGTCGGCAGGCCCTCGAGCACGAACACGCCGGTCGCGTCGACCACGACCTCGGCGAGGCGTGCAGGGACCGGCGCGAGCTCGCTGCCCTCCACCGACGTCGCGGGGAGCTGGGCGACGACCAGCGCACCGTCGACGTCGCTCCCGACGACCCGACCGCTCACGCTGCCCGGCTGACCCGACAGCGCCACGTCCACGTCGACGAGGTCCTGCCCTGCGACGACCTCGAGCGCCGTCGCGTCCGCGACGCTCGTCCCGCGCCGGAACCACGTCTCGCCGAACCCGGCGACCTGGAACCGGACGAAGTACGTGCCGCGACCCAGCGCACCGAAGCGGTACTGGCCCGATGCGTCCGTCACCGTGGACTTCAGCGGGACCAGCGGGTTCGAGGACTCGTAGAGCTCCACGCTGACACCGTCGATCCCCCCTCCGGTCGTCGAACTGACGACACCGGCGACGGAGGACGGCTCGACACGCAGTCCGATCGGCTGGTCCTCCCCGAGCGACTGCTTCAGCAGGGCCTCCTGCTGGGCCGACAGGTCGGCGACGGAGGAGAACGAGAGGAAGATGACGAACGCGAACAGCGTGGCGACCATGACGAGGCCGGCCAACGTGACCAGACGGCGACTGAACCGAGGCGTCTGGATGAACGCGGCCGCCGACATCGCCTCCATGCCACCGCCCACGGCACGGAACTCCAGCACCCGCACGGCAGGCATCCCGAACCAGGGGCGTCGTCCCCGAGCCGTCGCACGCACGACCCCCCGCTCCCCGGGGAGCAGGCGCGGCTGCGGTGGGTCGAAGGTGACGGCGACCCGTCGCTCCGGGTCGGCCGCGACGAGTCGGACGTCGAGCGTCGTGTTCCCGGTGTTGACGGGCGTGACGACGAACGTGCCCTCCGCGCCGACCGTCATCGAGGCGGGCTCGACCCCGAACGTCAGTCCCTCCCGCGGCTCGATGAGCAGGTCGACGTCGATCACGACGACCGAGCCGCCCGGCACGTCGGGTTCGGTGACCTCGACCGCGATACGCCGTCGGCCGGCCGGGAAGTCAGGCGGCAGCTCGATCGACAGCGTGCGGGCCTGCCGCTCCCCCGGGAACAGCTCCAGGTCGATGCCGTCGCTGCGGGCCCAGCGGGCGTCCAGCCCGAGGACGTCGATGCGGTACGCGCGGATCACCTCGCTGACGTTGGTGACCTCGATCTCGACCTCGGCCGCCTCGCCAGGGGCGACCGCGATCTCGGCCGACGTGACGTCAGCACGCACGCGGCCGTCGCCGCCCCCGCCCCGCACTCCACCGATCTCTCCGGCCATCAGCCGACCCCGGCGAAGTCGAGGTCGAGCGTGTAGACCGGCCGCCCCTGCGCATCGAGGGTGAACCCGGAGCCCGACCCGACAGCGATCGTCTGCACCCCGACGACCTCCGTCGGCGCGGTCGCTCGGAAGGCCGTGACGGTGTAGGTCCCGGCAGGCAGCGCGTCGAAGGCATAGGTCCCGATGGCCGCAGCCGGAGCGGTCGCCGTCAGTGTCTCGAGCGTGAAGCCGCCACCGTCGGTGATGCGCACGAGCAGGTTCCCGAGACCGGTCCCTCCATCGGACACGGTGCCGACGAGGCGGGCGAGGTCGATGCCGATCGCGACGTTGCGGACGAGGTCCGGAGCGCTGCGCGTGAGGCTGACCTCCACGGTCTGCCGGCCGAACCCTTCAAGGTCGAAGGTGACGGCGTAGCTGCCTGGGACGGGAAGACCGGCGATGCGGTACCCGCCGACCGTCCCGCTCGTCAACGTCTCGGTCTGGAGCACGACCCCGTTGCCGGAGACCGTCACCGTCGCACCGCCCAACGCCACGGCGCTCGTCGCGTTCGTGAGGACGCCACTCACCGATCCGAACGCCTCCGGGAGGACGACGACGAGGTCGTCACGCACCTGGCCGGGACCCAGGCGCACGGCGATGGTCTCGCTGGCGTACCCATCGAGCGTGAAGGTCACGAGGTAGGTGGCCGGCGTCGGCAGCTCGGGCAGCTCGAAGAACCCGACCTCTCCACTGGTCGGAGTGGTCGTCGCGATCTCGAGCGTGCCGCGTGTCAGCACGACGGCCACGCCACCCAGCCGTGTCCCCGAACGGTTCACGACCTGACCCGTGATGGTCCCCGGGGCAGCGGGCAACGTCGCGGTGTTGACCGCGAGGGTCGCGCCGCCCGTGACGGGCTGCGTCAGCTCGACGGGATCGAACCCTTCGGCCCGGTAGGTGATGCGGTAGGTCGCAGGGCTCGGGAGCGCATCGAGGATCCAGTTCCCGTCCTCCCCGGTCGTCGTGGTCCGCGGCTCGATCGGTTCCAGCAGGTCGACCGCGACGACCTCGACGATGACCCCCGGCCCCGGCGCGTCCCCAGCGATGACCTGACCACCGAGCGTGGCGGGCTGGCCGACGAGCACGACATCGAGCCCGTCACGCACCTGACCCGGCGGCGCCAGTAACGGCATCGCGTCGCGGATCGTCGTCGCTTCGGGCCACCAGACGTCGTTGAAGCCTTCAGCCCGGATCCGGATGCGGTAACGCGCAGGGAGCAGGGCCGGCAGCTCGAACGCCCCGTCCGCGTCCGTCGCCGTCGCGCCCACCAGCAGGTCGTCCTGATCGAACGCCTCGACCGTGACGCGCGGCAGCCCTTCCGCCGTGGTCGCCGCGCGGATCGTGCCGGAGAACGAGCCCCCGACCGCGGTCGGGTCAAGGTCGGCGCCGGTGATGCCGCCCGCGAACGTCTCCGGCACCGCCTTCGTCGGCGGTGGTGGGGCGAGCGCCGCACGGACCCCGAACACCATCGCGAACGCCCACACCGCGACGATGAGCGCCAGCGTCATGATCGTGATGATGCCGGGCGTCAGGATCGCCTTCTGGCGGAAGCGGACGACCTGGGTCTCGAAGACCTCGTCCTGCTCGGCGGTGATCGTGATGGTGTGCTCGACCGGCGCGCCGGTGAGCGGACGCTTGTGCTTCGCGACGATCCGGGTCGACTCGGACCCGTCGAGTCGAAGCCGCCACGACGGCTTCACGACCTCCAGGTCGAGGACCCGGTCCGCATCCGCGGCACGCACGAGGAGTGCGAGCGGGACGTTGCCGGTGTTGCGGCCACGCGCCTCGAAGACGCCCTTGCGCCCGGCGAACACCAGCGGCGGTTCGACGACGAGCGACGCGCTCACGACCGGCGTCACGTCGATGCGCAGCGGCACCTCGGTCGCATGGTCGCCCGACCCGGTGGTGACCGCGACGAACACGTCGTGGCTGCCGGCCGGCAGCGTCGCCGGGAACCACAGGTCGAGCGTGATGCGGGTCGACTCACCGGGGAACAGCGTCACGTCCCCGGGGGTCTGCTCCAGCCGGTCGGGGATCATCCCGATGAGCGAGCACCGGACCGTCTCGATCGTGTCGGTCGTGTTCAGCACCTGCAGCGACACCGCGACGGGCTGGCCCGGCTCGACGGTGACGCGCTGGGTCAGCAGGTCCGCGCGCAGCGACGGACCGTCGACCTCGCCGATCGCGAGCTCGAGCTCAGACATCGTCGGGACCGTCGGGCTCGGGTGGCTCGACGACGATCTCGTCGCCCGGCCGGGCGTCGATCAGGTAACGACCCGAGTCCTGGACGATCGCGGATCCGCGCACACCGATCGCGCGGCCACCGGCCATCGACGGGTCGCTCGATCCGAACACGCGCCGCCGCGACGACCGTGCGGCCGGCGCCTGACGGTTCGCGAGGCCGAACTCGACGATCTCCGGCGGGTCGTTCGTCGCCGTGACCTCAGGACGACCGATCGGCATCTCGACGAGCAGCTGGGTCGCGAGCCGAGCGGGCACCTCGAGCGACTGCCACAGCGTGGCGACCGTCGTCTCCTCGTCCGGACGGGTCGACAGCGCCGGCAGCGGGCGCATCTCTGCGAGTGCCGGCGTCAGATGCCGCGCAGGGATCTGCCGTGACGAGGTCAGCAGGTGCGCGAGCCGTGCGAGCAGGTCATGCTCGACCGCAGGGTCGCTCGACCACACGCTGACCAGGAAACGCGCGGCCATGATGGGCGCATCACGCTGGCGCGCGTACCCGCCGTCGGGGGTCCGGACGGTGCGCATCGACGCCGCCGAGCGGCCGGCCGACGGGGTCAGGGCGTAGAGGAACAGGTTGACGAGCGGCACCGACCGCCGCTGGCCCCAGTCGGCCTCGGGACGCTCGAAGGAGATCTCCGCGTCACGGCTGCCGAGCGTGAGCGCATCGCGCAGCCACGCCTCCATCGACCGGTCGAGCTCCTCGATCACCGGCCCACCTCCGTGCCCGACCGGTCGTTCACAGGCGGTCCATCAGGAGGAGGACCCCCCACAGGAAGGCGGCACCGGCGGTGAATCCGCCGACCACGCTGATGATGATCGGCGGCCAGTACATGACCTCGACCTCGACGAGCTCCGGCTCCGGCGCCTCCACGACCTCGAACGGTCCGGGCTGCGGCGGGAGCGGCTTGGGCAGCGTCGCCGCGCAGCGCAGGCAGGCGGTCACGCCGGCCTCGTTCCACTCGCCGCAGTTCCAGCACGCACCGGCGACGGTCGGCGTGCGGCCGCGGACACCCGGCAGACGGTGGCGCGCCGTGCGCCGCTCGCCATCGACCTCCGGGATCGCCGGCTGGGAAAGGAAGAACAGCGGATAGTCGCAGCGCGGGCAGAACCATTCGGCGGTCGGGCGCGGGTCGGATCCGGCGACGAGCAGCCCGCACCCGGGGCACTCCATCTCCACCTCCGGGCCCGACCCGTCGACCGCAGCGATCCCGGGGGACACGGACGCGGACGCCGCCTCGCGCGGGATCATCCCGCCACCCGGCTCGAGGTCGGACGGCGCGTCCTCGTGCTCGATCTCTGCGAGGTCGGTGCTAAGGATCGTGGCGAGGTCCTCGGCCGCACTGCGCTCGAAGTCCTCGAGCGCCGCATCGGCCTCACGCTCGGCCTGATCCTCGCGCGCGACATCCGCAGCGTCGGACTGCTCCGCAGCGGGCAGCTCCGTCGGTCCCGTACGACGCTCACCGTTCACGGCAGCTCCTTCATGGGCGCATCGCCCGGACCGTCATGCCCGTCATGTCCGTCGTCGAGCGCGCCGGTGACCGCGTCCTGCGCGTCGCCGACGACCACGAGCCGCAGGGCCAGATGCGCCGGGACCTCGTCCCGCACGAGCCCGATGAGCTCCTCGTTCGTGAGGTGCCCGGTGCTCTGCACCCGGACCTCGACGCGACCGTCATGCGCCGGCGCCTCACCGTCGCGGAACACGCCGCCCGGCTCGATGATCTCGACGGGCGCCTCGGTGATCGCCTCGAGCAGCAGCTGCAGCGCCCTGACCGTCCCCCGTCCCGGGACCGCGCGGGAGATCGCGCGCAGCACGGCGCGCTGCCGGAGCACCGGCAGCTCGGGATCGAGGACCTGAAGGCCCGTCCACGTCGACTGGTACTGCAGCATCGCAGCGCTCGTGACCCGATGGTCAGCGACGAGCTCCGTGGCGTCCGCACCGGCGCGCAGCGTCGCACCGACCCGTTCGAAGATGGTCGTGAGCCGGACCAGCAGGTCGTCGTCACGCATCCCGACGGGCAGCTGACCGACCAGCCAGCCCGGCGGGTAGGGGTCGTGCTGCGGCCCCGCGTCTCCAGCGACATGGACGATGCTCATCGCACGACCACCTGGACCTTGCCGGCGAGGAACAGCGAGTGCGCGTCGAGGTGGATCAGGTCGCGCGCGTCACCGACCCGCCGGTCGTTGCGCAGGTCGAGCTCGAACAGGGCGAGCTCGTCGATGCCGGCGACACCCTCGACCTCGCTGAGCACCGACACCAGCGTCGCCGCGCTCAGGTCGGTCCCGAACGGCCAGCCGTCGCCACGCGGGCCGCCCTCGACCGGGCTGAGGAAGCGGTGGATCGCCGCGGTCGCCCGTTCCTTCACGGCGACGGGCGAGCGGCCGACGGCGCCACGCAGCCGGACGACCGGGCTGAGCCCCTGGTAGAACGGGGTCGAGACCTCGACGGTCGCGCCGAGCGTCCGCGCGGCCTCCAGCCGGTCACGCACCGCGGCGTACAGCTGCTCCGACAGCGCGAAGTCGTCGATGGTCAGCAGCTCGGGGTCCTCGGTCGAACCGGGGACGACGAGCACACGGATCGGACCGAACGGCTCGTCGGGCGGCACGCACAGCGTGCGCGCGACGGCAGGGCTCGCCTCGAACGCCAGCTGCTCGTAGTCGGACACCGTGACCGCGCGCTGCCCGGCCCGCACGGTCCGCGGGCCACGCAGCTTGACCTCCTCGAGCAGCTCCGGGTCGACGCCTCCGCGCGCCGGGACGAGGTTCGCGACGGAGTCGACGAACGGGACGGCGACGCGCAGCGAGGTGAGCGACCGAGCACCCACGTTGCCCGCGGTCCCACCACCGGCGCGATACCGGGTGACCGTCACGCGCGCCCCGAACGGCGGGACGGCGCCGTGCTGCACCGTCGTCCCGTCCGGGTAGCGGATCGATGGGCCGAACTCGACCGCCCCCTCCGACGGGTCCCACACGACGTGATGGTCGAGCGGGCCGGACGCGGAGAACGCCTCGACCTCGCCGTAGACCTGCTGCTGCTCGCCATCGAGGACCGCGATGTGCTCCCCAGCCTCACGCGGGAGGATGGGGGCATGGTCGAACGTGAAGCGCTGACCGGGGGTGCCGTCGCTGACGCCGAGCGTCTCGTTGCGCACCGTGCGGGAGTGCTCGGCGAGGACGCTGCCGCCGCCGACCGACACGGTGATGTCGGCGACGACCGGGGAGGTGCGGAACGTCGGCTGGTCGTCGCCGGCCGGAAGCAGCCGAACCCGCAGCCAGTGCAGCCGCTGGCCCGACAGCACCATCGCCTCGTGCGCGGCAGGGACGTCGAGGCGGATCGCTCCGTCGCGGTTCAGCCCTCCGGTGTCGTCGCGCAGCACCGTGCAGGAGGCCCACGCGTCGCCGGTCCAGACCTCCCACACGATCGGAACGCGCGCGGGGTCGACCCCGACCCCACGGCCGGTGACGGTCAGGTGCAGGTCGACGACCTGGCCGGCGAGCGAGGTGTCGAACCCGAGGTTGAGTGCATCGCCGGGGGCGACCGGGTCGGACGGGAAGCAGGTCACCGCGTCGCGGTCGTAGCGCAGCTCGCCGAGGACGTCGCTCACGACCGTCTCCCCCGCCGTCGTGAGCGCGCCGACCAGACGGGGCTGCACGATGCGGAGCTCGTCGAGCGTGGCGAACACGATCGATCCGTCCGCGGTCGCGACCTCGGTGCCCTGCGGCACGATGACCGGCTCGGTCGGCACGCCGGAGAGCAGGAACGTGAGCGGCACGCGGCTCGCCGACGCCGGGAACGGCGCGACACCCATCATGTCGAGGAACTGGACGAACAGACGCTCCGGCACCTGGTTGAGGCGGAAGATGACCTGCTCGCTCATCCACGCGAACAGCTCGATGAGGGCGACACCGGGGTCCGCGACGTTGTGGTTGGTCCACTCCGGCGTCAGCTGCGGGATCATCCGCTTGGCCTCGTCGACGAGGTCCTGGAAGCGGCGGTCGTCCAGGTCGGGGATCGGCAGGCTCATGCGGCATCACCTCGCTCCCCGTCCTCGCCCTCACCAGGGATGGTGTAGAACGGCAGGACGAGGTTGCGCTCGTCGTTCGTGGACTGGATGCGATACGCGATCGCGATGCTGACGGCCCCCATCGCCTGATCGCTCTCGTCGATCACGACGTCGAGGATCTCTGCGCGCGGTTCCCAGCGCGACATCGCCTCGAGCACCGCGATGCGCATGCGGCCGATCGTGTTCGCGTTGATCGGCTCGAACAGCAGCTCCCAGATGCGGCAGCCGAAGTCCGGACGCATCGGACGCTCCCCCGGAGCGGTCATCAGGATGACGCGCATCGCCTTCTCGATGTCGGCGGCACCGGACTCCATGCGCAGCGAGCCCGAGCCGTCGACGGACAGGGGGAAGGAGAAGCCGCGCCCGACGAACGGGGGGATGCTGTCGCTCATCGTCCGGGCCCCATCAGTTGATCTTCACCATGCCGCCCTTGAGGGTCAGCATCCCTGCGCCTTCGACCTTCGTCTGCGCGCCCTTGAGCTGCAGGTCGGGGCCGCCGTCGATCTTGAGTCCGGTCATGCCCTTGACGTCGACGGTCTTGGCCTTGACCTTGGCATCACCCTTCATGTCGATCTTCAGGCTCTCGCCCTTCAGCTCGATGTCACCTTCGCCGGTCAGGGTCAGCGAGGCCTTGGCGCCCTTGATCGCGATCGGCATGTCCGGCGCAGCCTCGATGGTGATGCCGTCCTCACCGACGTGCAGCACGGTCTTGCCGTCACCGAGCTTGATCTCGACGTAGCGGGCCTTGTCGCCGGCCGCCGCCCCGTCAGGACCGTCGGAGAACTCGAGCGTGTGGCCGACGCGCGACGTGAACAGGCGCTTCTCGACCTTGCCGCCCTTCGCCGCCTTCTCGTCGGGGAGCTTCGCCTTCGCGCTCCACACGCCACCGAGGATGAACGGGGTGCGCGTGTCGCCGCGTTCGAAGGCGACGACGACCTCGTCGTTGACCTCGGGCCGCACGTCCATGCCGCGCTTGTCGCCGGCACCGGGGGCGATGACGCGCGCCCAGTTCGACTCCGCGGTCGCACCGAGCGACGGGAAGCGGACCTTGACGCGTCCGAGCCCCTCCTCGTCCTCGATGTTGGTGACCACGCCGAGCACGAGCCCGTTCTGCGCCCACCCGTTGAGCTCACCCGGACGCAGCTGCCCCTGCGTCGGCCGGGGCGAACGATGCCCATCGCAGTGGAAGTGGGTGAGGAGGTCCCCCTCGAAGTGGTAGGTGTGCAGGACCGACGTCACGTAGTAGTCGCCCGCGAGCCGCTTGCCGACCTCGTCGACGGTGACCTTCGAGCCGGGGGCGATCGCCGGGTTGCTGACGGCGACACCATCGACGGCGAGCCCGTCACCGATCAGGTCGCGCGCGATCGAGTCGGCCAGCGCGTCCGCTTCCTTGTCGTCCCACACCGGCGTGGTGCCGACGACGAGCGGCTTGCCGAACGACTTCATCGCCTTCGCGTACCCGTCCTTCACGAACGGTGCGCTCGAACCGAGCTGGTCGGGGCTCGGCGACTTCAGCGACGCCGACTTGCCCTTCACGTCCTTCTGCTGGGTCGGGTCCCAGCCGTGCACCTCGACGCCCGACGGGGTGCCGCCCGCGACGTAGCGCGCGCCGAAGGTGCGCAGCGAACCGTCGGAGAACTTGAGCTTCGCGCCGGCGGCGCCCTTGCGCTCACGGAAGTGCAGCTCACCGGAGTCGACGAAGAACTCGAAGCCGAGCATCGCGGCGATGTCGGTCAGCGTCGCGTAGTCGGTGCCGTTCTGCAGGAAGTACGGCAGCGGCCCGCCGGTCGCACCGACCTTCGGCTTGAGCCCGTGCCGACCGGCGATCGCCTTGACGATGTCCTCGTAGGACTGCTCGAGGTAGGCCTTGTACTCGCTGGAGGCGGCGAGCCGATGGCTGCCCTCGCTCGCGACGACGACGAGTGCGGGCAGCGAGCGCGTGCCGCCGACGTCCTCGACGCCGACGCCGGTGACCTCACCCTTGAGGACGGGCTTCAGGACGTTCTTTGCATCGGGCAGCTCGACGATGAACTCGTCGCCGATCGCGAACGGGTCCTTGTCGAACAGCTTGTAGCCGCGGTCCACGAAGCGCAGCGTCGCCGTGCCCGGACGGTGGACGGACAGGTCGACCTCCATCGAGCGCAGCGAGTCGAGGATCTCCCCCTTGATGGGGGAACCCTTGTGCTTGGCGAGCGGGCGCCTCGGGACCTGGACCACCTACGCCCCCCGTCGCGGGACGCTGACCTGCACGCCCGGTCGGAGCGTGAACGGGTCCCGGATGCCGTTGGCCTGCGCGATCGCGCGCCAGGCGGTCGGGTCGGCGAGCTCGACGGCGGCGATGCGGTCGAGGGTCTCCCCCGGCTGCATCAGGTGGGAGCGCTCCGGCGCCGGCGTCCCCGACGTCGGGTTCTGCTTCGGCCACGACTTGTCGTCCTCGAACTTGGTCAGCGTGATGGAGCACTCGGCCCGCAGCGGGACCCCGTCCTCGTTGAACAGCTTGAAGGCGATGTCGAGGCTGGTGACGACCGCCTTGAACGACACGAAGTCGCCCCACTGGAACCGGACCCACGGCGGACGCTCGTCGTTGGTGCTCTTGTTCGTGCCGGCGACCGCGTCGGGCCGCACCAGGTTCACGAGCTTGCTCGTCCACTTCGTCACCGGCTGTGGCTTGTCCATCGGGGACGTCATGGGCTTGCCCGGGTTGAGCGTGGTGTCGATCATCAGGGTGAACGAGATCGTCTCCGACTCCATGCCCTGGAACTGTGGCTCCTCGTCGTCGCTCTCCGACTCCCACTTCGCCGCGAGCGACATCGTCAGCTCGTTCGGGTTGAAGAGGAAGGGGATGGCCGGCCCCTTCTCGACCTCGAACGAGGCCTTCGTGTCGAAGAATCCCATGCGTCTCCCCCTCAGCCCGCGTCACGTGGCGTGCCACGGCGGTTGGTCGTTCGGCCGGCGCGTGCGGCACGCGCGGCCTTCTCGGCACGTGCGACGTTCGCAGCGCGCAGCACGTCGGAAGCGGCCTTCGCCGCCTTCCCGGTGCGGGCCGCGAGCTGCCTCGCCTCACGCGCCTCACGAGCGGCGCGCGCAGCCTTCGTCGTCGAGGTGCGCTTGACCTCCCGACGGACCGGTGCGGCCGCCTGCGGCGACGGGGTCGGGCGCGGCTTCGCCGCCTGACGGGCGGCGTTCGACGGCAGCTCCGCGTCGACGGGCAGCATGTTCTTCGCCACCGTCCCCGGGAGCCGCTGACGCTCCGCGTGCGCGGGACGGTTCACGGTCAACGGCAGTCCACGCACCGGCATGTCGCGAGGCGCCTTGCGCTTGCGCGCGAGCAGCGCTGCGTAGGCCGCCAGTGCTCCACCGCCCTGCGGCAGGGTCGGTGCGGCCGGTCCGGCGCTGCGCCCGCTCGGCAGGACGCCGTCGGGCAGATCGGCGACCGCCGGGGTCGGGTCAGCCGAGCGAGCGGCGGTCGGGACCGCGACCTGCGCGGCGAAGTCCCGCGCCCCACGCACGACCGTGCCGGCCGGACGCCGCTGCCGCAGGTCCGCCGGAGTTCGGAGCGCGCCGACCATGCGCCCAGCGGGGCGGTCGGGGCGATCGGCGTCGGGGGTCGTCGTCACGGTCGGCTCACAGGAACGTCGAGGACGTGAAGCCCTGGTGCGCGAGCTCGAGCTCCTCGGTCGCGACGCTGTCCTCACCGACGGAGAGCGTCGGTCCGGTCCAGCGCACCGGGTAGGCCTTGAGCAGCGTCCAGGTGCGCAGCCGCTTGCCCTTCGAGGAGATCAGCGTGATCGCGACCGAGTCGCGGTTCCCGGCCAGACCGGACTGCGCGAAGCGCTGCCCGGCCACGATGTCGAACCAGTCGAAGAGGTTGTTGTCGTTGGTGATGCCGCGCTTGAGCGTGACGTTGGGCCAGGACAGCCGCGTCGGGAACTGGTGCGGCCCGTCGTTCACCCCGCCCTCCTGGTACTGCTCGACCTCGATCTCCATCTGGAGACCTTCGATCTCGCTGAAGCGCCCGATGGTCAACGCGTTGACCTCGACGATGAAGTTCGCCGCGGTCGAGTTGTCCTTGATGAACAGCTGGTCCTTGAGGAAGTTCCCGATCGCCATGTGACTCCCTCTCGATCAGGCGCCCGCGGCGACGCGTGCGTCGCGCGAGCGGAGGTCGACGTCGTTGACCATGCGGACCATGCGGACGCGGTCGCGGTGCTGCAGCTCGAGCAGCGTGTCGAGCGACCAGCTCGTGTGGTACGCGAGGTACGCGACCTCACGCCACACGTCCTCCGCCGGGTAGCGCTTCATCGCTTGCCCTTCGGACGCTCGGTGCTACGACCGACCTCCTCGATGCGGTTACGCCGTGGCGTCGGGAGCTCGATGCCGTCCTCGTCCACGACCGGACCGCCGCCCTCCTCGGGCGCATCGTCCGCGTCGGGAGCGACCGCCTTGCGCTTGCGCGCCGGCGCCGCTGCACCATCGGCCTCCGCCGCCTCCGCAGCGATGCGCTCGGCTTCGAGCGCCGCAGCACGCGCCTCGATCGCAGCGGCAGCCGCATCCGCGGACATGCTGCCCGGGGACGCGGTCATCGGCGCTGGCGCGACCGGCTCAGGAGCGAAGCGGCGTGCCGCGCGGCTGACGTCGGCGACGCTGCGCTGGAGCTGCTCGAGCTCAGCGTCGGTCCCGAAGTTGATGACGGAGTAGAAGTCCTGGAGGTACGCGAGGTCGGCGGCGAACAGGCCCTCGACGTCCTTGGGGCTGAGCCGCGTGCGGGTGCCGAGCCCCGTGACCACCCGTGCGAGCACGATGATCGTGAGGTAGGGGTCGTCGGCGTCCTTGACCTTCGGGTCGTTGAGCGGCTCGAGCTCGTCGCGTGCCGTCGCGAGGCGCATCGTCCCCTCGCGGTGCACGGTCCCGTCCGCATCGACGAGGCCCTTGGGGAGGACGAACTCGAACTCCGTGCGGAGACCGGACATCGCTGCTCCTTCCCGGCGGGCGCGCGCCCGTGCCGTCGTTCGTCGTACGACCGCTCCGGACGGGGTCCGGACGCGGGTCCGGTCCGGCCCCCTGGGGAAGTCGGGGGCCGGACCGGACGTCCCGCCACGAGAGCGGGGTCGTCCTCAGTGCATCAGGAGACGCGCTCGAGGAACTCGTGGGTGATGGTCACCGTCTCCACGACGATGTCGTCACCGCTCGAGTCGAGGTCCGACGCGGTCCACTCGCTGATCCAGGCGTTCTCGAAGTTCCAACGCCCGGACTCGTCGCCGGCCGGGTCGAACATGACGATGGAGCCGTTCTTGCGCTCCACCGCCCCGTCGAGCACGCTCTGGTACCACTCGACCAGCTGGTTGTCCGCGGACAGACCACGGCTGAGCGTGATGTCGCCGTAGTTCACGCGACCCGGACGCTTCCGCGTGACGAGCTTGCCGTCCGCGAGCGTGTCGGTGTACTCGACCACCTCGGCCGTGTACCCCAGTCCGGCGATGCCGGTGAACCGGCCCAGCTCGACGCCCTCGATCTCGAGGGCGAAGAGTGAGCCCATGTACTCCTGATCGTGATCCTCTGCCACGTTCGTTCCTTCCCTGTCTGCTCAGGTCCTGTCCTGCAGCGGCTCCGACCGGGGATCCAGCCGGAGGTCGTACTCCGGATCAGCTCGAGCTGTCCTTCAGCTGGCTGATCCGGAAGATGACGAACTCGGCCGGCTTCACCGGAGCGATCCCGACCTCGACGATGAGCTTGCCCTCGTCGATCGACTCCGGCGGGTTGTTCTCCGCGTCGCACTTGACGAAGAACGCCTGGTCCGGGGTCGCACCGAAGAGCGCGCCGTCGCGCCACAGCCCACGCAGGAAAGCGTTGACGGTGCGCTTGACACCCTCCCACAGCTTCTGGTCGTTCGGCTCGAAGACCACCCACTGCGTCCCGTCCATGATGGCCTGCTCGACCATGTTGAACAGACGACGCACGTTGATGTAGCGCCAGTCCGAGTCGCTCGACAGCGTGCGGGCGCCCCAGACGCGGATGCCGCGCGTGCCGAACGGACGGATGCAGTTGATCCCGATCGGGTTCAGCAGGCCCTGCTCGGCCTTGGTGATCGGGAGCTCAACGTCGAGCGCACCACGGACGATCTCGTTGGCCGGAGCCTTCCAGACGCCACGGGTCTCGTCGACGCGTGCCCACAGCCCAGCCATGTGACCCGACGGCGGGACGAGGATCTCGTCGTCACCGTTGGTCGGGGCCGGGTTCGCGACCTTGATCCAGGGGTAGTAGAACGCCGCGAACTGCGAGTCGTACATCGCGACGTCGGTCCGCCACTCCTTGATCTGCTGCACCGACATGCCCGGAGGCGCGTCGAGCACGGCCATGCGGTTGGCCTGCGCCTCGCAGTGGTTGATCAGCGCGGTCTGCACCGACTTCCACATCCCGAGGTCGACGGTGCCGTCCTCCTTGGTGGCTGCGGTGATCAGGTCCGGGACGAGGACCATGGTGACGTCCTCGGCGATGACCAGGCCGTTGATCCCGTGACGCTTCGTCTCGGAACCGGCGAACGCCGGGGCCTTGACCTCGACCGGCTCACGCGGTGCCGGCTCGAGCGCGTACAGGCCCGACTTCGGCATCGCGAGGTTCAGGTCCATGTCGTCCTTGATCTCGGCCTTGACCGCGACCTTGACGTACTCCGACGAGGCGGAGACGACGGACTCGACGTTCGTGTCACCCGGCGTGAGCGTGAGGCCCGCGTAGGTCTCCACGATGACGCCGTCCTTCAGGACGGTCAGGTCGAAGACCGGGTCGGAACCCTCGGGGGCCTCCGCCTGCTCGACGGCGACAGCGATGCCGTCCGCCGGGCCGATCGAGGCGAACTCGAGCGCCTGGCCGACCGCACGGTCCGCCGCGGGCAGCGCGAGGTGACCCGGCTCCTCGGAGGGACGGTTGTGCGGGACGCGGACGATGTAGCAGACAGCGCCTCCGTTGAGGAACCAGCCGTACACCGAGTGCGGCAGCATGGCGCCCGGGACGAAGCCTCCGTACAGGGCCTCGTACTGGGTCCAGCTGGTGACCAGGCGCGGCTTGAGGCCGTCCGGGTCGGTCGGGTCGTCGGTCGGGGCCTTCTCGGTGAAGCCCACGAACGCGGCGATCGCCGTCGCGCCTGCGGACAAGGATGCCGAACCGGACGGCACCTCCTCGATGTAGACCCCTGGGGTCAGATAACTCGCCATTCGTGCCTCCGTGTGTGATCGCCCGTTCGGATGGTGGGGCGGCATGCGCCGCGATCCCCCGGGTTGCGCGGGTCAAGGTCGTCGGTCAGGTCCTGCTCGTTCCGGTGGTTCCGGTGGTGCGCCGGACGGGTGCGCGCACCCGGGCCGACGGACGTCGTGATCGTGCTGGTCGTGCTCCTGCCCGCACGGTGCACGGACGAGGTCGTGACGATCGAGCGCCCAGGCAGCATCACGGCACCTGCACCGTGAACTGCCCGGGGACACTGATCGAGATCGAGCCGCCGAACGCGCAGGTCGCCATCGAGGCGTCGTTGAGGGCGGGCTTGCCGCCTATCTGCACGGTCGGGGATCCCGGCGCCCAGGGGCCGGGGACGTTCGGCATGCACGGCATCGGCGTGAGGACGCCCATCGCGGCCGCGGTCGCCGCCGCGACCTGCGGGTTCGACATCGACATGCACATGCCGAACGGCGCGATGTTGAGCATGGGGGCGTTGTCCATGGCGGTCGCCGCGGCCTGCGGGCCGGCGTTCACCATGCCGACGGGCAGCACGTTCATGGTCCCAGGTGCTGCACCCATCGTGCACATGATCATCGCGCCGCCGGTGACGAGGAAGCCCATCAGCCCTGCTCCTCGGCCGACGTCTCGACGTCGGTCACCGTGAGCCGCGACGCGTCCCCCGTGCCCTCGACGAAGGAGCCGATCATGCCGGCCTCGTCAGGGAAGACGAGGACGCAGACGACGCTGCGGTCACCGTTCTTGTTCCAGCCCTCGAAGGTCGGGAGGAGATAGGAGAAGGCGATGCCGTCGTCGATGGTGAGATCGAGATCCGACTCGAGCGAGGTGAGGCAGGCGCGGTCCGCGAACGTGGCGACCGCGCCCGCTCCGGGATACGCGTCGTCCGGGTGACGGACGACCGCGAAGACCTCCTGCGCATGGGGTTCGCTGCAGGGGACGAGTGGCACCTCATCGACGTCACCGCTGAGCGAGTCGTCGGCTCCGATGCAGTCCCCGGGGCGGAGGTCGAAGACGCTCCACGGTCCTGACGCGACCACACGGCCATCATCGCCGCGGACGTCGTCACCGCCGCATGCTGCGAGGAGGAGCACCAGCGGAAGCAGCGCGAACTGAGCGCGCGAGATCGATCTTCTGCGCGACCGACCGGAACCACCCGCCTGCTCCCCGTTGCCCACTGCCACCCTGTCCGATCCTGCCGGCGCCTCGGCGCTCATGCTGTCTGAGCATCACGCTGAGGGTTGATGGGACACCATCCTCATTCCTGATGCGCCCATAGTACAGGCCGACGGGGCTGCGTGCAATTCAGGCGAACAGTGCCCGACCGGCCTCGCAGGAGTCTCCCACAGGGTGGCGCACGCGGTGATCGTGATGGATCCCGGGTTGGGGTTATCCCCACCTCGTGGCACGCGCGGCGTGGCGAGGCGCGGCACAGCACGGCACGGCACGGCACGAGCGGCGTGGCGAGGTGCCGGACGGCTCAACCGGCCAGATACCGGTCCTCGACGGCGACGACGAACCACCATCCGCCGTCCCGATCGATCAGCCGGTAGTGCGGGACGAGCAGGACCGTCCCGTCCGGAGACCACGACATCATCGTGATCGGCTCGACGGCGACGATGGTGACCGTGACCTCGACCGGCTCCGGGATGTCCTCCCGCTCCGCCGGCACCTCCGGCGTCGGGAGGATCGTGATGGGCGTGTCGGTCACCGGGGCATCCGGATCGTCCACGGGGCCGTCGGCGTCGACTGACCCGGCGTCGTCCGCGGCACCGGCGTCGGCGGCGGGGAGCGGCCGGGCCACCGGACCGCCATCGAGCCAGGCCGACAGCTCCCGCTCGAGTCGGACCAGCGCCTCGACCGCATCGATCGTCGGGTACGCACCGAGCGCCTCGACCGTCGCGGTCGTGCCATGCGCAGACGTCACGCGTCCGTCGCCCCCGAACCCGACTCCGACCATGAGCCCCGACTCCGCCGGAACCCCTTCCTCGGTCAGCTCGGCGGACACCCACGCGCTCCAGTCGTCGACGAAGACCGACGTGATCCGGATCCGCGCGTGACCGAGCCGACCGAGCAGATCCGTGGCGAGGCTGCGAGCTGCGGCCTCATCGGGCACACCGTCGAGCGGAGGCGGCGGGACGCACTCCACCTCATCGGTCGCCGCACCGTCCACGGGATCACTGAACGCCGAGGGGAGCTCGGGACAGATCCAGTTCAGCGACTCGTCGTACGCGCCGGAGAAGTACCAGTCCCCCGCACTGCTGAACCAGAGACTCGACCCGTCCTCACCGTTGGACTGCAGGGCCTCCGAGTCCCAGTCGGGCGCGACCGGGACGGGGAGGCCGAACTCCGCCGCGATCCGTGCAGCGGCCGCTGAACGGTCAGCGGGTGGGACCAGCCTCCAGGTGGGTCCGGCACCAGCCGGATGGCCGACCCCGTCAGCGAGGACGAAGCGGTAGCGCGTCGGCGTCCACCACATGCTGGTCGCCGCGTCACCGGACTCGGCCATGCGGGAGGCTCCCGCGGCCACGCCGGAGTCGCCCATCGGGGCGGCCGAACCACCCCCCAGTTGCACGAGCGGAAGATCCTCACCGCCGCCGAGCAGGGCGACCGATGACCCGGCGATCACCGCCAGGGCTGCGACCCCGGCGGTCAGCACGATCCGCCTCCGTCCGCGACGAGCGTCCCGCCGTCCGCCCCGTCCGCTCCGCGGGCGCGTCCCAGCACCGGCCGCGCGCTCCGGCGCGACCTCCGCCACCGCAGCGTGCGGGGCGACGGGCGCGAGGATCGTCTCGAGCACGCTGCTGCGCTGCTCGCTCGTCAACGGCGCCCGAAGCCGTGCACCGAGCGCGGTGAGCAACCGCTGCGCGTCCTCGACCTCATCGGCAGAGGCATCCGAAAACGGACCGTCGTCTCGGCCGGCGTCGCGGGAGTCGGTTCCATCCATGTCCATACTCCGTCATCGCTCACGGTGGCGGCTGGGTGACGCGACCGGCTCGGCGGAACGTCCGGAGTCCACGACCTCGCGCGGACGCAGCAGCGCGCGCCGGGTGATCGCGGCGACCGCGTTCGTCGAACGCCCCGTCACCTCACCGACGGTCGTCGCGTCGAGATCCGCGACGACGCGCAGCACGAGGACCTCACGTTGCTCGTCGGTGAGGTGGGCGAGGAGCGCGTCGATGCGACCGGCGTCGTCCAGCCGGTCGACGAGCGTCGCGAGCTCGTCGGGCCCGGCATCGAGCGCCTCAGCGAGCGGCACCAGCTCGTCGTGTGGCATCGGAGTCGTCGGCCGCCGATGCTGACGGCGCTGCACGTCGACGATCCGGCGGTGCGCGATCGTGAACACCCAGGCACGGAACCCCTGCTCGTCACCGACGAAGCCGTCGAGTCCGCGCACGACGTGCAGCATCGTCTCGCCGAGCACCTCCTCCGGATCCTCCACCCCACGCCCACGGGCGAACCCGAGCAACGGGCCGGCGAGATCGTCGAGCAGCAGGCCCCAGGCGACCGCGTCTCGCCTCCGCGCGTCGACCAGCACCGCCGGGAAGGTCGTGCCGAGCATCAGGCCCTCGGTTCGGTGTCGAGCCGGCGCAGCGCAGCGACCCCTCGACGATGCCATCGTCGCCGAGCGGCATCAGGTGACGCGGGAGGTGACGCAGGAGGCGGCGCGGGAGGTGACGCAGGAGACGGCGCGGGAGACGTCAGACGAGCCGCGCGAAGGCGATCAGCGCGTCGGCGAGCATCTGCACCGCGATCGCGGCGAGCAGCAGCCCGGCGATGCGGCTGAGCAGCAGGATGCCGGACCGCCCGAGGATCCGGATCAGCAGCCCGGAGAAGCGCATCGCGAGGTAGACGACGGCGAGCACCGCCGCGACGCCACCGCCGATCATGCCGAGATCGCCCGGACCGTCGGCCGCCGCGACGAACACGATGGTCGCGACGATGGCGCCGGGACCGGCGAGCAGCGGTGTCCCGAGCGGGACCATCGCGACGGCGACGTGGTCCCCCTCCTCCGGCTCGCTGCGGGCCATGGACGAGCCACCGGTGAGCAGCTCGAGCGCGACGAGCAGGAGCAGGAGCCCGCCCGCGCCCTGCAGCGCCGGGACGGACACGCCGAGATAGGTGAGGACCTGACGGCCGACGAGGGCGAACACGACGATGACGAACGCGGCGGTGAGCACGGCCAGCAGCGCCGCACGGTTGCGCGCCCGCTCGTCGAGCCGTCGCGTGACCGAGAGGAAGATCGGCACGTTCCCGACGGGGTCCATGATCACGAACATCGTGACGAGGACCTCGACGGCCAGGGTGGCATCCATCCCGGCAGCCTAGGCCGACCCAACCGGAGGCCCCGGTGCTCCGAACTTGTGTCACGGGGAAACGCAGGACCAGCTGGGCGTGGCGACTGCATTGCCACGACGGCTCGGAGTACGGACCCCGCACCACACATCACGCGAATGGAGAGCATCGATGCGCATCACACGAGGCAAGAAGCTCACGACCGGTGTCGCCGCCGCGGCACTGGCGCTCCTCCCCCTGACCGCGGTGTCGGCCGCCGACCACGTCGGCGCTGAGATCGTCGTCGTCCACGGTGTTCCCGGGCTCGAGGTCGACGTGCTCGTCGACGGCGCAGCCGCAATCACCGGCTTCGAGTTCGGTGACGTCGTCAAGACGACGCTGCCGGCCGGGGACTACACGTTCGCCGTCGCCGCGACCGGCACGACCGACGCGATCCTGGAGATCGAGGCCAGCCTCGGCGCCGGCCTGAGCGCGACCATCGCTGCGTTCCTCGACACGAACGGTGACCCGCAGCTGCGGGCGTTCGTGAACGAGAACGGCGCATCCGGCATCCAGCCGTTCCACCTCGCCAACTTCGGCGCGGTCGACATCCTCTCCGGCACGACCACCGTGCTCGGACCGGTCACCAACGGGCAGACCGCCCGCATCGACGTGGACGGCGGCACCACCGTCGCCGACGTCGGCATCGGCGCAGCCGGCAGCGGCACGGCCGCCCTCTCGCTGGGTGACGTGACCGTGGCCCAGAACCAGCTGGTGCTCGTCTACGCGATCGGACCGAACACGGGCGATGCGCTGCCCACGGTCGTGACCTCGTCGACGAACGTCGGTGGCGTCTCGGTCATCCCGTCGGGTACCGGTGGCGGGCTCGACCTGCTGCCGCTGAGCCTCCTGCTGCTCGCAGCGGGTGCGTTCCTGTTCGTCGCTCCGACGGCGATCGCGCGCAGCCGCGCCTGACCGTCGTCCGCCACACCCTGGCGGGAGCGGTGGGTCCGGCCCAGGCCGGTCCACCGCTCCCGTCGGGGAGGTGGCACGCTCGCCACGTCCGGCCATCCCGGCCGGCCATCTCCGCCGAGGAGGCCCGCTCGTGCGCAGCTCCCGTGTCGTGCGCGGCCTCGGTGCCACCATCGTCGTCGCCGCCATCACGCTCGCAGCGTTCGGCGCCAGCGGTGCGCTCGGTCCCGCCTCCGACCGCAGCCGGGTGGAGTTCGGTGACGCTGCGGACACAGCCTCCGAGCTGGCCGTCACAGAAGGCGACGGCTCGGGCGAGGCGCCCGCCCGGACCCAGGCCGAGGAGCAGGCCGACGCACCGACCGTCGGGGATCTCGATGCGGACGTCTACGCCGCGCCGCCGGTCTCGCCGTACTCGACCACCGCACCACGCGGCGCCATCGACGCGACACGTTGGCCCGTCCGTGTCGACGTCCCGGCACTGAACGTCTCCGCCCCGGTGCAGCCCGTCGGGGTCGGCGCGGAGCGCGAGCTCATCATCCCGAGCTCCCCGATGGACGTCGGCTGGTTCCAGGGTGGCTCCGTCCCCGGCGAGTCCGGGGTGGCACTGCTGACCTCGCACGTCGACACGCGCGAGGAGGGCCGGGGGGTCTTCGCGGGGCTCGTCGAACTCGAGGCCGGCGACCGGATCACCGTGACCGCCGCCGACGGGGAGATCCAGCACTGGACCGTCGTCGCTCGCACCCAGCATCGGAAGGACGAGCTCCCGGCCGAGCTCTTCTCCCGGACCGGCACCGCGCAGCTCGCCCTGGTGACCTGCGGAGGCCCGTTCGATCGCAGCACGCGCAGCTACCGCGACAACGTCATCGTGTGGGCGGAACGCGAGGACTGAGGGCGCGATCCCCGGACCAGGACCGGCCGACCGCCCCCCCCGGGGTCGTTCCGAACTGAGGATGCCGCGAACCACCGGTTGAGCACCCCTCAGGACTGAAATGGCTTAGTCGCACGAGGGTCAGCGTCATCGTTAGCATTAGGATGACGTCCATCTCGTCGCACGCCCGCGCACGCCCGCGCACGAAACGCCCCCGGAGCCGACCATGCCATTCCCGTCCAGCAAGCCGAGCCAGCCCGCTCCGCAGCCCGCGGTTCCGGCCATCCCGACGCTCAGCTTCGAGGAGTTCCTCGACCTCGATGAGGTCCGTGCGACCGAGGTCGCGTCAGCGACGGCGACCGCGATCCTCCGTGCCGCACAGGCACGACACACGGAGCTCCTGACCGACGCCACCCGTGTCGTCGAGGAGGCGCAGGCGCGTGCCATCGAGATCACCTCGAACGCTGCACGTGACGCGGAGACGCGCACCCGCGAGGCGACCGAGGAGGCCGCGGCGACCCGCGCTGATGCGGAGCAGCGCGCGAGCGAACTGATCGAGAACACCCGCACCGAGGTCGAGACGCTCCGCTCACAGGCGGAGTCGTACGCATCGACGGCGCACACGGACGCCGACGCCTACGCCGACGCGACCCGGACCGAGGCCGACACCGCCGCCCGGACGATGCGCGACGAGGCTGATGCGTACGCCGCATCGACCCGGCAGTCCGCCGACGAGTACGCCCAGGCGACGCGCGAGCAGGCCGAGATCGATGCGCGGACGGAGCGTCAGTCCGCCGACGAGTACGCCCGCACCCTCCGCGCCTCGGTCGACCAGGAAATCGCCGCCATCCGCGAGAAGGCGGAGTCAGAGGCGGCCCGGCTGCGCGAGCAGACGATGCGCGACCGTGAGGAGATCCTCGACCAGGCCGAGCAGCGTCGCGACTCGATGCTGACGACCATCGAGGAGCAGCGCCGCTGGGTGCAGACGATCGTCGCGGAGGCCAACGAGCTGCACAGCCGCATGGTCGGCTCGCTCTCGGAGGCACGGTCGCACCTCGACCAGACGATCGCCCGCGTCTCCCAGCCGATGAACGGTGCGGACCGGATCCTCCTCGAAGCGAAGGCCGAGGTCGTCCGGATCAACGAGATCGAGGCCGGCTGACCGGCCCGACAGGCCTGCGTCGCCGCAGCCGTCGCCGTCCCGCGACGTTGGAGGTCGTCTCGTCATGGGGAGAAGCGGCTGGCGCCATCCCACGCCGACCGTCCCGATGCCGGTCCCCTCGCAGGACCGTGCCCGCGACACGATCCGGGCCGCCGTCGAAGCGGCCGCCGACCTCCTCGACCGGTCGCCGGTCCATGAGGTGACCCTGGAGGCCGTACGCCAACGGGCCGGGGTGAGCCAAGGTTCGCTCCGCCATCACTTCGGCGACCGCGACGGACTGATCGCTGCGGCCCAGGTCGAGCGCTACCGCCGCTCATGCGCCACCGACGCCGCGTTCTTCGCTCCCCTCGCGGGGGCCGTCACCAGCTCGGCGCACTTCGCCGACGTCATGCTCGGATTCATCGACGACATGCTCACCCCCGAGCGTCGAGAGGCACGCTGGCTGCGGATCACGGCGGTCGCTGCGGGACTGAACGATGATCAGCTGCTCGCGACGCTCCGGCACAACGCGACCATGTTGATCGACCACCTGAGCATGATCGTGATCGAGGGCCTCCGACAGGGTGTGCTGCTCCCGGACACCGACCCTCGCACGCTTGCGTCGCTCGCGTCGATGCATGCACAGGGGCTCATGCTCGACGATCTCGCTGGGGACGACAGTCCCCCGAGCGGGTGGCGTCACTTCCAGGTCCGGTTCCTGTGTGGTTTCCTCCCCGAGCCGTCCGCGCAGGTGCTCACCGAGCACGCGCAGGTGACCCACGGTGACCTGTGGCGCGCAGAGGTCATCGGTCCGCCCGGTCGCATCCCGCACATGGTCGCCGGTCGCCTCGCGGAGCTTCGGGCCGGGATGACCCCCGCCACCGCAGCGGAGGACCTCACCGACGCACGGGTCGTCCGTGACCTGCTGGCACGGCAGGCCCCGAGCACGACATCCACCGAGCTTCTCCCGTCGGGCCCCGCGCGCCTGCTCGAGCTCGCCGTCCTGCATGTCCGCGAGCACGGGGCCCAGGGACTCGACGTCAAGCGGCTCCGGGAGGAATCCGGACTACGGACGAACACCACGTTCCACCGCGCGTTCGACGGTCACCAGGGCGTCCTGCGAGCCGCGCGCGCGAGCATCGAACTCGATCGTGCGGCGAACAGCGTGAGCCGCTTCGCCGGCCTCGTCGCGACGGCCGCCTCCCCGGCGGAGTTCCGCGACGCCCTCACGCGCTGGGGCAGCGCCTTCGTCGACAGCGAGCGGCGCCGCACCCTGTTCCAGCGCGCCGAGACCATCGCCGCCGCACGCACGGACGCAGTGCTTCGCGGCGTGCTCGCCCCGACACAGCGAGCCTGCCGTGACCTGCTGATCGAGCAGGTCTGCCTGGCGCAAGCCCGCGGTCTGATCGACCCGACGCTCCCCGCGTCCGCCGTCGCGCGGTTCCTCGACGGCGCGGTGTGGTGGCACCTCTTCCACGAGCTCGACGAGCGCCGCTCAGGACGCGACGCCTGGCTCGGGATGCTGCGCCGCATCGCGGCGATGCTCAGCCCGGACCGCTCGTCGGCGGGCTAGGGCCCGGGCGAAGTGGGGCGGGGTGAGCCCGGGCAGGGTGAGCCCGGGCAGGGGCGGCGCCTCGCCCTCAGCGTCGACCGGGAGCTCGCTGCAAGGACTATCGTTGGCCGACGCGAGGAGCAGCCGTGGACACCATCGAGTCGGTGTATGCCGTGCTGCTGGTCATCGCCCTCGTGCTCAACGGGATCGCCCTCGCGGGTGCCACTCCACTCCGGAACTTCTTCGCGCCGCTGCGCGAGTGGCGGCTGATCCTCGCCATCCTCGCGCTCGACGTCGTGCTCGTCCCCGTCGTGGCTGTCGGCCTCGCCTCCCTGCTCGGACTGGATGAGGTGACCCGCGCCGCGCTCGTCATCATCGCCGCAGCGTCCGCAGGCCCGATCGGGATCGCCCTCACGCGGGCCAGCCGCGGCGACGTCCCGCTGGCGGTGACGACGGTGCTCGGACTGGGCGTGCTCAACCTCGTCACCGTGCCGATCGTCACGGGCGTCCTGCTGCCGGAGAGCCTGCCGCTCCCGCCCTCCACGATCGTGTCGAGCCTCATCGGCCTCGCCGTCGCGCCCCTGCTCGCCGGCCGTGTGTTCGCGCTGCTCATGGGTCGCACCGGTGTGACCACGGAGCGGATCGCCGCCTGGCTGGCGACCATCGGACGGGTCGCCGACGTGAGCCTCGCGGCCGCCGTGACCGTCGCCGTGCTGCTCGAGCCGCGCGAGGCGATCGCCGTGCTGCTGGGTCCGGTCAGCATCATCGCGTTCGTCGTGATGCTCACCATCGCCGTGAGCGCGAGGCTGATCACTCCCGACTCAGGACGTCGCCGCGCGATCATCATCACCATCAACGCACGCGCGGTCGGCCTCGCGCTCACGCTGACGGCGCTGCACCTGGGTGACGTCCCCGGGTTGCGGACCACCGTGCTGGCGTTCGGTGGCCTCACGCAGGCCGCCCCGATCCTGCTCATGCTCGCGACCCGGTGGTGGCGGCAGCGGGCGCGGATCAGTCAGTCGACGCCGCCGACGTCGCCGACGCGCTGAGCGCCGCCTCAAGGTCCTCGCGCAGGTCCTCCACGTCCTCGAGGCCGATCGACAGGCGGATCACTCCGTCCGTGATCCCGGTGCGCGCACGCTCCTCAGCACCGATGCGCAGATGCGTCGTCGTCGCCGGGTGGATCGCGAGCGTGCGCGAGTCCCCGAGGTTGTTCGAGAGGTCGATGAGTCGCAGTGCATCGAGCAGCGCGAACGCCCGCTCACGACCACCATCGACCTCGAAGGTGACGATCGATCCACCGCCGGTCATCTGCGCACGGGCGAGCGCGTGCTGCGGGTGTGAGGCGAGCCACGGATGGCGGACGGCGAGCACCCCCGGCTGCGTCTCCAGCCAGCCGGCGAGGTCCAGCGCGGACGCGGTCATCCGCTCGACGCGCATCCGCAGCGTCTCGAGTCCCTTGAGCACCACCCAAGCGGTGAACGGGCTCATCGTCGGACCCGTGTGCTGGAGCAGCGGGTTCAGCTCGGTCTCGACGTAGGCCGACGGGCCGATGATCGCGCCACCGAGCGTGCGACCGTGCCCGTCCATGTGCTTCGTCGTCGAATACACGACGATGTCCGCGCCGAGGTCGAGCGGACGCTGCAGCACCGGCGTCGCGAAGATGTTGTCCACGACGACCCGTGCGCCGGCAGCATGCGCGAGGTCGCAGACGGCCGTCACGTCGACGAGCTCCTGCATCGGGTTCGACGGCGTCTCGAAGAACACGACCTTGGCCGGACGCGCGAGCGCCGCCTCCCACTGCGCGAGGTCGTGCCCGTCGACGAGCTCGGTCACGATCCCGAAGCGCGGCAGGATCGACGTCAGGATCTGGAAGCACGAGCCGAACAGCGCGCGTGAGGCGACGACCCGGTCACCGCTCCGCAGCAGCGACGTGAGCGCGTTGAACACCGCCGACATCCCGCTGGCGGTGGTCCGCGCCGCCTCCCCGCCCTCGAGCAGGGCGAGCCGCTCCTCGAGCACGTCGAGCGTCGGGTTCCCGAGCCGCGTGTACCGGTGGTGGGTGTTCTCCCCGCTGAACGCACCCCACGCCTCATCGGCCGAGCCGTACACGAAGCCGGAGGTGAGATGCAGCGCCTCGGAGGTCTCACCGAACGGGGTGCGCTCGAGTCCGCCACGGACGGCCTGGGTGTCGGGTCGCCAGTGACGCTCGGCGTCAGCGTCGCGGGGCCGCGTCACGAGGCCGGCAGGACCACGGCCTGCGCACACACGATCGTCCCGTCGGGCCGCGCGGTGATCACCGGCGAACCGTGGAGGACATAACCGTCGTCGAGCGCCGCGCTGACCTTCTCGCAGAACGCGCGATCATCGGCGCCGGTCAGCAGCCGGTACGGCAGCGGACGGGCTTCGGCCGTGTCGTCGGACACCTCAGGCCTCCTCGGCTCGCGTCGGGTCGCGGATCGGACCGCGGTCAGGACGCGTCCTCAGCCTAGGCGTGACCGCGGTGAGTCAGCCAGCGGGCGGTCGAGCGTGGGCTCAGACGAGGAGCCCGATGACGACGGCGAGCATCCCGGCCCAGGCTCCGGCCAGCAGCACGAGGTCCCAGCCGATGCGAGGGAACCGGAGCGTCGCCGGAGCGCCGGACTCAGCCGGCGAGCCGGCCGGCGGGCCGGCCGGGATGACCCGGGCCACGACCGTGGCGTCGATCGGCTCGTGCCCTGACAGCTGCGGACGCAGCGTGTTCGTGACCCCGATGCGCTCGCGGACCGCTTGGAGGCGCGCGGCGAGCTCCTCGAAGCTCTCGGCCGACGCGCTCGTGGGCGTCGTCGGTGAAGGGGCCGTTCCCATCGGTTCTCCGTCCGGAACGTGCTCGACGGCCCGCCTCCAAACTGAAAAGTTATAACTGTCCGTGCCACAGCGCAACAGGCCACGAACGACGCACTGGCTTCGCGACCGCGTCCTCGCCTGCGGCCGCCATCAGCTCGGTGCTGCCCCGCCCTTCGCACGCTTGGCGCTGCGACCGCGCAGGTTGGCCGACAGCTCGGCCTTGCGCAGCCGGACCGCCATGGGGGTGACCTCCACCGCCTCGTCCTCGCGGATGAACTCGAGCGCCTGGTCGAGCGACAGCTGCCGCGGCGGCGCGAGGCGCACGAGCTCGTCGCCCGTGGCCGAGCGCACGTTGGACAGCTTCTTCTCCTTGGCGGGATTGATGTCCATGTCCTCGGAGCGTGCGTTCTCCCCGACGATCATCCCCTCGTAGACGTCGACACCGGGCGACACGAACAGCTGCCCGCGGTCCTGGAGGTTGAGGAGCGCGAACTGCGTGGTCGCACCCGTGCGGTCCGCGACGAGCGACCCGTTGGGTCGCGTGCGGATCTCGCCCTGCCACGGCTCGTAGCCGTCGAAGGTGCCGTGGATCTGGCCGGTGCCGCGCGTCTCGGTGAGGAACTCGGTCCGGAAGCCGATCAGCCCACGGGCGGGCACCCGGTACTCGAGGCGCGTCCAGCCGGAGCCGTGCGCGACCATCTGCTGCATCCGCCCCTTGCGCAGACCGAGCAGCTGCGTGACGACCCCGACGTAGTCGTCGGGCACGTCGATCGACAGCGCCTCGAACGGCTCGTGCATCGTTCCGTCGATCTCGCGCGTCACGACGCGCGGCTTGCCGACGGTCAGCTCGAAGCCCTCACGTCGCATCGTCTCCACGAGCACGGCGAGCTGCAGCTCGCCACGCCCCTGGACCTCCCACGTGTCGGGACGCTCGGTCGGCAGCACGCGGATCGACACGTTGCCGATCAGCTCCGAACGCAGCCGGTCCTCGATCTGCCGTGCCGTCAGGCGCGTGCCGTCACGGCCGGCGAGCGGCGAGGTGTTCACGCCGATCGTCATCCCGAGCGACGGCTCGTCGACGGTGAGCACCGGCAGGGGCCGCGGGTCGTCGAGCGATGCGAGCGTCTCCCCGATCGTGACGTCGTCGATCCCGGCGACCGCGATCAGGTCGCCCGGCCCCGCCTCATCGGCCGGGACACGGTCGAGCGCCTGGGTGAGGAACAGCTCGGCGAGCTTCACCGTCGTCACCGTGCCATCGGCACGGCACCACGCGACCTGCTGGCCGCGCCGGACCGTCCCGTGATGGATGCGGCAGATGGCGAGGCGGCCGAGGTAGGGCGAGGCGTCGAGGTTGGTGACCAGCGCCTGGAACGGATGCTCGGGGTCGTGCATCGGCGGCGGGACGTGGTCGAGGATCGTGAGGAACAGCGGCTTGAGGTCCTCGCCCGGGACGTCAGGGTCGAGCGTCGCGAGCCCGTCCTTCGCGTTCGTGTAGAGGATCGGCAGGTCGATCTGCGCGTCGTCCGCACCGAGCTCGATCAGCAGCGACATCGCCTCGTCGACGACCTCGCTGATGCGCGCGTCGGGGCGATCGATCTTGTTGACGACGAGGATGATCGGCAGGCCGGCCTCGAGCGCCTTGCGCACGACGAAGCGGGTCTGCGGCAGCGGACCCTCCGCGGCGTCGACGAGCAGCAGCGCACCGTCGACCATGGCGAGCGCACGCTCGACCTCGCCACCGAAGTCGGCGTGGCCCGGCGTGTCGACGACGTTGACGGTGACCGGCGGCGCGTCGAGGCCCTGGCGAAGGTCCGGCACGACGATCGACGTGTTCTTCGCGAGGATGGTGATCCCGCGCTCACGCTCGAGGTCGTTGGAGTCCATGACGCGCTCGTTCACGTCCTGGTTGGCGCGGAACGCGCCGGACTGCCACAGCATGCCGTCGACGAGGGTGGTCTTCCCGTGGTCGACGTGCGCGATGATCGCGACGTTGCGGAGGTCGGTGCGGGGGATGCGGGCAGCAGCGGTCACGGGCAGGCCGGTCGTGGGAGCGGCGGTGCGGCAGCACCACCTGGAGGTGCGCAGCGTAGGCCGGTCAGGGCTGCAGGCGCTCCAGCATCCAGCCGCCCGCCCCATCGGCACGGAACCGGAGCCGGTCGTGGCGACGCGAGCGCCGTCCCTGCCACAGCTCGACCTCGACCGGAGTGAGCGCGTACCCGCCCCAGTAGGGCGGTCGGGGGACGTCCTCGACGCCCTCGAAGCGCGCCTCGACGTCCGTCACCTGCTGCTCGTACGCCTCGCGGGAGTCGGTCGGCTGCGACTGGTGGCTGGCCCAGGCGGACAGGCGGCTGCCGCGCGGTCGGGACGCGAAGTAGGCGTCGCTGTCCGCATCATCGAGGGCGACGACCGGCCCGCGCAGACGGACCTGACGCTCCAGCGGCTGCCAGTGGAACACGAGCGCCGCGTGCGGCGCCCCGGCCAGCTGCTCACCCTTGGCCGAACGCCGATCGGTGAACCACACGAGCGACGTGGCGGTGATGCGACGCAGCAACACCACGCGAGCATCGGGTCGACCGTCACCGTCGACGGTCGCGAGCGTCATCGCGTTCGGCTCGCCGACCTCCGCCTCCACGGCATCTGCGATCCAACGTTCGAGCTGGCGCAGCGGATCCCGCTCCACGTCCCCCACGTCCAGGCTGCCGCGCGCGTAGTCGTGCCGAGCCCGCTCCACCGCATCCATCGCGCCCTCGATCGTCCACGGGGCCGCCCGTGCGGGATGGCCCGATGCATGGCAGGCTACGGGAGGAGCGTCCGGGGGGGGACGCCGGGAGGATCCTGTGGCGCGCCTCGACGACGAGCTCGCACGGCTGCGCGACGTCGTCGACGGTGGACGGCTCGCCGACGGCAGCGGGCTCGTCGGCGTCGAGCTCGAGTTCCATCTCATCGACGACCTCGGACGCCCCGCCTTCCGCAACGACGAGGTACTCGCCGCTGTCACCGATGGACCGTTCGACCTGCAGACCGAGCTCGGGCGCTTCAACGTCGAGCTGAACCTCCCCCCGATCGCGCTCACCGACGAGCCGCTCGCGACCATCCGTCGCGACATCGACTGCGCTCAGGCGCTGCTGTCCGACGTCGTGCCCGACACCGCGGCGATCTCCATCGGGACCTTGCCGACGCTCGCGCATGACGACGTCGGAGCCGGCGTCATCTCCGCCCGTGGCCGCTACCACGAGCTCGACGCGAACATCATGGCCGCACGCGACGGCGCGATCGAGCTCGACATCGACGGCACGGACGCCTGCGGGGACCGGCTGCAGGTCACCGTCCATTCGGTGCTGCTCGAGGCGGCCGCGACGAGCCTGCAGATCCATCTCGACCTCCCGGCCGACGGGTTCGTCCCGGCCTGGAACATCGCGCAGGCCATCGCCGCGCTGCAGGTCGCGGTCAGCGCGAACTCACCGTTGCTGCTCGGTCGCGCGCTCTGGCACGAGACCCGCATCCCACTGTTCGAGCAGCTCATCGACATCCGCACGGCCACCGAGCGTGACCCGACCGTCGGGACACCGCTGCCGCCGCGCGTATGGTTCGGCGACCGCTGGATCGATCATCCCACCGACCTGTTCGTCGAGAACCTGGCGCGCTTCCGGCGCCCCCTCGTCGACGGCGACGCGGCGGAGGACGAGGATCCGCTCGCACTGTCCGCACTCCGGCTGCACAACGGCACCGTCTGGCGCTGGAACCGACCCGTCTACGCGCTGCACGCCGGCCGTCCGACGCTCAGGATCGAGAACCGCGTGCTCAGCGCCTCCCCGTCGAGCGTGGACGCGACCGCCGATCTCGCGCTGTTCGTCGGACTCATCGCGGGCCTGCGTGACGACGTCGAGCGGCTGACCGGTGCACTGCCGTTCGCCGATGCGGCGGCGAACTTCCGTGACGCCGCACGCCACGGGCTCGGTGCGCGGATGCGGTGGCCGGGAGTGGGTGGCGAGACCCGGGCCTGCGACCTGCTGGCCGACGGGTTGATCGAGATCGCCTCGGCCGGGCTGGATGCGTTGGGGGTGGCCGGCAGCGCGTCGGGTCCTGCGCTCGACGTCATCGCAGGGCGCGTGTCGGAGGGTCGCAACGGTGCGACCTGGCAGCTCGCGACGCTCGCTGCGGAGGAGGAGCGTCACGACCGTGCGACGGCGCTCCACCGCATGCTGCTCCACTACCGCGACCTGCAGGCCGAAGGCGAACCGGTCCACCGCTGGCCGTTCCCCCGCACCGCCGAGGTCGCCACCTCCAGCGCCACCGCGTGAGCGTCCTGCGCCACCTCGACCCGATCGGGCCGGAGCTGCTCCGGCTGGACTCCTGGAGCCTGCTCGAGACGCTCGGCGGTCCGACGCTCGCACGCCTGCCGGGTGCAGGAAGGCGCCGGCCGCGGGCGGTCGTCGTGCTGCAGCACGGCGATGAGCGGACCGGGCTCGACGCGGTGCTCGAGGTGCTGCGCGACCACCCGCCACTCGACTACGACCTGCACCTGCTGTTCGGCAACGTCGAGGCGGCGCTCGCCGCACCCGGCTTCGCGCACCGCATGCTGTCCCACCAGCCCGACATGAACCGCGCCTGGTTCGACGATGTCGAGCCGGGCGCCGGACACGATCGTCTCAGCGTCGCGACGCGCGAGGCGCTCCACCACCTCAGGGCGCTCGACCTGTCGGCGCTGATCGACCTGCACAACACGACCGGTGAGAACCCGTTCCATGCCCTGGTCGCGGTGCAGCACGCGGCGGACATCGGTCTCGCCGCGCTGTTCACGCCGCTCGTCGTGCTCTGGGACCAGCGTCGCCACACGCTGCTCGAGGCGATGCGCGGCCACTGCGTCGCCGCCACCGTCGAGTGCGGCCTGGCCGGCACGGACCGCTCGCTCGCGTTCGCCGTCGACGGCCTGCGTCGCTTCCTCGCCGCACCGGATCCCGACGCGCCCCCCGTGCCGCCGGACGTGCATCTGCTCAGCCACATGCGCCGCGTCGAGATCTCGCCCGACGCGAGCCTGCGGTTCGGCGGTGCTCGCGCGCGGCTCCCCCGACCCACCGCTGACCCCGACGTGGATGACGACGCGGACGTCGTCATCGCGGCCGGCGCGGACCTGCGTAACGGTCAGGAGCAGGAACCCGGCTGGCTGCTCGCGACCGTGCGACACGGACGCGAGGATGCCGTGCGGGTGGTGGACACCGACGGGAGCGACGTCACCGACGAACTGCTCGCCGTCGAAGACGGCGAGGTGCGGGTGAAGGTCGCGACGACGCCGCTGATGATGACGCGCACGGTCGCGGCGACACGCGCCGACTGCCTGACCTACCTGCTCGAGCGCGTCGACTGAGCGGCGCCGGTGGCGGTGGCGGTGCCGACGCCGGTGCGCTCCGCCTCGGCCGCGTCCCACGCCACCGGGTCGAGCCCGTCGAACAGGTCCGCCTCCGGCACGACGGTCGGGACGAGCGACCACAGCATCTCGTAGGCCTCCCACGGGTAGGCGGCACGCTCCAGGTCACGCGGGACCGCGAACCACATCCCGTCCGGGTCGACCTGGCTCGCGTGCGCGCGAAGTGCCGCGTCGCGACGCTCGAACGTGTCCGCGCAGTGGATGCGTGCATGCGGGACGATGTCGGGGCGTCGACCCGATTCGATCCAGTCCGCGTACGGACTCTCGAGCCCGGCCGCGAGCATCGCCTCGTGCAGCGCCAGCACACGTTCGCGCAGGAACGTGTTCGCCGCGTACACCTTCGCGACCTGCCAGTCCGGCGCGGCGAGCTCGACGGCACGAACGCTCACCAGGTGCGTCATGATGTGGTCCGGATGCGGATACCCGCCGTTCTCGGGGTAGGTGACGACCACGTGCGGCCGCTCGTTCCGCAGCACCTGCGCGAGCGCCTCCGCGGCGACATCGAGGTCCATGCGCGCGAACGTCCCCTCCGGCACGAGCGACGCATCCTCATGCCAGCCGGAGTCGGCGTACCCGAGCTGGTGGACCGCGTGGAAGCCGATCGCGGCCACCGCGTCGGCCAGCTCGTCGCGCCGGATGCGCGCCATGTCGACCGCATCGAGCACCGCCGTCGGGAACGACGGGTTGAGCACCTCACCCGCCGCACCATCGGTGCAGGTCACGAGGGTCACGCGCGCACCCTCGTCGACGTAGCGCGCAGCGGTCGCGGCAGCCTTCGACGACTCATCATCGGGATGCGCGTGCACGAACAGCAGCCGCCGCGCGGCGTTCACCGACGTCATGACGTCGCGTCCGTCGGGGCGACGACCGCGCCCAACTCGTCGAGCGCAGCACGCACCAGGACGGCAGCCGCCTCGACCTCGTCCTGCGGTCCGGTCAGGCGCACGATCATCGGCCTGCCCGGGTAGGAGCCGAGCTTCACCTGCGGATGATGCGCCTGCATCGTCACGAAGGTCTCGTTGAGCAGGCTCTCCGGGAAGGCGTGCGTGAGCTCGACCACGTGCGCGACGGTGTTCCGGCCGGCGAGGAGCGCCGGCTCGACCGCGTCACCCAGCAGCGCACGGAACTCGGACGGCACACCGGGCAGCACCACCACGGTCGCGCCACGCCCGTCCTGCGCATCCGATCCACCGTCGATGTCGACGCAGACGGCGGGCGTCCACCCGCCCTCGCGCGGCATCAGCCGGCTGCCGGCCGGGATACGCGCCATGCGCATGACGTGGTCGATGAACGCGTCGGTGACGGTGAACCCGCGCGAGCGGGTGCGCTCGACGATCCCGCGCATGGCAGCCGCCAGCGTCGCGTCCTCGACGAGCTCACGACCGAGCGCCGCCGCGACCGCCTCGTACGTGATGTCGTCCGGTGTCGAGCCGATGCCGCCGGAGGTGATGATGACGCGCGGCCGGGGACGCGCGAACTCGGCGTGCAGCGCCTCCGCGATCGCGTCCTCCTCGTCGGGGACGACGTGGACGCGTTCGAGGGCGACCCCGAGCGGACGCAGCCGATCGGCGAGCCACGGGGAGTTCGTGTCGGTGACGAACCCACCGAGGATCTCATCGCCGATGACGAGCATCGAAGCCGCCAGCACCACGACTCCTCCTGCCCGCTGCTCGGACGGGAGCCTACCGACGCGCCGCTAGCGTCCCTCCTCGCCCGTTCGAGGGCGAGCTTCGGTGGTGGGCACGGAGGGCGAGATGGGTGACGAGGCGCGCAGCGACGTCGCGCTGTCCATCGCCGCGCTGGTGTTCGGCCCGCTCCTGCTCGGCGGGCTCCGGGGTGGATCGGGGACCGTCGGCGTGCTGACCGACCTGGCGGTCGTGCTGACGTTGACCGCGCTGGTCCCGCTGCTGCTGATCCGCAGCCGTGCAGGGTCGAGCGGCCGGTCGATCACCGGGACGCTGGCGCTCGACGGTCCACCCGGCGGGCTCGTCGCAGGGCTCCCGCTGGCCGTCCCGGCCGCACTCGCCGGTGTCGTCGCGATGCTCACGGCCAGCGCCGCTCCCGGCGCGGCGCTGCTCGGCCGCCTGTCGGGTGCGCCGCTCCAGCTGCTGCAGGTCGCGGCGCTCACCATCGGGTCCGGCGTGCTCGTCGTGTTCCTCGTCGTGCGCGGCGCCGAGGCGTTCCCCCGCTCGCCGGAGTGGGCGCTGCGCCGCCTGCTGCGCACCTTCGGGATGGGTGCCGCGGGCCTGGCGCTGATCGCCGGACTCCTCCGCGTGCCGCTGGGCGCGAGCCCGACCCGCGTGCTCGTGAACGCGCTCGCGCTGGCCGCGATCGTCCTCGTCGCGGACCGGCTCCTCGGCCCACGCCGCGCGGTGCCCCGCCTCGCGCTCCTGCTCCCCGCGGGCCTGGCGCTCTACCTCCACATCTCCGCGTTCGGCCTGGGGGTCGGGCTGCAGGCCGGTGCGCTCGCCGCCGGCAGCACGGTCGTGATCGGGGCGGTCGCGCTCGGTGCGCGCGGAGCGTGGCCGGCCCTGCCGCTCCTCGTCGCGCTGCACCTGTGGCCGACGTGCCTGTCGCCGCTCGCGCTCGTGCGCGGACTGTGCTGAACGTGATGCTCGATGCGACGTCGCTCGCGCTGCTGCGCCGGGCCCAGCGCGACCCCGGGCTCGTCCTGCTCGAAGGCATGCACGCGCTGAAGCATGCGGTGCGCTTCGGCGCGCACATCGAGGTGGTCGCCAGTCCCGAGCCCGACGAGCTCGCGCGCCTGCTCGCCCGCGTCGCGCCCGACCTCGTCCTCCCCGTCGCCCCCGGTGCGGTCGAGGCGGGGACCTGGCGGGCGCTGACCGGCGGACGCGCACTGCCGTCACCGTGCCTCGCCGTCGCACGGCGGCCGGAGGTCGACGTCGCCGCGATGCTCGCCCGCCCGGCCCGGCTGCTCGTGCTCGAGGATCCGCGCCACCTCGGCAACACCGGTGCGGTCGTGCGTGTCGCGGCCGCTGCGGGCCTCGCCGGCGTCGTGGTCGTCGGCGAGCTCGACCCGTGGCATGCGACGGTCGTGCGCGGTGCGGCCGGCCTGCACTTCGCTGTCGACGTCGTGCACGTGGCCGACCTCGCGGGGCTCGACACGCTGCTCGCCGGCTCGACCCGACCGATCGTCGCGCTCGACCCCGACGGTGCACCGATCGACCGCACCGACGTCCCGGTCGATGCCGTCGTCGCGCTCGGGACCGAGCGGCACGGTCTCAGCGACGAACTGCGCGCGAGGGCGTCGCTGCGCGTCGCGATCCCGATGCAGGACGGCGTCTCGAGCCTCAACCTCGCGACCGCGGCCGCCGTGGTCGCCTACCGGCCCTGAGGGACGCTGCTCGCCGGCGCGAACGGCCTCATCTCCGGCGCCCCGTCGGCCAGCGCATCCCCGACGATCGTGACCGTCGGGGTGCCCTGCGACAGCACCTGCCGCAGGAACCGCCCGAGGTCGAAGGGCTGTCCGTCGTCGTCCGCGCGGGCCCGCTCGCGGCGCTGCAGCGCCTTGAGCTCGGAGAAGCCCGCGTAGTAGGACGACAGCTGTCCGCAGGTGAGCTTCGCGCGCCGCAGCTTGCCCTCCGCTTCGACCCGCTCCTGCAGCGCCGCGCCGGTCAGGAGCGCCATCGCGTCGTCATCGGTCATCGACGCGGCGTGCAGCCCGAGGTCGAGCAGCGCGTTCGCGGCCGTGCGCAGCTTCATCTTGCGCTGCGTGAGCACGAGGTCCTCGCGCGGCACGGCCGACGTCCCGTCCTCGCCGAAGCCGGCATCGATGATGATCTCCTCCATCATCACCGCCCACCCCTCACTGAAGACGGGCCGGCCGAGCAGGCGACGCACCAGCCGGGGATGCTCCGCCGCATGCGCGAGCTGCAGGAAATGTCCGGGGTACGCCTCGTGCACCGCGAGCGAACGCAGCATCGCCGGGTGGTACTCCCGCAGGAAGGAACGGGTCCGCTCCGGCTCCCATGACGACGGCACCGAGCTGAGGTGGTAGGCGCTGGGGCGCTCCGGCCGCAACGGCGGCGAGCGGCGCAGCATCGCCACCGCGACGCCTCGCAGGTCGTCAGGCATCGGCTCGACCCGCAGCATGGCCTCCGGCGGGAGGTCGAGCAGCCCCCACCCGACCAGGAATGCGCGCGCCTCGTCGACGGCACGCCGTGCCTCGGGCAGCAGCTGTCCCGCCGGGACGGCCGTGTTCGCGATGTCGTCGAGCACCGTGCGCAGCAGCTCGTCGTCGGACGTTGGCCGCGCGATACCCGGGAAGCGCCGCTGCCAACCGGCTGACGCGATCTCGACCATCTCCGCGCGCGTCTCGTGCAGCGTGGTGCGCGCACGATCCTCGATGCTCTGTGCGTCCATGCTCGTCCCGACCGCGAAGCGCAGCGCGCGATCGACATGGGCCGGACCGACGCGCCAGTCGAGGCGCCGGTCGTCGACCAGCTCGTCGACGAGCGCAGCGAACGCCTCGATGCCCTCTGCGGCGTATTCGCCCGCGTCACGCGCCGCGTCGACCTCCAGCCCGGCCGCCTCGGCGTACGCCGGGAGGCGGTCCCGCATCAGCGCGATCGCGCCGGGCAGTCGCTCCTCGAGCAGCGAGAACGTCGGGGCCGACACGCCGGTGAGCAGCTGGCCGGCCTGCTCGAGCAGCGCAGGGACCTGACGGGCCCGACGCACGGCCGCCTCGGTCCGTCGTCGCCGCTCGTGGCCATCGGCGTCGCCGTCGCCGTCATCGCGCAGCAGGTCGAGCACCCCACCGGTCGCCAGCCCGACGGCGACGCTCGGGTCCAGGGACAGCGCGGGTCGTTCCTCCAGCTCCGTCCGACGCCATCGCACCGCGTCGAGCAGCAGGTGGAGGTCACCGTCGAGCTCGCGCGCCACGCCGGTCCGCTGCGCCGGCAGCGCTCCCAGCTCCAGCCGGATGGCCGCCTCGAGGTCGGTCAGGGACCGTGTGCGTGCCTCCAGGGCCGAGAGCGACAGGTCGGGGAGGTCGGCGTCGCGGCCCTCGAGGCCGATCCGGGTCGCCTCGACCGGCTCGTGGTCGCGCACATGGTCGAGGAGGCGCTCCGTGAGCGCCCCGATCCGCTGCGACGTGGCCTGCATGACGCCCTTCCGGCGATTCCCGACGCTACTGCACCGCTGAGTGGTACCGTCGGGCAGGAACGACCTGTACGACCGTCCCGCGTAGAGCACGTCGCTCCGCGCGACTCTTCTCGGCGCCCTCCCATGCGCCGCAAGGAGCCACATCGCGGCCGCTGGCACATCGAGGACCTCAAGGACCCCGTGCCGGGCCGCCCACACCTTCCGAGAGAACCTGTGACAGCGACCTTCCGTGACCTCGGGGTCGACGCCGCGCTCTGCGACGCACTCGAGGCCAAGGGCATCACCCATCCGTTCCCCATCCAGGCGATGACGCTGCCGATGGCCCTCGCAGGCAACGACCTCATCGGTCAGGCCCGCACCGGCACCGGCAAGACGCTCGCCTTCGGTCTGCCCCTGCTGCAGCGCGTCGACACGTCGGCCCGCCACACGCAGGCGCTGATCGTCGTCCCGACCCGTGAGCTGTGCGTCCAGGTCCACGAGGACCTGACCATCGGCTCCGCGCTCGGGATCCGCTCGATCGCCGTCTACGGCGGCACGCCCTACGAGGAGCAGACCGCAGCGCTCGAGTCCGGCGTGCACGTCGTCGTCGGGACGCCGGGCCGTCTGCTCGACCACCTCAACCGTGGCAGTCTCGACCTGTCCGACGTGCGTGCGCTCGTCCTCGACGAGGCGGACGAGATGCTCGACATGGGCTTCCTGCCCGACGTCGAGCGGCTCATCGAGGCCTGCCCGGCCGACCGCCACACGATGCTGTTCAGCGCGACGATGCCGACCGCGATCGTGCGCATGGGCCGCCGTTACATGATCAGCCCGACGTTCACCCGCGCTGACCTCACCGAGGGTGAGACCGCACCGAACGTCGACCAGCACTTCATGCAGGTGCACCGCATGGACAAGCCGCGCCTGCTCGCGCGCGTCCTGCAGGCACCGGACCGCGGCAACGTCTACGTGTTCGTCCGCACGAAGCACATGGCGGACCGACTCGTCGAGGACCTCGAGGGCCTCGGCTGCGAGGCGATCGCGATCCATGGTGATCTCAAGCAGGCGACCCGCGAGCGCAACCTCGACCGGTTCCGTGCGGGCAAGGTGAGCGTGCTGGTCGCCACCGAGGTCGCCGCGCGCGGTCTTGACGTCGAGAACGTCTCGCACGTCGTGAACTACGACTGCCCCGAGGACGAGAAGATGTACCTGCACCGCATCGGGCGCACCGCCCGTGCGGGACATGCCGGGGTCGCGATCACGTTCGTCGAGCACTCCGAGATGGAGCGTGCGAACCTGATCCGTCGCGCGATCGACCGGACCGACATCGAGGTCCGGGAGACGTTCTCCACCTCGCCGGAGCTCACCGAGCTGTTCGGCCTGCCGGAGGACGTGCCGTGGGCACGCTCGGTCGGTCGGCGTCGCAGCCCGGACGAGGGTGACCGTGGTGATCGCGGCGGCCGTGGTGGCCGCGGCGGCCGCGGCGGCGAGCGCAGCGGCGGTGGCCGCGAGCGCGGTGACCGTGACGGCGGTCGTGACGGCGGTCGTGGTCGCTCGGGCAAGGACAGCGCCCGGTCGTCCGACAAGCCCGCCGAGAAGTCCGCCGACAAGCGAGCCGACAAGCGGTCCGAGGCGCGCCCGGCGAAGCAGCAGACCGAGCAGCCGATGGACGAGCCCCGCTCGTCCTCGCCGGCCGCGGCTGACGGCGACCCGTCGGACGGCGGACGACGCCGGGTCCGGTCGCGTGGTCGCGGCGGTGACGCTCCGGACCGCACCGAGCGTTCCCGCACGTCGGGATCGCAGCCCGAACCCCAGCGGGAGCGGCAGCGTGACACCGAACCGGCCGCTGAGTCCGGCCCCGCCCCGCGTGACGGCGAGGACGACACGGCGACGCGTGCTCCACGCCGGCGTCGTGGCGGCCGCGGCCGTGGTCGCGGTGGAGCCGGCAACGGATCGGGCGAGGCATCGGGCGGGAGCTCGAGCCCTGAGGCCAGCAACGGCGCGAACGGCACGTCCTCATCCGAAGGGCGTTCCAAGGGCGATGGCGACGATGCGCGCAGGTCCGGCGAACGTTCCGGGTCGCGTGACGGGCGCCGACGCCGTGGTGGTCGCGGGACCGGCGGCGGCGAAGGCCGGACCGAGGGCCGCAGCGAGAGCCGTGGTGAGGGCCGCCGTCGCAGCGATGCGTCCGGCTCAGCATCCACCGAGCCGACCGTGCGGGACACGTCGTCACGTGGCGACGGTCAGCCGCAGCTGGCTCGGCGCGTGAAGGTCGAGCACCTGCCCTGAGTCCGTGAAGGTCGGGCCTGGCCCGAGCTCAGGCTCAGACTCAGGCTCAGGCTCAGAGGAGCTTGAGCCGGGCTGCCTCGGCGACCGCACCTGCGCGGTTGCGCGCGCCGAGCTTGTCGAACAGCTCCTGCGCGTAGGCCTTCACGGTCCGCTCGGTCACGCCGAGCTCGGCGCCGATCTCGTTGTTCGTCTTGCCCTGCGCCATCCCCTGCAGGACCTCGAGCTGCCGCTTCGAGAGGTGCGGCGTGTCGAGCTCCTCCGGCGTCGGCAGCGTGAGCACGAGCGTCTCGTCCTCATGCTGGGCAGCGACCGCCGGATCCTCGAAGACGGTGACGACCGGACCGAACGCGACACGGTCCCCGTGATGCAGTGACCGCGGCCCGACGATCGGCTCACCGTTGACGCTGGTCCCGGCCGAGGAATCGAGGTCGGTCACGATGACGGCGGAAGCGACCCGACGGACCTCGGCATGGACGCGCGACACCCGCGGGTCCTGGATCACGTAGGCGTTGTCGTCCCGTCGCCCGACCGTCCCGACCTCATGGTCGAGGCGGATCGTGCGGCCGGCCTGTGCACCCTCGCTGAAGTGGAGCGTCGGGACCGGCACGACCTTGCGGGCCTTCTGGACCTCAGCCATGCGGACCACCCCCCTCTGCGGACGTCGCCGCGGATATCGCTGCTCACGCCTTCGGACGCGACGGTGCGATCAGATCTGCGC
>LFIK01000048.1_pt1 | contig 72729 bp, 70 predicted proteins | sample 643401 | NCBI WGS metagenome assembly LFIK01 (sample SAMN03777447, study PRJNA286221) | soda lake metagenome | biome: soda lake; feature: Kulunda steppe; material: water; isolation source: sample T5-Br brine of Lake Tanatar-5 | place: Russia: Kulunda steppe | collected 2010-07
CGTGCCGGTAGCCATCTCGCAAGTTATTGGTTTCTTGGGTTTTTTGGCTCCGGCGGTAGGATTCGAACCTACGACCAATTGATTAACAGTCAACTGCTCTACCACTGAGCTACGCCGGAACACGCAGTCGCCTATAGCAAGGCCGCGCGGTCTGGTCCAGCCCTGCGTGACAGGAAAATTCGCCCCTGCTGCGCCACTATTTCAGCGTGAAGGTCGTGGCGATCGAAGTCGGATCGGGAGGGAGCGCCCGGCCGCGAGCGGCTAGATCGATCAGGTGGGCAAAGACGTTGCGGGTCGCCGCCGGCAGCAGGGCCTCGGCGGTGTCGGTATAGATGCGCCGCGCGAGATCGGCCGCGCCCGCGGGACGCAGCGCGAGGGCGTCGAGGATCTGCCTCTCGCGCTCCCGACGATGGGCACGAAGCTCGGCGATCCGCCCTTGCGGCGTTGCGATCGGCGCGCCGTGACCCGGATAGAAAACTTCCGCGCCGCGCGCCTCGAGGCGGGTCAGCGAGTCGTAATAGGCGCCCATGTCACCGTCGGGCGGCGATATCAGGGTCGATGCCCAGCCCATGACATGATCACCGGTGAAGATATGGCCGCCGAGATCGAAGCACAGGTGATTGCTCATGTGGCCAGGGGTCCAGATCGCGGTCAGCATCCAGCCCCGGCCGCGCACCACGTCGCCGTCGCGCAGCCTTTCATGCGGCGCGAAGGACGTATCCACACCTTCACCGCCGCCTCCGAGGCCCCTCGCGGCGAGGGCGCGCATTACCGGGCTACGCCCCTCGCCGGTCGCGCCGAAGCCCAGAACCGGGGCCCCGGTCTCGATCGACAGCCGGGCCGCGAGCGGCGTGTGATCCAGATGGCTGTGAGTCACGAGGATATGGGTGATCCGCTCCGAAGGGCCGAGCGCCGCGCGCAGCGCCGCGTGATGCGCCGCGTCATCGGGCCCGGGATCGATCACTGCGACGCGCCCGGTGCCGACAAGGTAGGTGTTGGTCCCCCACAGCGTCATCGGGGAAGAATTCGGCGCGATGACACGACGAATGCCCGGGGCAAGCCGGCAGACGGCGCCCGGGCGTGACGCAGCGTCCGGACGGGCTGGGTCACTTGCCATCGAATATCCCCGCACCAACGGCCTGCAGACGGGCCTGCAAGGTCGCAAAAAACGGGATGCCCCTTGCCGTTCTCATCGGGTAGAGTCGCATGCGATGCTCTCCGCCTGGTTACGAAATCCCCTGCCGCGCGGTCTTTACGGCCGCGCCGCGCTCATTCTGGTGGTGCCCATTGTCACCATTCAGCTTGTGGTGTCGATCGTCTTCATTCAACGCCATTTCGAGGGCGTCACCGAACAGATGACGGAAACCGTCATGCTGGATCTACGGTACCTCATCGATCAGGTCGATCAGACGCCGGACATCGAATCGGCGCGATCCGAACTGGATGCGTTGAAGGAACCGCTGGCGCTGCGTGCCACGCTGCCCGCCACGCCGGAGCAGCGCTCTGATGAGGACCGGCGGCATATCTACGATCTGTCGGGGCGCGTCGTCATCGAGACCTTGCGCGACGGAGTGCCGGGATTGCAGGCCGTGGACCTCGTGAGCGATCGACGTACGGTCCTTGCACTCGTGCAATCGCGACACGGCCCGATCCTCGCCGAGATCGAGCGCCGGCGGGTTTCGGCCTCCAACCCGCATCAGTTGCTGGTATGGCTGATCTTCACCGGGCTTCTGATGGCGTTGATCGCGTTCTTTTTCCTGCGAAATCAGCTGCGGCCGATCCGACGGCTCGCGCAGGCGGCCGAGGCCTTCGGCAAGGGGCGCGCACTCGCCTACCGGCCCTCTGGCGCTGCAGAGGTGCGCGCAGCAGGGCGCGCCTTTCTGGAGATGCGTGCGCGCATCGAACGCCAGATCGAACAGCGCACCATGATGCTGTCGGGGGTCAGTCACGATCTGCGCACCCCGCTGACGCGTTTGCGGCTGGGGCTGTCGATGCTGGACTACAGTCCGGAAGTCAGGGAGATGACGCGGGATGTCGATGACATGGAGGTTCTGCTCGATGCCTTTCTCGCATTTGCCCGCGCCGATGCGCAGGATGAGCCCGATCCGACCGACCCTGTCGCCATGGTGCGCGAGGCGGTCGAGAGGGCGCGCCGCGGGGATCGGAATGTCAAGCTCGACGTGATCGGATCGGACCCGGGACAGGTGCCGTTGCGGCGCCATGTCCTGTCGCGCGCGCTCGACAACCTGATCGCCAACGCGCTGCGTTACGGAACGCGCGCGCAGGTCACGCTGCGGATCGGCGCCGACGACGCGATCCGGATCAGTGTCGAGGATGACGGCCCCGGCATTCCCGCGGCGCGGCGGGCCGAGGCCCTGCGCCCCTTCACGCGGCTCGACACCGCACGCAATCAGGATCGCGGATCCGGCGTCGGCCTGGGACTGACCATCGCTCTCGATGCCGCGCGCGCGCATGGCGGCACGCTGGATCTGTCCGACAGTGCCGATCTCGGCGGCTTGCAGGCGGTGATGACGCTTCCGCTCTAGGCTTGAACCCGCGCTTGCCAAGCGGCCCCGGACAGCCCATCTGTTGCGCATGATCCGCTTCACCCCGATCCTGCTGGCGATTCTTTACGCGCTGGCGATGTACCGATTCTCGGTCTGGCGCACATCGCGCGAGCTCGATGCGCGCTCCGCCGAGCTTGCGGATGCGCGGCTCAGCAAGCTGACTGACCGCATGGCCCGCGCGCTGGAAGTAGACCGCATTCGCGTGCATCTCTACGAGGTGGATCAGGTCAACGGATTGGCCGCGCCCGATGGCCGAATCTTCATCACCCGCGGGTTTTATCAGCGCTACCGCAAGGGCGACGTCACGGCCGAGGAACTGGCCTCGGTCATCGCGCATGAGCTGGGCCATGTGGCGCTCGGGCATTCGCGTCGGCGCATGATCGACTTCTCGGGTCAGAACGCCATCCGCGCGGCGCTGGCCATGGTACTCAGCCGGTTCCTGCCGGGCATCGGCGCCTGGATCGCCAGCGCGCTGACATCGTTGCTGGCCGCGAAGCTGAGCCGGTCGGACGAATACGAGGCCGACGCCTACGCCTCCGCCCTGCTGCTCAAGGCGGGTATCGGCACGGCACCGCAGAAATCGCTGTTTCGCAAGCTCGAGAAGCTGACCGGGATGGGGGGCGGCCCGCCCGTATGGATGGCCAGTCACCCCCGCACCGAGGATCGCATCAAGGCGATCGAGGCGAACGAAGCGAAATGGGGTCAGCTCTCGGCCGATTGAAGCGCCTTGCCGAGACGTGGCAGCTTGGCCCGTTTCAGCAAGGGCCGCAGCGGTTGCGCGCGTCCCGATATGTCTTCGGTCCGGCTGCGCACCTCGGCGACCGCCCGCGTCACGATGTCCGGCTGCGCGAGCCATAGCTCCATCAGAAACGCGTCCGGGTGCTGCGCCCGCAGCCCGTGCGGGTCGAGCGCCCGGCGCGGGAAATCCCGCAGATTGAAGGTCAGGATGACAGCGGCCCGCGCCGCGATGGCGGCTGCAAGAACATGCCTGTCTGCCGGATCCGGCAGATCCAGCAGCGCTTCGACCTCCGGCGATGGCGTGACCCGTGCCTGCGGCCAGGCGGTGCTCAGCAGCGCGATCTCGCCGCGGGCAACCGTCTGGGCCCCCGGCGCGATCCGGTCCGCGGCGCGCGCCCACTCTTCCAGAATGCGCGGCGACCAGAACGGCGCCAAAGCGCCGCGCGCCGCCACGCCGAGCACGATCTCTCGCAGCACCGTCGGGTAGAGGACACATGCATCGATCAAAACGCGCATCCGTATCCCTGTCGGTTGCGATGACGTTCGAGCCGTGCATCAGCGCTCAGGCGTCGGACAGCACGCCAGCGGTCGCGTGGCCCGGACGATGGTCGCGGACGCTTCGGAACCCGCGCTTCAACGGTCATGCGCACGGCCTACAGGGTTGACGTCGCCTCGAAAAGCGAAATCCCGGCACCGGGCCGGGATCGCATCATCTGTCGGATCGCTGTAGCCGGCTCAGGCGGCCTTGTCGCGCATGGCCGGACGGGCGATATGCAGCTTGCGCATGACCCACCGGAAAAAGCCGCCGAACACGTCGGCGATCGCGCGGGCACGCAGCTCGCGGGCGCGGCGTTCAATGGTGATCATATCGTACTCGACGACGTCGATGTCGGCCCAGAGGGCGCTGTGCTTCTGTTCTTGCATCTCTTTTTCCTTTGCAGAGCGGCGTATCATCACGCTTGGCCCTGAGATAGGCGGATCCCGGCGCGACGACCACCGACAGATCGGAAACCCCGGCATGCGTCTGCTGCAATGCAGCATCGTCTGGCCGCGAGGGCGTCGGCGGTTTGCTTGATGCCGCCTTCGGTTAGCGTTAACATCGCGCGCCACGAGAGCAGGAGATCCCCGATGGCCCTCGACCCGCGAATCGACAAGGTAACCCGGCGCATCACCGAACGCTCGCGGGAGAGGCGAGCGGACTACCTCGCCGCGCTCGATGCCGCTGCGCAGCAGGGGCCGGCGCGCGCGCATCTGAGCTGCGGGAATCAGGCGCATGCCTATGCGGCCACCGGCGCCGACAAGGCGCAGCTCGCGCAAGGACGCGCGCCGAATCTGGGCATTGTCACCGCCTACAACGACATGCTGTCGGCGCACCAGCCCTTCGAGGCATTCCCTGCGCTGATCCGCGACGCCGCCCGCGCTGCTGGCGGCACGGCGCAGGTGGCGGGAGGCGTGCCCGCCATGTGCGACGGAGTCACCCAGGGTCAGTCGGGGATGGAATTCTCGCTTTTTTCGCGCGATGTCATCGCCATGGCAGCCGGCGTGGCGCTGAGTCACAACTGCTTTGACGCGGCGCTGCACCTCGGTGTGTGCGACAAGATCGTGCCGGGTCTGGTCATCGCGGCGGCGAGCTTCGGGCATGTCCCGGCCGTCTTCGCGCCGGCTGGGCCGATGACCTCGGGCCTGCCCAATGACGAGAAATCGAAGATCCGCGACCGCTTTGCGCGCGGCGAGATCGGTCGCGCCGAATTGATGCGCGCCGAGATGGCGTCCTATCACGGGCCGGGGACATGCACCTTCTATGGCACTGCGAATTCCAACCAGATGCTCATGGAGTTCATGGGACTGCACCTGCCGGGGGCGAGCTTCGTCAACCCCGGCACGCCGCTACGCGATGCCCTGACCCGCGCGGCGGCCGAGCGGGCCCTCGCCATCACCGCGCTGGGGCCGGACTACCGCCCGGCCGGGCGCGTCCTCGACGAAAAGGCTTTCGTCAACGGCATCGTCGGACTGATGGCGACCGGCGGGTCCACCAATCTCGTCCTGCACCTGCCCGCGATGGCGCGCGCGGCGGGAATCGCGCTGGAACTGGAGGATTTCGCCGATATCTCCGACGCCGTGCCGCTGATGGCGCGCGTCTATCCGAACGGGCTGGCCGATGTGAACCATTTCCATGCGGCTGGGGGCCTCGGCTTCATCATCGGCGAGCTGCTCGACGCCGGGTTGCTGCATTCGGACACGATGACCGTCGCCGGCGACGGGCTGGCGCGCTACACCGAAGAACCCAAGCTGCATGACGGTGTGCTGCACTGGGAGCCGGCGGCGCGCAGCAGCATGAACGACGCGATCCTGCGCCCCGTAGCCGCGCCCTTTCAGCCCGCGGGCGGGGTACGCCAGCTCGACGGGCCGCTGGGGCGCGGCCTGATCAAGACTTCGGCCCTGCGCGAGGACCATATGGTCGTCGACGCGCCCGTGCGGATATTCGAAAACCAGAATGCAGTTAAACAGGCCTACCGCGCAGGCGAGTTCACGCAGGACACGGTGGTGGTGGTGCGGTTTCAGGGGCCCCGCGCGAACGGCATGCCGGAACTGCACGGCCTGACGCCGACACTGTCGGTGCTGCTCGATCGCGGCCTGAAGGTCGCGCTGGTCACCGATGGACGCATGTCGGGCGCTTCCGGAAAGGTGCCTGCGGCGATCCATGTCAGCCCCGAAGCCGCCGCGGGCGGCCCGCTTGCGCGGTTGCAGGATGGCGACCGGGTGCGGCTCGATGCCCGCGCGGGCCGGCTGGAAGTGTTCGCCGAGGACTTCGGAACCCGCGCACCGGCGGCTGCGCCAGCCGAAATTACCGCGCCGGCACCGGGGCGCGATCTGTTCGCGGCCTTCCGGGGCGGCGTCGGGCCAGCCACGCAGGGGGCCTCGGCGCTGATGCCGGGGCCCGGCAGAATATGAGCAGATCCATGGACAAGCCGATCGAGATTGCGCATGCGTGCGGGTTGGCCCCGGTCATTCCGGTACTGACCATCGCGGACGCATCGCAGGCGCGGCCACTGGCCGAAGCCCTCGTGGCCGGGGGATTGCCGGTCCTTGAAGTCACGCTGCGCACCGAGGCCGCGCTCGACGCGATCGCGCGGATGTCGGCGGTCGAGGGGGCCGTTGTCGGGGCCGGAACGCTGCTGCGGGCGGGCGATGCGGTTGCCGCGCGCGCGGCTGGCGCACGGTTCGGCGTCTCGCCGGGTGCGAGCGATACCCTGCTCGACGCCTGCGCCGGCGCGGAGCTGCCGCTCTTGCCCGGCGCGGCCACCGCGAGCGAGATCATGCGCCTGCGCGATCGCGGTCATGACATCGTCAAGTTCTTTCCGGCCGCGGCCAGTGGGGGCGTACCCGCCCTGCGCGCGCTGCAAGCGCCGTTCCCCGGGCTGCGTTTCTGCCCCACCGGGGGCATCACCGCAGCACAGGCGCCCGATTACCTCGCGCTCGACTGCGTTGCCTGTATCGGTGCCAGCTGGGTCGCCCCGGCCGAACTGACCGCGGCCGGAGACTGGCAGGAGATTACCCGCCGCGCGCACCAGGCATCAGCGATGCGCACGGGTACGGGCCCGCGCATGGATTGATCACCCTGAGGTGCGTTGCGAAAAGCGCGCCGCGCGCCCGCCCCGGCGCCCGCTCGCCTGCACCCGGCCTTTCAGGCCTTCGGTCAGGACCGCCGTCATCGGATGGTCCCGCTCGGCGCCATACGCGGCCAGCAGCACGCGCAACGCTTCCTTCTGGTCCACGCCCTCGGGCAGGCTGAGCGCCCAATCGACGAAGATCGACCGGCATTCCGCAGGCGTGATCCCCTCGATACGATAGCTCTCGCGCATCAGGCCCTTGGGGTCCACTTCGTCCACACGCATCGCCTGCCTTCCCATGAAAACCCCGATCTGCGGAGCGCGCCATGGCGCACCCTTGTCTCATTCGGCCTCGGTGCGCGCGCCCTGAAGCGCGGCATCCACGGCAGACGCGGCCGCATCCGTCACCGTCTGCAGGCGCGCCTGCAACACATCGATGCCGGTTTCACCGGTTTCACGCAACATGAAACGCCGCGCGCCCTCGCCCAGCGCATCGGGATCGAAGCGATCGTTACTGATCAGCCGCCCCGCGCAATGCAGGCGCCAGCACAGACGATAGGCGGTCAGAAGCGCCTCGACCGCCGCACGCTCCGCCGGCCAACCCGCGCGCCGCCCGGCCTGCAGTTGTGCCTCCAGCCGGCGCGCCGGCGCGCCCGCGCGCAGCGCCGCCGCCTGCGCCAGCAGCTCGATATCGAGCAAACGACCACGGCCGAGCTTGGTCTCCCAGCCGCCCGCCCCCGGCTTGGCAGCCTGAAGACGGTCGCGCATCTCCATCACACTCTGCGCGATCTGCGGATTACCGGCCTTCTGGACCAGAAGCGCGCTGCGGAATTCCTCGACCTCGTCGGCCAGCGCCGCGTCACCGGCCACCGCACGCGCACGGGTCAGCGCCAGATGCTCCCAGGTCCAGGCCTCATCCTGCTGGTAACTCCGAAACGCGGACAGCGCTGTCGCCACCGGGCCCTGACGCCCCGAGGGTCGCAGCCGCATGTCGACCTCGTAGAGCTGCCCGGCCGGCATGCGCGCCGAAAGCGCGGTGACAAAGGCCTGCGTCATGCGGGCGTAATAGGCCCGCGCATTCAACGGGCGTCGTCCATCGGACGCCGCTTCGTCCTGCGGATCATAGACCACGATCAGATCCAGATCCGACGCGGCGTTCAAGCGCTGCGCCCCGAGACTGCCCATCCCCAGAACGACCGCCCCGCGTCCGGGCGGCGCGCCATGCTTCTTCGCGAACTCCGCCACGACATGGGGCCAGAGCGCCGACAAGGTCGCTTCCGCGAGCTCGGCATATTGCTTGCCCGCCTCGAACGCGTCGACGAGCCCGCGCAGATGGTGCACGCCGATGCGAAAGTGGCGTTCCTGATTCCAGCGCCGCGCGGTGTCGAGGCAGGCTTCGTAATCCGGCGCGGCGTCAAGAAGCGCCGCCAGATCCGCCCGCAGCGCCGTCACACCCGGCCAGTCGGCAAAGAAATCACCGCCGATCACGGCGTCGAGCACACCCGAATGCCGCGACAGATACTGTGCCAGCCGGGGCGAGGTTGCGCAAATATCGACGATCAGGTCCACCAGCTGCGGGTTGGCCTCGAAAAGTGCGAAGAGCTGCGCCCCCGCCGGCAGCCCCGCAAGAAAGCCGTCGAACTGCGTCAGCGCCTCGTTCGGGTTGGCCGCGCGCAGCATGCGCGAGAGGATCTCGGGGCGCACCCGGTTGAAGACGCCGAGCGCCCGCGCCGAGCGCAGCGCCGGGTAGGACGTCCAGCGCTCGACGATATCCTGGGCCTCGGGGGGCAATTCGGGGTCGGGTTGTACCGCATCTGGTGCGAAGAAGCCCTCGGTCAGTTCCGCCACGCGGGTCAGACGCTGCGTGAGTGTCTCGCGCAGCCGGTCCGTCGTTGCCATCCCCATCAGACAGGCCAGCCGGTCGAACCCGTCCGACGCGGTCGGCAGGGCGTGCGTCTGGCTGTCGTTTATCATCTGCAGGCGATGCTCCACCTCGCGATGGGCGCGGTACAGCCGGGTGAGGTCTTCGGCGACATCATCCGGCACCCAGCCCTTGCGCGCCAGTTGCGCCAGCGCCTCCACCGTACCGCGCGCGCGCAGATCGGGGTCGCGCCCCCCCGCAATGAGCTGCCGCGTCTGGGTGAAGAACTCGATCTCGCGAATCCCGCCCTGGCCCAGTTTCATGTCGTGCCCCTCGAGCACCAGCGCCCCGCCCAGCCGCTTGTGCGCCCGGATGCGCCGGCGCATGTCATGCGCATCCTCGATGGCCGCGAAATCGAGATGCCGCCGCCACACGAAAGGCCGCAACGTGTCGAGGAATCGCTGCCCCGCTGCGATATCCCCTGCGCAGGGCCGGGCCTTGATGTAGGCGGCGCGCTCCCACGTACGGCCCAGACTTTCGTAATACTGCTCGGCCGCGTCCATCGAGATGCACACCGGCGTGACCGAGGCGTCCGGGCGCAGCCGCAGGTCGGTGCGAAAGACATAACCGCCGGCGGTGCGCTCGGACAGCGACGCCGCCAGCCGCCGCGCCACCCGGATGAACGCCGCGCGGGCCTCGTGATAGGCGCCCGGATCGAAGCGCTGTTCGTCGAACAGGCAGATCAGGTCGATATCGGACGAATAGTTCAACTCGCCGGCCCCCATCTTGCCCATCGCCAGCACCACCATTCCGGCGCCGGATTCGGCGTCCTCGGACGTGACGCCGGGAAGCTTGCCGCGCCGGATCTCCTCGCTCAGCAACGACCGAAGCGCCGTCTGTACCGCCTTGTCCGCAAGCCGGGTCAGCACATCGGTCACCTCCTCCAGCGACCAGACGCCGCCGAGATCGGCCAGTGCGACGATCAGGGCCACCCGGCGCTTGGACTGGCGCAGCGCGTCGCCCGGATCGCGCGATCCGGCAGCGGCGTCCAGCTCGGCGAGTTCGGCCTGCAGCACGGCTTCGGGGCTGTCCTGCAAGGCTGTATCGAGCCAGCGTCCCTCCTGCGTGATCAACGCGGCCAGATGCGGGCTGGACCCCGCCGCACCTGTGATCAGTTCGCGCAGGGGTGCTGGAAGCGCACCGAGGGCATCGGCCACCTCCCGGCCTCGGTCGGGATCGAAGGGCAGCGGCGCGCGGCGAAGGCGGGAAACGAATGTCATGGGCCGAGAATGCGGCGCCCCCGACAGGCCGTCAACTGCGGCGGCGCCCGAAGCCTGCCGGGCGGGTTGCAGCGGCGCTCCGCCGGCGTGATAGTAACGCACGGATCGTCGCAACCGGGATGGGACACATGTCATGAGCAAGAGCCTTGCGCGCGTGCGCAACGCACTCGAAACCTCGGGCGTCACGGCTCGGATACTCGAGATGGACGGGGAAACCCGGACCGCCGAGCAAGCCGCGCAGCAGGCGGGCTGCGCGCTCGACCAGATCGTGAAGTCGATCGTGTTCGGCGGCACCGAGACCGGCACGGTCCGGCTCTTTCTCACCGCGGGCGGCAACCGTGTCTGCGACGACAAGGCAGCGGCCCTTGCCGGGGAAAGGCTCGCGCGTGCCGACGCGTCCCTGGTGCGCGAGGCCACCGGCTTTGCCATCGGCGGCGTGTCGCCGATCGGGCTGAAGTGCGCGGTGCCGACCTGGCTGGATCTGCGGCTGCTGGACTTCGAGAGCGTCTGGGCCGCAGCCGGCACGCCACGCCACATCTTTCGGATCGCGCCGGGCGATCTGTTACGGATCAGCGGCGCCCAAAGCGCTGCCTTCACGCTCTAGGCCGCGCCGTGCACCCCGACCCCGAGCTGCAACCCGAGTTCTACAGCGATCTTCCCCTCAAGCGGTTCATCGCCTGGGGGGTCGACAGTGTCATCCTGCTGGCGCTGACAGCGGTCATCGTGCTGTTCACACTGTTTACTGCGCTCTTTGCGCTGCCTGCTGTATTCATCACGCTCAACATCGCCTATCGCACGGTGACGATCGCGCGCAACGGCGCGACACCGGGCATGCAGCTCATGGCGATCGAACTGCGGGACGGCCGCGGGCAGATCGCGGACCCGCTATACGCCTTTCTGCACACGCTGGGCTATGTTGCCGCCAGCGCGCTGATCCTGCCGCAGATCGTATCCGTCGCGCTGATGCTGATGACGGCGCGACGCCAGGGACTGCATGATCTTCTGCTGGGGACTGTGGTCATCAATCGCGCCGCGCCGCCCTGACCGTAGGGAAACCGTTCATGGGCCTTGGCGGATCCCGGTCGTGTTGCTAGGTTTTCATGGAGACAATCCGAGGCCCCCATGCGCCATACGCTGCCACTCGCGCCGCAATTCTATGTGACCGCGCCGCAACCCTGCCCCTATCTGGCCGGCCGGATGGAGCGCAAGCTATTCACCGGGCTGCATGGCGGGCAGGCAGAGACGCTGAATGACGCGCTGTCCAAACAGGGGTTTCGCCGCTCGCAGAACGTGCTGTATCGTCCCGCCTGCGCGGATTGCACGGCCTGCATGTCCGCGCGTATCAGGGTGGCCGACTTCCGCCCCTCCCGCAGCCAGCGCCGCGTGCGAAACCGAAATCGCCACCTGCGGCGCGACGCCGAACAACCCTGGGCCAGCGAAGAACAATATGACCTGTTCCGCCGCTATCTCGACAGCCGGCACGACGATGGCGGGATGGCGGACATGGACATTTTCGAGTTCGCGGCCATGGTCGAGGAGACGCCGGTACGTTCGCGCGTGGTCGAATACCGCAGCGCGTCGGGGCTCGAGGCGGTGTGCCTGACGGATGTGCTCGACGACGGGCTCTCGCTGGTCTATTCCTTCTTCGAACCGCAACGGGCACGCAACAGCCTCGGAACCTACGTGATCCTCGATCATGTCGAGATGGCGCGCGCCGCCGGACTGCCATACGTGTATCTGGGGTACTGGGTGCCGGGCAGCCCGAAGATGGACTACAAGGCCCGGTTCGACGCGCTGGAGATCCATCATCGCGGAACGTGGCGGCCGCTCAGGGACCCGTCGGATTACGAGGCCGCGCCGCACCCGCTGTCGGTGGAGCCGATCGCCGAACAGGTCGCGCGTATCAGCCTGCCCGACACGATGCCCACCAAGGGCTGACGTCCCGCGCGCGGGCGGTCCGGCGCCGGGGCAGCCCGCGAACTGCAGTCACCCGGCCTCCGGCCGACGCGCCAGCGGATCAGAAATAGATCGACACGTCGCGATGCCCGGCATTGCAGCGCGCGACTTCCAGCGCCTGTTCGCGCGACAGGCGGGGCTGCTCGCGCAGTCCCAGCGTCATGCGGCTCTCCTGCTCGAGCGCGTCCAGAGACGGCAGCAGCGACTCGGCTGCAGCATTGCGCCAGGCCGCCTCGGACTCGGCCTCCTCCAGAAGCGCCGGTACCGCCTCGCGCGCTGCGTCGAGTGCGGGCGTGCTGCGTGTCAGATCCCGGCGGATATCGCGCAGATGCGCCTCGATCCCTTGCGAGCCGGCGAGCTCGCGCACCTCGCGCTCGAGCTGCTGCACGCGCTCTCCCGCGTCCTCGGAGTCGAGCGTGTCGATCCAGCCGGGAATCTCCGCGAATTGCGGCAACAGCATCGCGATGTCCTCACCGTCGCGAATCTCGGAGGCGAGGTCGCGCAACGTGACATAGCTCTGCTCGGAGGCGCGGCGGAATGCGATGCGTGCCTGCTGCTCTTGCTGCAGCAATTCGCGGAACGCCTCCTCGGCGTCTTCCCAGTCCGCCGGAGTCTGTGCCTGCAGATCGGCGATATCCTGCTCCAGCGTCTCGATACGGTTCTCCAGGCGCTCACGCCCGGCCAGCGCCGCATCGGTATCGCCGCGGAATTCGCGCATCTGATCGCGGGCCGCGTCAATACGCATGTTGATCGCCGCCGTTTCACGACGGATGCGGGATACCTCGCGATGCAACGGCCGGTAATCGGGGATCGCCGCCTCGACTGCGGCACCGGCCTCGGCGAACTCCTGCACCAGAGTGAAGCTTTCATCGTACCCTTCGAGCGCCGACTCGAGCGCCTGAGCATGCCGTTCGGGCAGAACACCGATCGGGGCCCCGCTCAGATCGGCCATCGCGCGCCGGATATCTCCCTGCGCCGCCGGGATGTCGCGCAGCATGATTTCCTCGACGCAATGCTGGAGCCGGGGATTGCGCGGAGGCGGCGCATTGGCCGACAGAAGTGTCATCCGCTCGGGCATGTAATTCACAAGCGGCGGGTTGAGCCCGACAATGACAAGCGCGACGATCTGCAGCGCGATGAACGGAATCACCCCCTTGTACATCGACAGTGTGCGCACCGCCGAACTGGCCACCCCGCGCAGGTAGAACAGCGCGAAGCCGAACGGTGGCGTCAGAAACGAGGTCTGGATATTCAGCCCGATCATCACGCCGAGCCAGACCGCGGTGATGTTCGCCTCCGGGTTCATCAGCAGGATCGGCGCCACGATCGGCACGACCACGATCGCGATCTCGATGAAATCGAGGAAGAAGCCCAGGAGGAAGATCACGATCATCACGACGATGAACTGAGCCCAGAAGCCGCCGGGCAGGCCGGACAGGTATTCCTTGACCAGCACCTCGCCACCGAACGCCCGGAAGGCCGAGATCAGCATCGCCGCCCCGAGCAGGATGATGAACACCATCGAGGAGGTCTTGGCGGTTTCGCGCATCACCGCGCGCAGCGTGTCATTGATGCGGAATGCCCGCCATGTGCTCCAGCCCAGCGCATAGACCAGCACCGCCACGGCAACGGCGCCGAGGAACACGCCGACAGCGTCACCCGAGGTATCGAGCTGGCGCACATTGAGGTTGTAGAACTGCTGCAGGACATAGATCGCCAGCACGGCCGCGAAAGCGAGTATCACCGGGTAATAACGGGTGCGCCCGTCATGCAGCTTGTAGCCGGCCATCATCGTCGCACCGGCCGCGCCGACCGCCCCTGCCTGGGTGACGGTGGCGACCCCGGTGATGATCGAGCCGAGCACCAGCAGGATCATCACCAGCGGCGGCACTGTGTTGAAGAAGACCGATGCCCAGAATGCGAGGTCCATGCGCCCTTCGATGGCGACGGCGGGCGCACTTTTCGGGCGCAGCAGCGCGTAGATCAGGATGAAGGCGACATACAGCCCGACCAGCACGAGCCCCGGCGCCAGCGCCCCCATGAACATGTCGCCCGCGCTGGTCGAGGTCACGCCGAATTCGGAGGGCATCGAGAACTGACCGGTGGCGTCGCGGTATTCCTGCATCCGCAGCGTCGCCGCCTGATCCACCGCTGAAGACAGCTGATCGGCCAGGATGATGAGCACGATCGATGGCGGGATGATCTGCCCGAGCGTGCCCGAGGACAGGATCGTCCCGGTCGCCAGCGGCTGCGAGTAATTGTTGCGCATCATCGCGGGCAGCGAGATCAGGCCCATCGCGACCACGGTCGCGCCGACAACGCCGGTCGTGGCGGCCAGCAGCGTCCCCACGACGACGACCGAAATCCCCAGCCCGCCGGGCAGGGCGCCGAACAGCTTGGCCATGGTCACCAGCAGGTCCTCGGCGATGCGCGAGCGCTGCAGCATGATTCCCATGAACACGAAAAGCGGGATCGCGATCAGCGTATCGCGGTCGGCCTCCCAGTATATGCCCCGGAAATTGGTAACCCCGGCGCTGAGCCATTGCACGGCGCTGCCGTGAAAGAAGAACGCATCCGCATTGCCGGCAAAGAGCCATCCGCTCCCGGCGGCCAGGCCGATGGTCAGGATGGCGGATCCGGGCAGCGCGAAGGCGACGGGAAAGCCCACCCCGAGGGTGAACATCATCGTCAGGACGAGGACGCCGAGAAAGAGCAGTTCCATGATGTCAGCTTCCCATCGCGGGCTGCGGAGGGGTGAACGACGCACCGTCCGGCGTACGTTCGCCGCGCCAGATACCGGCCGATTTCAGCATCACCGCCGCGAATTGCAGGAGCATCGTCACCGCGAACACGCCCAGATAGACAGCGAGTAGATACTTGGTCATCAGGCCGAAGCTCTGTTGCCCCTGCTCGAAGCGCAGGAACGGGCCGACGATCGGGCTCGCGCTGGTTGCGGCCCCATAGACCAGAATGACCCAGCACAGTGGCATGCCGAGCACCGCCGCCCCGACTCCGTTGACGAGCGCGCGCGCGCGTTCCGACATCGTGGAATAGAACACGTCGACACGCACATGCCCCTCCTCGACCAGCGTGTAAGCCGAAGCGAACAGAAACAGAGCGGCATACCAGGTTCGAACCAGATCGGTCATGAAGGCCTGTTCGTACGAGAACACGAACCGCCCGATGACCAGGGACAGCTGTGCGATCACGACAAGAAGCGCGAGCCAGATGAAGCCGACGCTTCGGGTGAACAGCGCGACGATGAAACCCGCCGCCGCAAGCGGCATGTGAACATTCGGCCCGCGAAACGCGGTCTGACCGAGCTCCGTCGCCAAGTCGGGCCCGAAGAGCGGGGTAAGCAGGCGCTCGACCCGCAGAAAGGAAATCAGCGCGTCCGCCAGACCGATGAAGAGGATTGCGAAGAACGCGCCGCGCGCCAGATAGGCGACGATCGCGCTGATCATCTCGGCATCCTCGTTCAGGCTGCGCGACGCCCCGCGTACCGCCTGCAGCAACGCCAGCACCGCCGCGATCAGGTAACCCGCAGCGGCGATCATGCTCCCCGATCCGCCCGCCAGAAGCGCCCGCGCCGAGCCGTGCCCCTGCCAGTGCACGAGATAGACCTCCAGCAGAAAGGCAAAGGTGACCGTCACCGTGCCCCAGCAGAACAGTCTCAAGAGGAATGCCGTCGGACCGCGCGCCGTATCCGCCTGCGTCATCCTGCCCCCATCGAAACATGCCCGAACCGCTACCGCCGGGCGGTAGGGTCAGGCGGCCGGCCGGCGCACGGACAAACCGCGCGCCGGCAACCTCACTGTCGGATCATTCGATCCCGAGCACGCGGTTACGCTGCTGCAGGAAGGCGTTCTCGCCGATGTTCAGCCAGCCGCCGACTTCGCGACGGGTGCGGTCGAACGCCTCATGCACGCGGTTCGCGAGGTCCGAATGCGCGCGCACTTCCTCGTAGACCTGCTCGGACGCCTCCCCGAACGCATCATAGATCTCGTCGTTGAACTCGCGCAGCTCCACGCCGTGATCCTGAATGAGGCGGGTGAGAAACTCGCCGTTATTGGCGTTGAACTCGGCCATCATGCGGGTGTTCTCTTCCATGCACGCAGCCTCGATCGCGACCTGCTGCCAGTTCGGAAGGTCGGTAAGCCACGACTTGTTGACGCCCAGGCTGATCGACGGGCCGGGCTCCTGCGCCCCGGGGTTGTAATAATACCGCGCGGCCTCATGCATGTTCAGGAAATAGTCGTTCCACGGACCGACCCACTCGGCCGCGTCGATCGCACCGGAGATGAAGCTTTCATAGATCTGCCCACCGGGCAGTGACACCACCGAAGCGCCCATATTCGTCATCATGTCGCCGCCGATGCCCGGGATGCGCATGCGCAGACCGCGGAAATCTTCGGGGCTGTTCATTTCCTTATTGAACCAGCCACCAGGCTGCGTGCCGGTATTGCCGGCCTTGAAGCCCTTGATGTTGAATTCATCGCCCAGCTCGTCCCAGAGTTCGCGCCCGCCCATGTACTCGATGAAGGCGGCATGCTCGGCATAGGTAAGCCCGAACGGCACAGCACACATGTAGGCCCAGGACGGGTGCACGCCCTGCCAGTAGTAATCCGCGGCGTGGTAGGCCTGCGCATTCCCCGAGGACACTTCGTCAAAGCTGTCGAAGGCACCGACGCGCTCGCCGGCGGCATAGTAGTCGACCGCGATGGCGCCGTCGGTCAGCTCCTCGATCCGGGCGGCCAGCCGCTGTGCCCCGGTGCCGAGGCCCGGAAAATCGCGTGGCCAGGTGGACACCATGACCATTGTCGTGCGGCTTTGCGCCACCGCCGGCGCCGCGAGGCCCGCCGCCGCGGCGGCGCTGCCACCTACCGCCGATGTCCTCAGGAATGAACGACGATCCATTGTAAACCTCCCTTGATTATCCCGCGCCGCGCGTCGCGACGCGGCGCGACGCTGTTATACACGACGCGCGGATTCGGAAAAGATGCAAATTCCGGCAGTTGTGGTCACAAATGTCGCATACACCGAGAACTCAAATTGCCGCCATGGCTGCCTGTGCGCAAGATTCTGAAAGGATTTGCAGCTCTTCAGACAATTTTGGCCCACTTTCGCGGTTGACCTTTACCAGGAGCGGCTCTAACGTGCGTCACGCAACGGGAGCGCGACATGATCAATCTAATCGTAATCGTAGGAGCTTGGCGCATGGACCGGTGAATCCCACCCGGAGCCGAAGACCATGCGCCCCCGTTCCTCGATCGGGGGTTTTTTATTGCGCAGCGGCAAAGCGGATGGAGGCTGCAGAAGATGACACGTGAGATGACCGGCGCGAAGATGGTCGTTCAGGCGCTGAAGGATCAGGGGGTCGAGGTCGTGTTCGGCTACCCCGGCGGCGCCGTGCTGCCGATCTATGACGAGATTTTCCAGCAAAGCGACATCCGCCACATCCTGGTACGTCACGAGCAGGGCGCCGCCCACGCCGCGGAAGGGTATGCACGCGCGACCGGCAAGCCCGGCGTCGTCCTGGTGACATCGGGGCCCGGCGCCACCAATGCGGTGACAGGGATAACCGACGCCTTGATGGACTCCATCCCGCTTGTCGTGCTTTCGGGCCAGGTGCCAACCTTCATGATCGGATCGGACGGGTTCCAGGAGGCCGACACGGTCGGCATCACGCGCCCGTGCACCAAGCACAACTGGCTGGTCAAGGATACCGAGAAACTGTCCGAGACGCTGCACCAGGCGTTTCATGTCGCCACCTCCGGGCGTCCGGGGCCGGTCCTGGTGGATATCCCCAAGGACGTCCAGTTCGCGACCGGAAACTACACCGGGCCGCAGAAGGCTCGCACCAGCCATTATCAACCCAGGATGAAAGGCGACCCCGACGCGATCGAAAGGCTGGTCGAGCTGATGGAAACGGCCGAGCGACCCGTCTTCTACACCGGCGGGGGGGTCATCAACTCGGGTCCGAAGGCCAGCCAGCTCCTGCGCGAGTTCGCGGATTCGACCGGGTTTCCCGTCACATCGACGCTGATGGGGCTCGGTGCGTATCCGGCCTCCGGCAAGCAGTGGATCGGAATGCTGGGCATGCACGGCACCTACGAAGCCAATCTGACGATGCATGGCTGCGATCTGATGATCAATGTCGGGGCGCGCTTCGATGACCGCATCACCGGGCGCATCACCGATTTCTCGCCCAATTCGCGCAAGGTGCATATCGATATCGACGCATCCTCGATCAACAAGGTCGTGCGCACCGACGTGCCCGTTCTCGGCGACGTCGCCCATGTTCTGGAGGACGCGCTGCGCCTCTGGAAGGCGCGCGGGCGCAAGGTCAACACGACGGCGCTGGCGAAATGGTGGGCGCAGATCTCGGAGTGGCGCAAGATCGATTGCCTGAGCTTCAAACCCTCCGACGTGTCGATCAAGCCACAACACGCGCTGCAGCGGCTGGAGGCGCTGACCAAGGGGCACGACCGCTATGTCACCACCGAGGTCGGGCAGCATCAGATGTGGGCGGCGCAGTATATGGGCTTCGATGCGCCGAACCGCTGGATGACCTCCGGCGGGCTGGGCACGATGGGCTACGGCTTCCCCGCCTCCATCGGCGTGCAGATCGCCCACCCTCAGGCGTTGGTGATCAATGTCGCCGGCGAGGCGTCCTGGTTGATGAACATGCAGGAGATGGGCACGGCGATACAGTATCGCCTGCCGGTCAAGCAGTTCATCATGAACAACGAACGCCTCGGCATGGTGCGCCAGTGGCAGGAGCTTCTGCACGGCGAGCGGTATTCGCATTCCTGGTCGGAGGCATTGCCCGACTTCGTCAAGCTCGCCGAAGCCTTCGGCGCAAAGGGGATCAAATGCGACCACCCCTCCGACCTCGACGACGCGATCCGCGAAATGATCGAGCACCCCGGCCCGGTGATCCTCGACTGCCTGGTGGAAAAGCACGAAAACTGCTTCCCGATGATCCCGTCGGGCGAGCCGCACAACAAGATGCTGCTGGGCGAAGCCGAAACCAGCGACGCGATCGGGGCCGAAGGCGGAGTGCTGGTGTGACCGCCCGCACAGGGAGTCCACGCTCGGTGCATGCGGCGACGGGCACCGCCCGGCCACGCCCAGCGCGGGCGCGCATCATCGTGCCGGGGTTCTGGACATGCGTTTCGCGCGACTTTCGAAATCCGGCCTTTCACTCTTGCAACGGGCGGAGATGGGTTAACGCATGTGCGCGGTGGTGCGGATCGGAATGGCGGCCAAGGCGGACGCCCCACCCCGGGGCGCCTCGGAACGAACCCCGATCGCGTCCTCGAATTCCTTAGCAGGTACACGCCCATGGCTGATCAGGCTCCGATAGAGGCCAGAGGTGCCGTTCGGGCCCGCCAACCGGCGACGGCACCTCTTGGCGCCGCCGCCGATGTCGGGCATTCCTGCACATGAGATCCGAATCGCAACCCGCCGCACTCATATTGTCTTGTCAACCAGGGGCAACTCATGGCCGCACTCAACATCCGTAAAGGGACTTCGCAGCACTCGGCCTATGATCTGCGGGCCAGTTTCTCCGAAATGCAGGAAACCCACACGCTCGCGCTGCTGGTCGACAACGAGTCGGGTGTGCTTGCGCGGGTGATCGGCCTGTTTTCGGGACGCGGATACAATATCGAGAGCCTCACCGTGGCCGAAGTGGATCATGAGGGGCATCGCTCGCGCATCACCATCGTGACCACCGGCACACCGCAGGTCATCGCCCAGATCAAGGCGCAGCTGGGTCGCATGGTCCCCGTGCATGACGTGCAGGATCTGACGATCGAGGGCCCTGCGGTGGAACGCGAGCTTGCATTGTTGAAGGTCGCCAGCAAGGGCGACGCGCGCGTCGAGGCGCTGCGCCTGGCCGACATCTTCCGCGCCAATGTCGTCGATTCCACCCTCGAGAGTTTCGTGTTCGAGATCACCGGAACACCCGACAAAGTCGATGCCTTCGCCGAGCTGATGCGCCCGCTGGGGTTGTGTGAGCTGGCGCGCACCGGGGTCGCCGCGCTGGTGCGCGGCAGCGGCACCTGACGGCTGTCATCATGTCGCAGTGAAGCTGGCGAGGTCGCACGCGGACGGGATCGGGACGGACGCGCGATGCATCCTGCTGCCAAAGCGCAGGAGGACCCGATGGCAACTTCGCACATGGCGACGCCCGACCGCCCCGGCGCGGCGCGAGGCCTCGGCAATCTGCACTACACCGACCCCGAGACGCATCGCCGCGAGATCGAAACGCTCATGCACGGTCAGTGGGCCGGCCTCGGCGTCGCCGCCAGCATCCCCGAACCCGGCTGCGCCGAACCCGTCGATTTCGGTGGGGTGCCGTTGCTGATGCTGCGCGATCACGCGGGCCAGCCGCGGGTGTTCCAGAATGTATGCCGGCATCGCGGCATGATCCTCGTGTCGGAACGCACGCGGATCCGGGGCGCCTTGCGCTGCCCCTATCACAGCTGGTGTTACGGGCTCGACGGGCGGCTGGTGGCGACACCGCATGTCGGCGGACCCGGCGTCAACACGCATGACGCCATCGACCGCACCGCGCTGGGCCTGCGCGAAGTGCGCAGCCATGTCTGGCGCGACGTGGTGTGGGTGAACCTGTCCGGCGATGCACCCGATTTCGACATCGCCATGGCTGCCGCGAAATCGCGCTGGGCCGCCTTCGACCAGCCCCTGCATCATGGCGGCGCCGAGAGCAGCTTCACCCTCGACGTCGCGTGCAACTGGAAACTCGCGGTCGAGAACTACTGCGAAAGCTATCATCTGCCCTGGGTGCATCCCGGCCTGAACAGCTACTCACGGCTGGAGGATCACTACAACATCGCCTGCCCGGACCGCTTTTCGGGCCAGGGCACCCATGTCTATCGGCCGCCGCTGGGCGATGATGGCGAAACCTTCGCCGATTTTTCCGGGCTGGGACCGGAATGGGACAGCGCGGCGGAGTATCTGGCCTTCTACCCCAACGTCCTGATGGGGGTGCATCGCGACCATGCCTTCACCATCCTGCTGCATCCGCTCGGGCCCGAGCGGACGCTGGAGCAGGTGCATCTCTACTACGCGCGCCCCGACAGCGAGCAAGGCCTGCGCGCGCGTAACGCCGCGCTGTGGAAGCAGGTCTTCGAAGAGGACATTCATGTCGTCGAGGGCATGCAACGCGGCCGCCACGCGCCCGGCTTCGATGGCGGGCGCTTCTCACCGGTGATGGAGGCGCCGACGCAATGCTTTCACGATTGGGCCGCGGCGCGGTTGGGGCTTGCGCCATGACGCCGCGCGGGCGGGCCGCGCTGGACCGCGCAATCCTGGCCGCGCATGCGCAGGGGGACGCCGCCGCGCTGGCCGAGCTTTACGCGCGCGGCGCCGGGCTGATGCCGGACCGACGCGCCGCCGCCTTCCTGCTGACACAGGCGCATGTCTTCGCCCTCGAAGCCGGCCACCCCGCCGAGCCGCACCTGCGCGCCCGGCTGCAGGCCCTCGGCGCGGAGGGCTGAGCGTCGCCTCGCATGTTGCGCTGTAGCGCTGTAGCGCTGTAGCGTGTCGCATTTGATCGGGACAGGTCTCGGTGGAAAAGAAGACATGCGCCCGACCGCACCGCACGCCGTACATCGATTGGCAGCGCCCGACCGAATCCGATCCGGCGGGCAGCGGGCTCCAGTCCCCGAGGCGATGCGTCCCGGCCATGCGCCCCCTCGCCTATGGCTCGAACAGGTCCGACTGACCCGGCGGGCGGGGCGCGGCGAGGCCCAGATGCGTCCAGGCCCTGTGCGCCAGCATGCGCCCGCGCGGGGTGCGCTGGATGAGGCCCTGTTGCAGCAGATAGGGCTCGATCACCTCCTCGATGGCGTCGCGCGCCTCGGACAGTGCGGCCGCAATCGTCTCAACCCCGACCGGTCCGCCGCCATAGTTTTCCGCCAGCAGCGTCAGATAGCGCCGGTCCGCCCCGTCGAGGCCGATGCTGTCCACCCCCAGCCGGGTGAGCGCCCCGTCGGCGAGATCACGCGTCAGCCGCCCGTCGCCTTCCACGAGCGCGAAATCCACCACCCGACGCAGCAGCCGCCCGGCGATGCGCGGCGTGCCGCGCGCGCGCCGGGCGATCTCGGCGACGCCGTCGGGCTCAGCGGTCACGCCCATCAGCCGCGCGCCGCGGGTGACGATCTCGCCCAGTTCGGCGTCGCTGTAGAACTCCAGCCGGGTGGGGATGCCGAAGCGGTCGCGCAGCGGCGTGGTCAGCAGCCCGAGCCGCGTCGTCGCGCCGACCAGGGTGAAGGGCTGCAGCTCGATGCGCACGGTGCGCGCGGCGGGGCCCTCGCCGATCACCAGATCGAGCTGGAAATCCTCAAGCGCCGGGTAGAGCACCTCCTCCACGGCGGGGTTCAGGCGGTGAATCTCGTCGATGAAGAGGACATCGCGCGCCTCCAGATTGGTCAGGATCGCGGCCAGATCCCCCGCCTTGGCCAGCACCGGCCCCGAGGTCATGCGAAACCCCACGCCGAGCTCGCGCGCCATGATCTGCGCCAGCGTCGTCTTGCCCAACCCCGGCGGGCCGAAGAACAGGGTATGATCCATCGCCTCGCCGCGCATCCGGGCCGATTCGATGAAGACGCGCAGATTGGCGCGCGCCTCGGCCTGGCCGATGAATTCCTCCAGCACTTGCGGGCGCAGCGCCTTGTCGGCGTCCTCGGGCAGAGTGTCGGGGCGCAGGGTCGGGTCGGGGTCGGTCATGAGGGGGTCTGGTCGGTCATGCGGGGATCCGGTCGGTCATGCAATCAGCCCTTGGGCGCCAGAAGGCCGAGCGCGGCACGGATCAGCGCCGCGGTGTCGGCGTCGGGATGCGCGGCCTGCGCCTCGGCCACGGCCGCGGCCGCTTCGCCCTGCCCATAGCCCAGATTCACCAGCGCCGACAGCGACTCCGCACTCGCGGTCCCACGACCGCGCGCAGGAGGCTCCGGCTGGGGCGCCGGAGCGCCCGTGGCCGCGCCGGTGTCGGGTTCGGCCTGCGGCGCTGTCGCGGCGCCATCGGCGGCTGCGGCCATGCCGGCGCCCATGGCCATCACGCCCGGCGCCTTGTCGCGCAGTTCGTTCACGACGCGCTGCGCGATCTTGGGCCCGATGCCCGGCGCACCGCGCAGCGCCGCCCAGTCTCCCAGCGCGATCGCCCGGCCGACACCGTCACCGCCCAACGCCCCCAGCATCGCCATCGACGCCTTGGCCCCGACGCCCTGCACCGAGGTCAGCAGGCGGTGCCACTCCTTTTCGGCAAGGGTGGTGAAACCGAAGAGCTGCAGCAGATCCTCACGCACCACGAGTTCGGTGAAGACGGCCACCGCGCCGCCGGGGGCGGGCAGTTCGGCCAGCGTGCGTTCCGACACATGGACCACATAGCCGACGCCACGCACATCGATCAGGACATGATCCGCACCGCGATACACCAGTCGCCCGGCGATCCGCCCGATCATCGCGCCCGCTCCGCGAGCGAGCGCGCCAACCGCCCGGCCGATTCCAAGTGATGCGCGTGGCAGATCGCGACCGCAAGCGCGTCGGCGGCATCCGCCGATGCGATCTCGACGCCCGGCAGCTGCATCCGAACCATGTGGGCCACTTGTTCCTTGGAGGCCTTGCCGACGCCGACGACGGTCTTCTTCACGGCGTTCGGGGCGTATTCACCGACCTCCAGCCCTGCCTGCGCCGGGACCAGCAGCGCGATGGCGCGCGCATGCCCCAGCTTGAGGGTGGCGACGCCATCCTTGTTGACGAAGGTCTGCTCCACCGCCGCGCAGCCGGGCGCGTAGCGTGCGACCACCGCTTCGAGCTGCGCATGCAGGCTCAGGAGCCGCTCGGACAGGGCGTCGCCCTGCGAGTGGCATACCCCGTTGGCGACGTGCCTGATTCGGCCCGCGCCGGTATCGACAAGCCCCCAACCAAGGAAGCGAAGGCCCGGATCGATGCCAAGTACGCGCATGTCCCTCTTTTCTCGCCGATCGCACAGCCCGAAGTGACCCTCGCCTAGCACGAAGAGCGAACATCCGCCAGTCCGATCAACCCGCAATCCCGGCAGGTCTTGCGGCGCGACCCGCAGCAAAGTGCCCGCAAGCGACATTCCGAAGGGCGGGAATGTCGCTTTCCGGCACTGTGGCGGCTGCGCCACGAGGCGGCGCGCACAATGTGGACAGATATGCAATTTCTGCAAGCATGGCATGCATTTATACAGTCTTGCGCGGCATCTGAATCAGGACTAGCTGCGGTCTCGGGCAGAGGCTTTCTGCCTGCCCTTCACCTTGTAGATCGGAGTGCTGTCATGGCCATCATGGAACCCCCCCGTCCGGTGCCGTTCGGCGCCATCTCGATCCTGCGCACCGTGCAGTTCTTTCAGGACCTGCGCGAAGGCTTCGGTGTGTGGAACAACCGCCGCACGACCCGCAAGGAACTCTCGCGCCTGTCGGACCGCGAGCTGGAAGACATCGGCATCTGCCGTGGCGATATCGACACCATCGTTCGCCGCATGAGCTGATTTCATGCATAACGAAGGCCAGAGTTGAGGCCGCGCCGGGAACTTCCCCGTCGCGGCCTCTTTCTTTTGTCCGCACCTGCCGGACCCCAGAACCGGATCTCCGCGCGGACCGCGATTCAGTCATTCTTAAAGCTTGGCCGCAATCCTGTCACAAAGCAGCAGGAGGCCGAATTGCCGCGATCCGCATTGACGCCACCGCCCGCCACGCCGCAAGATCATGACAGCCCGCTTGCGACAGCGATCTGCGCACAGGACCGGCGCACGCTCGCCTTCGTCGAGCAGGCGCTGGAGACCGGCCGCGTCCTGCTCGCCTTCCAACCCGTGGTGCAGGCGCATGATCCGGGCCGGGTCGCCTTCTACGAAGGCTTGATCCGGCTTCTGGATGACACCGGACGGGTGATCCCGGCGCGCGACTTCATCGAAACGGTGGAGACCCATGAATGGGGGCGCATCATCGATTGCCTGGCACTGGAGCAAGGGCTTCAGGCGCTGGCGCGGGAACCGTCGCTGCGCCTTTCCATCAACATGTCGGCACGGTCGCTCGGATATCCGGACTGGATGGCGACACTCCGCGAGGGGCTCAGCCATGACGACACCATCGCCGAGCGGCTCATCCTCGAAATAACAGAACGTTCGGCCATGCTGATGCCCGATCTGGTGACCCGGTTCATGAGCGACCTGCACGCGCAGGGCGTGAGCTTTGCACTCGACGATTTCGGCGCCGGGCAGACCACGTTCCGATACCTGCGCGATTTCCATTTCGACATTCTCAAGATTGACGGTCAGTTCATACGCGGGATCGCCGGCAGCGCCGACGATCAGGTGCTGACAGCCGCGCTGATCTCGGTCGCGCAGCATTTCGACATGTTCACCGTTGCCGAGTCGGTGGAAACGCAGACGGATGCGCAGCTTCTGGCGCAGATGGGCATAGATTGCCTGCAAGGCTACCTGTTCGGCGCGCCGTCAGTGCATCGTGACGCCCGTCGCAACAGCGCGCCCCGCAGCGCCTGACGGCTGCCGGTGCATATTCCGCACAACGGTCGTGCCGCAGTGCCGCAATATCCTTGACCCTGTGCCGGCATGCTGCATCCTGCGCGCCATGCGGCCACGCAAGGTGCGCCGAAGTCAGCAAAAGGGATTCGCCATGACCAATGTCGTCATTGTCTCAGCCGCGCGCACGCCGGTCGGCAGTTTCAGCGGCAGCTTCGCAAACACGCCGGCACATGATCTGGGCGCGTCGGTCCTTCAGGCCGTCGTCGAACGCGCCGGCATCGACAAGTCCGAGGTGTCGGAAACGATCCTGGGTCAGGTCCTGACCGCCGGCCAGGGCATGAACCCGGCACGGCAGGCGCATGTCAATGCGGGCCTGCCCATCGAGTCGGCAGCCTGGGGGATCAATCAGGTATGTGGTTCCGGGCTGCGCAGCGTGGCGCTGGGCGCGCAGCATATCCAGCTCGGCGATGCGACCGTGGTCGCGGCCGGCGGGCAGGAAAACATGAGCATGTCCCCCCATGCTGCGCATCTGCGCGCCGGTCACAAGATGGGCGACATGAAGTTCATCGACACGATGATCCGCGACGGGCTCTGGGACGCCTTCAACGGCTATCATATGGGCCAGACAGCCGAGAACGTCGCCCAGCAGTGGCAGATAAGCCGCGAAACGCAGGACGAATTCGCCGTGGCATCCCAGAACAAGGCGGAGGCGGCGCAGAAGGAAGGCCGCTTCAAGGACGAGATCACACCCTTCACGGTCAAGACCCGCAAGGGCGACATCCTGGTCGAGGAGGATGAGTATATCCGCCACGGGGCGTCGCTCGAGAACATGCAGAAGCTCAAGCCCGCCTTCACCCGCGATGGCAGCGTCACCGCCGCGAATGCCAGCGGCATCAATGACGGTGCGGCCGCCGTTCTGATGATGAGCGCGGAAGAAGCCGAGAAGCGCGGGCTCGAACCACTGGCGCGGATCCGCTCCTATGCCACTGCGGGGCTCGATCCCTCGATCATGGGCGTCGGACCGATCAACGCGTCGCGCAAGGCGCTGGAAAAGGCCGGCTGGAAGGCCGATGACCTCGATCTGATCGAGGCCAACGAAGCCTTCGCCGCCCAGGCCTGTGCGGTCAACAAGGACATGGGCTGGGATCCGGACAAGGTGAACGTCAATGGAGGCGCCATCGCGATCGGCCACCCCATCGGCGCGAGCGGGGCGCGCATCCTCAACACGCTGCTGTTCGAGATGAAGCGGCGTGGCGCCCGCAAGGGGCTCGCAACGCTGTGCATCGGCGGCGGCATGGGCGTGGCCATGTGCCTCGAGCGTTAACTCCGCCGTTACATCGCCTGCGCGCGTAATAAAGTTGCGCGCAGGCTACAGTTTTTGTAAGCAGATATCAGTTTGTCAGGATCGGGAGGAAGCATGGCTCGGACAGCACTCGTGACGGGCGGAACCCGCGGCATCGGCGCGGCGATCGCGATCGCCCTGAAATCGGCTGGCTGCAAGGTCGCTGCCAATTACGCCGGCAATGACGATGCCGCCGCCAAGTTCAGCAAGGAGACGGGCATCGAGACCTTCAAGTGGTCGGTCGCCGATTACGGCGCCTGCAAAGAAGGCCTCAAAAAAGTCGAAGACGCGTTGGGACCGGTCGAGATCCTGGTCAACAACGCCGGAATCACCCGTGACGCGCCATTTCACAAGATGACGCCCGAGCAGTGGCGCGAGGTCATCGACACCAATCTGACCGGCGTGTTCAACATGACGCATCCGGTCTGGCCGGGCATGCGCGAACGCGGCTTCGGGCGGATCATCACGATCAGCTCGATCAACGGGCAGAAGGGCCAGTTCGGCCAAGCCAATTACGCCGCATCGAAGGCGGGCGATCTGGGCCTGACCAAGACACTGGCGCAGGAAGGCGCCGGCAAGGGAATCACCGTCAACGCGATCTGCCCGGGTTACATCGCCACCGACATGGTGATGGCGGTGCCCGATAAGGTGCGCGAGGCGATCATCGGTCAGATCCCGGTCGGTCGCCTGGGCGAACCCGAAGAGATCGCGCGGTGCGTCACTTTCCTGGCCTCGGATGATGCCGGATTCATCACCGGCTCGACGATCTCGGCGAATGGCGGCCAGTTCGTCGTCTGAGTCGAGTCGCCCGAACGGCCACGCCTATTGTCCGGCCCGCAACGCGGGCCGGATCGCTTTCGGATCCTGACACGGCTCAGGCCGTGCTGAGGCGCTCGATTTCTTCCTTCAGTCGAAGCTTGCGCTTTTTGAGCTCCGCGATTTCAAGGTCAGATGCCGCCGGGCTGCGCTGAGCTTTCTCAACCTTTTCCGACAGGGACTGGTGCTTGCGGCGAAGCTCCTGGAGATGCGCATTCAACGACATGTCGTCCTCCTCTGATGCTGAGACCCCGATTGCAGCACAGTTCCTGAGTCGTGTCACGCGCCGGTATGCAGAAAATGCGAAACACCCTCCGCGACGGTGGAGAATTGCCGAAGCATTCAGCCGCCGCCGGTTTCGGACATGGCGGCGCCGTCGCGCAGCACTGCGCGCGCCCGGGGGGTCAGATCCTCGCCGTCACCAGTATGGCTGGCCCCGGCATGCAGGATCAGCGGCGCGTGCAGCCTGAAGGGCCCGCGCGCCCCCTTGCGCGCCTTCAGGATGACGCGCGCCGCATCCCTTCCTTCACGCGGCTGCACCGGCAGAACCTCGACATCGCCGGCCCGCCCGTCCAGCGCGGCCAAAACATCCGGCAACCGCGCCGCCTGCTGGATCAGCGTCAGCCGCCCGCCGGATACGATGCGCCGCACCGCAGTGTCGATCCACACTGCCAGCGGGGTTGCCTCGCGCAGCGCGGTCTCGCGCCCGACAGGGCGCGCGGCAGTGCCCGCACCCGACCAGAAATACGGCGGATTCGCCATGACATGATCGAACTGGCGTTGGCGCAGCTCCGCCGGCAGATCCGCAAGATCGGCCTCGGCAACCTGCAACGCGATGTCGTTGAGCGCGGCATTTCGACACGCGAGCGCGGCATAAGCCGACTGCAGCTCCACCCCGAAGAGCGCGAGGCCGGGCACACGCCAACCCAGGCAAAGGCTGGCAACACCCGCACCGCAGCCCAGCTCCAGCACCGACTGCCCCGAACGCGCCGGGACCGCTGACGCCAGTAACACCGGGTCTATTGCCGCGCGGTAGCCGTCGCGCGGCTGAAGCGCCACGATTCGGCCATCCAGGAACCGGTCCTCGGTCAGGTCAGTCGTCGCCCAGCGGGACATCGTTTTCGGCCAGGATCGCGCGCGCGCGGAAATGGTCCTCACGGCGCACCATCAATCGCCGCGGCAGGATGCCGATCGACCCCTCAAGGACACTCATATGGACGTCGATGTCGAACACCTCTATATCCTCTCCCTCAAGGAGTGCCGAGGCATAGGCAATGACGGTGGGATCGGTTGTGCGCAGCAATTCCCTCATGCGACCTTCCTAGCCACAAGCGCTAGCCGATGTCGAGCATACTGACAGGACCGTGATGAGTCTGGACGCCGCAGCATCGCCGAACCCCCAGGACCAACTCGCGCGACAACTCGCGGGCGACATGGCTCTTGTGAATGCGCTGATCCGCGAGCGCATGGCGTCCGAGAACGCCCCGCGCATCCCCGAGGTCACCGCTCATCTGGTCGATGCCGGCGGCAAGCGCCTCCGGCCGATGCTCACCATCGCCTGCGCGCGGCTATGCGGGTATGAAGGCCCGCATCACATCCATCTCGCCGCGACGGTGGAATTCATCCACACGGCGACGCTGCTGCATGACGACGTCGTCGATGAGAGCCGCAAACGCCGCGGGCGGCCCAGCGCCAATCTGCTTTGGGACAACAAGTCGTCGGTTCTGGTCGGGGATTACCTGTTCGCGCGCGCCTTTCAACTGATGGTCGAGGCCGGCTGCCTGCGGGTGCTCGACATCCTCGCGGATGCGTCCGCGACGATCGCCGAGGGCGAGGTCCTGCAGCTTTCGACGGCGCGGGATCTGGCAACCGACGAGGCGCTGTATCTGAAGGTGGTGCGGGGCAAGACGGCCGCGCTCTTCGCGGCGGCCTGCGAGGTCGGCGGGATCCTCGCCGGTGCGCCCGAATCGCAGATCACCGCGCTGCGCCGCTATGGCGACGCGCTGGGCATCAGCTTCCAGGTTGTGGACGATCTGCTCGATTACGGCGGCGCCAGCAGTGCCATCGGCAAGAATACCGGCGACGATTTCCGCGAGCGCAAGCTGACGCTGCCGGTGATCAAGGCGGTCAGCCACGCCGACGAGGCCGAGCGCACCTTCTGGCAGCGCGTTATCGAGCGCGGCGAACAGCACGACGGCGATCTGGAGAAGGCACAGCGGCTGATGGCGCGCCACGGCGCGCTGCAGGCGACGCGCGCCGATGCCCTGAGTTGGGCGGATGAAGCGCGCACGGCGCTGGACGAACTACCGCAAGGCCCCTTGCGCCCGATCCTGGACGGTCTCGCGCGACAGGTCGTTGACAGAATCAGCTGACCGGCCAGATGCGCCGCAGCCGCATGCCGGCGCCCCTTAGCCCCCCGAAGGGCACCCATGCAGTTCGACCGCGCGATCCCCGCCGACAAGCGTCAGGCGCACACCGTCCCGATCGAGCGCAAGCGGGGCGCCGTCGGCCGACGCAATATCGGCCGTCGCGGTGACGCGCTGGCCGTCGATCTGCATCGCGGTGTGCGACACCCGGATATCGGCATCGGCATGTTCCAGCACGGCCGCTTCGAGTCCGGGCAAATGCGTCACCGACACGCTGGCCGTCAATGCGAGCGCCCCATCGGCCCCCGCCGTGACGCGGCAGGCGTGATCGCCCACACCCGCGGCCGACGGCGAGTCGGGTCGGCGATCGAGGGCGCGCTGGATTTCGGAATCGGGCGCCCCTCCGGCGGGCAACTCCGCTTGCAGACGAAGCGTGGCGGGAATGCAGATCTCGCGGCAGATGCCGATTTCCACGCGCGTGTCGATCTGGATCGGCGCCCCGTCACGCTGGGGCACAACCTCGAAGGGCAGGATGAGCTGCCGCCGATAGCCGATACTGCTGAACCCCGACTGGTCGAATACCTCGGGGCGCGGCCAGTGCAGGGTAACCTCCTCCAGGTTCGTCGAGTCCGACCAGTTGAATCGCGGCGCGATACCGGCAATGCCGGGCCGGCGCCAGTAGGTCTTCCAGCCCCTGTCGAGATCGATCTGCAAGGCCGCCATATGCGTACCGCTTTCGGTACGCCAGCCGGGGCGCAAGGTTGCTTGCATCACGTCATCCGGATGCACACCCTGCGCCGCGCCGTCCACCGGGTTGGACATCACGGCGACGGCCGTCGCCACGACACAGGACCAGAGCATTTTTTTCATGCGGCGATTGTACGCTGCATGCTTGCCGGTGGAAATCACATTTCGGCGAAGATTTTCGCTCCGCAGTGGGTCGCGCGCTATCTACAAGCTTGCGTTTTATCCTGCCTCGACCACATGCTAATGCGATGAACATGCAAGGCGACTCGATGAATCTCAGCGGCAAGCTATTGATTGCCATGCCCGGTATGGGTGATCCGCGCTTCGACAAGGCGCTGATCTTCATCTGCGCCCATTCTGAAGAAGGCGCAATGGGCCTGATAGTCAACAAGCCCCTGCCCGACCTTAAGTTCGGCGACCTGCTGGAGCAGCTCGAAATCGAGCGCGGCGACGAAAGCGCGCGCGATATCCGGGTGCATCTCGGCGGTCCGGTCGAGCATGGCCGCGGCTTCGTGCTGCACTCCGCAGATTACAATGCCTCGGACTCCACGCTTAGCGTTGATGACCGTTTCGGGATGACAGCCACGCTCGATATCCTGGAGGATATCGCACGTGGCGACGGCCCGAGCCAGTCGCTCTTCGCGCTCGGGTACGCCGGTTGGGCACCCGCGCAGCTCGAGGAAGAGTTCCAGCAGAATGGATGGCTCAGCTGTGACGCGACGCCGGAGCTGGTTTTCGGGGCCGACGATGTCGGCAAATGGTCGGCGGCGCTTGGGACCCTGGGGGTCGATCCGCTCACCCTTTCGGCGGCGGCGGGGCGCGCCTGATCGCAGCATGCACCGGCGGCCATGGCCCGGGCGCGGCCTGAGCTGCGCGCGCCCACCATGTGCCGGGTCCGATCAGGCCCGCGGCTTCAGGTGGGGTGCGAACCGGTCAAGGACCTCACGGTAGATCGCGCGCTTGAACGGCACGATGGCTTCGACCAGCGCGTCGGGGTCAAACCACCGCCAGGCCGAGAACTCGGGGTGCTGTGTGTCGATATCGATCAGCGATTCATCGCCCTGCAGGCGCATCAGGAACCAGTGCTGCTTCTGACCCCGAAAGGCACCGTTCCAGACCTTGGGCACCAGCTCGGCGGGCAGATCGTAATAGAGCCAATCGCCCGTCCTCGTGACGATCTCGACATTCTCCCGCGCCACGCCGGTCTCCTCCTCCAGTTCGCGCAGCGCCGCTTCCTGCGGGGCTTCGCCGGGGTCGATGCCGCCTTGCGGCATCTGCCAGGCCGGCGCGCTCGAGTCGCGGCGCTGGCCAGCGAAGACATGGCCGTCGCGGTTGATCAGGACGACCCCGACGCAGGGCCGGTAGGGCAACTCGGCGCGCGCATCGTCCGGCGCCGCATTCCCGGCGCCGGTGTCATCGTCAGTGTCCATTTCGTGCCATCGTGCTCAGCCCCTTCAGGATGTCGATGGCATAGGCCAGCTGATAATCCTCTTCGCGCAGCCGGGCGGTCTCCTCGGCGCGGCGGCGCTCATCCTCGAGCTGTCGCTGCTCCTCGTCGCTGATGCTGTCATTGTCGAGCCGGCCGCGCAGGTCGGCTTCGGACCGCCCCTGAGGGCGCACCGACTCGTCGTCCTCGACTGCAGCGCGTCGGCGCGGCTGCTCGACCACGATGTCGGGCGACACGCCGAGCGCCTGAATGGAGCGCCCCGACGGCGTGTAATACCGCGAGGTCGTCAGCCGCATCGCCCCGTCGCCACGCAGCGGCATGACGGTCTGCACCGACCCCTTGCCGAAGCTGCGCGTGCCGACCACGATCGCACGACGATGATCCTGCAACGCCCCCGCCACGATCTCGGAGGCCGACGCAGAACCGCCATTGATCAGCACGACGATCGGCTTGCCTTCCAGCATGTCCCCCGCGCTTGCGTTGAAGCGTTCGCTGTCATCGGGATCGCGGCTGCGCGTCGAGACGATCTCACCCTGGTCGAGGAACGCATCCGCCACACGGATCGCCTGATTGAGCAGACCGCCGGGGTTGTTGCGCAGATCCAGCACCATCCCGTTGACGGCCTCCAGACCGCCCGCATCCTCGATCGCATCGCCGAGGCGCTCCTGCAGGTTGGGGAAGGTCTGGTCGTTGAAGGTGGTGACCCGCAGCACGACATTGCCATCCTCGACGCGCGACCGCACCGCCTCGATGGTGATCGTGTCGCGCACGATCGAGATGTCGAAAGGCTCCGACTCGCCGTCGCGCAGGATCGTGACGATGATCTCGGAGCCCTTGGGACCGCGCATCATCTCGACCGCTTCGTTGAGCGTCAGCCCCATCACCGACTCGCCATCCACATGGGTGATGAAGTCGCCCGCCTCGATCCCGGCATCATCTGCCGGGGTGCCGTCGATGGGCGAGACGACCTTGATGAAGCCCTCCTCCATCGTCACCTCGATGCCGAGCCCGCCGAATTCACCGCGCGTCTGCACGCGCATGTCTTCGAACGCGTCAGGGGACAGATACCCTGAATGCGGATCGAGCGAGGTCAGCATGCCGTTGATCGCCGCCTCGATCAGATCGGCCGGATCGACTTCCTCGACATACTGCGACCGCACCCGCTCGAACACGTCGCCGAACAGATCCAGCTGCTGATAGACGGACCGGTTCGCGGAACTCTCCTGCGCAACCAGCGGCCCGGCGACCTGCGTCGTCAACAACGCACCGGCGGCGATCCCGGCGCAGGCTGCCATCGCGAACTTCTTCATGGCGTCGTCCTATCTCTTGTCTGGGTGAACCAGGGCATCGGGTTCACCGGCTCCGTGTCATGTCTAATCTCGATATAGAGCGTTTCGCTCCGATTTTCGCCACCTGTTGCACGTGCGCGGGCAATGAATTCTCCGCGATCCGGGTCCTCGCCCCCCATCAACCCGATGGCCTCGCCTTCAGGCAAGATGTCTCCAACCTGTCCATACACCGAATCCAGCCCCACCAACACCAGCAGGAACCCGCCGCCCGGGTCAAGGACAACGACATTCGAGTGATCGAGCAGCGGCCCGACATAGCGGATCGTTGCCGCCGCGGGCGTCGTTACCAGCGCGCGTGGCGCCGTCGCGATGCTGATCCCGGGCCGGCGCACACCGGCCGGGTCTGTCTCGCCGGGTCGGCGCAGCAAGGTTCCACGCACCGGCAACGGCAGCGTCCCACGCGCATCGGCAAAGTCGCGCGACGCCGTGGCCCCGCCCTCGCTCTCCGCATCCGCTGCGCCTTCCATAAGGCCGCGCGACAAGGCGTCCAGCGTGTCTGCACTGGCCATGAGCGCGCGCAACGCCGCCGGATCGTCGATGACGCGGCGCGGAAGGTCGCGCCGGTCGGAAATCGCCTTGCTCAGCTCCGTGCGCGCCCTTTGCAGCGCGCGCAATCCGTCACCGAGCGTTTCGGCGGCCTGCTCCTGAGTGCTGCGCAGCGCGGCGAGTTCCTCGAGATCGGCGCGCAACGCCTCGGCCTCGGCCTGCAGCGACGGCGTCACCTCGGCCAGCATCATGCCCGACCGCGCGGTGCCCAGCGGCCCCGACGGGTGCAACAGCAACAGCGGTCCCGCGCTACGCTCCATCGCCGAGAGGACGCCGACCAGCCGCGACACCTCTTCATGACGCGATTCGAACCGCCGCCGGATCGCGGCCTCGCGCAGCGCGGCGTCGCGAAGCGCCACGCGCAGCGCCGCGAGCCCGCGCTCATGCGCGGTGATCACCTCGGTCAGCGCGGCAACGCGATCACGTGCGCCGGCGGCAGCCTCCAGCCGCTCCATCGCCGATTGCAGCGCCTGCGCGGCCGCTTGCGCCTCTTGCGTCGCATCGTCGGCCAGCGCCTTGCCGGCCGGGACCAGGAGGCTCAGGGCAACGAAGGCGGCACGCAGGATCATCATCGCCGGATCAGGCTTTCGCCGGTCATCTCGGGTGGCGTGGGAAGCTCCATCAGTACGAGGATCGTGGGGGCGATATCGGCCAGCCGACCCGAAGCCAGCCGGACCCCCGCCTCGCCCCCGACCAGGACGACGGGCACCGGATTGGTGGTATGGGCGGTATGCGGGCCGCCGGTATCCGGATCGATCATGGTTTCGCAATTGCCGTGGTCAGCCGTGACCAGCATGACCCCGCCCGCCGCGTCCAGAGCGCGGCAGGCGCGGCCCAACTCGGCATCCACGGCCTCGACGGCCCGGATCGCGGCGCCCAGATCGCCGGTGTGGCCCACCATATCGGGATTCGCGAAGTTCACGACAATCAGATCGTACCCCTGCCCGATAACCTCGGCCAGCTTCGCGCCGACCTCGGCGGCGGCCATCTCGGGTTGCAGATCGTAGGTGGCGACAGCGGGACTTTGCGGCATGGCCCTGTCCTCGCCCGGCTCCGGCGCCTCGCGCCCGCCATTGAGAAAGAAGGTGACATGGGGGTATTTCTCGGTCTCGGCGAGGCGAAACTGCCGCAGCCCATGCGCGGCAACCCATGCGCCAAGCGTGTTGACGATATCACGCTTGGGAAAGACCGTCGTCATGAAGGCGCTGTGCGCCTCGGAATACTCCACCATGCCCAGCATCGCCGCCCAGCGCGGCCTGGCGCCAGTATCGAACTCCGCGAAATCCGGCGCGCCAAGCGCCGCCAGGATCTCGCGCGCGCGGTCGGCCCGGAAATTCAGGCAGAAGACGCCGTCGCCATCGGCCGCGCCGGTGTACCCGTCAAGGACGGTCGGCGCGACGAACTCGTCGGTCTCGCCGCGCGCGGCCGCCTGCGCGACGGCGGTGCGGGCGTCGGGCGCGCGCGCATCGGCGCGCCCGCAGACCATGGCATTGTAGGCGCGCGCGACCCGGTCCCAGCGATGATCCCGGTCCATCGCCCAGTACCGGCCGGTCACCGTCACGATACGCGCGTTCCGCGGCAATGCCGATTCGAGCTCGGCCAGAAAACCCGGAGCCGAATCCGGCGCGACGTCGCGGCCGTCGGTGATCGCGTGAATGACCACATCGACGCCCGCATTGCAGATCACCTCGGCGGCGGCGACAAGATGGCGAAGATGCCCATGCACCCCGCCATCCGAGACAAGCGCCATCAGATGCGCCGTTCCGCCGCTGTGCCGCAACCGATCGATGAAATCGGTCAGCGCCGCGGCACGCGCGAAGCTGTCGTCCTCGATCGCCAGATCGATCATGCCCAGATCCATCGCCACCACGCGGCCTGCGCCGATATTGGTGTGCCCCACTTCCGAATTGCCCATCTGGCCGCGCGGCAACCCGGCATCCGGCCCATGCGTGACGAGCTGCGCGGCAGGCCCCTGCGCCATGATGCGATCGAAAACCGGCGTGCGGGCCTGCGCGACGGCATTCCCCGCTTCATCGGCCGACAGCCCCCAACCGTCGAGTATGCAAAGAACCACGGGTTTCGGTGCGCTCATACCCTGCCCTTGTTGCTGCGTCGCCTTCGCTGCTGGCGTTGTAGGTTCACAGGGCCAACCGGGCAAGGCGTCGCGTCACCATTCGCGCTCGACGGAGCGCGCGCTGTTTCAGAGCCGGTGATAGGGCGTCCCTGCCAGGATCGCGGCAGCGCGGTAGAGCTGCTCGCTCAACATGACCCGGGCCAGCATGTGGGGCCAGACCATGGGCCCGAAGGACAGGCGCAGGTCGGCCCGGCGTTTCACCGACTCCGAGACCCCGTCAGCACCACCGATCACGAAGGCGGCCGTGCCGACCCCGTCGTCGCGCCATGCCGCAAGCGTAGCAGCGAAATCGGGCGACGTCATTGTCGCGCCTCGCTCGTCGAGCACGCACAGCCTTGCGTCCGGCGCAAGCCCACGCAGCAGCAGCGCGCCTTCGCCTGCGGGGCCGCCGGCCTTGCGGTCCTCAACCTCGCGCAGCTGTGCCTCTCCCAGCCCGAGGCCGCGCCCCGTGCGGGCGAAGCGCTCCAGATAGTCGGCACACAGGCTTTGCTCGGCCCCCTTGCGCAACCGGCCGACGGCGCGGATTTCGACGCGCATTCAGGTCTTGTCGGAACCGCCATCGGCGGATTGCCACATCTTCTCGATCTGATAGAAATCCCGCACTTCCGGGCGGAACACATGAACAATCACGTCGCCGGCGTCGATCAGGACCCAATCCCCGGCATCGCGCCCCTCCGAGCCTGCGGTAAAGCCGCAGCGCTGCTTGAGCCGATCGATCAGCTTCTCGGCAATCGCGATGACCTGGCGCGAGGAGCGGCCCGAGCAAACGACCATGTCATCTGCCATCGTCGAGCGCCCCCGCAGGTCGATCGTCACGACATCCTCGGCCTTGTCGTCTTCCAGCGATGTCAGGATGATATCGAGAATGGCGGCATCTCTCGCCGCCTGCGCTTGCGCGGTCACGCTCGCGCCTGTCGTCGCGGCCCGATCTCCGGCCGCTCGCTGCATGTATGACAGAACATCGCCCTCCTTGATCTGGCGCCGGCCCAACGCCGGCACAGGACCTGACAACAAAATAGCAACGCTCAGGCGCAATCTCAACGGCCGCGTTCGATTCGCTGTCTGCGCCGGCGACAAACCGCGCCCTTGTCGCACCCGAGGATCGGCGGCCGGAATCGCGCGACTGGGACGCCCCCTACGGCACGGCGCAGGAACCCGGATCAAGCACAGGCGGGCGATATTGCGTCACGCCGGGAACAGGCATAGATAGGGGGCATGATACGGTTTTTCGACATTGATGACCGGGCCCGCCTGCCCTGGAGGTTTCACGGCCTGGCGCTGTCGCTTTGCGAGCGCGGGTGAAACCGTCGCGACACCCGCCCGTTTGAACAGTCCAGCCACAATGCGAGGCCAAGAGCCATGAGCGCACCGAAAACCCTGTATGACAAGATCTGGGACGCCCATCTTGTCGATGAGTCCGACGACGGTACCAGCCTGATCTATATCGACCGCCATCTGGTACACGAGGTCACCAGCCCGCAGGCCTTCGAGGGGCTGCGCATGGCCGGGCGCGCCGTGCGCGCGCCGCAGCGCACCATCGCGGTGCCCGATCACAACGTGCCGACGGACCCGGATCGCTCCAAGGGCATCGCCAACGAGGAATCGCGCATCCAGCTCGAGGCGCTCGACCGCAATGCGCGCGAGTTCGGCGTGCATTACTATCCGGTCGATGACATCCGGCAGGGCATCGTGCACATCATCGGGCCCGAGCAGGGCTGGACCCTTCCCGGAATGACCGTGGTGTGCGGCGACAGCCACACCGCCACGCATGGCGCCTTCGGCGCGCTTGCACACGGCATCGGCACATCCGAGGTCGAGCATGTGCTGGCCACGCAGACGCTGATCCAGAGCAAGTCGAAGAACATGAAGGTGCAGATCGACGGCACCCTGCCCCCCGGCGTCACCGCCAAGGACATCGTGCTGTCGATCATCGCCAGGACCGGCACGGCGGGCGGCACCGGCCATGTCATCGAATATTGCGGCGAGGCGATCCGCGCGCTGTCGATGGAAGGGCGCATGACGGTGTGCAACATGGCCATCGAGGGCGGGGCCCGCGCCGGGCTGATCGCCCCCGACGAGACGACCTTCGACTATGTCAGGGGCCGCCCGCACGCGCCCAAGGGGGCGCAGTGGGAGGCCGCCCTGGCGTGGTGGAAGACGCTGCACTCCGATGAAGGCGCGCATTTCGACAAGGTCGTCCGGCTCGACGCCGCCGAGATCACCCCCGTCGTCACCTGGGGCACCAGCCCCGAGGACGCGCTGCCGATCACCGGTGCGGTGCCCGATCCGTCGAGCTTCGAGGGTGGCAAGGTCGATGCCGCGAAGCGCGCGCTTGAGTATATGGGCCTCAAGCCCGGCACCCGTCTTCAGGATATCGAGGTGGACACCGTCTTCATCGGCTCGTGCACAAATGGCCGGATCGAGGATCTGCGCGAGGTCGCGCGCGTGATGGAAGGCCGGCGCGTCAAGGAGGGGCTGCGCGCGATGATCGTGCCCGGCTCGGGCCTCGTGCGCGCGCAGGCCGAGGAGGAAGGCATCGCGCAGAAGCTGCAGGACGCCGGGTTTGAGTGGCGCCAGGCGGGCTGCTCGATGTGTCTGGGCATGAATCCTGACCAGCTGGCCCCCGGCGAGCGCTGCGCGGCGACATCGAACCGCAATTTCGAGGGCCGCCAGGGCCGCGGCGGGCGCACCCACCTGATGAGCCCCGCCATGGCCGCCGCCGCCGCGGTCACGGGGCGGCTGACGGATGTGCGCGAGCTGGTCGGGTGAATTACCAGAAACCCTGGGCCTTGTTGCGAGCCAGGACGACGCTGGCTCCGAGATAAACCACGAGGTCCAGGCCGAACCCGACCAGGATGATCAGCTTCTTCGAGAGGTTTCCGGCACGGGGCAATCGCTTCAATCGTTTCGTCAGGAAATGGAAATGCACGAAACCGTGGGGGTATGTCGGTGTCGCCTGCCTGATCGTATCGGATACGAAGCCTTCGCAGGCCGAAACCTTCTCGAGGAACCTTGCGCGCTCGGTCACGTCTCGTGGCGCTTGCTGTATCGCATCAAAAATATAGGCGTTGACCGCGCTTCCGACGACAAGCCGAATCTGATGCCTTACAAGCGAGAAGATTTTGGATTCGGACTGATAGACATGCGAAATCGCCTCATCACATTCGACCCGCTCCCGGTGCTCCGGTTCGGTCAGAAGCCGCGTGACGAGCATGGCCCGGAGAAATCCGTCTTCGACCGGAAGGCCGATGGGCATGTATATCTGCCGCGCAACATCCCCGCGCAGGGCGTAAAGCCCCCCGGCCAGAGAATTTCTCATGTCGCCCAGCGTACCGCCTCCCAGCAGGATCAGCCGTTCCCGAAGGGTCAGCCGTTCCTTTTCGGCCAGATCCTTCCTCGGCCAGCTCGTCGCGACATCAAGCTGCGGATTCGCGGCGAGGCGGTCCGCCAATCGGCGAAACGTCTCTGTCGAGGTCAGCTGAATATCCGCATCGATGCAGATAAGGATATCCGCGGGCTCGGCGACGTGATGGACAAAATGGTTCCAGGTTCTGGATTTCCCCGAAGTCTCGAGGTCGACAACGTGAAACCGCTCGGCATGCGCCAGAGTCCTCGCACGCTCCCGCGCCGCCGCCACGGTATTATCGGTGGACCCGTTCGAGAGAACGAACACCTCGGGCGGCACATCGCATGCAAAAATATCCTGCGCATCGATATCTGTGAGCATCTGAGCGATGCTGGCGCCTTCATTGTGCGCGAAGACACCGATTGCGATCTTCATGCCGAACTCCGGCCATGTCTGCGCCCGCTGCACCCTATCCCGCGAGTTCGCAGGAACCAGACCGGTTGGCATATTGCCAGCCACGATGCATTGTCATTCCCGTCTGGCAAGTACAGGTTCACCCTCGCCGAAAGTCAACCATGAAAGGCTCTGAGCATGCAACCCTTCACCCAGCTGACCGGCATCGCCGCGCCGTTGCCGATGGTCAATGTCGATACCGACATGATCATCCCCAAGCAGTTTCTGAAAACCATCAAGCGCACCGGGCTGGGCAAGAACCTCTTCGATGAGATGCGCTATCTCGACGATGGCAGCGAGAACCCCGATTTCGTGCTCAACCAGCCAGCCTGGCGCAATGCAGAGATCCTGGTCACCGGCGAGAATTTCGGCTGCGGGTCCTCGCGCGAGCATGCGCCCTGGGCGATGCTCGATTTCGGTATCCGCTGTGTCATCGCGCCGAGTTTCGCCGACATCTTCTTCAACAACTGCTTCAAGAACGGCATCCTGCCCATCGCACTGCCACAGGAGAAGGTGGACCAGCTGATGGAGGAGGCGCGCAAGGGCGCCAATGCCCGCCTCACCGTCGATCTGGAGGCGCAGACAGTCACGATCAGCGACGGCACCGAAATCGCCTTCGATGTGGATCCCTTCCGCAAGCACTGCCTGCTCAACGGGCTGGACGATATCGGGCTGACACTGAAGAAGGCGTCCGCCATCGATGCCTATGAAAATGCCGTCGCCAGCCAGCGGCCATGGGTCTGACGGCGCCCCCGCCTTGCCGGCACGCGTGACGCGTGTGCCGGCCGTCCTGGCCCAGCACAGGGCTCGGCATGGGGCCGAACGCGAAATCGTCGCGGGCGCGAACCGATTGCAAGGAGAACATCGGCGCCGGCCGAAGCATTCATGTCGCAATCAACGACGGCACAGGTGCCGTTTTGCAACGCCGAGTCACGGCAATCAGCCGAAGGTTGCGCAATTGCGCAAAACTGGGCAAGATTGCGGCGAAGATGAGGCAGTGCGCCAAATTGGCGCGGACGTAAGGGCACAGGGATCGGCAATGAACCGCCCGGCCATTGCGGAAGGAAAAGGGCAGTGATCTCGCAATTGACCGGCGCCGCCGTGCGTGCCTTGCTTGTGATGATGCTGGTCGCGATGCCGGCGCTGATCCTGCCGGATGTCGCGGTGGAGACGACCCAGGTCATCGCCCTTTTCGCGCTGATCGCCGCCGTGCTGACCTTCGCGGAGTACGCAACCACCTATCCCGGTCTGGTCGAGTTCCGGTATGCGCCGCCCTTCAACCGACTCCGCTTCGCGACCCTGTTTCTCACGGTACTCATGCTCACGCTGCTGTCTGCCGGGCAGAGCGAAGCGTCGAGTTCGACGCGGCTGATCGAGGTTCTCGGCCTGCGCGTGTCGCAGTTGCTCGACTTTCCCTATTCGCCCGTACGCCTGGTGGCGCTGATGCTCTCGCCTGATGTCGGCGCCACGCATGTGCGCCAGGTCACGGCGGCGGCCGGGCTCAGCTATCTGACGTCGCTGCTCATGCTCGCCGTCTTCTGGAGCACGCTGCGGCTGCGCAACTGGCCGCTGGGGCCGCGCCCTTTCAATGTCTGGGTCAATCTGCCGACTTTCGACCCCACAGCCGGCGGCGATGTCGTGCACAGGCTGGAACGCGACGCCGCGGTCAATGTCGCACTCGGCTTCCTGCTGCCTTTCCTGATACCGGCGCTGGTGCGGCTGTCGTCGGCGCTGCTGCAGCCGGTCACGCTGGAGTCGCCGCAAACGCTGGTCTGGCTGATCTCGGCATGGGCTTTCCTGCCGGCGAGCCTGTTCATGCGCGGTATCGCGATGGGCCGGGTCGCGCGACTGATCCGCGAGAAGCGCCAGCGCGAGTTGCAAGGCGACGCGCCGGAGATGCAGCCGGCGTGACCGGACTGGCGCGCGCCCTGATCGCGGCGCTCCTGCTGAGCACCGCATCCGCCGGGGCCGGGACGCTGCGCATCGCCACCTACAATGCCGATCTTTCGCGCGACGGCCCGGGGTTGCTGCTGCGCGACCTGCTGGCAAATTCGCATGACCAGATCGAAGCGGTGATCGAGGTCATCGCCCATGCCGACCCGGATATCCTGCTGATCACCAAGTTCGATTACGATCACGGGCTGCGCGCGCTTTCCGCACTTGCCGACAGGCTGCAGGATGCGGGCGTGCCTTACCGGCATCGCTTCGCCCTGCGCCCCAATACCGGGATGACCACCGGCCGCGACCTGACCGGAGACGGCCGCAGCTGGACGGCGGACGACGCGCAGGGATACGGGCATTTTGCCGGGCAGGCCGGGATGGCGCTGCTCTCGCGCCACCCCGTCGCGGACGGGGTGCGCGATTTCTCGGATTTCCTGTGGCGTGACCTGCCAGGCGCGCTGATCCCCGAGCGCGACGGCGCACCCTTTCCCTCGGCGGAGGTGTTCGAGATCCAGCGGCTCTCCACCACGGGGCACTGGGACGTGCCGATCGCCCTGCCTGATGGTCAGGTCCTCAACCTGCTGGCATTCTACGCGTCACCCCCCGTTTTCGGCGGCCCCGAGGATCGCAATCTGCGGCGCAACCATGACGAGGTCCGGTTCTGGACGCTGCTGCTCGACGGCGCGCTGCCGATGGCGCCACCGGAGCCGCCTTTCGCCGTCATCGGCGACAGCAATCTGGACCCGCATGATGGCGACGGAATGCACAAGGCGATGCGCGAGCTGCTCGCCCATCCGGCCCTTCAGGACCCGACCCCCGCAAGCGCGGGGGCGTTGGCCGCCACCGGCGAGACCGAGGCGGTACAATCGGGCGATCCGGCGCTTGATACCACCCATTGGCAGATGGCGGACGGGCCGGGCAATCTGCGCGTCGATTACGTGCTGCCATCGCGGGACCTCGAGGTCGTCGATGCCGGGGTGGTGTGGCCCGCGCCGGAGGAAACGGTGCCGGGTGGGCTGGCACAGGCCGTGCCGACGGCCTCGCGCCACCGGTTGGTCTGGGTGGATATCGCACTTGACGAATGACCCGCCACGGACATCCGTGCCGCGCTTGACCCCCCGCCATGCAGGCGCTACGCGAACCCGGCATCATCCGCGAGGTATCATCATGTCCACCCCTTCCCTGCTGATCCTGCCCGGCGACGGCATCGGCCCCGAAGTCATGCGCGAAGTCCGCAAGATCCTCGACTGGTTCGACAGCCGTCGCGGACTGCATTTCGATATCAGCGAGGATCTCGTCGGCGGTGCGGCTTATGATGCGCATGGCACGCCGCTGCATGACGACACCATGGCAAAGGCGCAGGAGGTGGACGCCGTCCTGCTGGGCGCCGTGGGGGGGCCGAAATACGACGCGCTCGATTTTTCCGTAAAGCCCGAGCGGGGCCTGCTGCGCCTGCGCAAGGAAATGGATCTGTTCGCCAATCTGCGGCCGGCGCAATGCTTCGATGCGCTCGCGGATTTTTCCTCGCTCAAGCGCGAGGTGGTCGCCGGGCTCGACATCATGATCGTGCGCGAGTTGACCGCCGGAGTGTATTTCGGCGAACCGCGCGGGATCTTCGAGCAGGGCAATGAGCGCGTCGGGGTGAATACCCAGCGCTACACCGAGTCCGAAATCGAGCGCGTGGCGCGCGCCGCCTTCGACCTGGCGCGCAAGCGAGACAATCGCCTGTGCTCGATGGAGAAGGCCAACGTGATGGAATCGGGGGTTCTCTGGCGCGAGGTCGTGCAGCGCGTCGGGGACACGGACTACCCCGATGTGGAGCTGTCGCACATGTATGCGGATGCCGGTGCAATGCAGTTGACCCGTTGGCCGCGGCAATTCGACGTCATCGTCACCGACAACCTGTTCGGCGATCTGCTCTCGGACCTTGCGGCCATGCTGACGGGCAGCCTGGGCATGCTGCCCTCGGCCAGCCTCGGCGCACCGATGGCCAATGGCCGGCCCAAGGCGCTGTATGAGCCGGTACATGGATCGGCCCCCGATATCGCCGGGCAGGGCAAGGCCAATCCCTGCGCCTGCATTCTCAGCCTGGCGATGGCGCTGCGCTATTCCTTCGATCAGGGGGATGAAGCCGCGCGCCTCGAAGCTGCGGTGGAGAAAGTCCTCGCCGACGGTGTCCGCACCTCCGATCTGATGCAGTCCGAGGGCGGCACGCCGGCCTCGACCCCGCAGATGGGCGACGCGGTGGTCGCGGCGCTGGAGGCCGGCCTGTAGCGCACGGCCCGGTGGCGCGGCGATCACCCGGCCGATGCAGCGCATCACCGGGCAGTCAGCCCGTCGCCTAGTCGGGGGTCGCAGCGGCGTCGGAGCGCGTTTCGATCGCCTGCATCTGATAGCTCAGGATCCGCTGCACGTGGTGCGTGCTGCGCCGCATCCAGCGCAGCGCATCGGTCAGGCGAAACAGCTCGGCCGATGTCAGCCCGACAACATGGGGCGGGTGCCGACGGGTCAGGCCGCGCATGCGCGCTTCCATCCGGGCGAGCCGGTGTTCCAGCCGCGTCAGCCGTTCGCAGTTCCGGCGCGCGTCCGCCTGTCTCATGGCGTGGCGCTCCAGGATGACCCGAAACAGGATCACGGCGCGTGCCAGCCGCGCTTCGTTCATGGCGGTGCGCAACCGCGCGCCCTGGCCGGCGCGAAAATGCAGCCGCCGCAGGTGATCGAGCTGATGCCAGAGCGCATCGAACCGCAACACCTGCTCCGGCTGACGTTCATGAATGCGAACGCGTGACAGGAAGTCCTCGACACGTTCGAGCTCGGTCAGCAACGCATCGCGGCTGCGCGCGAGTTCCGCCAGTTCCCGGTCCCCGCGCAGGCCACGCGAAAGCGCCGCAAACAGGTCGTCGCCGAGATCGCGCAGCACCGCCGCCGTCATGTCGATGGCGGCATCCGGCGCCTCCAGAAGCTGCCGGTCAAGGCGCGCGCTGGCGCGTGCCGTCGCGACTTCGGGCACCAATCGCGTTATCAGCCGCGCAAATCGTCCCGTCAGCGGCAGCATGACGGCCGCCCCCGCCAGATTGAAGCCAGTATGAAACACCACGAGTCCCAACTGCGCATCCCCAGCCAGAACCGGCCCCACCACCAGACGCGCCGTCGCATCGATCAGCACGAGCCCGAACACCCCTGACAGGACATGATAGACCACATTGGCGAGCGCCGTCTGACGCACCGCCACCGACCCGCCGACCGAAGCCAGCAGCGGCGTGAAGGTGGTCCCGATATGCATGCCGATCACCAGCGCGGCGGCCTGCTCGAAGGTCAGGGCCTGCCCGGCCAACAGAACCAGCAGCCCGGCCACACCCGCGCTCGACGATTGGGTGATCAACGTGACCAGCACGCCGATCGCGACCAGTTGCAGGCGCCCGGCCAGCGTGGCCTGCGCGAAACCGTCGGGTGTCAGCCGCGCCTCATAGGGGGCGAGACCGGATTGCATCATGCCGATGCCCAGGAACACCAGGCTCAGCCCGGCGGCCATCATCGCCGGCCGCGCCCAGCGCTCCGCAGCGAGCACGCGGATCAGCGCCGCTGCGAACAGCACCGGAAACGCCGCGACCGTCAACTGCAGCTTGAAGCCGACCAGAAGGATCAGCCAGCCCGTAACGGTGGTACCGATACCGGCCCCGTAAAGGATGCCCAGCGCCTGCGGAAAGCTCAGCAGCCCGGCGCCGACGAACCCCACCGTGGTGATCATCGTCGCCGAGGACGACTGCACCGCCACCGTGGCCATGGTTCCGGTCACCGCGCCCGAAAGAGGTCGCCGCGTGAAGCGCGCCATGATCTCGCGCGCCTGTCGCCCGGCAATCCGGCGCAGTGCATCGGTCATCAGGTGCATGCCCAGAAGAAAAAGGCCGATCCCGCCCAGAAGCTCGAGTATGTCGCCGCTCATCCTGCCCGCGCCTGGCCACCAGCCGGAACTGTCCCAGACCGTTGTGGCGAAGGCAAGCCGCCGCGCGATTGTCCCCTTGCAAAGCCGGCAGCGAATCTGTAACCGACCTCGCACGGTCGGAGTGTAGCTCAGCCTGGTAGAGCACCGTCTTCGGGAGGCGGGGGTCGTAGGTTCGAATCCTGCCACTCCGACCAGATTTCATCTCAACGCCGCAGCTTCGCAGCAACCGCGCGCCACGCTTCATGCGCGGCGGCGCCGACGCATGCGGGCAGCCCACTGCAAGGTCTGAAACGGCGCGTCCGGCTCGCGTGCACCCGCTGGTTGCAGGCGTCAGAAATCACCGCAGCATCGCCAGAAATACGCCCCAATCGGCCGAAAATCGGGTCACAATTTCTGATCATTAAACAATCTGTCGAAGTTGTAACGATTCACTGGTTAACGAGGCTCGCAATGCGATCGCATTGGACAGCGCGCACCCGTTCGGGCTGCGCCATACCCGACAGCACTGCCACGTTGTCCCCGGTTCCCACCGGGGTCAGCGCGGTCTGTGCTCCCACCCCGACCCGAAACAGGAAAGGCTGCGCCATGAAGCCCAGCTATGTCGTGATTGCCGCCGCACTGCTCGGCGCGGGGCCCGCGATGGCCCAGGACATGTCCGTCGCCATGTCCACCTACAAGCTTGTCGAAGTCGAGACCGAGGTCGGCAGCGAAATCACGCGCCGCGCCATCGATACCGTGTTGCCGGGCGACACCATCCTCTACCGGCTCGACATCGCCAATCCCGGCGACGAAAGCGCGACGGATGTCGCGATGACCCTGCCGGTGGATACGGCGATGATCCTCGCCCCGGACAGCTTTGCCGCCGAAGTCGCGCTCGACGTGACTTTCGCAACCCGCGATGCCCCCGCAGAGTTCGCATCCCTGCCGGAGCTGACCGTGCCGACCGAAGACGGCGGCACACGTCCCGCCCGCCCCGAGGATCTGGGCGCCGCGCGGGCCGAGATCGCCGAAGTCCCTGCCGAGGCCGGGATCTTCGTCGAATACACGGCGCGCGTGCGCTGAGCCGCCGCCACCCAACCTGAAACCTGTCAAACGGAGCAGACCCGATGAAACTGACCAAATTCATGATTGCGGGCGCCGGCGCGGCGCTGATGATGACCTCCGCCCCCGCCGCCTTCGCCGCCGGCACCCAGGCGGGCACCACCGTCACGAACAGCGTTGATCTGTCCTATACCAGCCAGGGCAGCTCGCATGAGCTGTCCGGCGTCGCCGAGGCCGAATTCACGGTGGATCATCGTATCAGCTATACCGTCACCAACGAGGATGGCGGCGAAGGCAATGTGGACGTTGCCGACGATGCCGCAACCGAGTTCACGATCGCCAGCGACAGCAACAAGGATTTCGACGCCGATCTGTCGGTCGAGACCACGGGCTTCGAAGGCGATGACAGCTATACGCTGCTGGTCGATGAGAACGGCGATGGCAATTTCACCGCATATTCGGACGCCGTTACGGTGCCCGAGGACGGCGAGATCAAGGTGCGCATCGAGGTCGATCTCGATGCCGGCACAGCGGATGGCGCGCAGCGCAGTGTGGCGCTGAAAGCCACCCCGAGCACGAACTATGATGAATCGACCAACTTCAGCGACATCACGGCCGAGCACATCATACATCTCATCGACCCGGACGCAGACAGCGGCACGATGACTTTCACCGTGGACGCCCCGGTGCTGACGGCCACGAAGGATGTGATCGTCTATTCGCAGGATGGCGACGGTTGCGGCAGCTTCGGCAGCGGTCCCGACGCGGGCGCGGCAATTCCGGGCGCCTGCGTGCAATACACCATCACGGTGACCAATGGCGGCAGCGCCGCGGCGCGGGACGTCACGATCACCGATGATCTCAGCGGCCTGCCGCTGACCTATGTGGGCTCCGATGGGGGCGACGATTTCGGCGCGGGCAGCCTCGACGGCGGCATCCTCACCGCGACGGCGTCGGGCAACATCACCAACGGCCAGTCCGCGAGCTTCGTGTTCCACGCGACGATCGACAACTGACACCCCGCCGCACGCGCGGGGCCCGGTTCTTCCCTCGGACGGGCCCCGCCGACCTCGCACACCACGACAACAGAATCCCCCAGGGATCGAGAGGCATCGATGCAGCCCCAACCGCGCAGCCACGCAGTCCGGACGGCCGCCGCACGCCGCGGTTTCGCGGCGGCGCTGGCGCTGTTTGCGCTGGTCGGCGCCATCCCCGCCGATGCCGATACCCCCCGTGAAATCACCAACATTGCCGAGGTGAGCCACACCATCGGCGACAGCGATCAGCGCTTTACCGTCACCGCCGAGGCAACCATCGAGATCGCGCGCCCGCCGGTCCAGGGCGATCTACGGCTGATGCAGCTCAACTGCACGCTGAACTGCGATGCTGGTGAGCGGCACCGCTTCGATGGCGGCGCGTTTTCGACCTCGGGCACGGCCGACGGCCCCTTCCAGCCCCTGCCCGCGCCCTACAATCACGCAACGGTGCACGGGACCCGGGGGGCGGTGGATACATCCGCTCCGGTCGAAGTTGTCGAAGCCGACATCCTGCCGCTGGGCGCGCCCGTCTTCGCGGTGCTGAAAAGCCCCGATCTGAACGCCGATCCGCAGCGCGCGGAAACAGCGCTGATCACCCTGCGCGATGCGATAACCGGCGACATCGAGCTGCTGCGCCTGCGCGAGACCGGCCCCGACACCGGCGTCTTCACCGCCGCTGTCGAGGCCGTCGAGCCACCGCCCGCGCATGGCGACGGCCGGATCTCCACGGCCGGCATGTCCACCATCACCGCGCGCTACACCGACCCGCTGCACCCCGACAACACCCTGGAGGCAGAGATCGATGTCGGCCCCTTCGATCCGCATGGCGTCGTCTACGACATGGCTACGAGCGCCCCGGTCGACGGCGTCCGGATCACGCTCATCAATGACGAAACGGGCGCGCCGGCGCGGGTACTCGGCGACGACCTGCGTTCGGACTACCCGGCCACGCTGACAAGTGGTGGCACGGTGACGGATGCGGCCGGCAACAGCTACGAGATGGCCCCCGGCGGCTACCGGTTTCCCTTCGTTCGCCCGGGGACCTACAGGTTCGAGATCGAAGCCCCGGAAGGGTACCTGCCGGCGCAGCTCGACTTTCAGCCTGCCGAGCGCGGTGGGCGTTCCGCGGCCAGCGAAGTGAACCGGGTCTTTGCAGCCGGCCCCGCACAGGACAGGACGCATCACGACGCCTCGGACCCCTTCACGATTCGTCCGCAGGATGCGCTCAACATCAACATCGCGCTGGCGCGGGCCGAGATTCTGTCGGTGGTGCGCAACGCCGATACCGACACCGCCGATACCGGCGGCTTCGTCGAGTTCCAGATCGAGGTCACGGCGTCCACCGAGGGGGTGGTCACGCTGATCGATACGCTGCCGGACCAGCTGCGCTTTCTGCCCGGCACGCTGCGTATCGACGGGCAGCCGGTCACGCCCGCCGTCTCGGATGACGGGCGACGCCTGCGCATCACGGATCGGCAGATCCGCACCGCCACGCCGCTGGAGATGACCTATACCGCGCAGGTCAATGTCGCGGCGCGGCCCGGCGACAGGCTGCGCTCGCGCACCGAAGCCAACGGCACCATGCCCGAGGCCGACGACACCCACACGCTGACGGTCAGCGACAGCTTCGCAATGGACAGCATCGCCATTCTGGGACAGGTCGTCGCCGGCCCTTGCGGCGGAGCCGGGGATTACCGCGACCTGTCGGGCATCCGTATCTACACCGAAACCGGCGAATACGCCGTCACCGACGCGCAGGGCCGGTTCTCCTTTCGTGACATGGCCCGGCGTCCGACCGTGGTCCAGCTCGACGAGTTGACGCTGCCGCCGGGCGCTCGGCCGGTGCTGTGCCAGAACAACACCCGCCGCGCCGGCAGCGCCATCTCGCAATTCGTCGATGTCCGGCCCGGGCTGATGGGCCGCGCGAGCTTTCAAATCCTGTTCGACGATCCGGGCGCCGCCGAAAGCGACGATGCCGACACCGTCGAGACCGCCTGGCGCAGCCCGGTCGAAGATGACCCCGTGAGCACCTACACTGCGGAGTGGCTGAACGGTCAGCCCCTCGACGCGGCGCCGCGCATCCTGTTTCCACCTCACGGCCACCAGGCCGACCGCCGTGCCGTCAATCTGTTCTATCTGCGCCCGGCGGATGCCAGGGTCGAGGTGCGTGTCAACGGCGAAACCGTCGATGCGCGGCGCCGCGATCCGGCCACCCGGAACCTGCTCGGCACCACGGCGCTCGATCGCTGGCGCGGGCTGCCGATATCGGAGGGGCGCAACACGATCAGCGTGACGTTGACAGCGCCCGACGGATCGCGCATCGCGCGCCACACCCATGACGTCATGCTGGCCGGGCCGCCCGCGCAGGCCGAGCTTCTCGAGAAGACCTCGCAACTGGACACCGATGGGCGCACGAACCCGGTAATCGAAATGCGCGTCACCGATCGCAACGGTATCCCGGTGCGCCCCGGCACGCGGATCTCGGTGCGCACCGCGGCGCCCTTTGCCTTTGCCCCGGAAAGGTCGCAACGCGGCGCACCGGCCTCCGACAAGGCGCCCTCGACGACGACGCAGGCGAAGGTCGGCACCGACGGGGTGATCCGGCTGGTCATGGCTCCGACCATGGAAACCGCCACTGCCGACATCACGATCCCCGTAACCGACGGCCGCGACATCGAAAAGCGGGTGCGGATTTCGGCCGCCGACCGGCCCTGGATGCTGGTCGGGATTGCGGAAGGCACGCTGGCCGAGCGGCATATTCGCCGCCACATGCGCGCCGCCGACGGCAACGGCGCGCCGGATACCGGGCGCGTCGCGCTGTTCGCCGAGGGCGTGATCCGCGGTGAATATCTGCTGACGTTGCGCTATGACAGCGCGCGCGACGGCAGCGGCGACTTTCACGGCATCGACCCCGACACGGATTACATCGTCTACGGCGATGCGAGCTACCAGGGCGATGCGGCGCAAAGCCGGTTTCCGCTCTTTCTGCGCATCCGGCGCGATGGGGCCGAGTTCCTGATCGGCGATTTCGACACCGGTATCAATTCCGAGCTGCTCAACTACAACCGCCGCATGACGGGCGCGCGCGCCGAGATGGCGGGGGACGGATACCGGATCAGCGCCTTCGGCGCGCGCACGGATGACCGGCGGATCGAAGACCGGTTTGCCGCCGACGGCACCATCGGCCCATTCGACCTGACCGGCCGTCGCATCGTGCAGCATTCGGAGAAGGTACGCGTGGTGACCGTGTCGCGGCGTGACGCGACGCGCGAGCTGCGCTCGGAAAGACTCGTGGCCGGGGTCGATTACGTGCTCGACCGCCGGTCGGGGACGTTGCGGCTGCGCCGCGCCGTTCCGGCCTTCACCCCGGATCTGGACCGCAATGTCGTCGTCATCGAGTACGAAACCGCGGACACGGCGCGCAGCGGCACCATCGTCGGCGCCCGCGCCGAGGCCGATGTGACCGACCGGCTTTCGGCGGCGGCGACGGTTCTGGATGCGCGCCGTGTGGATGGCAGCGATATCGACACCCGCATCATCGCGGTCGAGGGCAGCTATGATGTCACCGACAACCTGCGCGTTTCGGCGGAGGCGTTGCGCGCCGACAAGTCCGGCACGGCGTCGGCCGGCGCCGGGCATGCGGGCGTGCTGCGTCTTGATTACGACAGCAGCGGCACGAGCCTGTACGCCCATCTGCGGCGGCAGCGCGGCAATGTGGCGCCCGACGCGCAGACCCGCGACGCCGATTTCACCAGCGCGGGCCTCGAATTCGCGAGCCGGCTGGGCCGCCCTGCCCCGCATGCCGCCGCCGATACCGGCGTTTTCGTCGAAGGCCGGCTTCTGCACGAGGAAGACGGCCTGACCGGCCAGCAGCGCACCGACGGCGAGGTGCTCATGGTCCGGCGCGATGACCGGCTGCGACAGGGCGGTGGCATCCGCGTCGTGCGCGAAGACATCGACGGCGAAACCTCGACCGCCGCGAAGGCGCTGGGCCGCATCGGCTGGGCGTCCCCGGATGGGCGGCTCGATCTGCAGATCGACAGCGAGCAGACCGTGATGCGCGACGGCCCCGCCCCCGCCGACGATCTGACCGAATTGCGGTTGCGCTATGCCGTCTCGGACAGCTTGAGCGCCTTCGGCACCTACAAGACGGCGCTGCGCGGCGGCCAGGGGGCGGGCAGCTTCGGCCTGGAAACCACCCCCTGGGCCGGCGTTAAGATGCATGGTGGCCTCGCGCGGGCCGAAAACGGCACCGCAACGGGACATGGCGCCTTCGTCGGGCTGGATCAGTCGCTAAAGCCGCGCGAGGGCCTCGCCCTCTCGCTCGGTCTGGATGTGCAGCACGATCTGGGTGCGACCGATGTGCCGCTGGCCGGCGATCTGGGCAATCCGCTGATCGAGGACTCCTTCGTCACGCTGCGCGCCGGCGCACGCAAGACCACGGAAAGCTGGTCGGCCGGCATCGACGTCGAGGCGCGGCACAGCGACAATGACGTGACCGCCAACCTGCGGGTTTCGGGCGATGGTCGGCTCGGGGAGGACTGGACGGTCGGCGGCGCGGCCTTCATCGGCCAGACCCGCCCGCGCGGCGCGGCGGCGCGCAGCGACCTGGATGTCACCGTCAGCGCCGCACATCGCGGCGATGCCGATGCCCCCGTCACGCTGCTGCAGGCCCGACTGAAAAGCGCGACGGTGGGCGACAATGACCGCGTCACCGGCATCGGCTCCATCTATCACGCGCGGGATCTGACCGAGGCGGACAGTCTGAACATGCGCTACGGGATCAAGTATGTGGAAAGCCGCGACACGGCGGGGCGCCACCGCGACATCCTCAATTTCATCGGCGGCGAGTACCGGCGCGACGTGCACGACAAGTTCGATATCGGCCTGCATGGCGCGGCGATGCATTCGGGCCACTCGGGCTCGGTCGATGCCAGCCTCGGCATGTCGGTGGGCTTTACTCCGTTCGAGAACGGGTGGATGAGTGTTGGATACAACGTAAGAGGGTTTCGCGATGGCGACTTCTCGGAAAACGGGCATACGGGCCACGGTGCCTTCATGCAGTTTCGCATGAAGTTCGACCAACACAGCATCCGGAAGCTGTTCAGATGATCCGCCGGCTGCTGCGACAACTGCGCCTCGCGCTGATCCTGCTGGCCGCGCTTTTCCTGTGGGCCAACTGGACGTCGCGGGCGGCGTCCGACACCCTGGCAGGCTATACCGCATTCGACACCGCCGCGTCCCTGCCGGCCGACGGCGCGGCGCCGGCGCCGGGGATCACGGCGAGCGATGTCACGCGCGGGCCGGGGCTGCGCCATGCCTCCACAGGCAGTGACGAATACGCTTCCGCCGGCTGGGGCGCCGGCGGCGACCGCGAGGCCGCCGAGGCTGCGGGCCGCTACCTGTCCTGGAAGATCGAGTCCGACGCCCCGATCCGGCTGACGGATCTCGCGCTCGGGTTCCGCCGCGGCGGCCACGCGCCCGAGCATTTCCAACTGGAACTGCGCACCGATGGCGCGGGCGGTTGGCAAGTCCTGCACACGGAACATGTGCGCAACGCGAGTGCTCAGGAGATGACGCTCGATCCGGCGGCCCTGGGGCTGGATGCAGCCTCGTCCTTCGAATTCCGCCTCTATGCCTGGGGCGCACGCCGCCAGGGCAACAACAACAATCCGGGAACCGTCAGACTGGTGAATGCCGTCACCGCACCCGATGGCAGCGCCGGGGCCCTCGTTCTTGGCGGAACACCCGTCTCCGCGCCCGATCCCGCGGACCCGCCTTCGTCACCGCATGTTTGCAGCGCGACGGCGCCCGGACAGTCGCCCTTTCTCGAGTCGGGTCTGCCGGGCGGGGAGTTTTCACGGGACCATTCCGATCCCACGCCCGTGCCTTCGGGGCATGACCTGATCGTCGCCTCCGGACAGTCCGGTCGCCACGACATGCTGGTCCTGACGGACCTGCCGGGCGGGGCGCAGACATTGACGCTGAACTTCTGCTTTCCGCAGGACGGCGCCGCATCCTGGGCGGGCGGCAACGTGCTTTTCAAGACAAGCCCGTTCGACTGGCCATGGGACGGATCCTATGCCGGGAGCTTCGCGCTGTCACCGATCGCGCCGAATGACAGCGTGACGATCTCGCTCGGCCCGGATTTCGACGGCACGCTCTACCTTGCGCTCTATTTCACTTATGGCGGTGAAATCTCGTGGAACCTGCCGCTGCCCACGGTTCACCCTCCCGCCGATATCGACGCGTCCCGCACCGTGTATGTGCATGCGCAAGACGGGCTGGGCTGCGAAATACTGCCGGGCACGCCACCGGCGGCGCCCGGCGCCGCGATACCGGGGGCCTGCATCGAGTACCGCATCGCTCTCGAAAACATCGGCGGCAGCGTCGCGACCGACCTCAGCATGGTCGACATGCTGGCTCCGGACTTCATCTTCGTTGCGGCTCAGGCGCAGGGCTTCGGCGCGGCCGGGAGCACGCTTCAGACCCCGCCGGCAATGACCGACTGCGCGACCGTCTCCTGCGAGATCCGCCTGGAAGACGGCGCGCTTGATGTCAACGAGGTCGGCAAAGTGATCATCCGTGGCTTGCTGAAATAGCCGCGCCCCGCCGCGCGACCGGCTTGTCGCCGCCGCCGATCCGGTGCAGGGTCGCGCCGGACGACGGAGGGACAATGAAGACGGGGCTGATATTCCTGACGCTCGGCTATGTGCTGAGTCAGTTCTACCGCGCCTTTCTGGCTGTCCTGGCGCCGTCCATCAGCGCAGATACCGGGGCCAGCGCGAACGATCTCGCATTGTCGTCGGGGCTTTGGTTTCTGGCCTTCGCGGCAATGCAGCTGCCCGTGGGCTGGGCGCTCGACCGGATCGGGCCGCGCCGCACGGCGGCATGGCTGCTGGGGCTGAGCGGGAGCGGCGGCGCGGTGGTGTTCGCGGCCGCGCAGGGCTCCTGGAGCATTCACGTGGCGATGATCCTGATCGGCATCGGCTGTTCGCCGGTTCTGATGGCGTCCTACTACATCTTTGCGCGGATGTATCCGGCCGGGGTCTTCGCCACGCTGGCTGCTGCCATGATCGGGCTCGGCACGCTGGGCAACCTGGCAAGCGCGCTGCCGCTGGCGGTGGCCGCAGAGGCGTTCGGCTGGCGCGGTTCTGTCCTGATCCTCGCCGCGATCACGCTGCTGACCGCGCTCGCGCTTGGCCGCTTCATCGAAGATCCGCCCAAGGCCCCCGACGCCGCGCCGGGTGACGGCTCGCTGTTGGATCTTCTGCGCAACCCGGCGATCCTGCTGATCCTGCCCATCCTGCTTGTCAATTACGCCCCGGCGGCAGGGCTGCGCGGGCTCTGGGTGGGCCCGTATTATGTCGACGTCTTCGGCGCCAGCAGCACCGGCGTCGGACAGGTGACCCTGCTGATGGGGATCGCCATGGTCGCGGGCAGCTTCGCGTATGGGCCGCTCGACCGGCTCCTGGGGACGCGCAAATGGGTGGTTCTGGTGGGCAACCTGCTGGGGGCTGCGTGCCTGATGGCGCTCTGGGCGGCGCCGGAGGCGGGGTTCTGGACTGCGGCACTGCTGCTGGCCGGGGTCGGGCTGTTCGGCATGTCCTTTCCCATGCTCATGGCGCATGGGCGCAGCTTCTTTCCGCCGCATCTCGTGGGTCGGGGGGTGACCTTGCTCAATCTGTTCGGCATCGGCGGGGTGGGCGTCTTCCAGTTGCTGAGCGCGCAGGTCTTCGCCACCGCCGAGGCGACCACGACGACAGCCGAGGGGCCGTATCAGGCGCTGTTCCTGTTCTTCGGGGTCGCGCTGCTCGTCGGTTGTGCGGTCTACGCCTTCAGCCGCGACCGCACCGACTGAGCGGCCCTGCCCTTTCACCGCGCGCCGCTTTGGTGTATGTGCCGCCCGACATGCATGAAGGAGAGCCTGATGGGCTACAGGATCGTCGTCGTCGGCGCCACGGGCAATGTGGGCCGCGAAATGCTCAACATACTCGATGAGCGTGAATTCCCGATCGATGATATCGCCGTGCTGGCGTCCCGGCGTTCGCTGGGTACCGACGTCAGCTTCGGTGACCGGACCCTGAAATGCCAGGATCTCGACCAGTTCGACTTCGAGGGCTGGGACATCGCCCTGTTCGCGATCGGATCGGACGCCACCAAGAAATACGCACCGAAGGCGGCTGCGTCCGGCTGCGTGGTGATCGACAACTCATCGCTCTACCGCTACGACCCGGACGTGCCGCTGGTGGTACCCGAGGTGAACCCCGAGGCCGTCGACGGCTACGCCAAGAAGAACATCATCGCCAATCCGAACTGCTCGACCGCGCAGATGGTCGTCGCCCTCAAGCCTCTGCATGACCGCGCGCGCATCAAGCGGGTGGTGGTGAGCACCTATCAGTCGGTTTCCGGCTCGGGCAAGGATGCAATGGACGAGCTGTGGAACCAGACCAAGGGGCTATACGTGCCCGGTCAGGAGGTCGAGCCATCGGTGTACCCCAAGCAGATCGCCTTCAACGTGATCCCGCATATCGACGTCTTCCTCGAAGACGGCTCGACCAAGGAAGAATGGAAGATGGTCGCGGAGACCAAGAAGATCGTCGACCCGTCCATCAAGGTCAGCGCGACCTGCGTGCGCGTGCCGGTCTTCGTGGGCCATGCCGAGTCGATCAATCTGGAATTCGAGGATCATCTCGACGAGGCCGAGGCGCGCGACATCCTGCGCGAGGCGCCGGGCATCCTCGTCGTCGACAAGCGCGAGGATGGCGGCTACATCACACCGGTCGATTGCGTCGGCGACTTCGCCACCTTCATCAGCCGCATCCGGCAGGACAGCACGATCGACAACGGGATAAACCTGTGGTGCGTGTCCGACAATCTTCGCAAGGGCGCGGCCCTGAACGCCGTGCAGATCGCGGAGACACTCGGGCGTCGGGTGCTTGGCAAGGGCTGAATGGAAACGGGTTGCGGTGCCGGCCGGATCACCGGACCCGCAGCCATCTGCACCGTAGTCCCGGCAGCCATTGCGCCGACCGCAACGCTTCGTTCAACTCCTTGTTCCAGACTGCCCCGTGGTGGGAAAGCGTGAAGGGACGAAGGATGAACGATATTGCCAACCTGTGTCACAAGGAAGGTGTCAGGCTGGATGCCACGCGGCTGGCAGCCCTGCACCGCCGAAGTGCACACAGCGATCGCCAGCGTGCGCTGGAAACGCTGATCCGGGACTTGCAGAGCTGGCTCGACGCGACCGCTTCGGCGGCGCACGAAGGCGACCACGACGGGCTGGGCCATGGGGCCGTCCGCCTCGCCGCAACGGCGCGCCGGCTGGGGCTGACCAGCGTCGCGAGGGTCGCTGCCGACCTTGAGTGCTGCTCCCGCCGTCGCGACGCGGTGGCCATGGCGGCAGTGCATGCGCGGCTGCAGCGGCTGGCCACGCGATCCATCTATGCCGTGGACCCGCAATGACGCGCAACCGGCGGCTCAATCCCGAACGGGCCGTATCAGCTTGCGTTCGAGCGCGCGCAGAACCATCGGCAGCTCATGACCGCGCCGCAGGACCTGACCCTCGGCGCCGATCACGGCGTACATGCCCTGACGCGCGCGCAGCCTCGGCCGCTTCTCGATCCGGTACAGGGGCCGCTCTCCGGTTCGGCGCAGCGCGGCGAACACCGCCACCTCGCGCTGGCAACTTATGCCGTAATCGCGCCATTCGCCGGCGGCCACCATACGGCCATAGAGCGACAGGATCGCCGAGAGCTCGCGCCGGTCGAAGCTGACCTGTGCGACACGTCTGGCGGCGTCGGGAAACGGGGTCGGGGGCTGCACCGTCATTCCCCGACACTGAACCCTGTCGCAAAGCAAATCAAGCGCGAAGCGCGGTGCGTGACCGGGCCGTGCCGTTGCGCTTTCAGACCGCGATGCGTCGCCCCGCGCGCTTGCATCGCCCGGCGCTTTCCCACACCTTGGACAACAGCACACAGGGAGGGACCGGGAACATGCGTACAAGGGCCGCCGTCGCCACGCAGGCAGGCAAACCGCTGGAGATCATGGACGTCAATCTCGAAGGGCCGCGCGCCGGCGAGGTGCTGATCGAGGTCAAGGCCACCGGGATCTGCCATACCGACGATTTCACCCTGTCCGGCGCCGACCCGGAGGGTCTGTTTCCCGCCATCCTGGGGCATGAAGGCGCGGGCGTCGTGGTCGAGGTCGGCGCGGGGGTCACCTCGGTGCGCGCGGGCGATCACGTCATCCCGCTCTATACGCCCGAATGCCGGGCCTGCCCGTCGTGCCTGAGCCAGAAGACCAATCTGTGCACCGCCATCCGCGGCACGCAGGGACAGGGCGTCATGCCCGACGGCAGCAGCCGGTTCAGCACCCTCGATGGCGACCCGATCCTGCACTACATGGGCTGCTCGACCTTCGCCAACCACACCGTCCTTCCCGAGATCGCCGTGGCGAAGGTGCGCGACGACGCACCATTCGACAAGATCTGCTACATCGGCTGCGGCGTGACGACCGGCATCGGCGCCGTCATCAACACCGCCAAGGTCGAAATCGGCGCCAAGGCGGTGGTGTTCGGGCTGGGCGGCATCGGCCTGAACGTCATTCAGGGACTGCGGCTCGCGGGCGCCGACATGATCATCGGCGTCGACATCAACCCCGACAAGCGCGCGATGGCCGAACGCTTCGGGATGACGCATTTCATCAACCCCAGCGAGCTCGACCGCCCCGTGGTGCAGGAGATCGTCGAGCTGACCAAGACCCCCTTCGATCAGACAGGCGGGGCCGATTACTCCTTCGATTGCACCGGCAATGTGCAGGTGATGCGGGACGCACTGGAATGCACGCATCGCGGCTGGGGCCAGTCGATCATCATCGGCGTGGCGCCGGCGGGGGCCGAGATCAGCACCCGCCCCTTCCAGCTGGTCACCGGGCGGGTGTGGAAAGGCACCGCCTTCGGCGGCGCGCGCGGGCGCACCGACGTGCCACGCATCGTGGAGTGGTACATGGACGGCAAGATCGAGATCGACCCGATGATCACCCATCAGCTGACGCTTGACGAGATCAACACCGGCTTCGAGATGATGCACCAGGGCGAGTCGATCCGCTCGGTGGTGGTATACTGACGCGATCGACCAGCCGATGGCGAGGATGGGACATGAAACCCGTGGATTTCTGGTTCTCGATCGGCAGCACCTACAGCTGCCTCACGGTGCTGAGGCTCGAAGACTACACGGCGCGCACCGGCGTTCAGATCACCTGGCGACCATTCAATGTGCGCGAGATCATGAAGGCACAGCACAATGTTCCGTTCACCGGAAAACCGGTGAAGGCCGCCTACATGTGGCGCGATATCGCCCGGCGGGCGCAGCTCTACGGGCTGAACGTCAACGTGCCCGCGCCCTACCCGCTGGACAATCTTGCGCTGGCCAATCAGGTGGCGATCGTCGGAGCGGCCGAAGGCTGGTGCGAAGCCTATACCGTTGCGACCTACAGGCTGTGGTTCGAAGAGGGGCTGCCCGCCGGAAACGAACCGAATCTCACGCGCGCCCTCGCCGCAATCGGCCAGAACCCGGCCCGCGTGATCGCACTGGCCGAGACGCCGCAAACCGTCGACGCGCTCAGGCAGGCCACCAGCCGGGCCGACGCACTCGGCGTGTTCGGTGCGCCAAGCTTCGTCGTGGACGGGGAAGTATTCTGGGGCGATGACCGACTCGACGATGCCGTTGCCTGGGCACGCGAAGGCCGCCTTGGCTGAACTTGCCATCCGCCCGGCAACCGGAGCCGACCACCCGGCGCTCTGGTCCATGCTGAAGCCGGTGTTCCGCGCCGGCGACACCTACGCCATCGACCCGGCCATCACGCGCGAGGACGCGCTGGAATTCTGGTGCGGGGGCAGCCACACGGCCTATCTTGCGCAGGCAGCGGAGGCTCCGCTGGGCAGCTATTACATCTGTCCCAACCAGGGTGGCGGCGGTGCGCATGTGTGCAATTGCGGATTCGTGACCGCTCCGGCGGCGCGGGGGCGCGGCGTCGCGCGGGCGATGCTGGTCCATGCGCTCGACACGGCCCGCGCCATGGGGTATCGCGCCATGCAGTTCAACTTCGTCGTCGAGGCCAACACCCGCGCCATCGCCATCTGGCGCGACCACGGATTCGAGGTCGTCGGCCGCCTGCCCGGCGCCTTTCTGCACCCGCAAGACGGCTATATCGACGCGCTCGTAATGTATCGCGACCTTTGAAAGGACTCCCATGGCCCGCGCCGGCATCCCGCTTCTCGCCGTCCTGATCGACGCCGACAATTCCTCGCCGCAATGGGCCGAGGCGATCTTCGAGGAGATCGCCGCGCTGGGCGAGGCCAGCGTGCGGCGCATCTATGGCGATTTCGGGCGCAGCCAGATGAAGGGCTGGTCGGACCGCCTGGCGAGCCTTGCGCTGGTGCCACACCATTCACCGGCGAACACGGTGGGCAAGAATGCCTCGGACATCGCGCTGGTGATCGACGCGATGGATCTGCTGCATTCCGGTCGGTTCGACGGCTTCGTGCTGATCTCGTCCGACAGCGATTTCACGCGCCTTGCCAGCCGAATCCGTGAACAGGGGCTCGACGTCTACGGCATCGGCCAGCAGAAGACGCCCGAGGCTTTCCGCAAGGCATGCAAGCGCTTCATCTTTGTCGAGAACCTCATGGCCACCGATGAGGAGCCCGACGCGCCTACCGAGCGCGAAAAGCCGCCCCGCAAGCTCTCGCCGGCCGAAGCGGTGCCGCTGATCGAGGCTGCGATGCGCGCCATAGGCGAGGATGAGGACTGGTACTCTCTGGGTCAGATCGGCCAGTTCATCATCGCGGCCAACCCGGATTTCGACAGCCGCACCTATGGCAGCGCCAAGCTCAGTGATCTGGTGGCCAAGACGGGCCGGTTCGAACTGCGCAAGGGCGAAGGGAATCAGACGCTGGCGCGCGCAAAATCCGGCACGGCGCGATAGCGCGTGCCGCGACGGCCCGGGCGTGGCAGAAGCTCAGGCGGGCATGTCCTTGTCGTCGTGTGCGTCAGCGGCGGTTTGTTCCAGCCGCGCCTGATCCTCGCGCGCCTTCTCGAAGCGGGCGCGCAGCTTGCGATAGCGCCGGCGCTGATAGGCCACGATCAACGGACGGGTGACATGATAGGCGATCAACCCGGTCAGCGCCCCCGGCAGCAACCCGCCGACGAGATAGGGCAGAAAGACACGATGAAAGAACAATGCCGTTCGATCCCAGCGCCGGGGCTCGCCGGTCAGCAGCGCGACGGTGTTTGACCACAGCTCGGCCCAGGTGCCGCCGATTGCACCCATGATCTGCGGCAGTTGCATTCCGGGCGGCTGGCCCAGCATCCAGTTGCCCAGTTCCACCGAGACCGACACGATCACCGGAAAGGTTATCGGATTGCCGAAGAAGGTCGCCAGAAGCGCCGCCAGGACATTCCCCCGCATCGCCCCGGCCACGAGCGCTGCAAGTATGAAATGCAGCCCGAAAAGCGGCGTGAAAGACGCGAACACCCCCGCCGCAATGCCGCGGCTGATCCGGTCGGGCGTGTCGGGCAGCCGCCGCAGGCGGTGCAGCACATAGCTTGCCGCGCGCCGCCAGCCGCCACGCGGATAGACCAGCTCCGTCAGGGTCTGGCGCGCCGAGCGTCTGCTGCGTCTCTTGAACACCACGCGCTCACCCCTCGCGCCGCATCATGGCTTGCGGTTCATGTCGCGATACCGCTCGAGCTGGGCCACATCGCTATCGGCTTCGAGCGCAGTCATCGTGTTGTGCAGATGCGTCACGTCCCGCAGATCGACCTCGATGATAAGCTTGTAATAGTCGGGCTTGCGATCGACAAATCGCAGATCCGATATGTTTGCCCCCTGTTCGCCGATCAGGGTGCAGATGCGACCCAGAACGCCGGCGTCGTTGCTGATCGTCACCTCGAGGCTGACCGTGTGCGCGGCAGAGTGGCGACCGTCATGCCAGCGCAGGTCGAACCACCGTTCGGGCTGCTCCTCGAACTCCACGAGCGCAGGGCAGTCGATGGCATGGGCCACGACACCGCGCCCGCGATAGATGATGCCCACGATGCGCTCGCCCGGGACGGGCTGGCAGCACTGCGCGCGGCGGAAAGACTGTTCGTCCGGCAGGCCCACGACAGGGCGGCGCGCATCCACCTCCTCGGGGCCGGACGCCGCCAGATCGGGATAGAGCACCTCCACCACCTGCCCGGCCGTGATCTCGGCACTGCCCAGCCGCGCCAGCAATTCGCGCCGGTCCGACAGGCCCAACCGCTTGGCGGCTGTCGCCAGTGCCTTGTCCGTCGCCTTGCGCCCGACATGCTCGAAGGCAACGCGCGCCAGCTCCGCGCCCAGCTTGATGAAGCGTTCGCGATCCTCTTCGCGCAGGCTGCGCCGGATGGCGGCCTTGGCGCGGCCCGTTACCACGAGGTCGATCCAGGTCGATTGCGGGCGCTGTCCCTCCGCCGTGATGATCTCGACGCTCTGGCCGTTTCGCAGCCGGGTCCAGAGCGGAACGCGGATGCCGTCGACGCGCGCCGAGACACAGCTGTCACCGATGCGGGTGTGAATCGCATAAGCGAAGTCAAGCGGCGTCGCCCCGCGGGGCAGCTGCACCACATCGCCCTTGGGCGTGAAGCAGAACACCTGATCGGCATACATCTCGAGCTTGACATGCTCGAGGAATTCGTCGTGGTCCTCACCGCCGTCGAACCGCTCCGTCAGGGTGGTCACCCATTTCGCCGGATCGACGGCGAACGGGTTCGCGGCACGCTCGCCGTCGCGATACGCCCAGTGCGCGGCCACACCGGCCTCGGCCACCTCATGCATGGCACGGGTGCGGATCTGCACCTCGACGCGCTTGCCGTCGCGGCCCGACACCGTCGTGTGAATCGAGCGGTAGCCATTGGATTTCGGCTGGCTGATATAATCCTTGAACCGCCCCGGCACCGCGCGCCACCGCTGATGGATCACGCCCAGGATGCGGTAACAATCGGCCACGTTGGAACAAATCACCCGAAACCCGTATATGTCGGACAGCCGCGAGAAGGTCAGCTCCTTCTCGCGCATCTTGCGCCAGACCGAATAGGGCTTCTTTGCACGGCCATAGACATCGGCCTCGATATCCGCCTTTTCCAGCTCGGTGCGGATGTCCGCGGTGATCTTGTGCACCACGTCGCCGGCTTCGCGCTGCAGCGTCAGAAAGCGCCGGATGATCGAATTGCGCGCCTCGGGGTTGAGGACGCGGAATGCCAGATCCTCGAGTTCGTCGCGCATCCACTGCATGCCCATGCGCCCGGCAAGCGGCGCATAGATCTCCATCGTCTCGCGCGCCTTTTGCGCCTGCTTGTCGGGACGCATCGACTTGATCGTGCGCATGTTGTGCAGGCGGTCGGCGAGCTTGACGAGGATCACGCGCAGGTCCCGCGACATCGCGATGAGCAGCTTGCGGAAATTCTCCGCCTGTTTCGCTTCGGAGGATGAAAGCTGCAGATTCGTCAGCTTCGTGACGCCGTCCACCAGCTCGGCGATTTCCTCGCCGAAACGGGACGCGATCTGCTCATGCGTGGCGCGCGTGTCCTCGACCGTGTCGTGCAGCAAGGCGGTGACGATGGTCGAATCGTCGAGCCGCATCTCGGTCAGAATGGCGGCCACCGCGACCGGATGCGTGAAATAGGGCTCGCCGGAATGGCGCGTCTGGCCGTCATGCATCTGCCGGCCAAAGTCGTAGGCGTCGCGGATCAGCTGCGCATTGCTGCCCGGATTGTAATTGCGGACAAGCGCGATCAGATCTTCAGCGTCGATCATGCTGTCCGCATCCCGAGTCGGCGCGCGCGCCGGCTCACTCCTGCCGCTGGGCTTCCATGAGGGCGCGAAGCAGCTTCTCCTCGGACATGTCGTCCTGTGCCGGCGCATCGGCCTCGCCGCCCATCAGGCGGGCCATGTCGTCTTCCTCCGGCTCATCGACTTCGATCTGGGTCTGGTAGCTTTCGATCATGCGCTCGCGCAACACATCGACAAGCTGTGTCTCTTCGGCGATCTCGCGCAATGCGACGACCGGATTCTTGTCGTTGTCGCGTTCCACCGTGAGGGGCGAGCCTGACGATATCTCGCGCGCCCGATGCGCCGCCAGCATGACAAGGTCGAACCGGTTCGGAACCTTGTCAACGCAATCTTCAACCGTCACGCGGGCCATGCTGATACTCCAGTCGCCGAGGGAAATCTTCGTCTGTGGATAACCGGTCGCGGCAGTTTTGACAAGAACCGACTGCGCCTGCGCGGGTCAGATCGGGACGATACCGGCCGTTTGCGCAGGCGTCAGCGCGTCGCGCATCTGCGCAACCGTCTGCCCGGTCAGCGGATGGCGCCAGTCCGGTGCGATATCGGCCAGCGGAATCAGCACGAAGCCGCGATCCTGAAGGCGCGGATGCGGCAGGATCAGCCGGTCGGGCGTGCGCCGCGGCTGCTCCTCGGCGGGCAGGTCGCGCCATGCGGTCTGCGTTACTTCATCCGGCACCACCGAATCACCGAGCGCCAGCAAATCCAGGTCGAGAGTTCGCATCCCCCAGCGCCGCGCCCGCGCCCGGCCAAAGCTTTCCTCGATGGAATGCAGATGCGCGAGCAGACCGTGCGCATCCCGTGTTGTCACAATGCTGACCGCGGCATTCACGTAATCCGGCCCGGCGCCTGCGGGGAAACACGGTGTTCGGTAAACCCGGCTGGTGGCAGACAAAACCACATCATCTGCCTGCAACGCGGACAGGGCCGCCCGCAGCGTTTGCAGCGGGGTTCCGGCCTGCGAAGGCAGATTCGCGCCGAGCGCGACCAGCGCTTTTATCTCGGGATTGTCAATTATGATATCTTGCCAGCTTCATGGATTTCTTTAGGTTCGCGCGTGCTCGGCGGTCTGCACCAATTCCCTCTCACACCACTCACCGAAGCAACCGCCGGCGGATTGATTTGAAAGGAACGGAGATGTTTTACAAGGATGATCGATTGGCGCTGTTCATAGACGGCTCCAATCTCTACGCGGCATCGCGGGCGTTGTCATTCGACATCGACTACAAACTGCTGCGTCAGGAGTTCTTGCGTCGAGGCAAGCTGTTGCGCGCCTTCTACTACACCGCCCTGCTGGACAATGAGGAATACTCGCCGATCCGGCCGCTGGTGGACTGGCTGCACTACAATGGCTACGCGATGGTGACCAAGCCCGCCAAGGAATACACCGACAGCATGGGTCGGCGGAAGGTGAAGGGCAACATGGACATCGAACTCGCGATCGATGCGATGGAACTCGCGCCGCGGCTGGACCACATGGTTCTGTTCTCCGGGGATGGGGATTTCAAGCCGCTGGTCGAGAGCATACAGCGCCAGGGGGTGCGCGTGTCCGTCGTCTCGACGATCCGCAGCCAGCCGCCGATGATCGCCGATGAATTGCGTCGCCAAGCGGACAACTTCATCGAGCTCGACGAGTTGCGCGAAGTGATCGGCCGGCCGCCCCGCGAGCCGCGCCCCGAGGGCGAGGGCACGACCTCCGGCCAGAGCTGACCCCACACCACATCGGCCGGCCGCGCCGCCCGTTGGGGGGGTGGACGCGGCCGGCGATGGGCCTTAATTCGAGGGAGCCCGCACGGATTACGGCTCGGGGAGCCCTGGACATGTCGCAAAAGCCGCCGCTGACCCTGTATCTTGCCGCGCCGCGCGGTTTCTGCGCCGGGGTGGACCGCGCCATCAAGATCGTCGAGCTGGCGCTGGAGAAATGGGGCGCGCCGGTCTATGTGCGCCACGAGATCGTGCACAATCGATACGTCGTGGACAGCCTGCGTGAAAAGGGTGCCGTCTTCGTCGAGGAGCTGGACGACTGTCCGGATGACCGTCCGGTGGTCTTTTCGGCGCATGGGGTGCCCAAGGCGGTCCCGGCCGAGGCGGAACGGCGCAAGATGCTTTACGTGGATGCGACCTGCCCGCTCGTGTCCAAGGTGCATATCGAGGCCGAGCGCCACCACCTGAACGGCCTGCAGATGGTGATGATCGGCCATGCCGGTCACCCGGAAACCGAAGGCACGATGGGCCAGCTGCCGGAAGGCGAGGTGCTGCTGGTCGAGACGGTCGAGGATGTCGCGGGGCTTGACGTGCGCGATCCCGGCAAGCTGGCCTTCATTACCCAGACCACGCTGTCGATCGACGACACCGCAGAGATCGTCGAAGCCCTGCGCGCGCGCTTTCCGGCCATCATCGGCCCGCACAAGGAAGATATCTGTTACGCCACCACCAATCGGCAGGCCGCGGTAAAGGCGATCGCCCCGCGCATCGACGCGCTTCTGGTGATCGGCGCGCCGAATTCCTCCAACTCGCAACGCCTGGTCGAGGTCGGGCGGGCCGCGGGGTGCAGCTATGCGCAGCTGGTGCAGCGCGCCGCGGATATCGATTGGCGCGCGCTTGAAGGGGCGCGGGCCGTCGGGTTGACAGCCGGGGCCTCGGCCCCCGAACTGCTGGTCGAGGAAGTCGCGGATGCCTTCGCCGCGCGGTTCGATCTGACGCGCGAACTGGTGGAAACCACGACCGAGCAGGTCGAGTTCAAGGTGCCCCGCGCCCTGCGCGAGGCCATCGCATGACGAACATCCCGCGCGCTGCGCTGATCATCGGGCTGGCCGGGCTGCTGCCGTTCCTGTGGGGAACGCTGTCGGCGCTGCTGCCAGCTTTGGCGCGGCCGGTGACGAACCTGACCGCGCAGCGTTTCGCCGGCACCGAACTGCTGGTGGATTACGGGGTGATCATCCTGTGCTTCATGTCCGGCGCGCTGTGGGGGTTCGCCGCACGCGGGGGCAGCACCATCTCCTTCGCGCTCAGCGTGGTGCCAGTGCTCTGGGTTTTGCTGTTTCTGGGCGAGACGCCGCAACAGGGTCTGCGCACGTTGATCGGCGGCTATCTCGGCATCCTGCTGCTCGACGCCTTCTTCTGGATGCGCCGTTACGCACCCGGCTGGTGGATGGCGCTTCGGCTGGTGCTGACGGCTGTTGCGGTGCCTTGTCTCGTGCTCGGGCTTTACTATGGCTGAGCTTTTCGCCTTCACCGATGGGGCGTGCAGCGGCAACCCTGGCCCCGGCGGCTGGGGCGCGCTGTTGCAGGCGCGGGAAGGTCACGAGATCCTGCGCGAGCGCGAGCTTTCCGGCGGCGAGGCCGCAACGACAAACAACCGGATGGAACTGATGGCCGCGATCATGGCGCTCGAGAGCCTCACGCGCCCCTCGACCATCACCATCGTCACCGACAGCGCCTATGTGCGTTCGGGGGTGACGGAGTGGATCCATGGCTGGAAGCGCAATGGCTGGAAGACCTCCACGAGGAAGCCGGTCAAGAATGCCGAACTCTGGCGCCGGCTGGATACGGCGCAAGCGCGTCATGACGTGACGTGGAAGTGGGTCAAGGGCCATGCCGGCCACCCCGAGAACGAGCGCGCCGATGCGCTGGCACGCGCGGGGATGGCGCCCTTTCTGAACGACCGCGCGGAATCCGGCTCAGAAGCTGTACCAAAATCCTAGAGTGACATCGACGTCGCTGCGGCTGTCCCGGTCGAGACCCAGCCCGCCCTCGGCAATCAGGGTGGTGCGCGCCCCGACACGCCAGCCGACGACCGGCAAAAACGTCAGGTAGGTCGCATCCGCCGTATCATAGACCCCCAGCCCGAGCGCGAAGAGGCCGCGTCGAAAGGCGCGCAGCCCGAGCTGTGCATGGAGGTCCAGATGCGCACGCCCGCCTTGCGGGGGCTGCAGCGCCGACAGGCTCAGCCGTGCCCAGCCGCCATCGCCGGGCCGCGAAAACCCCTGGCCGATATGCACCCCCGGCCTGAGCCTCGGACGCACCGCGGCACGGCCCGCGCCGCGGCTGGAAACGACCCCGAGGCTCGCGGACACCGGCCGGGATCTGCCGAGGTCGCGCAGATGCCAGCGCCCGAAGATCTCAACGTCGGCACGCCGTCCGCGGCGCGCCACATCCGCACCCAGCGTCAACCGCCTGGTCAGGCCGTGCTCGGCATAGATCTGCGTGATCGCCCCGACCTGCGTTCCGGCACCGATCATCGGGGCGATGAAGGTCTCGCCGCGCTCGCGCGGCCAGGGACCGGCCTGCACGCAGACCGCAGACAGCATCAACAGGATCACCATCATCGGAACGCGCGCCATCACGCGCAGCCTGTGCCCCGCCGGTTAACCGACGGTTAACGCGTGTTGGCCGCGTTTCAGGGAAAGCCGGGTGCCGCCCGCAGGCGGCCGACCTCCAGCCCACGCCAGTTGCGCTGTGCCGCATCGAGCCGCCGCAGGGTCGCCGGATGCCCCGCCTCCAGAACGCCCAGCCGAACCAATAGCACCGCGATCGCAGCCTCGGCGGCGCGCGTTGCCCCGTCGGCGATCTTCAAGGCGACGCCCAGCCGCTGTTCGGGCAGGATCGCGACGAAAACCGCCTCGGCCCCGGTCTTGATCGCGACGCGCCCACCCATCGCATGCATCAGTTCGGTACAAGCCCGCCCCTCGCCGGCGACCAGCTCGGGATGGCGGCACATGGCACCGGTCAGCCGCGCGGCGGCGCGGGCGCGCGTATCGCCCTGCGGATCGGCGGCGGCGAAAAACGCCATGGCACGCGCGAGCCCGTGCAGGGTGGTGGCAAAGTTTGGCGCCGAGCAGCCATCGATACCGAAGCCCGGGCTTTGCAGATCCGTCAGATCCTCGAACGCACTGCGCACCCTGAGCTGCACCGGATGATCGGGGGCAATATAGTCCGCCCCCGCCCCGAGGTGCCCCGACAGCGCAAGAAACCCGGCATGCTTGCCCGAGCAGTTGTTGTGGGTCTGGTCGGGCGCTGCATGGCGTCGGATCAGCGCATCGCGGGCCGCTCGGTCGTAAGGCTCATGCGCGCCGCAAAGCAGATCGGCCTCACCCAGCCCCATGTCGGCCAACCAGCGGGCAACGAGCTGCGTATGCATCGCCGCCCCCTCATGCGAGGCGCAGGCCAGGGCAAGATGCGCATCGCTCAGCCCGCGGGCCGCCCCTGCTTCCACAAGCGGCACCGCCTGCACCATCTTGCAGGACGAACGGGGGTAGATCAGCGTCTCGGGCGTGCCCCAGGCCTCCACCACACGCCCGCGCGCATCGCAGATGACGGCATGGCCGCGATGCACGCTCTCGACGCGACCGCCGCGCCACAACTCGACCATGGGAATCGCTTCGGCCATCAATCCTTCCCCATTCGGATGCGTTTTTGTGTCGGCGGGTCTTTCGCTGGCCGCCTGTTTCACGCTAGACTTGTATTATGAGCGGCGATGGTACCGCCACGAAAAACAGTGTGCGCAAGGCACCGGGGACGATGAATTGAGGCAAGCCAAGCACGGCTGGAGGCTGTGAAGACATGAGCATGACGACTCTGCGTATGGCGGGCACGCTGATCGCTGCATTTGCCGCGACCGGCGCCCTGGCCCAGGATGAAGAATCGAGCAACCGCGTTGCGGCCGAAACCGACTGGAGCGTTTTTGTGGAGAACGATCCGCATGAATGCTGGGCCGTCTCGCAACCCAAGGAAACGGTGAACACGCGCGACGGGCGCGTTGTCTCGGTGCGGCGGGGCGATATCCTGCTCTTCGCGACCTACCGGCCCGAACAGGGTGTCGCCGGCGAGATCTCCTTTACCGGAGGGTATCCTTTTCGTGACGGGTCCACCGTGAGTGTCGAGATCGGCGACGACGAGTTCGAGCTGTTCACCGAAGATGACTGGGCGTGGCCTGCCAGCGCCGAGGACGATGCGGCGCTGATGGAAGCGATGCGTGGAGGCGCCGAGGCGGTCGTCACCGGGGTGTCATCGCGCGGGACGACGACGGAGGACACCTTCTCGCTGTTCGGTTTCACGGCCGCGACGCAGGAGGCCGAGCGCCGCTGCCAGTAACGCCGCGGCGCCGACGACTGTATCCGCAGCCCATGGGGCGTGGTCGGAAACGGGCTGTTCCGCAGCCCGGTCCTTTCCTATATGGAGGCGGCAGCCAATCAGGAGCAGCCCATGGCGCATCACGCCCCGATCACGCAGGATCTCGTGACCCTGCCCCGAAAGACCCCGGATGAAGGCCGGACGAATCTGGTCGGGCTGACCCGCGCGCAGTTGCAGGACGCGCTCATCGCCGCCGGAACACCGGAACGCCAGGCCAGGATGCGCACGGGTCAGGTCTGGCAATGGCTCTACTACTGGGGCGTGCGCGACTTCGCGGCGATGACCAACCTGTCGAAGGCGTATCGCGCCCTGCTTGCCGAACATTTCACGATCGCGGTGCCCGAGATTGTCAGCCGCCACGTCTCGGCCGACGGAACGCGCAAGTACCTGCTGCGAATCGCCGGCGGCCACGAGGTCGAGGCGGTCTACATACCCGAGGAAGGACGCGGAACGCTTTGCGTGAGCTCGCAGGTCGGGTGCACGCTGACCTGTTCCTTCTGCCACACCGGCACGCAGCGGCTGGTACGCAACCTGACGGCGGGGGAAATCGTCGGTCAGCTCATGGTGGCGCGGGACGATCTCGGCGAATGGCCCGAACGCGGTGCGCCGCGCCCGGAGGGCCGGCTGGTGTCGAACCTGGTGCTCATGGGCATGGGGGAGCCGCTCTACAATTTCGAGAATGTCCGCGATGCCATGCAGGTGGTGATGGACGGCGAGGGGCTGAGCCTGTCGCGCCGGCGCATTACCCTGTCCACCTCCGGCATCGTGCCCGAAATCGCCCGCACCGCCGAGGAAATCGGTTGCCTGCTGGCCGTAAGCTTTCATGCCACCACGGACGAGGTGCGCGACCGGCTGGTCCCGATCAACCGCAAATGGAACATCGCCGAGCTGCTGAAGGCGTTGCGCTACTATCCGCGCCTGTCGAATTCCGAGCGAATCACCTTCGAGTACGTCATGCTCAAGGGGGTTAACGATTCCGATGCGGATGCGCGCCGGCTGGTGCAGCTGATCGCGGGCATACCGGCCAAGATCAACCTGATCCCGTTCAACGAATGGCCCGGCGCCCCCTATGAGCGATCGGAGTGGGAGCGGATCGAGGCCTTCGCCGACATCGTGCACAATGCCGGCTACGCCGCCCCCATACGCACGCCGCGCGGCGAGGACATCATGGCGGCCTGCGGTCAGCTCAAGTCGGCCTCCGAACGTGCGCGCAAGCGCAGCCGCACCGCGGCCGAATAGCGCCGTTCAGCGCGCCGCATCCCAGGCGTCGATGATCGCCACGGCCTCGTCCGCGCTGTCCACGAAGCTGATCAGATCGAGATCCGAGCGGCTGATCGTCCCGGCGTCTGCGATCGCCTCCCAATTGATGATGCGCTTCCAGAACTCGCTGCCGAAAAGCAGGAAGGGCATGCGCTTCATCCGCCCCGTCTGGATCAGGGTCAGCGTCTCGAACAGCTCGTCGAGCGTGCCGAAGCCGCCCGGAAAGATCGCGATTGCCTTCGCGCGCATCAGGAAATGCATCTTGCGGATCGCGAAGTAGTGGAAGTTGAAGCTCAGCTCGGGGGTGACGTACTGATTGGGCGCCTCCTCGCGGGGCAGCACGATGGAAAACCCCACCGAATCGCCACCCGCGTCATGCGCGCCGCGATTGCCCGCCTCCATCACGCCGGGGCCGCCGCCGGTAGCCACGACATTCTCGCACCCGCCGCTTTGCAGGCTGCGCTCGGTCATCTGCCGTGCGAAGTCACGCGCGACGTCGTAGTATTCAGACAGCTCCCCGAGCATCGGCGTGGCTGCACCGGCCTTTCTGGAAGGCTCGGGGATGCGCGCACCGCCGAACATCACGATCGTCGAGGTGATGCCCCGCTCGCTCATCAGGGTCTCGGTCTTGAGCAGTTCGAGCTGCAGCCGCACCGGGCGCAGATCGTCGCGCAACAGGAAGTCGTTATCCGCAAAGGCGAGGCGGTAGGCCGGAGACCGCGTCTGCGGCGTATCAGGCAGGCGCCGGGTCTCCTCGACATCCTCGATGACATCGCGAAAGCTGCTGTGGCGCTCGTGCTCTCTCATGCGCATACTCCGGTTGCGGCATTGAACCAACTCTTCCTTGCGTCTATAGCCTCGCCCAGCCCGAGGCCAGAGACGTTTTGGAGGATGTGATGACCGACGCCGCGCTGCAGGATGCGATCGAGGCCGCCTGGGAGGCGCGCGACACCATCACCCCAACCACCACCGGCGAGACCCGCGACGCCATCGAAGCCACGCTGGATGCGCTGGACTCGGGAAGGCTGCGCGTCGCGCTGCGCGAAGCGGACGGCCAGTGGCATGTGAATCAATGGGCCAAGAAGGCCGTCCTTCTGGGTTTCCGGCTCAAGGACATGGAGCCGCAATCGGGCGGGCCGCAGGGCGGCGGCTGGTGGGACAAGGTCGACTCCAAGTTCAAGGGCTGGGGGCCGGAGGACTGGCGCGCGGCCGGGTTCCGTGCCGTGCCCAACTGCGTGGTGCGCCGCTCGGCCTATATCGCGCCGGGCGTGGTGCTGATGCCGAGCTTCGTCAATCTGGGCGCGCATGTCGGCGCAGGCACGATGGTCGATACCTGGGCGACGGTGGGCTCCTGCGCGCAGATCGGCGAGAACGTGCACCTGTCGGGCGGCGTCGGCATCGGCGGCGTGCTC
>LFIK01000049.1_pt1 | contig 72467 bp, 84 predicted proteins | sample 643401 | NCBI WGS metagenome assembly LFIK01 (sample SAMN03777447, study PRJNA286221) | soda lake metagenome | biome: soda lake; feature: Kulunda steppe; material: water; isolation source: sample T5-Br brine of Lake Tanatar-5 | place: Russia: Kulunda steppe | collected 2010-07
AGGATTCCGGTCCTGCCATGCCGGGCGGCGGCATGGGCGGCATGGGCGGCATGGATTTCTGATCCGGCTTCCCGGCCCCGCGCCGATACCGCAATACGAGGCCCCGGAGCGATCCGGGGCCTTTTTCATGGTGGGGGGAAAAGGCCGCAAGGCCCGGAACGCCAGACGCCGCATGGCGACGTGCCGGCCCCGATCGACCCAGGCGCCTCAGCGCGCCATCACATCCTTGACGGTCTCGACGAGCTGCTTGAGCGTGAAGGGCTTGGCCAGGAAATTGAATTCCTCGCCCTCGGGCAGGTTCTTGCGGAAGGCATCCTCCGCATAGCCCGAAACGAAGACCACTTTCAGATCCGGATGCTTGCCACGCAGCTCCCGCAACAGGCTGGGCCCGTCCATTTCGGGCATCACCACGTCCGAGACGACGAGATCGACGGGCGCCTCGTGCTCCTCCATGATCTCCAGCGCCTCGACGCCGGAGGCCGCTTCCAGGACGGTATAGCCGCGTGCGGCCAGCGCGCGCGCATTCACCGCGCGCACCGGGTCCTCGTCCTCGACGAGGAGGATCACGCCCTCGCCGGTGAGATCGCGGGCCTGCTTCTTCTCTTCCTCGGGGGCGACTTCCTCGGTCTCGGCATCGGGGATATGGCGGGGCAGGAAGACCCGGAAGGCCGTGCCCTTGCCGATCTCCGAATCCGCGTAGATGAACCCGCCAGACTGCTTGACGATGCCGAACACGGTGGAAAGGCCGAGCCCCGTCCCCTTGCCGATATCCTTGGTGGTGAAGAATGGCTCGAAGATCTTGTCCATCACCTCGGGCGGGATGCCGGTTCCGGTATCGCAGACTTCCACGAGCACGTAATCGGCCGCCGGCATCCCGGGCAGCGCCATGGCGCCGGCCTCCTGCGCCTCGACATTCGCCGTGCGGATGGTGAGCTTGCCCCCCTCGGGCATGGCATCGCGGGCATTCACCGCAAGATTGACCACCACCTGCTCGAACTGGTTCACGTCAGCCTTGATCGGCCAGAGATCGCGCCCGTGGCGCAGATCCAGCTCGACCCGCTCGCCGAGCAGGCGCTTGAGCAGCATCGACAGATCCGACATCACATCGCCGAGATCGAGCACCTCCGGCCGCAGCGTCTGCCGGCGCGAGAAGGCGAGCAGCTGGCGCACCAGGCTCGCAGCCCGGTTGGCGTTCTGCTTGATCTGCATGATGTCCTGGAAGGCGGGGTCGGTCTGGCGGTGATTGGCCAGCAAGAGATCGGAATAGCCGATGATCGCCTGGAGGACGTTGTTGAAATCATGCGCGACACCGCCGGCCAGCTGGCCGACGGCCTGCATCTTCTGGGCCTGGGCGAATTGCCGCTCGAGCTGGCGCTGCTCGCTGGTATCGAGGGCATAGAGGATGACGGCCTCGCCCTCCTCGTTCTCGCCCTCTTCCGCCGGGCTGAGCCAGATCCGCGCGGAGCGTCCGCCGTCTCCGGCGAGCGAGACTTCCACGGGCGCGACGCCGGAGCGGGCCTCGGCCGCGTCGTGCAGGGCCGATGAGAGCGCTTCGCGGTCGGTTTCGCTGATCTGATCGAAGAGGTTGGGCCCGTCATCCTCGCCGCGTTGGGCGGGGCCGAACAGACGCGCGAAGGAGGCATTGGTGCGCAGGATGCGCCCGCCGCGCTGGAGCGTGGCGATGGCGACGGGGGTGTTGTTGAAGAAGCGCGCGAACCGCACCTCCGCGGCGCGCTGCCCCTCGGCGCTGCCCTCCTCCCCGGCGGAGCGGTTGATCACGAGCGAGCGCGAAGCCCCCACCTCCCCGTCCTGCCCGAAGGCGACGCGGTGATAGATGCGCACGGGCATCGCCTGACCGTCGCGGCGGCGCATGTCGAGATCGAAGGTCTCGGTGCGCACCTCGCCGGGGGCGCCGGTGATCGTGGTCATGATCGCCACGACGTTTGCGGGCAGGACATCCTCGATCCGCAAGCCCCCGGAGCCGACCTCGGCCAGGTCGTGACCGAGCCAGGAGGCGAGCGTCGCGTTGATATAGGCGATGGAACCGTCGGTCTCGACGGAGAAGAAGCCCGCCGGGGCGTGGTCGAGATAATCGATCGCGTGCTGGAGCTCCTGGAAGACGTTCTCGTGGCGCTCCCGCTCATGGGTGACGTCGGCGACGCTCCACAACACCGCCGAGCCGCCGCCGGGACGCGGCAACGGACGCACCCGCACCCGGTACCAGCCGAATTCCTCGCGGCCCGCGAGCGCGGGCGAGAGCCGGATCTCCTCGGCCAGGGCACGATGCTCGCGCGCGGCCTGCGACAGGCGATAGATCGCCTCGGAAACCTCCGGCGCCCCGACGAAGAGGCGTTCGACGGTCTTCAGATCGCTCGCGTCACGCGCGCCGGCGAACGCCATATAGGCTTCGTTGGCATAGAGGATACGCCCGTTCTCCTCGGCGACGATCAGGCCTTCGAGCGAGCTGTCGGCCATGGCCTTGGTGAGATCGTTGCGCGCGCCCTGCCCGGAAAACTGCAGCGCGCCGATGGCATAGGCGGCGATGAAGAACACGCCGGCCACCGCGAGCAGGGCGAGCAGGCCCATGATCATCAGCCGCGCCTGCTCGCCGCTGACGAAGTTCAGCGCGAGGAAGGCGCCCGGCAGGGCGATCGCGAGCAACACCAACAGCCAGATATTGCCGGACTTCTCCGACCTGTCGATGGCGCTGCGGGGCTTGTCGCTCGGTGGAGCCATGGGTGAAACACCGCCTGGAAAGAATGTCACTTATGCCCGAAAGCGCCGCAGCCGCAAGACGTAACCGATGACTTCGGCCACGGCCTTGTAATGCTCCACCGGGATTTCGTCCTCGATCTCGACACTGGCATGCAGGGCGCGGGCGAGCGGCGGATTCTCGACGATGGGCACATCGTGCTCGTTCGCCAGCTTGCGGATGCGCAGGGCGAGGTGATCGACACCCTTGGCGACGCAGACCGGGGCCTGCATGCCCTGCTCGTAGCGCAGCGCCACGGCATAGTGGGTGGGGTTGGTGATGATCACCGTGGCATCGGGCACCGAGGCCATCATCCGCCCGCGCACGCGCGCCATGCGCGTCTGCTTCATCTTGGCCTTGACCTCGGGGTTACCCTCGGTCTGCTTGAACTCGTCACGCAGTTCCTTGCGGGTCATGCGCTGCTTGTTGTACCAGCGCACACGCTGATACATCAGATCCGCGATCGCGACGAAGAAGAACAGCACGAGGATTCCGAGCATCAGCTTCACGGCGGCCGCCTGGACCGTCGGCGGGATCATCTGCGGATCGACCTGGATCAGCAGATCGAGCATGTGCCGCTCGCTCCACAGGATCGCGGCGGCGAGCGCGCCGACGATCAGGATCTTCATCAATCCCTTGGCGAAATTGACCAGCGCCTCGACGCCGAACAGCCGCTTGGCGCCGTTGATCGGCGAGATCCGCTCAAGCTTGGGCTGAAGCGGATCGACGGTCCAGAGTGGACGGTGCTGGATCGCGCCACCGGTCAGGCCGGCGAAGATCAGGAAGGCGAAGGGAAGCGCGAGGATGGTCAGCATCGCGATCAGCGCGTTGCGGGCCACGAGATAGAAACCCGCGCCGTCAGAGGGAACCTGGTGCGCATTCATCAGGAAGCCGCGCATTTCATTGGCGAAGCCCGCACCGACCGGGCGCGCCAGAACCGCGATGCACAGGGCGAGCCCGGCCAGCACGAACAGCGTGTTCAGCTCCTGGCTCTTGGGAACGTCCCCCTTCTTGAAGGCCTCTTCCAGCTTTCGCTGGGTTGGTTCTTCCGTGCGATCGTCCTTCTCCGTCTGCTCGGCCATGTCACCGCCTCACAGACCGGAAATCTCGGCGAGAAAGTCGCCGATATCCTGGAGGAAGACGCCCATCATCACGCCGACCGCCGTGAACAGGATGATCATCCCGATCAGGATCGTGGCCGGCAGGGCGAGGAAGAAGACCGGCATCTGCGGCATCAGGCGCGCCAGCACGCCGAGCCCGAGATTGAACAGGATGCCGAAGACGATGAAGGGCGCCGAGATCTGGATCGCGAGGCGAAAGCCGCGCGCCGCCGCCTGGATCCCGAGCGCCGCCGCATCCCCGGCGGAGGGCAGCCCGCCGGGCGGCAGCAGATCGTAGGAATTGCGGATCGCGGCGATGGCGAGATGATGCAGATCCGTCGCGAAGATCAGGGTGATGCCCAGAAGCGAGAGAAAATTGCCGACCGCCGCCTGCTGGCCGCCCATGGCCGGATCCACCGTCATGGCAAAGCCGAGCCCGGTCTGCTGCGCCACGACGGTACCCGCCGTCTGCAAGGCGCCCATCACCAGCCGGGTGGCGAGGCCCAGCATCAGGCCGACGAGAATCTCGCCGAGCAGCAGCGTGATCAGCTGCGGACCGCCCTCCCCCATGGGAAGACTGCCCTGCGTGGCGGGAAACATCACCAGCGTCAGCAAGAGTGCAAAGGACAGCCGCGCGCGCGCGCTCAGGGACTGCTCGCCGACGCCGGGCAGCAGCATGACCAGCGTACCGACCCGCGCGAAGGTGAGCAGGAAGGCGGTTGCGATATCGGGAATCAGCAGGTCCATCGACTGCGATGTTAACCATAATGCGCGCGCTGCGCCTCTGATTCGTGCGCGGCCTCATTCATCCCCCCGTGGCGATCCGCTCCGCGATACGGGTCATGTAACCGCCCAGCGCGTCGCTCATGAAGGGCAGGAAGATCAGGAGCGAGCTGAACACGGCGATGATCTTGGGCACGAAGACCAGGGTCTGCTCCTGCACCTGGGTCAGGGCCTGGATCAGGGAGATGGCGAGGCCGACACCGAGCGCGACCAGCATCACCGGTGCGCCGATGCGCAGGAAGGTGAAGATGCCGTCCCGGGCAATGTCGAGGATGAGTGCGCCTGTCATGATGCCTGTCCCGGTCCTGTGCTTCGATCAACCCTGCATGCGCCCGCCGACCGTCAGATCGGCATGCGCATGATTTCCTCATAGGCCTGGATGACCCGGTCGCGGACGGCGACGAGGGTCTCGATCGCGGCCTCGCTCTCGGCCACGGCGGTGACCACGTCGACGACGTCGGCCTTGCCGGCGACGACGTCGGCGGCCTGGCTCTCGGCGGCCTTGCCGCTTTCCTGAACGGATCCGAGGGCCGAACCGACCATCGCGGAAAAGTCCGGCAGTTCCCCGCCCTGGGCGCTGCGTCCTGCGGCACCGGGTGCCGTGTTCTGTCCCAGACCCTGAACCGCGGCATAGGCGCCTGCGGCGAAAGCGTTGGTGGCCATGGCTGTTTCTCCCCCGGTTGCGCGCCTCAGGCGCGCAGGATTTCAATGGTGCGCGAGATCATCCGGCGCGTGGCGGTGACGAGGTTGAGATTGGCCTCGTAACTGCGCTGCGCCTCGCGCATGTCCATCTGCTCGATCAGCGGATTGACATTGGGCAGTTTGACCTCGCCATTCTCGTCGGCGGCGGGATGGGCGGGGTCGAAACGGGTGCGGAACGCGCTCTGATCCTCGCGGATGCGCCCGAGTTGCACCGTATGCGCCTGCAAATCGCGATCGAACTGGTTGCCGAAGGTCGGTACGCGCCGGCGATAGGGATCGCCGCCGGGCGTATTGGCGGTGGAATCGGCATTGGCGAGGTTCTCGGCGATCACGCGCATGCGGCCCGACTGGGCCTTCAGGCCGGATGCGGCGACGGAGATGGTCTTCATGAAGTCCATGGGCGATCACCTTGCAGGAGGTCAGCGTCTGCCTGTCGCGATGCGCAGCATCTGCAGGCTCTTTTCATAGAGCGAGGTCGCGAGCTGGAAATCCGACTGGTTCTGCGCGGATTTCAGCATCTCGTCCTCGAGATTCACGGCATTGCCGCTCGGACGCGTCTCGAAGCGCACGGCATTGCGTTCCGTCAGCCCGGGGCGCGTCTGGTCCAGGGAGAGGTGCCCGGGTGCCGTGCGGGCCACCTGCAGATGTCCACCGACGGGGCGCCCATGCGTATCGAAACGCGGCTCGGCCACGTCACGGGGCTTGAAGCCCGGCGTATCGGCATTGGCGACGTTTTCCGCGATCACCTTCTGCCGCGCCTGATGCCAGTGCATGCGCGTCTTCAGCTTCTCTATCAGCGGCAGGCCTGCGACGGACACCGGACTTCTCCGTTGGACGAATCGATTGCGATCAAGCGACCGCGACACCCGGCAAAATTTGCCGCGCGTATGGTTAATGACGGGTTAAGACTGACATTCAAAAGCCGCTTTTCCCCCGTTGAATTCGATAGAATGCTTGCACAGTCTTGCTTTGGCGGCGATAACTGCCTCAGCCATACGGGCCTGCGCGTCGTTTTCGCGCCGTCATCCACAGAAGAGCGTGCGTCCATCAATGCTCGGATTCGAAGTTTCACCCATCGTCCAATACGTCATCGCCTTCGCGATCATTGCGATTCTGCTGGCTTTGTTCGCCTTCGTGCTGAAACGCATCGGAGGAAACCGCTTCGCCATGGGAGGCGCAGAGCGCGGGCGGGGGCGGCAGCCGAGGCTCGGCATCGTCGATGTCTATGATCTCGACCGCCAGCGCCAGCTGGTGCTGCTGCGCCGCGACAATGTCGAGCATCTGGTCATGCTGGGCGGGACGAACGACTTCGTGGTCGAGAGCAACATCGTGCGCATGCCCGCCGGGCGCGCCACCATGCCCGCAGCGCAGGCGGGCGATCCCGCTCATGCCTACCCCGCCGTCGCCGATGCCGGGGCCCAGCCGATGATGCCGCAAACGCCGCGCTACCCGGCGCCGCCGGTCGCGCCTCAGCCCGCCGAGCCGCAGGCTCCGGCGCCTCAGGCGCAGCCGCCGCATCCGATGCCGCCCCGCCCGGCCCAGTCCGCCACGCAGGCGCCTCAGGCACCGGTCGAGGCGCCGATCGCCGATCCGGCTCTTGCGGATACCCGTCTTGCGGATGCTCCTCTTGCGGATGCTCCTCTTGCGGGTGAACCTCCTGCGGCCAGTCCCGCCCCGCCCGCGCCGGACGGCGTGACGCGCGGCGCGCCTCAGGCCTTTCCCGTCGAGGCGCCCCCGCCCCGTCCGGCTGCGACCGGCGACGACGAGCCGACGGGCCGCAAGCGCGGGCTGTTCGGTTTCGGACGCTCCGGGGATGCGCCTGCCGACGCGATGGAGGAAAGCCCGAAAGCCGCCTCCGGCAGGGTGGCGGGGGAGCAGAAGCAGCCGGCACCGCAATTCCCCCCGCGCCCGCGCACGACACCGGTCGCACCAGCGACACCCCCGCCCTATCCACCGCCGCGCAGCGGACAGGCGGCGCAGCCCGCCGGAACCGGCGCGAGCCGCGATCTCACAGCCGGCCTCGCCGCGGCCCTGACCGGCGCGGGAGCCGGGGCGGCAGCCGGTGTGACAGTCGCTGCGGGAGCGGGAGCAAGGGCCGGTGATGCAAAGCCCGGTGACACAAGCGACGAGGCGACCGGGATCGCCGCAGCGGTCGTGACAGCGCGAGAGCCTTCACGATCCGGCAGCCCCTCGGACGATGCCGTCAGCCCTGAGACGCCTCCGGCGCAGGCGGATGAAGCGCCTGCCACGGCAGGGGGCGACGCGGATCTGGAAAAGGCGCTGCTCTCCGACATGGCGCGGGAACTCGAAGCCGCCTTCCAGCGTCAGGAGGCGGGCGCGGCGCCCAGGCATGGGCAGGCGGAAGGCGCGCCCCCGGACGAGGCGGAAACCGCTGCCGAACCGGCTTTCGTACCGGTCGAGGAGCCGGATCGGTTCGCCGCGATCACGACGCCTGCGCCGCAACCCGTATTCCCGGCGCGCACGGCCCCGGTCGTCGAAGAGACGGTGCCAGAGGCGGAACAGATGCGGCATCCGCATGTCCCCGAGCCGGGCATGACCCCGCCTCCGACGACCGGTCCCGCCTATTTCGCGCCGGTGGTCGATGAGGCGGTGCCCCCGCGCGAGGAAAGCCGCATGACCGGCGAAGCCGGGTTCGAGGCCCGCGCTCCCGGGGACGACCAATCCACCTCCGCGACAGGGCCGGAGCCGGCACAAGAGGCACAAGAGGCACAAGAGGACGCGCATCCGGCGCTCAGTGACAGTGACGACGCAACACCGCCTGCCACGCCGTTCCCCGCAATGACCGCTGCCGAGGCGGCATCCGAGCCGGCCGCCGAAGCTGCTACAGAACCGTCCGACGACACGATCGGAAAGCCGGGCGAGACGGATGACCTCACATCCGAAACGCCGGAGACCGCTGAACCGGAGGACGAGCCGCAAGAGGCGATGCAAGAGACGTTAGAAGAGACGCTACAAGCGGCGCTGCAAGAGACGCTAGAAGAGACCCCGGCGCCAGAGCCGGAAGCAGCACCGGAACCGGTGGCCGACAGCCCGGCTCAGGACGCCCAGGCGGACAAGACCCAAGAGGACAAGCCCCACGAAGAGAAGGCCGAGGAAGAGCAGGTCGAGGAACCGAAATCCAAGGTCGATCCCTTCTCCGTGGACGAAATCGAGGCGGAATTCGCCCGCCTGCTCGGACGTTCGGTGGACAAGGATCCGAAAAGTTCTTGATAGCGCCTCAAGACGGGCCCGACGCGCTTGCGCCGGGCCCGGTCGCAGCGCACCGTCAGCCATGAACGGTGCGAGGCGAATCAGGTCGCATGGCGGCAGCTGACGGGACATCACGAAACAAAGGACGCGATGGCGGCGAGACCGGAAGGCGCCCGCCGCGTCCGCGTTTGGCGGCACTCCTCGCGGAGCGGCTGACCCTGTTGCGCGGCCCTGCCCTGCGTGCGCCGCTGGCCGTTCTTTTCGGGATCGGCGCCTTCCTGCTGGCCTTCCCCAGCCTCGCCCAGACCCTGACCCTCGATCTCGGCGAGGAGGGCGGCGTCACCGAGCGGGCGCTTCAGCTGATCGCCCTGATCACGGTGCTGGCGCTGGCCCCGTCGATCCTGGTGATGATCACCTCCTTCACCCGGATCGTGGTGGTGCTCTCCCTGCTGCGCTCCGCCCTCGGCACCCAGACCGCGCCGCCCAACGGCGTGATCATCGGCCTCGCCCTCTTCCTCACCGCCTTCGTCATGGCACCGACCTTCCAGGAAGCGTATGAGGAGGGCATCGCGCCGCTGATCGCCAACGAGATCAGCCAGGAGGAAGCATTCGACCGGGGCATCGCACCGTTTCGCACCTTCATGCTGGCCCATGTGCGCGAGCGCGATCTCGAGCTCTTCGTCGACATGTCGGGTCAGGTCGATATCGAGGGGCCCGACGACATCCAGCTGCATGTGCTGGTCCCCGCCTTCATGATCTCGGAATTGCGCCGGGCCTTCGAGATCGGCTTCCTGCTCTTCGTCCCGTTCCTGATCATCGACCTCGTGGTCGCCTCGATCCTGATGTCTGTGGGCATGATGATGCTGCCGCCGATCACCGTCTCGCTGCCGTTCAAGCTGATCTTCTTCGTGCTCGTGGACGGCTGGAATCTCGTCGCGGGCTCGCTGGTGCGCAGTTTCGGCTTGTAGCGAGGCTCAGGCCGGCTGCAGATCCGACTCCGCCCCGGCCCTCTGCGCCGGTTCCACGCCCCTCTTCTCCCGCCCATGCGCGAGCATCAGCATGGCCGGTGTCAGCAGCAATGTGAGCACCGTCGCGACGGTCAGCCCGCCGACGATGGCGCTCGACAGTTCCGTCCACCATTGCGTGGAGGGCGCGCCGAAGACCATGATCCTTCGGAAGAAATCGAGATTCATGCCGAGTACCATCGGCATCAGCCCGAGCGCGGTCGTGAGCGAGGTGAGGATCACCGGGCGCAGGCGCTGGGCGCCCGTGCGCAGAATGGCGTCATGCACGCCAAGCCCCTCGCGGCGCAGCACGTTGTAGGTGTCGATCAGCACGATGTTGTTGTTCACCACGATCCCCGCCAGCGCGATGATGCCGATCCCGCCCATCACGATGCCGAAGGGCCGCCCGGTGATCATCAGCCCGATCAGCACACCCGCGATCGAGAAGACGATGGCGCTCATCACGATCACGGCCTGCCGGAAGCTGTTGAACTGGGTGACGAGGATCAGGAACATCAGCGCGATCGCCGCGATGAAGGCGCCGGCGAGGAATTCCTGCGCCTCCGCCTGATCCTGCGCCTCACCGGCGAAGGACCAGTCGAGCGTCGCCGGCAGATCCGCCTCTTCGAGGGCGGCGCGCAGGGCGCGGATGCGTTCATCGACGAGCAGGCCCGGCGCAACGTCGGATTCGACGGAGACCATGCGGCGCTGGTCGAGCCGCTGGATCGAGCCGGTGCGGGGGGCGGGTTCGAAACTGACGAAATTGGTGATCGGGATCAGCCCCGCATCGGTGGGCACGCGCAATCCCTGCAACGCTTCGAGGGTGCGGTCACCGGCGGGGAAGCGCACGCGGATATCGACCGTGTCGTCGGCGCTGTCGGGACGGAAATCGGCGACCGTCACGCCCTGGGTGAGAAGCTGCACCGCCTGGCCGAGCAGGCTGACATCGGCGCCGAAACGCGCGGCTTCCGAGCGGTTGACGCTGATACGCCATTCGATACCGGGCAAAGGCAGTGAATCGGTGACGTCGGTGAAACCGCCTAGCCGCGCCATCTCCGCACGTACGGTGGCGACCGCCTGCGCACGGGTCTGCGCATCCGGCGCGCTCATTTCGAGCCGCACGGGCTTGCCCTCCCCCGGCCCCATCGCCATCAGCCGCACCTGCAGCGCGATGCCGGGGAAATCGGCGGTCATGTCGCGGATATCCTGAGCGATCTCGGCGGCAGGGCGGCGGGCATCCCAGTCGATCAGTTCGAGCTGGAGCGTGCCGATGAGCTCGGGGTCGTCGCGCGAATCGGCGAAGGAGCGCGCGATCACGCTGTCGATCTCGCCCATGGCGATGAGCCGCTCCTCGACCCGCCGCACCAGCGCATCGCGCTCATGCACCGAGAGATCGTCGCGGGCACGCACCTGAACCTGGGCGAAATCCGGCTCGATATCGGGGAAGAACGAGACCCCGGCCCCGAGCTTGCCATAGGCGGCGAAGGAGCCGAGCAGAAGCGCCGTGGCGAGGAGCAGCGTCAGGCCGGGGCGGCGGATGGCGCGTTCGAGCACCCCGATATAGAGCCCGGCGGGCCCGCGCATGCGGCGCGGATCCCCGGTCTCGGCCTCGCGCAATTGGGCCTGCGCGGCGGCGCTCTGGATACGCCTGCGCCCGATCAGGCCACCCGCCACGGGAATGAAGATCAAGGCCATGGCGAGCGAGGCGGTGAGCGTCAGGAGCACCGTGATCGGCAGGTATTTCATGAATTCGCCGACCACCCCGCCCCAGAACAGCAGCGGCACGAACACGCTCAAGGTCGTCGCCGTCGAGGCGATGATCGGCCAGGCCATGCGCTTGGCCGCCGCGCGATAGGCCTCGCGGGCGGGCTCGCCCTGTTGCAGCTTGCGATCGGCGAGCTCCGTGGTGACGATCGCCCCGTCGACCAGCATGCCGACCACGAGGATCAGCGCGAACAGCACCACCACGTTCATGGTGTAGCCGAGCATCCACAAAGCCGCGACGCCGCCGAGGAAGGCGCCGGGAATGGCGAGGCCGACGAGCAGCGCATTGCGCAGGCCGAGCGCCGAGACGATCACGATCATCACGAGGATCACGGCGGCGATCACGTTGGATTCGAGATCGCCCAGCATCTCGTCGACATAGCGCGAGATGTCGAGCGTGTAATCCACGTTGATATTGCCCGGCCACTGCGCCTCCATGGCATCGACGGAGCCGCGCACGCCCTCCACCGTCTCGATGATATTGGCCGCGACCCGCTTCTTGACCTCCAGCGCCAGCGCCGGCTGCCCGTTGATGCGGGCAAATCCGCGCGGATCCTCGAAACTGCGCCGCACATTGGCGACATCGGCGAAGGTCACCACGGTACGGTCGCGCACGAGGACCGGCATGTCGCGCACATCCGCCTCGTCCTCGATCAGGCCCGGTACCTTGAGCACGACCCGCCCGGCCTGCGTCTCGATCGTGCCGGCGGCGATCAGGCGGTTGTTGCGCTCGATCTGGGTGATCAGCTCCTCGAAGGTGATCTGGTAGGTCTCGAAGATGGTGGGGTCGATCAGCACCTCGACGAGCTCGTCGCGGCGCCCGCCGATATCCACTTCCAGCACCCCGTCGACGCCCTCGATCGTATCGCGCAGATCCGAGGCGACCCGGTTGAGGCTGCGCTCCGGCGCGTTGCCGGAAACCATCACCGTGATGACCGGGAAAAGAGCCGTATTGACCTCATTGACCGCCGGCTCGCTCGCATCCGCCGGCAGATCCGGGCGTACCTGGTCCACGGCCCGGCGCACCGAGGTGAGCGCCTCCTCTGCATCGAAACCGGGCTCGAATTCGAGGGTGACCGAGGCGCGCCCCTCGCTCGCCTGGGAGGTGATTTGGCGCAGACCGGCGATATTGCCGAGCTCGGTTTCGAGCGGCATGACGAGCAGCCGCTCGCCATCCTCAGGCGATATCCCGTCGAGACTGGTGGTGACGTAGATCACCGGGATCGGCACTTCCGGTGTCGCCTCCTTGGGGATCACCTGATAGGCATAGGCGCCGAGCGCGAGGATCATCGCGAGAAGAAACAGCACCACCCGGGTGCGGGCGAAGGCGGCATCGATCAGCATCAATCGCCCCCCGGAAGGGTGATCGGCGCCTCGTCATCGTCGAAGAGATCTGTTGCCGGATCGAGGGGGCTGAGCGCCTCCGCGTCGATTTCCGCGTCAGTTTCGGGCGCGTCTTCATCGGGCGTCTCAGCCTCCCGCGCCTGCGTGACGATTTCCGGATCATCGTCCGGACGCGGCGGTTCGCGATCATCGGGATGCGGGGCGACACGATCGCCGTCATTGACGAAACCCTGGCCGATGGTGATCACCCGCGCCTCGTCCGGCAGGCCCGAAACGTGGATACCGTCGCTCTGGGCCCGCACGATCGCGATCTCGTATTCGACGACATGGTCCTCGTCATCGACGGCTTTCACCACGAGGCGCCCATCCGTGGCGAGGGCGAGGGTCGCGGGGGAGAGGAAATGCGCCATCACCTCACCGGTGGGAATGCGCACCTGCGCGCTGATGCCGGCGGGGATCGCATTATCGGGATTGGGAACGGCGATCTCGGCGGGGAAGGTCCGGGTGCGCGGATCGGCGGCGGCGCCGACGAAGCGGATCTCGCCCTCGGCCTCCTCCCCGGTGATGAAGCGCACCTCGGCCGGCATGCCGGGGCGGATGCCGCGCAGAACCTGCTGCGGCACGCGGATCGCCACGCGCAGCGGGTCGAGATCGATCAGCCGTCCGACATTCTCGCCTGAGGAGACGAATTCGCCGACTTCGATGTCGAGTTCGTCGAGCCGACCATCGAAGCTTGCGCGAATGGCGGTATGGCGTTCCGCGCGGCGGGCGGAAACCAGCGCCGCCTCGGCAGCGGCGCGGGCGGTGCGGGCATTGACGACGCGGTCGAGGGTGCCGGTGCCGCGATCGAGCAGGGTTTCGGCCTGATCGAGTTCGCGCTCGGCGCGCTCCAGCTCGGCCTGGGCCTGCGCGAGGGCGGCTGCGCGTTCGTCATCGTCGAATCGGGCAATGACGTCGCCCTCCGACACATCCTCGCCGCGCTGCGCCTCGAGCGCGACGATCTCGCCCGACATTTCCGCCCGCAGCACCGTATCGCGCACCGGCAGCGCCTCACCCTCGGCGATGAAGACCTGCTCGACGGGTTGCGCGCGTGAATCGCGCACCGACACCGCGACCGGCGCCACCTCGTCGTCACGCACGACGCGCTCTTCCTCGTCGGCAGGAAAGACCAGCCCGGATCCCATCCACAGCACGAGCGCGAGTACCAGCGACGCCGCTATCCAGGTCGAGCGGTCAGCGCGCGGTTTTTCGCGTTGTGACGCGTCGTCCTGCGCAGGGTCTTCGGTTCGCGGGGTTTCAGCCAAGTCGGGATCTCCGGGGCGCTATGGCATGCGGGCACCGGCCTGAGGTGGGCAGGGAGGGGGCTGCGCGCAAGCCCGGGAGAATACGGGCGGGGCGCGGGAAAAGTTCCACGGCTTCGCCGATCAGCGCGACCGGTCTATGCTGCACGCGACGCGACGCCCGGACCGACCGGAGATTGAACATGCTCGAAGCCACCACATGGCTCCTGATATTCCAGCTCGCCGGCGAGATCATCGCCCGGCTCACCGGCCTGCCGCTGCCCGGCCCCGTTCTGGGGATGGTGCTTCTGGTGATCGGCCTTGTGCTGCGCCCGGCCCTGGCCGAGAAGCTCGGGGGTCTCGTCGACGGGCTTCTGGCCAATCTCGGCCTGCTCTTCATCCCCGCCGGTGTCGGCGTCTCGCTGCATCTGGGCCTGTTGCGGGCGGAATGGTTGCCGATCCTGGTGGCGCTGGTGGGCAGCACCATTGCCGGGATCGTCGTGACCGCGCTCGTCTATGACGCGCTCTCCCCGAGCGAGGGAGATGACGAGGAGAAGCAGCCATGAGCGCGCCGCAGGCAGAGGTGAGCGCGCCGCAGGCATATATGAGCGCGCCGCAAGCCAATGCCGAATCCGGGCCCGGCCTGCAGGAATTGTGGGTCTATCTCGCCACCGAGCCGTTATTCTGGCTCACCGCGACGCTGGTCGCCTATCAGATCGGCCTGTTCCTGCAAAAACGCGCAAGCGGCTCGCCGCTGCTCAACCCGGTTCTGATCGCGGTGATCCTGCTGGTGGCGCTGCTCGCGATCTCCGACATCGCCTATCAGACCTATTTCGCCGGCGCGCAATTCGTCCACTTCCTGCTCGGCACCGCGACGGTCGGGCTCGCCCTGCCATTGTGGCGCGAGGGCGCGCGGCTGGCACAGCGGGCGCTGCCCCTGATGACGGCGCTCATCTGCGGCTCGGTCACGGCGGTGGCGAGCGCGCTCGGCCTTGCCTGGGCTCTCGGGGCGAGCCGCGAGACATTGCTTTCGCTCGCCCCGAAATCCGTGACGGCGCCGATCGCCATGGGTGTCTCCGAGCAGATTGGCGGCCTGCCCTCGCTGACGGCGGTGCTGGTGATTCTCACCGGCGCGATCGGCGCGGTCTTTGCCACGGTGACCCTCGATCTGATCGGCGTGCGCAACTGGCGCGCACGCGGCTTCGCCGTCGGCACCGCCGCGCACGGGATCGGCGCCGCCCGCGCCTTCCAGGTGCATCCGGTCGCGGGCGCCTATGCGGGGCTGGCGATGGGGCTGAACGGGCTGATCACCGCCCTCGCCCTGCCGCTTCTGGCGCACTGGCTGTGAGGTCATCACCCGGTGAGGGCGCGGTGAGAGCGGGGCGCGACGCATCGTCGCGCGAAAGGTCAGGCTTGAGAGGGATCAATGCGGCGCTTGCGGCGTTGGCCGAAGCAGTGCGTGTCAAGCCGCTGCGAGCCGGCCTCGCTATTCCGGCCTCTCGCGAGGGGCGGGGCGCGAGATCCGCGGCTCGGGCGGCTTCATCACGATCCGATTTGGGAGAAAACCATGAAGAAGACCTTCGCAGCCATCTGCACGGCCACCGCCCTGATGCTCGCAGCACCGTCCCTCACAACCTCGGCCCAGGCCCAGGACGATGTCGATCTCGTCACCATCCTCACCGCACCGGATGCCCAGACCCAGTTGATGGCCATGGTTCTGACCATGCAGTCGATCCAGGCCGGCGCTTCCGCCCATATCCTGCTCTGCGGCCCCGCCGCCGACATGGCCCTGCAAGATGCGCCCGAGAGCGCGACGGCACCGCAGGAGCCGCGTGGGATGAGCCCGCAGGGTCTGATGCGCACCATCATGGACCAGACCGGCACCGAGGTCGAAGTCTGCGCCATCTACCTGCCCAACAAGGGTGTCGGCGAAGAGGCGCTGATCGAGGGCGTCACAGCCGCCGATCCCGCCGTCATGGGCGAAAGGCTGGTCGCGCCGAACGCGCGGATCATGAGCTTCTGATCGGCGCTGCGCGACGGCACGACTCCCACTCGGCGCGGCGGCCCGTCAGGTGCTGGCCGCGTCGAGCTTGACCATCGCCTCCGAAGGCAAGGTGAGATCCAGCGCGCCGACGAGTTCTTCGAGCTGGGCCAGGCTGGTGGCGCTGGCGATCGGCGCCGTGACGGTCGGGCGCGCCATCAGCCAGGCCAGCGCCACCTGGGCCGGCGTGGCCCCGCGCTCGGCGGCGACGCCGTCCAGCGCGTCGAGAATGCGCAGGCCCCGATCATTCATGTAGCGCCCGGCCCGCGCCGCCCGTGCCCGCCCCTCGAGATCGGCTTGCGAGCGGTATTTGCCCGTCAGGAAGCCCGCCGCGAGGGAGAAATACGGGATCACGCCGATCTGCTCCTTGGCGCAAAGCGGCGCGTAATCGCTTTCGAAACGCTGGCGTTCACACAGATTGTATTCCGGCTGCAGCGTCTCGTAGCGCGGGAAATCATGGCTGTGCGAGGCCGCAAGCGATTCCTGCAAGCGCGCCACGCTCATGTTGGAGGTGCCGATGAAGCGCACCTTGCCGGCCTTGACGAGGCTGCCATAGGCTTCGAGCGTTTCCTCGACGGGGGTGGCCTCGTCGTCGAAATGGGTCTGATAGAGATCGATATAGTCGCTCTGGAGCCGCCTCAGGGAATCCTCCACGCCGGCGACGATGCGCTGACGTGAGAGCCCCTGGCGCCCGGGGCCCATGTCGCAGCCGATCTTGGTGGCCAGCACCACCTTGTCGCGATTGCCCCGCGCCTTGAACCATTCCCCGAGAATGGTCTCCGATTCGCCCCCCTTGTGCCCTTCCACCCAGCGCGAATAGCCATCCGCCGTGTCGATGAAATTGCAGCCCGCATCGAGGAAGGCGTCGAGAAGTGCGAAGGAGGTCGCCTTGTCGGCGGTCCAGCCGAAGACGTTGCCCCCGAAACAGAGCGGGGTGACTTCGAGCGAGGTGCGACCGAGGCGGCGTCTGGGATGCATGATCCACTCCCTGGCAGGTGAGGCGAAGCGCATGCGGTGCATGCGGCGTTTTTGTCTCGTTCCGGTCTAGTCTCTGCGGAGCCGTCGCGCCAGTTGAGCAAATTCACAACGGGACATGCAAGGGAGCGGTCCGCCATGGCCGCCACCACGGGTGCGGCCTGATCAGAGGGTGAAGCACTCCGTCGGACAGACATTGCGCGAAGCCGCCCCTGCCGGGCGATCACGACCCCGTGAATGATCCATCGCGCCCCGTTGCGCGTAGTCTTTGCAAACACGGGAGCAAACCATGGGTGATGACAACGGCTTGCAACGCAGTTTCCTGCGCAGCGCCATGCGGGCGCCCTATCTGGAGCGCGACGAGGAACGACGTCTGGCCGAAAGGTGGCGCGAGCGGCAGGATCAGGACGCCCTGCATCAGCTGACATCCGCGCATATGCGCCTCGTCATCGCCATCGCGGCCCGGTTTCGCAATTACGGCCTGCCCATGCCGGACATGATCCAGGAGGGCCATGTCGGCTTGCTCGAAGCCGCGTCACGTTTCGAGCCCGAGCGCGAGGTGCGCTTTTCCACCTACGCGACCTGGTGGATCCGGGCATCGATCCAGGACTACATCCTGCGCAACTGGTCGATCGTGCGCGGCGGAACCTCCTCGGCCCAAAAGGCGCTCTTCTTCAATCTGCGGCGCCTGCGCGCCAAGCTCAGCCGCAATGGCGACGAGCGCATGTCTGAAAGCGTCTATGCCGAAATCGCGGAGGCGATCGGCGTCTCGCGCAAGGACGTCGCCACGATGGATGTGAGATTGTCCGGCGCCGATACCTCGCTCAACGCCCCGGTGGCGGATGGCGAGAACAATGCGGCGGAGCGGATGGATTTTCTCGTCGATGACGCCCCCCTGCCCGACGAGACGGTCAGCCGGGTGATCGATGCCGAGCGGCGGGCACGCTGGTTGCGCGATGCCCTCGGCTGCCTGAACGAGCGCGAGCTGCGCATTCTCGAGGCTCGCCGTCTGGGCGAGGACCAGGTCACCCTCGACGCGCTGGGTCATCGGCTCGGCATTTCGAAAGAGCGGGTTCGGCAGATCGAGAGCCGCGCGCTGGAAAAGCTCAAGAAGGCCCTCGTCGAGAGCGGGCCCAACATGACGGCGTCATGATCCTGCCCTGATCGCGCCATCCTGACGGCGCCATGATCGGCAAAAATCAACCCTTTACGCGAACCCGGGCCGGGGTTCGCGCGTAGACCCGCACCGCGAGGCGGATGCGCGGCCACAGCTATGTCCGGCGCAACGAGGTTCCGGCAGGGATACGATGAGATACGACAATGCACTCTCTCTGCTGACCGCGGGCGCGACGCAGCGCCGGCAGGAAACCCGCTTCGCCCTGGCCTGCGGGTTCGTCGCGCTCATCGCGCTCGCAGTCTTCCTCGTCTGGGCGGGGGGCTTCGGCTGGGGATTGCTGATCGGGGCCGCCCTGCCCTACGCCGTGATCAGTGCCGTGATCCTGCGCACGATCGATGACTGGCATCCCCATGACAGCTTCGGTGCGGCGAATGCCGTGACCCTGACGCGCGCCGTGATCAATTGTCTGCTGATCGGCCTGCTCGTCGAACACCGCACCCTGTTCACCGCCTGGGGGGACTGGGCCGACTGGCTGTTTCTGGGCGCGGCCCTGGTCTCGCTCTCCCTCGACGGCATCGATGGTTTCCTCGCCCGTCGCCAGCGTCTCGCCTCGCGATTCGGAGCGCGGTTCGACGTGGAGATCGACGCGCTGCTGCTGATGCTTCTGGCCATCGCCGCCTATGCGCTGGGCAAGGTCGGGATCTGGGTGGTGGCGATCGGGGCGACCTATTACCTCTTCATGGGCGCGAGCCGGCTCGTGCCCTGGCTGCGGCGCGACCTGCCGGAATCGATGCGCCGCAAGGCCGTCTGCGTGCTGCAGGCGGGGGTTCTCATCGCCCTGGTCACCCCGGCGATCGACGGGCTTCTCGCCAGCCTGCTCGCGGCTTTCGCCCTTGCGGCTCTGGCCCTGTCCTTCACGGTGGACATCATCTGGCTCGCGCGCCAGCGCAGGGCGTGAGCATGCCCGCGCGCCAGCCGCATTGCCGCCATCTTCCCGGTGAAAAGGGCGTTCGCGTTCGTTAACGCCGCCTTAATCGATTCGGTCGAAAATCAGCCGATTGCCGCTTCCGGGAGTGAGCCCCATGCGCCGCAGCTTCGCCGCTTTCTGCTTTCTCGCCTTGTCGGGGGCTCTCGCGACCTCCTTCACCCTGCTGAGCGCCAACGAATCGCGAGCCTTCATCGGCGAGAGATCCACTTTCCTGATTCCGGCGAGCGAGGGTTACGGTGTCGCGGCCTGCCTCGGGGAGCAGCGCAGCTGCGGCGAAATCGTCGCCCAGGCCTGGTGCGAGGCGCATGGCTACGGTCATGTCGCGAATTTCGGCGTCGCCCGGCTCGGGGAGTCGCAGGCCGATACCGCCGACGCGCGGCGCTGGAACACCGCCATGCGCGGCGATGCCCCGCCCTCGCTGCAGATCACCTGCAAGCAGTGAGGCCGGCGGGTCCCGGATGGCGACGGCATTCTTGTTTTGCGCGGCCTCCCTGTTTTCATCATAATCGGGCGCTAGCGGGGTAGTCTCGACATGCGCGCCGGGCTAACCCGTTCGCGAAGATTGATTCGCCGCTGGCCGGCGGGGTGCCGCGGGGCGGCGAAACGATGACGGTTGATCGATGAAGCATGCTTTTCTTACCCGCGCGGCGGCCGCGTGCCTCGGTATGGCCGTACTCCTCGGCGGAGCCCAGGCCCAGTCCGATCTGTGCGCGGAATACCGCGCCGAGTTGCGCAATCTGGAGCGCGGCGGCGGCCAGAACTACGCTGATCTCGCCGAGCAGCAGCGCTCCGAACTCAACCGCATGGTGAATTACTACCAGCAGCTCGATTGCGACCGGGCGCGCACGCTGTTCGACGCCCCGCCCTCCCAGGATTGTGCCGCCGCCCGGGACCGGATAGACGCCATGGAGGAGAATTACAACCGGCTCCTGCGTCAGGCCTCGCAAGCGAGCGAGGATCGCCGGCAACAGCTTCTCGCCGCCATCGATCGGCATTGCCGGCCGCAACAGGCACGGCGCGGTTTCCTCGACGGCCTGTTCGGGCGCGGCGATCAGGGCACTGATCCGGGCTTTGATCCGCGCGACGACTTCCCCGTGATCGACGACAGTTTTGCCCGGCGCGCCGGAGCCGAACCGATCTGCGTGCGGACCTGTGACGGTTTCTTCTTCCCGCTCTTCGCCCGGGGGGCCAGTACGGACGAGGCCGAGCAGCTGTGCCAGGCCCAATGCCCGAACGCGCCGACGCGGCTGTTCTACATGGCCGGCGACAGCGAGCTCGAAACCGCGATCGCAGCCGATGGAACGCCCTATACGGCCCTGCCCAACGCCTTCCGCTACCGCACGACCTTCGACCCCTCCTGCTCCTGCCGGCGCGAGGAGGAGAGCTGGGCGGAGGCGCTTTCGGGCGCCGAACGTCTGCTCGGACAAGGTCGCGGAGACATCATCGTCGATACGCAACTCGCCCGTGAACTCTCCCTGCCGGCGGAGCTGCGCGAGGCCGTGCGCGCCGAGAGGCGCGAAAGCACCGCAGCGGGCGACGCCTTCCCCTCCGATGCCCGGATCGGTGGGGCCGTCGATGCCGACCCCGATCTGGCACGCCGCACGGCCGACGAGGCATCCGGCGCGAGCCCCTCCGCATCGCGCGAACCGACCTGGAGTGACGATTCCGCCGGGATCCGGATCGACGGGCTCGAAAGCGAGCGCGTGTTGTCGCGTGAGGAGGGCCGGATGGGGGATCGGGAGGATACGGGCTTCGTGCCGTCCGATCGTGGCCCGGTACGCATCGTCGCGCCCGATCTGGTGCCGCCGCCCAATCCGATGTGAGCGGGGACGAAGCCGAGTGGGGTTTCAGGGCGCGGAACGGAAGGCTTTTGCGGCGTTCGGGGGCGATTTTACTTGCATGGGCCGTGCCGCCGCCCCATTTCCCGTCCAGGACATGAAACGAATTCCCGCTTCGGCGGGTTGAACCGAGCGGTCAAGCTTGCTTACTTGCCGCCGATCATGCCGGTTTCGCGACATCACTGCGACCGGCGCGTGGAAATCGAACCGACAGGAGCCCGGAATGCGCCCAGGCAAGACGCATCTGACGAAACACCTCTGGAAGGCCCTGCCCGTGGCGGCATTTCTGACCCTTGCGGCCTGTGGCGAAGATCAGGCGGCACAGGCGCCCGAGGAAGCACCGCCCCCCGTCGCAGAAGCTCCGGAAGCGGATGCGCCTGCGCCGCAGGCCCCGGCTGACGAAGCGCCGGCCATGGCCGAGGAGGCGCCTGCCGCCACTGCGGACGACCTGCCGCGCACAGCCGATGCTCCCCCGACGCCGTCCGCCATCTTCGAGGAAGGCGCCGATGCGCTCGGCGATATCGACGAGACGGTGCACTCGGTCTTCGCCGACGCGCCCTTCGATGCCGGACGCTTCGAAAGCGAAGGCTATCGTCTCGATATCGACGAAGAGGGTGACTTCCGGCTGGAAATGCTCGCGAATGACCGTGTCCTGCACGGGGATCTGCGGGTCTATGGCGACATGTTCACCATGTCCAACATCGCCGAAGACACCGATCCGGGCGAGTTTCCGATGACCTGCCTGGTGACGGCGGCACCGGATGGGTTCGAACTGGCTGCGGACGGTCCGAGCTGCGACATGTTCGACGGCGTGGTCTTCGCCCGTGTGACGGAGTGACGCGCCAGGGCGAAGCGCTCACTCGCCTGGCGCCTTTGCCTTCACGGCAAGGGCGTGCAGCCCCCGTTCGAAGGCCGGTGCCAGGGCTTCGTTCACGAGGCGATGGCGGGCGATGCGGGATTGTCCGGAGAATGCATCGGAGATGATCTCGACGCGGTAATGGGTCTCACCACCCTCCTTCCAGCCGGCATGGCCGGCATGAAGATGTGATTCGTCGATCACCACGAGCTCTTCCGGTGCGAGTTTGTCACGCAGCGTCTGTTCGATCAGGGCCTGCATACGCATCCGGAACACTCCTCAAGCGCGGTTCGACGTCGCCCGGCATCGTACCGGGCCGGCACATGGCGGGGATATGGTGCAATCATGGCCCGACCGCAATGAGCGGCATGTGCGAAGGCGGCGCATCGACGGAGCGCCGGAGAGAGCGGGTTTTCGATCGCGCATCGCCGTCGCGGGAAACCGCAGGGTAAGCATTGCGTGCGAGACTCCGAGTGCCGCCCGGCCATGGCTGCAAAAACTTGCATGCCGGCCTGTCACGGCTCTTGCCGTGGCGCCCGCTCCTCACATAATTCTGTGGTCATGGATCTGAAATCGCCCCTGTTCGACCGTATCAGGATCAAGCCGCGCAAGGCCGACGAGGCCGGGCCCGAAACCGCTGCGCCGGCCTGCGAGCATCCCGGCTGCAAGGAGCCGGGCCTGTACCGTGCGCCGAAGGGCCGGGGCGCCGAGGGACAATATTACCGCTTCTGCCTCGCCCATGTGCGGGAATACAACGCGAAATACAATTATTTCAACGGCATGGCCGACGACGCGGTCGCCGCGTTCCAGAAGGATTCGATGACCGGGCATCGCCCGACCTGGGCAATGGGGATCAAGCGCGGCGCCCAGACATCGGGGCGGGACAACCCGCGTGTCAAGCGCGACTGGGATTATGCCGACCCCCTGGGAATCCTGCGGGAAGAGGGGATCGGGCAGGCCCGCAGCGAGCGCCCGAAGCCGCCGCCGCGCCGTCTTTCCGGCCCGGTGCTGAAGGCGCTCGATATTCTGGGCCTTGACGAAACCGCCGACGCCGCCACCATCAAGGCGACATACAAGAATCTGGTCAAGCGCTTTCATCCCGACGCCCATGGCGGGGATCGCTCTTTCGAGGAGCGGTTGCGTGACATCATCCGCGCCCATGACACGCTCAAGGCCGCGGGTCTGTGCTGAAACAGGTGGCACGTCCAAACGCGCAACCCCCTTATGAGCCTCACGCGATTGCGCAGGCGCCCGAGGCGGTTTAACCAAGGTGAAAAGGGTCGGTCTCGCCGGCCGTCGCGACATGATCGCAGTGAAGAAGAGGCATGTATGCAAGACAAGATCGACACGCCCATCGCCGACAAGCCCGTGGCTCTGCCGGATACCAAGGTCTCCGTGCGCCAGGTCTTCGGCATCGACAGCGATCTCGAGGTGCCGGCCTATAGCCAGCGCGACAGCTATGTTCCGGATCTCGACCCGGATTACCTGTTCGACCGGCAGACCACCCTCGCAATCCTGGCGGGATTCGCCTATAACCGCCGCGTGATGGTGACCGGCTATCACGGCACCGGCAAATCGACCCATATCGAGCAGGTCGCCGCGCGCCTGAACTGGCCCTGCGTGCGCATCAATCTCGACAGCCACGTCTCGCGCATCGATCTCGTCGGCAAGGATGCCATCGTCCTCAAGGACGGCAAGCAGATTACCGAATTCCGCGACGGGATCCTGCCCTGGGCCTACCAGCACAACGTCGCCCTCGTCTTCGACGAATACGATGCCGGGCGCCCGGACGTGATGTTCGTGATCCAGCGCGTGCTGGAATCCTCGGGCCGCCTGACGCTGCTCGACCAGAGCCGCGTGATCCGCCCGCATCCCGCCTTCCGGCTGTTCGCCACCGCCAATACGATCGGGCTGGGCGATACTTCGGGGCTTTATCACGGCACGCAGCAGATCAACCAGGCGCAGATGGACCGCTGGTCGATCGTCACCAATCTGAATTACCTGCCGCACGACAACGAGGTCGAGATCATCCTCTCCAAGGTGAAATCCTTCGCCAAGACGGATGAGGGCCGCGATGCGGTGAGCAAGATGGTGCGCGTGGCGGATCTGACCCGCAACGCCTTCGTCAACGGCGATCTCTCGACCGTGATGAGCCCGCGTACGGTGATCATCTGGGCCGAGAATGCCGAGATCTTCAACGATATCGGCTTCGCCTTCCGCCTCACCTTCCTCAACAAGTGCGACGAGCTGGAGCGTTCGCTCGTGGCCGAGTTCTACCAGCGCTGCTTCGGCGAAGAGCTGCCGGAAAGCGCCGCCAACGTCGCCCTGAGCTGAACCGGGCGGCGGGCGCAGGGACCGCGCGCCCCATCAACGGAGCCGTAGACGCATGTCGATCTCGAACCGCAAACCGGGTGAAGCCAAGGAAGCGCCGAACGAGCCGGTGAAGCGCTCGGTCGCCTCCTGCCTCAGGGCGATCGCCTGCAAGCCGGAATTCGAGGTGACCTTCGCCGCCGACCGCCCCGTCCTGATGAGCGACAAGGCGCGGCTGCCCGAGCCGCCGCGCAAGATGTCCTCGCATGATCTCGCGGTGCTGCGCGGCAATGCCGATTCCATGGCTCTGCGTCTCGCCTGCCACGACGCCGCGATCCACCGCAAGCTCGCCCCCGAGGCGCAGGATGCGCGCGCGGTCTATGACGCGGTCGAGCAGGCGCGGGTCGAATCGATCGGTTCGCGCCGGATGCAGGGCGTCGCCGGCAATCTCGATGCGATGCTCGAGGACCGCTACCATCGCGGCGGCAAATACGAGGACATCACCGACCGGGCCGACGCGCCGATTGAGGACGCGATCGCGCTGATGGTGCGCGAGCGCCTGACCGGGCGCGCACCACCGAAAGCGGCGCAGAAGATCGTCGATCTGTGGCGCTCCCATATCGAAGAGCGCGCCGGCGAGAATCTCGATGCGCTGCTGGGCAATCTCGAAGACCAGAACCGCTTCGCCCGCTCCGTGCGCGAATTGCTCTCCTCCCTCGATATGGGCGAGGACGTCCCGCTCGAGAGCCAGGAGGATGACGAGCAGGAGAACGAGCAGGAGCAGGAAAACGACGAGGAGCAGGAGGGCGAAGGCGAGGAAGGCGCTGAGGGCGAGCGCGCCGATGTGGAGATCACCGAAGACGGCGAAGAGGAGATGCAGGAAGGCACCCAGGAAGCCGCCGACGGCCCCACCAGCGAGATGCCCGAGGACATGGACGACGCGGAATCGGAAGAAGCCTCCGAATCCTGGCGTCCGCCCAGCAACGCCAATGATTCCCGCATCGGCGACTACAAGGCCTATACCCAGAAATTCGACGAGATGATCCAGGCCGAGGAGCTCTGCGAGACCGAGGAGCTCGACCGCCTGCGCGCCTATCTCGACAAGCAGCTCTCGAACCTGCAAGGCGTCGTCGGTCGCCTCGCCAACCGCCTCCAGCGCCGCCTGATGGCGCAGCAGAACCGCTCCTGGGATTTCGACCTTGAGGAGGGCATCCTCGATCCGGCGCGCCTGCCGCGCATCGTCATGGATCCGTTCCAGGCTCTCTCCTTCAAGCAGGAGAAGGATACGCAGTTCCGCGACACCGTGGTGAGCCTGCTGATCGACAATTCCGGCTCCATGCGCGGGCGCCCGATCACGGTGGCGGCCACCTGCGCCGACATTCTCGCGCGCACCCTCGAGCGCTGCGGCGTCAAGGTCGAGATCCTCGGCTTCACCACCCGCGCCTGGAAGGGCGGGCAATCGCGCGAGCAATGGCTCCAGGCCGGCAAGCCGCCCAATCCGGGCCGGCTCAACGATCTGCGCCATATCATCTACAAATCCGCCGACGCGCCCTGGCGCCGCGCCCGCCGCAATCTCGGCCTGATGATGCGCGAGGGACTCTTTAAGGAGAATATCGACGGCGAGGCGCTGAGCTGGGCGCATGAACGCCTGCTCGGGCGCGCCGAGCAACGCCGCATCCTGATGGTGATCTCCGACGGCGCGCCGGTGGATGACTCGACTCTGTCGGTCAATGCCGGCAACTATCTCGAAAAGCATCTGCGCCGGGTGATCGAGGAGATCGAGACCCGCTCGCCCGTGCAGCTCATCGCCATCGGCATCGGCCATGACGTGACCCGCTATTATCGCCGCGCGGTGACCATCGTCGATGCCGAGGAACTCGGCGGGGTGATGACGGAAAAACTCGCCGAATTGTTCGATGACGAGATCCCCGGTCAGGGCCCGCGCCGCAAACTGGGCGGGGGGCGCCGGTGAGGCTGACCCGCCGCGGCGCCCTGAATCTCGGCGCGCGGCTTGCCGGCGGTGCGCTGGCTGCGACCATGGCCCCTGGTGCTGCGGCGTCCGGCAACGGCGTCATGCCGCTCTCGCCACGCGTGGACCGGCTGCCGTTTTTCGACTCCCGTGACCGCAGCCGCACCCGTTTCGGCGAACTCACCTTTCGGTCCGGCCTCGAGATCAACGATCCCCACCCGCATTTCGGCGGTTTTTCAGGGCTCTGGCGCGCACCCGACGGCAAGTCCCTGATCGCCGTCACCGATCGCGGCCAATGGTTTGCCGCCGACACGGTCGAGGACGAGGCCGGCCTTGCCGGGTTTTCCTCGGCGGTGATGGCCCCGATTCTCGACTTTCACGGCACGCCGCTGGGCTGGACCGAGAATTTCGACGTCGAGGCCGTGACCATCACGGACGGTATCGCCCATATCGGCATTGAGCGCACCAATGCGGTCATGCGCTTCGACCTCACGGAAGACCGGCTGACGGCGCGCGGCGAATTCGTCCCCACGCCCCGCGAGATGCGTGACTGGCCGCATGACAAGGGCCCGGAAGCGATCGCCGTGGCACCACAGACCAGCCCGTTTCCGGGCGCGATCGTGGTGATCGGGGAGCGCACGCGCCGGGGCGCCGATACGCCGACCCAGGGCTTCATCCTCGATGGCGAGGAGCACCACGCCTTCGACGTCGTGCGCCATGACTGGTTCGACGTCACCGATATGGAATTCCTCGACAATGGCGACATTCTCGTGCTGGAGCGCAGCTACCATATCCTGCGCAATCTCCGTGCCCGGATCAGGCGCCTGCCGGGTGCGGCACTTCGCCCCGGCGCGGTGCTCGACGGCCCGGTCATCTTCGAAGCCGGCGCCGGTCAGCAGATCGACAACATGGAAGGCCTCGCCTCCCATCGCAGCGAGGACGGCCGTCTCGTCCTCAGCCTGATTTCCGACGACAATTTCTCCATCCTGCAACGCACGCTGCTGCTGGAATTCACCTACGACGACGCCGATTGACGCGCAGACCGGGCAAGCGCCTCAGCCTCCGGTCGGAACGGGCGCGGGGCGGGTGTAGCGCAGCAGCGCGCCATAGGGGATCAGCGCGATCAGGGCGATGGCCAGTTTCACGAAATAATCCACCACGGCGAGGCTCTGCCAGGGCAGCGCGATGCAGCTGTCGGGAATGCCCACCATGCCGAGCATCCGGGTGATGGTGGTATCGCCGATCACCGGGCCGCAATGGAAGGCGAAGGAGAAGAAGATCGCCGTATCGATGCCCGACGCGATGACCGAGGAGACCAGCGGCGGCAGCCACCAGGCGAAGCTGCGCAGGCGGTTGAACACGCCGATATCGATCAGATGCGCCACGAGAAAGGCCGAGCCGGAGGCGATCGCGATGCGCGGGGTGGCGAAATAGATCGACAGGGCGACCGCGATGGCGAAGCCGACATAGACCACGCGCCGCGCGATGACAGGCCCGAAACGCCGGTTCGACATATCCGTGACGAGAAAGGCGAAGGGATAGGTGAAGGCGCCGAAGGTCAGATAATCCTGCAAGCCCCAATACTGGACCGGATGCTGCACCAGGATATTGGAGGCGAGCACGATCAGCGCCATCACCGCGATGGCGAGAAAGAACGGCTGGCGATCAGCGGGGGCGAGCATGGCTTTCATCAATCCTCGTCACGGCACCCGCCACGAGGCGGGCAGGGTTGCGGAGCGCTCACCCGTCGAAACGGGCCGCATCGCAAACGGATGCACGGCACCGCCCGGCGGGGCTGGCGCACCGGTTATGCAACAACGAGAGGCCGCGACGCGCCAAACGCCTCGCGGCCTTTCGAATCTCGAAGATCCCGCATGAGCGGAAGCCGGCAGCCTTATTCGGCGGCAGCCTGCTTCTTCTCGATCTCGCGCTTGACGGCGCGGACATTCGGGGAGAGCTCGCCATCGGACGCCTTCGCGAGGAAGGCGTCGAGCCCGCCGCGATGCTCGACCGTGCGCAGGGCATGGGCCGAGACGCGCAGGCGGAAGGAGCGACCGAGCGCATCCGATTGCAGGGTCACATTGCACAGGTTCGGCAGGAACCGGCGCTTCGTCTTACGGTTCGAGTGACTGACGAGATTGCCAGTCAGCACGGCTTTGCCGGTCAGTTCGCAACGGCGCGACATCGTCTTCGTCCTGTTTGTCGCGGTGTGGCCGCCGGTGCGCCTCATGCGCCCCGATCTTTTCCGCGAACCCGCATATGCGCGCTCGCGGCGGCCGGACACCGAAAGTCCTTGTGAAGAGCGTTGCGTATAAGCGAGGAAGTGCGGGCGCGTCAAGGATAGGAGAGCGTTAACCTTCATCGCGCAGCCTAGGGATCGGTCAAGCGTACTCCGCCGGAGCGATTCGCACCGCCGACGAGGCGTGCCGCAGCTCCGGCCAACCTGCAAGGAACCGCGCAATGCGGACGTCACTCGCCCCCACCCCTGTCCTCGCCCCTGCCCGCGCATGCGGCAAGGCCGATTTCCCTTCCCGCCTGATGAAAACCGCCACCCTCTTCGGCGGGTTGCTGCTGGGCGCGATCACGACCCTCGCCCCGTCCGAGACCCGCGCGGCCACGATGGAGGCGGTCTACAGCATCACCATTGCCGGATTTTCCGTAGGCACGGCCGATGTGAAGAGCAGCTATGACGGCAGCGCCTACAATATCGACCTGCAGGCACGGCTGACGGGTATCGCCGGGCTGCTGGTGGAGGGGCGCGGTGCGGCGAGCGCCAGCGGCACGGTATCGGGAGAGCGCGTGACGCCGCGCGCCTTCGCCTCGAATACCCGCAGTTCCCAGGCCAGCCGCGTGATACGGATGGGGCTGCGCAACGGCGCCGTCGCCGCCGTCGAGATCACGCCGCCCCTGGAGGACCATGCCGACGCCGTTCCCGTCAGCGCTGCGCACAAGCAGGGCGTGGTCGATCCGATCAGCGCCTTCCTGATGCCTGCTCGCGTGAGCGGCGATCTCATGGATCCGCGCAATTGCGAGCGCACCATTCCGGTCTTCGACGGGGCGGCGCGCTTCGACATCGTGCTCAGTCACGCAGGCCAGCGCGATGTTTCGAAGCCCGGTTACAGCGGCCCGGTGCTCGTCTGCACGGCGCGCTTCAAGGCCGTCTCCGGCCACAGGCCGGGCCGCGAGGCCGTGCGCTTCATGGAGGAGAATCGCGACATGGCCGTCTGGCTGGCGCCGTTTCCGGCCAATGCCTCGCTGGTGCCGATGCGTGTCGAGGTGCGTACCCAGATCGGGATGAGCATCATCGAGGCGGCCCGGATCTCCCTCTCGCCGGATCCGCGACAAGCCGCGGCGCGCTGAACTTCCGTTTCAGCGCGCGCGCTCGATCGCCCGCGCCACGACGCCGCGCACCTCTTCATTGGAGAGAAACAGGTCGTGGTTGAGGAGGCCGCGCCCGAAATCGCTGGCATCCGCCACCCGCACGCCCAGCGCCGCCAGCCGCTCGCGCTCGGCGGCGCCGGCCCGGGCGACGCCGCCGGCGATACGCTGGGAGGCCAGGAGCGCCCTGTCGCGGGACGAGGTGATCACGGTGATGCGCGGCGCATCCGGCCCGAGCCGCCCGACCGCCTGCTCGAACTGGTCGATATCCACATCCGGCGCGGCCAGCACCACCGCGCCGATCCGCGCCATGGCCTGATCACCACCGGAACCACGCAGCATGCGCAGGGTCTCCAGTGTCAGCAGCGAGCCCATGGAATGGGCCACGATATGCACCCGCCCGCCGCTGGAACTCTGCGCCAGGGTCAGGAGCAGGTCCTCCAGCGCATCGCGCGACCACATGGCGCTTTCGCGATCATAGGCGTAGTCGAGCGTGGCCCCGGCGGATGGCCAGGTGAACAGGCCCGGCGCGCCACGAAAGCCGACGCCGTCGGCCAGTTCGGCCGCGCTCGTCGCCGCGCTCTCGAAGGTTTCGCGATAGCCGTGGATATAGAGCAACACATCCTTGCCCAGGGCAGCCCGCGCGAAGGCATCGGCGGGATCTTCCATGGTCAGGCCGTCCACGCCCGTGACGCGCCAGCCGCCCGAGACGAGATTGGTGACCCGCGCCGTCAGGCCTTCAGCGGGAGGCGCCATCCGCGCCCGCGCGAAGCTGAGGCCGGGGCCGCGTTCGGGGCCGAAGAAGGGACGCTCGCCCGGCGGATCGGCCGGTCTGCGCGTGGTGGCGACCAGCAGGGCCGGATCCCCCGGCAGCATCGCCCGCGTATCCCCCGCCCCGGGACCCGCATCGGCGCCGAGGCAGCCGGCGAGGGCTGCGGCCAGCGCGACCACGCCCAGAAATCCGCTCACGCGCCGGCGCGGCGCCTCCGTCATGCTGCGCACTCGCGCCGGGCCGGGAAGGATCGCGCGCGCGGGAAAGACGAATTTCGGCATGGCACAGACTGTTCGCTGGAATTGGGTGCGACGAGGCGGATCTTGCGGAAGACCGGTTTCTGCTTGCGCTGTGATTGGGGCGGGCTCGGGGCGGATTCGGGGCATCCATGCCACAGGTCTTGCGCCGTCCGTTTGCCATGAGACCCCGCGCAATCGCGCGATACGACAAAAGCCCCGCATGCGGGCATGCAGGGCATTCGTCATCATCGCGCGCGCGATGCCGCCGGAGGCGTCAGGGCGTGAGCGGCGCCACCGGGGCCGCCGGGGCCTGATTGCGGCGCGGCGCGGGCGGCATGTTCGCAACCTCGTGCCACCAGGTCCAGCATTCCGTCTCGATCGCCGGCATCACCGGTCGCGATGACGGAAAGCGCCTGTCGTTGTTGAAGGCGTCGCGCAGGGAGGCGAGCCGCGCATTGGCGGCATTGCGCTGGTCGTCGTCACCCTGTTCGGTGACGAAGAGCAGCCGATAGACGATTTCACGATTGGGGGGCCGCATCCGGTATCACTCCGATCATGACTGGAACAGGTTGTCGTAGCTCGAGCGGAAGCGTGCCACCTGATCCGGCGTGAGGGCGTCATAGCCCGCACCCAGCGTCTTCGGCGTATCGCTCGGCGCCGGGGCGACGAGATTGCCGAGCGGCGCGCTCCCGCCGGTCGCGGAGGGCGGCTGGGTCTGGGCCAACTGGCTGCTGAACTCGCCGGCCCGCTGGTCGGAACCGGGAGGAGCAGCCGCAGGCGTCGTGGGGGAGCCGAGACCGGGAACGATTCCCAGGGGGCTATAGGGCGTACTCATTGTTCTTCATTCTCTCTATGCATTCTAAACTGACATAATGATAATTCATTCGCCATCAATCTTCAAGAACCAACTGACACCTGCGCGTTCTCGGGGAGAAAAATTATATGGCTGCGCTTTCGACAAATCGATCAACCTGTAAACTATTATTTTATATTATTATTTGATCTGCGAGTGATAATCTGTGGATTGTTGCCTTCCTGTGATGGCACTATCAAGGACTGTGTTATCAGAGGGTTAAGCTTAATACTGATCAAGAAAAAGCAACTTATTGTCGTATATAGGCATCGCGCCTAAACTGCCGGGTGTTCGCATGGGAGTTCAATGTTGGACATCCAGAGCCCTTCACTCGTCAACGGCATCGCCCTTTCTCCGGAGGCTGGCGGCGCGCATGCCATGAGCGACGAGGCCGGTTTCAACCGGGTTTTTCGCGAGGAGCTGAGACAGGCTCCGGCGCCGCGCGAGATCGATCCGCGTGCGGACGTGAAAGCGCTCGGTCGCAATTTCATGGAGCTGGAGAACCAGTTGCGCGTCGATCGCGCACAGATGCTCCAGAGCCTGCTCCCGACATTGGGAACACAGGCCGCGCATGGCGACGGCCATCGCCAGGGCGGCTCGCGCGGCCTCGCGCGTGATACGGGATTCCGCACCGGCAGCGTCCAGTCCGGTGGCGGCGCTCCGGGTGGAGCGGTCGGGTCGGCGGAGCGGGTCACGGCGGTCTACAGCGATGCCTCGGTGCGCGGAGCACCGGTGGTTCAGAGCGCACTCGGCCTGAACCCGCACAACCCCACCAACGACATCGATTTCAACGGCGAGATCCGCAACGTGTCGCATCGCCTCGAATCCGTGATGGAGGAGATCCGGATGCGGATTTCCGATCCCCGTCCGAAATCCAGCGACGACATGATGCGCCACAACTCCGAGGTACACAGCCTGGTGCGCGAGAGCGACAATCTCAACACCCAGCGCAGCATGCTCACCACGCTGCACCTGACCTCGCATCAGGAAACCCGCACGCGCATGCTCTCGACCTTCGAACATGTTGTCGGGATGGTGAAGAAAATTAACGAGATTTTCAATCAACTCAAGCAAGGGTCGTAATCCAAATGGAAGGCCGACCCGAAGATGCCGAAGTTTCAGCGCCTTGCCGCGATCCTGCTTTGCCTCGTGCTGAGCGCCTGCCAGGTTGAACTCTACGGCGGGTTGTCCCAGCGCGAGGCCAACGAAATGGTCGCCGTGCTCGCACGCGCCGAGATCAGCGCCAGCCGTGACGAAGTCGAGCCCGGGATCTTTCGCGTGATGGTCGGCGAGGGCGAACTCGCCCGGGCGGTCGAGACCCTCGATCGTGTCGGCCTGCCCTCGGAGCGCTTCCAGTCCCTGGGCGAGGTGTTTCCGGGCGACGGGCTGATCGTCTCGCCCTACGAGCAGCGCGTGCGCACCATGCATGCCCTGAATCAGGAGATCGCACGCTCCCTCACCACGATCACCGGCGTGCGCAATGCTCGCGTGCATATCGTCCTGCCGGATCTCGACCTGCGGGGGCAGCCCATCAACCCGCCCTCCGCCGCGATCCTGATACACCATGCGGCGGGGCTCGACACCGACGCATTGTCCACACGGGTGCGCATGATGGTCGCCAATGCGGTGCAGGGCATGCATTTCCGCGATGTCTCGGTCTCCTTCTTCACATCCGCCCTCGGCGATACGCGGGTTCCCCAATTCGGTGAAGGGGGGCTGCCCCTGCCCCGGGTCGAACCGGTGACGCGCGACAGCGATCCGCGCGTCGAGGACGCGACCGACGAGGGCGGTTACCTGCATTATCTGTTCTGGCTCGCCGCCCTGGCCATGGCCGCGGGAGCGGGCTTCCTCGCCTGGCGCGAGCGCGCGGCATCGGGCATGCGTGCGCCATGACCGGGACGGGGAAGCCGCAACGGCCCGATGGCGCCGAATCACCGCGCGATTCCGGTCAACGCCACCGCCGGCTCGGCGCCGTCCTGCGCGGCGCCTGCGAGGATCCCGATACGCTGATGACGATCCTCGGCCCCGAGCGCATCGCCGCAATGCTCGCCCTGCCTGAATCCGCAATAGCCGGGATGGCCATGGGCCGCCCGGCCCTGCGGCGTCGATTCGGTCGGCATCTGCGCAAGCGGATCGGCCTGACGCGGCTGCAAGTCGCGGCGGCAAAGGAATTACCGGGCGATCTGCGGGTCCTCGTCTACGGCATCTACCTGTTCGCCACGACGATACGGCTGGCCGGCACACCCCGGATCCTGCCACGAACACGGATACGGGAACTCGCTGCGGAATACGGGGAAGAGCCCCTGGGTTTCGCTCTCGCCCAGCGGGCCCTGCTGCGCGACAGCGCCGAGGCTCTCGCCACGGTGATCACCGGCGAGCCCCCGAGCGAGACAGATCAGCGCCTCTTCGTCCGGGCGCTCGCCGCACATGGCCATCCCGGCGCCGCCTGTATCGCGCTGATGCTGGGCTTGCCGGTCAGTCTGGCGACACGCCACGTGGAGGATCGCTTCGACGCCGTGATCACCGGCCTGCCGACCCTGGCGGCGCGCGCGCTCGCCCATATACGCGACAACAGCGCACCGGTCGCCGCGCCCGCACAGGCGGAACCGGTGCCGGCCCGGTCGTCGGAGAATATGCAGGCCATGACGCCGGAAGAAGCCGCCTGGCACCAGGATGCGGCTGCGGATGCTGCAACACAGGACGATGCAACCGATGCCGGATCCGCCGAGACGGGTCGTGACGAAGATCCGGGCGATGATGCGCATGACAGGAGCGTGGCATGAGCGAGCAGCAGGGCTCCGGGCAGAACCCCGATCAGCAACCGGGAAGCGCTCCGGCTGTACCGGCGCAGGGCACGGCGCAGGGCGCACCGGGTCATGCGCCAGGAAACACACCAGGAAACGCACCAGGAAACGCACCGGGCAACGCGCAGGGCAACCCGCAGGGCGCTCAACCGGGTCAGAGAAGACCTCCACCGCCGCCTTACAGCCCCCCTCCCGGCCAGCCCGGCGCGGCGCCGGTGGCGGGAGCCGCGCCCCAGACGGGAGCGGCGCCGGGCACACGCCCGTCCGTATCCCGTCAGCCGCCGAATGCACCCGGGAGACCGGCCCAGGCCGGGCATGCCGCGCCGGCCGGGATGGCGCCGAACGCGCATACCCCTGCGCAGCCGGCCTCGGGCCGACAGCCTCCGCCTTCGGGGGCATCGAACATGGATGCCGCCCCGCAGGCGCAGCCACGGCCTCCCGGCGGAAATCCCGGGCAAGTTACGGCAAACGTGACGGGACGAGCGGCGGCAAAGCGCGAGCGGCGCCCGGCAGGAGCGGCCGCAAGACCGGCGCCGGGAACAGCGCCGGGAACAGCGCCTGGTTCGGCACCGGCCTCTGCGCCGGCACCGTCCCAACCCGCCGCGTCGCCACCAGCCACACGAACCGGCCCTGCCCAGAATGAGGCCGCAAAGCCGCAGGCCGAAGCACCGCAGGTCGAAGCACCGCAGGCCGAAGCACCGCAGGCCGAAGCACCGCAGGCTCCGCCCCTGCCCGATCCCCCCGCCCTCGTGCCGGAGGACAAGGTGATCTCGCCCGAGGACATGCGCGCCGCCGCGCGTGCGAGCGACTTTCTCGACAAGGCTCTGGCGCTGCACCGCGACTATGGCGCGACCGTGAGCGCCGCGCAGGAGGAAGCCCGGCAGAAAGGCTTCCGCGAAGGTTTCGACAAGGGGCGTACGGAGGCCCTGGGTGAATTGATCGATGCGGTGGAGCGGGTGCGTCAGCGCCTCGCGGCCTCGGACGAGGAACTGGCCGGCATCGTGCTTGCGGCGGTGGAGCAGATCCTCGGCACGATGGAGGAATCGGAGCTGGCCCTGCGTTGCGTCAGGCGCGCCATAGAGGAGGCATCGGCGGAGGTCTGGGTCAGTCTGCGGGTCTGCCCCGAGGATCTGGCCCGGATCGAGGAGGGGTTGCGGGCGCTGCCGCTCGATCCATCCTGGCCGGAGATCAAGGCCGTCGAGCCGGATCCGCTGCTCAAGGCCGGTGAGACCATTCTCGAAACCCCCAAGGGCCGCATCCATGTGGGTCTCCAGCAGCAATTGTCCCGCCTCAAGGCCGGCCTGCAGAATCTGGAGGGCTGACGCATGACCGGCACGATCCCGACGCGCACACGGCTTTCCCGGCGGATCCGCGTCATCGGCGCTGCGGAGCATGCGGCATGACGGCGGATCACGAGATCGGCTCCGCCTCGCCCGGAAACGGCGGCGATGCCTCCGGGCCGTCCCGCCCCGCAAGCGCGGAGAAACCAGTGCCCGACAAGCTCGCCAAGCTGCGCAAGCTCGTCTCCGGCATCGATACCCGCCGTTCCTCGGGGCGCCTGCTCGCCGTGACCGGCCCGCTGATCCGTGCCGAGCTACCTGGCGCGGAGGTCGGGGAATTGTGCGAGCTGCGCGATCCGGAGAGTTCGCAGACCCGCTATGCCGAGGTGGTCGGACTCGACAATGCCACGGCGTTCCTGGCTCCCTATGGCGGCACGTCCGGGCTCTCCCTGCGCACGGAAGTGGTGGGCCTGCGCCGCGCGCCCATGGTGACCTGCGGCGATCACCTGCTCGGCACGGTGATCGATGCGCTCGGCAATTTCATGGATTGGGGCGATGCAGCCGCTCCGCCCCGACCCGGTCCCGAGGCCGAGCGTCGCCCGATCGCCAACCAGGCCCCCGATCCAATGACGCGGGCGCCGATCAAGACGCCGATGGAGATCGGCATCCGCTCGATCGATTCCCTCCTGACCATGGGCGTCGGCCAGCGGATGGGGATCTTCGGAACGGCGGGCGGGGGCAAATCCACGCTGATGTCGGAGATCGTGATGCGTTGCGATGCCGACGTCACGGTGGTGGCCCTGGTGGGCGAGCGCGGTCGTGAGGTCAACGACTTCCTCGAACACGCCCTGAGCAAGGAGAGCCGGGCGCGCTCCGTGATCGTCGTGGCCACCTCCGACCGTCCCTCGGTGGAGCGCATGCAGGCCTCGCTGACCGCCACGGCGGTGGCCGAGCATTTCCGCGATCGCGGCATGAAGGTGCTGCTCTTCGTCGATACGGTCACGCGTCTGGCGCGTGCCCTGCGTGAGATCGGCCTCTCCGCCGGCGAACCGCCGGGGCGGCGCGGCTTTCCGCCCTCGGTCTATTCCACGCTGCCGCTGCTGGTGGAGCGCGCCGGGCCCGCCGCCATCGGGTCGATCACCGCCTTCTACACCGTGCTGGTGGAGGGCGACATGAGCTCGGATCCGGTGGCGGAGGAGGTCAAATCCCTGCTCGACGGCCATATCGTGCTGTCCGACAAGCTGGCGGCGCAGGTGCATTACCCGGCCATCGACGTCCTGACCTCCAAGAGCCGTCTGTTCAACGAGGTGACCACGCCTGACCACAAGAACGCGGCGGGACGCATGCGCGAGCTCTATGCCCGCTATCAGGAGATCGAGCTGCTGATCCAGGTCGGCGAATACAAGCAGGGCGCGGATGCGCTGAACGACGAGGCCGTCGCCAAGATCGACCAGATCAAGACCTTCCTGAAGCAGAAGCCCGGCGAGATCGCACGTTTCGACGACACCATCGCCCGCATGCGGCAGATCACGGGGCGGTGATGCGGCAGAAACTCGAGCAGTTGAAGATAATCAGGACCCTGCGCAGCAAGGAACGCCGCAAGGAATTGCAGGAAGCCCAGCAGGAACTGGCCCGCATCAGCGAACGGTTCCAGGAGAAGCGCAGCGAGGCCATGGCGACCTACGATGCCATCAATCAGGCCAAGGCACCGCTGCAGGGCGCCGGGGGCGCGCTGACCCGCGCGGGCATCGAGCGCGCCAAGGGCCTCGCCGACGCCTATACCGCGCATTATCGCGAGCTCAATCAGGAACTGACCAGGATCCGGGCCGACCACGGCAAGCAAAAGGGCGTGGTCGATCAAAAACAACAAGCCCTGCGCGCGGCGGAAAAGGCCGTCGAGCAACTCGACCACGTCGACGAGTATCTCGCCGAAAAGGAGGCGAAGGAAGCCGAGTTGCAGGAAGAACTCCAGGCCGAAGTGCCACCCAAACCACGCTGGATGACATCATGAACGCGATCGCCCGACTCACCGATCCCGCCGCCGCGACGCCCCTGACCCTGCCCGTGCTCGACTCCCGTGCCGCCATCGAGGCGCGCAAGCTGGCACGGCCCCGCGACGCCCTGACCATCACCACCGGAATCGGCGAAATCGACCTGGCGGTGGCCCAGACGTCGTCGGTCGAAGAATGGCGGGGCCCCTGGGCGCGCATCGACCTGCTGTGCGCCGAACGACCCGCGACCCTCTGGCTGCCCGACGACGTGCTCATGGCCAGCTTGCAGGGCGCCTATCCGTTGCTCGACGATACCGCGCTCGATCCCGCCGATCGGGCGCTTCTGCTGGATGCGCTGGAGAACGATCTGCTCGATCGCCTCTCGCATGCCGCGCGGGCGGAGATTTCCGTGGTCGCGATCAGCCGCGACGCCCCACCCGACGACAGCGGCGATTTCGTCTTCGCGATCCGGGTCGCCGGTGCCGAGAACCCGATGCCGGTGATGCTCGCATGCCATCCGGTCGAGCGCGAGCGAATCACCTCGGCCCTGCTTGCCGCACCGATTCGCCGGGAGCCGATCGCGGATCTGACGACGACCATCGCCTTCCGTTGCGGACATACCAGCCTGCGCCTGTCCGAATTCGCAATTCTGGAGCCCGGATGTGGAATTACGCTTGACGATACTACCTTAAGTTTTCAGAAAATAGTCGCTGTCGTTGCCGAGCGATTCGCCCAGACCTGTACCTGGACCACGATCAAGCCTGCGCTCGACGGCCCGTTGTTACGACCTCTGGATGCGACCACACTCCTCTATTCGACGGATGCGCGCGTGACCGACCCTGCCCAGAAACCGAATCAACCCGCCCGGAGCGGCACCGTGGACGAAGTTCCCGTCCAGCTCGTCTTCGAGCTGGGCCGCATGGAGATCCAGCTCGCGGAGCTGGAGACGCTGCAGGCGGGATATGTCTTCGAGCTCGGCAAGCCGCTGGGCCAGAGCGTCGATATCCTCGCCAACGGCAAGCGGGTCGGAACCGGCGAGCTGGTCCGGGTCGGCGAGGCCATCGGCGTGAGGGTATCGAAGCTGTCGCGATGACGAATCTGGCGATCCCGACCTATTTTTCGCTCATCGTCCTTTCGGCGATCATCGCCGTCATCCCCTTTCTGGTCGTCGCCGCGACCAGTTTCGCCAAGATCTCGATCGTCCTGTTTCTCGTGCGCAACGCGCTGGGCATCCAGCAGACGCCGCCGGGGGTGCTGATCAACACGGTCGCCATCGTGCTCACGCTGTTCATCATGGCGCCGATCCTGCGCGAGATGTACGCCATCATCACCGACCCCTCCCAGAGTTACGAGACGATTGCGGATTTCGAGGCGATCTACGAAGAGGCGGTGATCCCGCTCAAGAGTTTCCTGCAACTGCATTCGAGACCCGAGGCGGTGGATTTCTTCATCGAGACCACCGCGCTGCTCTGGGGACAATACGAGGTGGAGGTCACCGCCACGGCCGATGATATCGTGGTGCTGCTGCCCGCCTTCCTGATCTCGGAACTCACCCGCGCCTTCGAGATCGGCTTCCTGCTCTATCTGCCCTTTCTCGTGATCGATTTCGTGGTCAGCGTCATCATCGTGGCGATGGGCATGTCGATGCTCTCCCCGACCATCATCTCGACCCCGCTGAAGCTCCTGCTCTTCGTCTTCATCGACGGCTGGTCGCGCCTGCTCCAGGGCCTCGTCCTGTCCTACGTCCCGGGAGCCTGACATGGGCTCCTCCGGTCTCGTCCAGCAGATCTTCGACAGCTTCATGACCGGGCTGATCATCGTGGCGCCGCCGATGATCGCGGCCATGGTGGTCGGGGTGGTGCTCGCGATCCTGATGGCCGCGATGCAGATCCAGGACCAGACCCTGCCGCAACTGGTGAAGATCATCGTGATTCTCGGCGTGCTGATCATCGGCGGCGTGCCGATGGCCGGTCCACTGTACGAATATTCGCGCAATATCTTCGCCTCCTTCCACACCATGACGCGCTGAGGCGATCATGGAGGCCGATGCGATCCTCACCGCCTGGCTCGAACGCTACATGGTCACGGGGCTCGCCTTCGCCATGGGCTTCGTGCGCATCATCGCCGTGTTGCAGATCTTCCCGCTGTTCACGGCGCTGAACGTGCGCGGCACCATCCGCGCCACCCTCGCCCTGGTGCTGGCCATGCCGCTGATCCCGATCATCGAGCCGCAATTGCAGGCGATCGAGATGCCGACACTTTGGGATTACGGCCTGTTGATGGCCAAGGAATTCGTCGTGGGCCTGTTCATCGGCTGCCTGATCGCCCTGCCCTTCTGGGGTCTCCAGACCGCCGGGGACGTGATCGACGTCTCGCGCGGGGCGAGCATGGCCAACGTCGCCGATCCGGTCAACGCCAACGAGAACTCCCTCACCGGGCTCGTCCTGCTCTATGCCTCGCTGGCGATCTTCATCGCCGCAGGCGGTCTCGAGCTGATCATCGACATCATCTACGAGAGCTATCTCCTGCTCGATGTCACCGGGGCCTTGCCGCCGCTCGGGATGGAGACGGTCAAGGCCATCGGCGGGCTTTTGACGCGGATGTTCATGATCGGCGTGATCATCTCCGGCCCGATCATGATCGCCATGATCGCGGTGGATCTCTCCCTCGTCTTCGCCAACCGTCTGGCCAAGCAGATCCAGGTCTATGACTTCGCGATGATCATCAAGAACCTGTGCGTGTGTTCCTTCATCCCGCTCTACGCGATCTTCCTGCAGGAATACATGCGCGAAGACTGGCGCCATCTGGTGGATTTCGCGCGTGACTTCCTGCGCCTCGATCCTTTCCTCGAGCAATCCCTGCCGGAGTAGCCCATGGCCAACAAGGACGATTCCGAGGAAGCCACCCTCGAGCCGAGCCCGCAGAAACTGCGCAAGCTGCGCGAGAAAGGCCAGATCCCGCGCAGCCAGGAATTCACCGGCGCGTTCACCCTGCTGGCGGTGCTCGGCTACGTCCTGTTCACGCACGAGATGATCATCGACAATCTCGGCCTCGCTTTCATCGAGAACCCCGCCTTCGATCCGACCCCGTTCTCCGACCGCCTGTCGCGCGGCGTGACGCTGATGACGCAGATCCTGCTCTGGATCGCGCTGCCGGTGATGGGGATCGCGATCTTCTCCTCGCTCGTCGCGACGCTGCTGGATTGCGGCGGGTTTATCTTCTCGATGGAGAAGCTCGCCCCCAACTTCGCCAAGTTCAATCCGGCGGAGGGCTTCAAGAACATGTTCAAGCTCAAGAGCTTCATCGATTTGCTCAAGAGCATCGCCAAGATGGCGGTCCTGTTCGCCTGCCTGTTCATCGTCGTGCGGATGTATATCAACGATGCCGTCTGGGCGCCGACCTGTGGTATCGGCTGCATCTTCGATGTCGGCTCCAGCGTGCTGCTCGCCATCATCCTGATGGCGACCTTTCTGATCATCGTCTTCGCTGCGATCGACTTCGTGGTCTCGCGGGTGCTGTTCCTGCGCGACAACAAGATGACCCAGACCGAGCGCAAGCGGGAAATGAAGGAATCCTTCGGTGACCCGCATGTGCGCGGCGAGCGCAAGCGGGTCCAGAAGGAGATGGCCGACACGGCGGGCCTCGTCGGCCCGAAAGCCGCCAATCTCTGGATCGCCGGCCCCGGCGGCGTGATGGGCGTCGCCTACAAGCCGGAGCAATCCGGCGTGCCGATCGTGGCCGCGAAGGGGCTCGCCGACAACGAGGCGCGCATGCGCGCGACCGCTGCGGAAACCGGCGCTGCGGTCATCGACGACCCGGAACTCTTCGCCATGCTCGCGGAGAAGGGCAAGATCGGCAAGCCGATCCCCCGCGACAGCTTCTCCAAGGCGGCCCAGGCGCTGGTGCGCGCCGGCTTCTCCGGCTGATCCAGCCGGGAAACCGCGTTGCCGCGGCACTGGAACCCGGATGCTCGCGGCGCTGGAACCCGGATGCTCGCGGCGCGTTGCGAAAGATCAATGCAAAGCTTGGCCCGGCGCGACATTGTCGCCGATGATCGTGCATACAAGAAAAGACCGGAAAGCTCCGGCACCCGGTCACAGGAGGAAGAAGCGGATGTCTTACAAGGAACTTCTCGTCGTACTCAGCCCGGGCGCCAAGGCCGTCGGCCCCTATGCCGCCTCGGTCGCGAAACTCTTCGGCGCCCAGACCCGCGCCGCCGGGATCGCGGTCGATCCGACCATGCCGAGCTACGTCATTCCGGAGATGCCCTCCGACGTACTCGAACAGGCCCGTGCCGCCGGACGGGAAGAGGCGCAGGCGCGTCTCGCCGCCTATGAAGCCAAGGCCGGCGAGGCGGGCGTCGCCGTCGATGGCTTCGTCGTCCAGGGCATGATGGACCGCACCGCCAGCCAGCTGGAGCGTCTGGCGCGCTACTATGATCTCACCGTGATCGAGCAGCCCGGCGAGGATCGCGAGAGGGGTGGACCGCTCTTCATCGAGGCGATCCTGTTCGGCTCGGGCCGCCCGATGCTGATCGTGCCCTATATCCAGCGCGAAGCGATGAAGCTCGACAACGTCATCGTCGCCTGGGACGAGAGCGCCACGGCGGCCAAGGCGGTCTCGGCGGCCATGCCGCTTCTGAGCAAGGCGAAGAACATCGAGGTGGTCGGCGTCGCGACCGGCGCCGAGGCGGAGCGCGAGCGCGGCGAGCGTCTGGCGAAAGTCCTCGCCGGGCACGGCGTGAACACCTCCTCGCGCCTGCTCACCAATGTCGGCAGCGTCTCCGATACGATCCTCTCCCACGCGGCGGACAAGGGCACCGACCTGATCGTGATGGGTGGTTACGGCCATTCGCGCATGCGCGAACTGGTGCTCGGCGGGGCGACACGCGGCATCCTCGCCAGCATGACCGTCCCGGTGCTGATGATGCATTGACGGCACAGGCGCCGCAGATCCCGTGGACGTGGATCTGCGGCCCGCTCAAGCCTGACGCAAGCCAGGCCACCTAATCTGCTTTCACGACAAAAGGGGAGGCCCGTCGTGGAAGCAATTCATCTGTTCAGTCTCGCCTCGCAGAAGAACGAATGGTTGTCCGTTCGTCAGGCGACGATCGCGCAGAACATCTCGCATGTGGATACGCCCGGCTACCGCGCCAGGGACATCCAGCCCTTCAACGAAGTGATGGACAAGACGCGCCTGCACATGGCCGCGACCGATCCCTCACATCTTGAACGCGACGGCAGCGCGCGACAGGTCCGGGGCAAGAAGGCCGATTCCTGGACCGTCACCCATTCCGGCAACAGCGTCAGCGTGGAGCAGGAACTGATGAAGGCCGGATCGGTGGCGCGCGACCACGCGCTCTCGACCAGCATCGTCAAATCCTTCCATCGCATGATCCTGATGAGCGTGAAGGGGTAAGCCGATGTTCGATCCTCTCGCCGCCGTCACGCGTATCGCCGGCTCCGGCCTCCAGGCCCAGTCGAAGCGCCTGCAGGTCGTTTCCGAGAACCTCGCCAATGCGCAATCGACCGGCTCGACGCCGGGCTCGGATCCCTTCCGCCGCAAGACCATCAGCTTCCGGGGCGAGATGGACCGGGCGCTGGGCGCCGAACTCGTCGGCATCCGCAATATCGGCACCGACCGCACCCCCTTCCGCATCGAGCATGACCCCTCTCATCCGGCTGCGGACGAGAACGGCAACGTCAAGCTGCCCAATGTCAACATGCTCACCGAAATGGCCGATCTGCGCGAGGCCAACCGCTCCTACGAGGCCAATCTCCAGATGGTCAAGCAGGCGCGCTCGATGATCAACGCCACACTCGATCTGTTGAGGAGTTCGTGATGATGGAGACCGTCGCAAGTGTTTCCGGCGCAAGCCTTTCCGGCGCCGGCCTGTCCAGCGTCACCGGACCGGCGGCAGCGAGCCTGCGCAAGGCCGCCGTCACGGGCTTCGCCCCCCCGACCCAGCGCACCGATTTCTCACAGGTGCTCTCCCAGGTCGCCATGAACGGGATCGACAATATCAGGGCCGCCGAAGCGACCTCGATCAAGGGCCTCCAGGGCCAGGCCTCGGTGCAGCAGGTGGTCGAGGCGGTGATGAGCGCCGAGCAGAGCCTCAACACCGCGATCGCGGTCCGCGACAAGGTCGTGCAGGCCTATCAGGAAATCAGCCGGATGCAGATCTGAGGAGGATCGGACAATGCGCGCGCTCGCCATCGCCGCCACGGGCATGAATGCCCAGCAGATGAACGTCGAGGTCATCGCCAACAACATCGCCAATATCAACACGACCGGTTTCAAGCGCGCACGCGCCGAATTCACGGACCTGCTCTATCAGACGGAACGGCTCCAGGGCGTGCCGATGCGCGGCGGTCAGGCGGCGATCCCCGAAGGCGCCCAGATCGGGCTCGGCGTGAAGGCGGCCGCGATTCGCAACCTGCATATGCAGGGCGCGCTGACCAACACCGCCAACAAGCTCGACCTCGCTATCAACGGCCAGGGCTGGTTTCAGGTGCAGGGGCCCGAAGGCGAGATCCTGTTCTCCCGCGCCGGCGCCTTCAACACCAATGCCGAGGGCCAGCTGGTGACCATCGAGGGCTATCTCGTCGAACCGGCCATCATCGTGCCGGAGAATACGGTGGATGTGGTGGTCAACGAATCGGGCCAGGTCTTCGCCCAGATCGACGGCCAGATGCAGCCCGAGGAGCTCGGGCAGCTGACGCTGGCCAATTTCGCCAACACGACCGGCCTCGAACCGCTCGGCGGCAATCTCTACCGCGAGACCATCGCCTCCGGCCAGCCGGTGATCGGCGCTCCCGGTGATCCGGGCTATGGCAGCCTGCATCAGGGCTATCTGGAGAGCTCCAATGTCGATCCGGTCAAGGAGATCACCGAGCTGATCTCGGCCCAGCGCGCCTACGAGATGAATTCCAAGGTGATCCAGGCCGCCGACGACATGGCCGCCACCGTCTCCAAGGGCATCCGCTGAGCCGGCGGCCCTGCCCGACGATCCATGAGGGAGAAGACCGATGCCGCATGCCCGATCATCCGGCGCCGCCACCCTGTGCGCGGCGCTCCTCGCCGGCCTGGTTCTCGCGGCGACGAGCGGCGAGACACGGGCCCGCGAGCCGGGCGGCAGCCGCGCCTTGCCCGTGCCGACGATCACCATCTATCCGGGCGAGACCATCAAGCCGGGCGTGATCGAGGAGCGCGCCTTCTCGGCCCATGCGGTGGGGCGGATGCCGGTCGTCGAGGATGCCCGCCTGTTACAGGGCAAGGTCGCGCGGCGCACCCTGCTGCCGGGCCAGCTGATCCCGCACAACGCGGTGGAAGAACCGCGCCTGGTCGAGCGTGGTGCTTCGGTCCGGGTGGTGTTCTCGGAGAGCGGCCTGACCATCGTGGCGGTCGCCTCGGCGCTGGAAGCAGGTTCCCATGGAGATCAGGTGAGGGCGCGCAACCTCGATAGCGGCGTGACGATCATCGGCAAGGTGCAGGCGGATGGCAGCCTGCGGGTCGGAGAATGACGATGTGGCATGGTCTGCCTGTTTTCGTGATACGGGGGGCGATCCTCTGCGCGACCGTCCTCGGCATGGTGCTGCCGGGCCCGTTGCATCCCCTTCCGATCGCCACCGGCATCGCGCCGGCCATGGCCGACGTCGCCCCGAAGGCCGGCGTCCGGATCAAGGACGTCACCTCCCTGAGGGGGATGCGCGACAACCAGCTCGTCGGTTACGGGCTGGTGATCGGCCTGCCCGGGACCGGCGACACCATGCGCAACGCCCCCTTCACCGAGCAATCCCTGCGCTCCATGCTCGACCGGATGGGCGTCAATGTCGACGTCACCTTGCGCGCGCGCAACGTCGCCGCCGTGGCGGTCACCGCCGATCTGCCGCCCTTTGCCGGACGCGGCTCGCGCATCGACGTCACGGTCTCCTCCCTCGGCGATGCCCGCTCCCTGATGGGCGGCACGCTGGTCGTGACGCCGCTGATGGGCGGGGACGGGCAGATCTACGCGGTGGCACAAGGGGCGATCTCCGTCTCCGGTTTCGAGGCGGCAGGCGATGCCGCGCTCGTCGCGCAGGGCGTCCCGACTGCGGGGCGGGTGCCCAACGGCGCGCTGATCGAACGGGAATTGCCCGACCAGTTCCGCGACATGAGCAGCCTGCTGATGGAGTTGCGCAATCCCGATTTCCGCACCGCCGTCGCCATTGCCGACGCGATCAACAACTATTCCCTCGCCCGCTGGGGCGAACGCACCGCCGTGGAGCGCGATTTCCGCTCCGTCTTCCTGCGCCAGCCCGAACGGATCAGCCCGATGCGGTTTCTCGCCGAGATCGGGGAGTTGACCATCGCTCCCGACACACCGGCGCGGGTGGTGATCGACGAGCGCACCGGCACCGTGGTGATCGGCCAGAACGTGCAGATCTCGACCGTCGCGGTCACCCATGGCAACATTTCGGTGCGCATCACCGAGCGCCCCTTCGCCGATCAGCCCGAACCGTTCAGCCTCGGTGAAACGGTCGTGCTTCCCGACACGGAAGTCGAGGCCGAGGAGACCGGTGGGCAGCTCTCCATCATCGGCGGGGCGGATCTGCAGACGCTGGTGCGCGGGCTCAACCAGATCGGGCTCAAGCCCATGGGCATCATCGCCATTCTCCAGGCGATCAAGACCGCGGGTGCGTTGCAGGCGGATCTGGTGGTGCAGTAGGCCGTCTCGACCCAGCGCAGGAGACAGCTCAGCCTTGCTCCGGCGGTGCCTCGGTCGCGGCCTTGGCCGCAACGGCGCCGTCACCGATGGAGACGCCCTTCTCGCGCACCACGGTAGGCTTGGGAATGATCTCGGTGATCTCGACCTGGATACGCGTGCCGGTGACGATGATCTGGCCACGCGCGATCGGATGATCATTCGCGAGGATCTCGACCGTGTCGTTGTCGCTCTGATCCAGCTCGATCACGGCGCCGCGCCCCATGCGCAACAACATGTGGACCGGCATCTGGCGCCGGCCCAGAACGATTTTCAGATCGACGTCGAGAGCTTCGAGACTCGGCACCTTGGCCCCGCTTTCATTCACCCGGCGCGCCACCGTGAACCGACCTGATGGACGCGCATCCCCGACTGCCTTAGATAGGAGGCGATCGTACGCCCAACCTGATCAGAACAGGGTGAACCATTGGTTAACGCCCGCGCAGATGCGAGCACCTTCATGCTTCCCGCCCCCGGTTCACCACCGATCGACTGGGTGGTGAGCGAGGGGCTCGTGCCCTATCCCGAGGCGCTGGAAGCGATGGAAACGCGTGCGGCGCGAATCGCCGCCGGCGAGGCGCGCGAATGCGTCTGGCTGCTCGAGCACCCGCCGCTCTACACCGCCGGCACCTCGGCCCGCGAGAGCGATCTCGTCACGCCCGGGCGCTTCCCCGTCTTCACCGCCGGGCGCGGCGGGCAATACACCTATCACGGACCGGGACAGCGCGTGGCCTATGTCATGCTTGATCTCAACCGGCGCGCGCCGGATCTGCGCCGCTATGTCGGCGCGCTGGAAGAATGGCTGATCGCGACGCTTGCGCATTACAACATTCGCGGCGAGCGCCGGGACGACCGCGTCGGCGTCTGGGTCCGCCGCCCGGACAAGGGGGCTTCGGTCGAGGACAAGATCGCCGCCATCGGCATCCGCGTGCGGCGCTGGGTGAGCTTCCACGGGATCAGCCTGAACGTGGAGCCGGATCTCGACCACTTCACCGGGATCGTGCCCTGCGGCATCGCCGAGCACGGCGTCACCAGCCTGGTCGATCTGGGCTATCCGGTGACCATGCCGGAAGTGGACGCGGTGCTGCGCGCCCGTTTCGAGACGATTTTCGGCGAGACCGCACCCGTGACGGCGTGATCGCCGGCTGTTTTGCAAGGCATGGTCGTCACGCACCCCGCTTGCGCCTTGCCTTGCGGCGATCGTCCTTGTCTTTCGCGACCGGATAAACCTGATGGGAAGGATCCCACCACAGGACCCGCATGACCATCTCGTTACGGATGCACCAGATACGTTTTTCACCCGTCAGGCGCAGCGAAAACAACTCGTCGAGATCATCCTGCTCGATTTCACTGAGCCGGTCGCGCGCAAGCTTGTCCAGTCGTGCGATGGGTATCGGATGTGAACCGGTATCGCGCAATTGGGCATCATTCATCGTTTCGAATGCGCCGAGCCGCTCAAGCGCCTGCGCCAGTTCGTCGGGCGTGATTCCGGCCCAGCAGAAAGGCCCGCCCTGATCGCAGCTGCCAAAGCGCCAGGAGAACCCCTCCCGATCGTAGCGAGGTTGCTCAGCCTGCCTTGGGACTTTCCTTGGTTGTGCCTGAACGCAGGTCTTGGGGGACTTGCCCTTGCCGGAACGTCGTACCATCGTGGCAGATCACAGATTACCGTAGTAATCCGCCATGGCGCCGTGCGTAATCTCCTGATTGGAGCGGGCGCCCTCGGGAATCCCGGCACGGGCGCCCAGCCATGGCTCTTCACGATGCGTGAGGTCGCTCAGCCAGGGAGCCGTCTTGTCGCCATAATGCGCCAGAACGGCATCGATCGTCTCGACGGCATCCGCATCGAGCGCGCTGACGTCTCCGCGCGGCTCGCTCTCGATGCGGTACTCACCACGGTGAGCGTTGAAGAGTGCGGGCACGACGGGGCCGTTCGCCCAGGCTTCGATACGATCATCGAACAGGGGGCGTTCGTCCCAGACCAGCGACCAGGCCTGGGCATAATAGACCAGCTTCTGAAGCTTCATCGTGGTCATGGCGCCCTTGCGGTCAAGGATCAGCGCTGCCACATCGAAGACACTTGCCAAGGAAGCCTCCTTCGACGTTCCAATTGCGGACCTTGCATATAGTGCATTGCTGCCGAGAATGCCAGCATGCATTGGGATTCGCAGCCCTTCACTCCCTCCCGGGCTCACCCCCGCCCGACGAAGGGCATCTTCGTGGCCATTACCGTCATGAACAGCACATTGGCGTCGAGCGGCAGGCTCGCCATATGCGCGACCGCGTTGCCGGCATGCTCCGCATCCATCAGGGGCTCCGCCTTGACCGACCCGTCGGCCTGCAACACCCCGTCGGCCATGCGCCGGGCGAGATCGGTTTCGGCATTGCCGATATCGAGCTGGCCCACGGCGATGTCGTGTTTGCGGCCATCCATGGAGAGCGTGCGGGTGATGCCGGAAACGGCGTGTTTCGTGGCCGTATAGGCGATCGAATTGGGACGCGGCGCATAGGCCGAGATCGAGCCGTTATTGATGATCCGTCCCCCTTTCGGGCTTTGCGCCTTCATGATCCGGAACGCCCATTGCGCACACAGGAACGTCCCCGTCAGATTGGCGTCCACCACCGCCTTCCACTTCTCGAAGGGCAGTTCCTCGACGGGGACCGCAGGGGCCCCGGTGCCGGCATTGTTGAACAGAAGATCAAGCCGGGAGAAGCGCTTCTGATGGGCCTCGAACAGAGCGCCCACAGAGGCCGGATCCCCGACATCGGCGGACATGGCGAGCGCCTCGCGCCCGAGTGCGCGGACTTCCTCGGCAACCTTTTCCAGCGGCTCGGGCCTGCGCCCCGCCAGCGTCACGTTCCAGCCGTCGCGCGCCAGAGCCAGCGCGGCTGCGCGCCCGACACCCGTTCCCGCACCCGTCACCAGCGCAAATTTCGACATGGTCCCTCTCCCCTCGGCGCGCGCTGCGCGCATGCATGATATTTGACGGGCAGATTAGCGACGCGCCGCATCCGGGGCGATGGGCAATTGCGAAATGAGGTCTGCCGTTTTTGGAGCCACGCCGCTCAGTTCTTGCCCCAGGGACTGTTGCCGCTCCATGGCGTCGGGGCGGCATTGCCGCCGCTATCGCCGCCCGAGCCGGAGCCTGGCATGCCGGGCAGGCCGCTCCAGGGGGTGGGCGGGAAGGGTGGTGTGTTGCGCCCGCCCTGTTGCGCGCCGTCACCTGCCTTTTCCTGTGCAGCTTTCTCTTGCGCCGCTTTCTCCTGTGCCAGCAATTCCGCCGCGCTGGGGCGCAGGGTGAGCTTTTCCGGTGGCGGACGGCGCCCTCCGGCATGGCGCTCCAACGCCGCGACGCGATCCTCGATCGAGGGGTGGGTGGCGAGCAGCGCGGTGAAGCCGGTGCGCGGGTTCTCGATACACATTTCCATGATGCTCGACGGCGTCTTTTGCATCTCCGCGCGCCCGGAAATCTTCAACAGCGCCGAGATCATCGCGTCCGGACGCTTGGTGAGTTCGACCGCGCCGGCATCGGCGAGATATTCGCGCGACCGCGACAGCGCGAAACGGATCACCAGCGAGAGCAGCCAGGCGATCAGCACGATGGCGGCGGCCACCAGCAGCGCGATGGCCGCACCGCCCCCGGCGCGTCCGCCACCGCGTCCACCGCCACGCCCCACCCCGCCGGTGAGAAGCCGCATGCGCCCGCCATAGCGCAGCGAGCGAAACAGCAACTCCCCGGTGAAGGAGACGACACCGGCGATGATCACCGCGATCACCATCATGCGCACATCCTCGTTGCGGATATGCGTGAGTTCATGCGCGATCACCGCCTCGATCTCGTCATCCTCCAGCCGCTCGACGAGGCCGCGCGTGAGCGTGACCGTATATTGCTTCTCGTCGAGCCCGGAAGCGAAGGCGTTGAGCGCATCCGTCTCCATGATCTTCAGTTTCGGAGTGGTCATGCCGCGCGAGATGCACAGATTCTCCAGCATGCGATAGAGGCGCGGATCGTCCTGACGGCTGATCTCGTGCGCGCCGGTGACGGCGTCGATCAGTTTCTGATGGCCGAAATAGGCGATGAAGATCCAGGCCAGCACCGCAATCGTCGCGACCGGCGCGGCATAGAGCATGTCGCCATAGGCGCCGCGCAGATTGACGGCGAGCGTGTCGAACTGCCCCTCCCCCATCCCGCGAAAGGCCAGCGCCCCGGCGAAGACGACCGCATAGACGAGGAAGAACAGGCCCAGAAGCAGGGCGATCGAGCGGCGGCGATTGGCCTGGATATGCGAATAGAGACCGAAAGCGGGAAACACCGCATCATCCTCCGGCGCCGTTTCGGGGCGATCGCGCGGGACGCCTGCCCCGCGCGCAAATCACGCATGGCGCGTCAGAATTTCACCTCCGGCGCCGTCTGCAACGTCTCGCGCTTGGCTTCGCCGATATCGAAGAATTCGCGCGCGGTGAAGCCGATGGAGCGAGCAAACAACACCGCCGGGAAGGATTCGATCGCGGCATTGTATTCGGCCACGGCATTGTTGAAGAAGCGCCGCGCGGCGGCCAGCTTGTCCTCGACATTGGACAATTCGCTTTGCAGGGCGAGGAAGTTCTGGTTCGCCTTCAGGTCGGGATAGGCCTCGGCCAGCGCGAAGAGACGCCCGAGCGTGGCGTTGAGGATGTTCTCCGCCTGCGCCTGATCCGCCGGGCCATGCGCATTGGCCGCAGCGTTGCGCGCCTTGATCACCGCGTCGAGCGTTTCCTTCTCGTGCGAGGCATAGCCCTTCACCGTCTCCACCAGATTGGGGATCAGATCGTGGCGCTGGCGCAGCTGCACGTCGATATCGGCGAAGGCCTGCGTGGTGCGCTGGCGCATGGCCACGAGGCCGTTATAGATGACGATCGCCCAGACGACGAGCGCGACGACGATCGCCAGCAAGACCCATTCCATGAGACCATTCTCCCTCACAGGGCCTCGCCGAGTGAGGCCGCGATTCGCCTCGGAGATTGGCACGGGCAGGCCTCGCGGACAAGCTTGCGGGCAAGCGGCAGGCTCATCCGGTGATCATCCATCGATCACCTCCAGCAAGGCCCGCCAGTTCTGGCGGCTCCCGAGTATCCGGACGACGACGAGCCGGTCGTCCTCGATAGAATAGATGATCAGGTGTTCAGCGACGGGATGAATGCGCATGGGCGGGCTGAACTCGTCGCGCTCTCGCGCGAGTGTCGGCATGGCGACCAGGGTTTCGATCGTCCGGATCAGTTTGCCGATATAGAAATCGGCCTGGTCGGCCGACCATGTTTCTGCGCTGTAGCGCCAGATCGCCGCAAGGTCATCTTCGGCCTGTGACTTGAACAGATAGCCCGCAAGCTCACTTGCCGCCATGGGGCTCCCGCATGCGCGCCTTGAAGGCTGCCAGGTCGAACGGACGGGCCGGGCCGCTCTCCACCCCCAGGGTGATCTCGGCCTGGAGTGCCGCAAGCGCGGCTTGCCGCTCTTGATCCCTGCGGATCAGATGGCGGATATAGTCACTGGCATTGCTGAAGCGCCCGTCATTGGAGCGGCTTTCAACCCAATCCTTCATCGGATCGGGCAGGGATACGTTCATCGTGGCCATGGCTGTTCAATCCCTTATCGTCCCTCAGAATATCCCCAATTGACAAAGCTTGTCAAAATTCTTTGGCAAACTTTGCCATGATTAGAGCCGGAAACGCCCTTGCTTCGTCCTCGGCGGCAGGGCTCAGCGACGGGGCGGGAAGCCCTCTTCCAGCGTCGGAAGCAATTCGCGGAAATCCGCGAGGATCGCGGTCGCCCCGGCTTCGCGCAGGCGCTCGGGCGCGTGGTAACCCCAGGAGACCCCCAGCGGGATGGCGTCTGCGGCGCGGGTCATGATCATGTCGTAGGTCGAATCGCCGATCATCACCGTCTCCTGCGGCTTTGCGCCGACCGCCGTCATCGCCTGGAGAACCATCCCGGGATGGGGTTTCGAGGGCGCATCATCGGCGGTCTGGATCGAGGCGAACATGTCCTCGAATCCGTGCCGCGCGATCAGATGCGCCACCCCGCGCCGGCTCTTGCCGGTGGCGATGGCAAGATGTGTATCGGGGCGCCGGCGCAACCGGGCGAGCACCGCGGCGGCGCCGGGAAACAGCGGCTCGGCGAAATCGGGATCATGGCGCAGATCCCCGAAGACCTGCTTGTAGGTCTCCACCAGCGCCGCCACCGGACCATCGGCTCCGACGAGGGCGGTGAAGGCCTCCGGAAGCGAGAGGCCGACGATCGAGAGCGAGCGCTCGCGCGAAGGCGCGGCGAGCCCATGGGCCCGGAATGTGCGCCTTTGCGCCTCGACGATGATGTCCTGGCTGTCCACCAGGGTGCCGTCCACATCGAAGATGACGAGTCTGATCATGAGTCCCCCGGTTTCGCGCCGATACGGCCATAGCCGCCGCGCGCCGTGCGGCCAAGCGGCATTCGCGCGCGGGCGTGATGCGCATCGCCGCGCGGGCGGTCTGCAAGGCTGATGCTGGCCCGGGCCGGTATATCGCGGTACATCCGGACGGCCCGAGCGCACCGCCCCTGCCGCAAGCCGGCCCGCGCCGTTTCAGGCTCTTCCGCAAGACCGAGGCTTTCGATGTCACACACCCCCTCCCCGGATCCCTCCACCCACCGCCCCGATCAGGATCTCGCCGGCCTCCTGGTGGTGTCGCTGGAACAGGCCGTGGCCGCGCCCTATGCGTCGGGCCGGCTCGCCGATGCCGGGGCGCGGGTGATCAAGATCGAGCGCCCGGAAGGCGATTTCGCGCGGCGCTATGACAGCTATGTGAACGGCGAGAGCGCCTATTTCGTCTGGCTCAACCGGGGCAAGGAATCGATCGCCCTCGATCTGCGCAACGCGCAGGACAAGGCCCTGCTCGGGCGGATGCTGGGGCAGGCCGACATCTTCATCCAGAACCTCGCCCCTGGCGCCGTCTCTCGCCTCGGCTTCGATCCGCAGGCCCTGCGCGAGGCCAATCCGCGACTGATCACCTGCTCGATCTCGGGCTATGGCGACGAGGGCCCCTATCGCGATCTCAAGGCCTATGACCTGCTGGTCCAGGCCGAGAGCGGCCTCTCCGAAATCACCGGAACGCCGGAAGGGCGCGCGCGCACCGGCGTCTCGGTCTGTGACATCGCCGCCGGGATGACCGCCTATCAGAGCATTCTGCAAGCGCTGATCGGGCGCGGCATCACCGGGCGGGGCCGACATGTGGCGGTCTCGCTCTACCATGCGCTGGCGGACTGGATGAACGTGCCCTACCTGCAATTCGCCTATGGCGGCCATACCCCGCAACGCTGCGGGCTGAACCACCCGACCATCGCGCCCTATGGCGACTATGTCTGCGCGGACGGCAAATCGGTTCTGTTCTCGATCCAGAACGAAACCGAATGGCTGAGCTTCTGCACCGCCGTTCTGGGCGATGCCGCGATCGCGACCGATCCGCGTTTCACCACCAACACGCTGCGCGTGCGCCATCGCCCGGAGCTCGATCAGCTGATCCGCGCCGCTTTCGCGCAGCAGCCGCGCGAGGCGGTGATCGCGGGGCTCGAAAAGGCCCGCATCGCCTATGGGCGTGTTTCCACGCTGGATGATCTGAAAGCGCATCCGCAGAACCGGCATGTCATGGTCGAGACGCCGGCCGGCCCCGTCACCATGCTCGCCCCCGGCGCTTTGTGCGACGGCATCGCCGCGAGGCTCGGCCCGGTGCCGGCCCTGGACCAGCATGGCCCGGCCCTGCGGCGCGAATTCGGCTGAGCGCGTGTCCCGCCCTCAGCCCGACTCACCGGGCGCGCGCGGCAGCAACACCACGAAATCCGGACGATGGCGGATGAAGCCGGCCTGATCACCAGCGCGGGCACCCGAACCGGTGAAGTAATCCCCCCGGGCGGGGCCGATGATGGCCGCGCCCGTATCCTGGGCGATCATCAACTGGCCGAAGCGATGCTCGTGCCCTTGTGAATCGGGCAGAAAGCCCTGCAGCCATACGGGCAGGCCGTATGGCCAGATGGTGCGATCGATCGCAAGGCTGCGATGCGCGGTGAGCGGCACCCCGGCGCCACCGACGGGGCCGTCCTCGGGGGCGAGCGCCGTATTCTCGGCAAAGAAGATGTAGGAGCGGTTCTCGCGCATCAGCGCGCGGGCCCGCGCCGCGTTCGCCGGATCCTGCAACCAGCCGAGCAGACGCTCGAGGCTCATCTCCTCCCGGGTCATCCAGCCCCGCTCCACCAGAATCCGCCCGATCGAGGTATAGGGATGGCCGTTGCGCCCGGCGAAACCCACGCGCATCACGCCGCCCTCGACGAGCCGGATCCGGGCGGAGCCCTGCACATGGATGATGAAGGCCTCGGCGGGATGGCGCAGATGAACGATCGGTGCAGCCAGATCCGCCAGCGCCCCGTCCTCGATCGCCGCCCGCTCGGGATAGGGCACGAAGGCGTCCCCGATCCGGCGCGCGGCGGAGAGGTCATGGCTCCAGTCCGGCGGCGGCGGCTCCCGCTCGAAGCTCACATGATCGGGCGGGACGGCGCGAAGCGGCGCGGTGAATCCGTCGCGCGGCGCGCGCGCGCCGTCATATTCCGGTTCGTAATAGCCGGTAAGGAAGGCCGTGCCGGCATCGGGCATGATGCGATGGGGCGTGAAATACCGCTCGAAGAAATCCTTCGGCGCCCCTTGCCAATCGAGGCCCGCGCGACAGGCGGCAGCCAGAGCCTCGCCCGTAGGGCCGGCGGGTCGCAGGGCCGGCGCGCCTTCCACGAGAGCATCACAGCTGCGCAGGAAGGTCGCGAAGGCCGCCCCATGGTCGTCATCCGCCCAACCGGTCAGGCCGTCGAATGCCAAGGCCTCGACGCTCGCACCCGGGATCGTGACCGGCTGCGGCTCGGCGCCCTGTGCCATTGAGCTCATCAGGACGAGACCGATACCGCAGGCGATCGCCCGGGCACGGCTCATTGCCCCGCTTCGGTCGCCACGAGATGCCAGGTCGGGTCGCTGCTGCCCAGGGTGCGCGCGAAAGTCCAGACATCGGTGACCTCGACCACGGCCTCGGGGCTGCCATCGACGACATTGCCCTCACCGTCACGGGTGACAGTCACCAGTTCGGACTGGATCTTCACCGTCAGCTGGGCCACGCGGTTCTTGACTTCCGCATCGACCAGATCGGCCTTCTCGATCCCCACGAAGGTGGTCTCGACCGTCTCACCGCGCTCCTCGCGCTCGGAGATGGCCTGCTCGAAGCCCTCATAGACGTCGCGGGCGAGGAGTTGCTGGAGCGTCTCGCGGTCACCGCGTGCATAGGCACCCACGATCATCTCGTAGGCCATCTTCGAGCCCTCGAGAAAGCCACGCGGATCGAAATCCGGCTCGTGCCGCACCACCTCGTCCAGGCCCTTGGCCACCGGGCTGCCCGGCTGGGCGATGCCCTTCCAGCGGTCGGCGGCGGCGAGCCGCTGCTCCGCCTGGTCGGCGCCGGGAAGGCGCACGACATTGTCGTCGGAAGTCTGGTCCGAACGATTGCCCTGGGGCGCGCCCCGCCGGAACGGCTCCTGCGGGGGCTGTTCATGACCGGTCTTCTGGCCGAGCACCGATCGCAATCGCCAGATCACGAAAACGGCGAGGGCGAGAAAAATGAGCGTCGTGATATCGAATGTCTCTTGCATCGTCGATCCGGCCTGATGGTTCCGGGATTTCCGGTTCCGCCCCGTCTTGCCAAAGGGTGGAACCACATTCGCACCCCACCCGTCAACGTCTCTCGAACGGTTGATCCGGCGGAGCTGTCGTCCATGATCCCCTCATATGGTGACGGTGCCCCGTAACATCCACCACCGCAACCCAAATTAGCGAAGGAATCGGGCGTTGTTGTGAGGCCACCGCTTGCCATCGCACTCCCTTGCGTGATAGCGCCCTCAGTGAGCGAGCTTGCGCGCGATCCAGAAACGCCGCGCATCCAGAATTCAGACCTGACGATATGCCTCATGGCAGGAGATTGACAGACATGGCCGATACACCGTCCACGAACGGCGCCGAAGGGGCGCAGCAGAACACCGCGCCTTCGCTGAACGCGCTCGCCCAGTTCATGAAGGATTTCTCCTTCGAGAACCCCAATGCGCCGCAATCGCTGGCACCGCAGCAGCAGCAGCCGCAGATCTCGATTCAGGTCAACGTCAATGCCAAGCAGCTCGGCGAGACCGATTACGAGGTCGAGCTGAAGCTCGAAGGCAGCGCCAAGACCGAGAATTCCACGCTCTTCGCCTTCGACCTGACCTTCTGCGGCGTGTTTCGTGTGCAGAACATCCCGCAGGAGCAGCTGCATCCGGTCATCATGATCGAATGCCCGCGTCTGCTCTTCCCCTTCGCGCGCCAGATCGTCGCGGAAGCGGTGCGCAACGGCGGCTTCCCGCCGCTCTATATCGACCCGATCGATTTCGTCGCACTCTATCGCCAGCGCGTCGCCGAAGCGCAGAAACAGAACGAACAGGCCGCGCCGCAGGGCGGCAACCCGCTCGCGGGCTGACGGGATACGGGCCCGGCGACAAACCGCCCCGAAGATGCACAAGCACGCGGCGCAGCCCGGCGACAGGCCGGCCTGCGCCGTTATCATTTGGGAGTATGCAATGAGTGATCAGGATCTCGACGAGAACGAGCGTCACCGTCGCAAGATGGCCCGGATCAAGGCCGCGCGGGACCGGATGGTGGCCACCAAGACGGGCGAGAAGGGCCTGATCATCGTCCATACCGGGCCCGGCAAGGGCAAATCCAGTTCCGGGTTCGGGATGATCCTGCGCTGCATCGGCCACGGCATGCCCTGCGCCGTCGTGCAATTCATCAAGGGCTCCTGGGAAAGTGGCGAGCGCACCCTGTTAAAGGAGCGCTTCTCCGATATCTGCCGCTTCCACACGATGGGCGAAGGCTTCACCTGGGATACGCAGGATCGCGAACGCGACGTCGCTGCTGCGGGAGCCGCCTGGGAGAAGGCCAAGGAGCTGATTCGTGACCCCGATATCCGGCTGGTGCTGCTCGACGAGATCAACATCGCCTTGCGCTACGACTATATCCCGCTCGACGATGTCGTCGCGTTCCTGCGCGACGAAAAACCCCCGATGACGCATGTCGTGCTCACCGGTCGCAACGCCAAGGCGGAGCTCATCGAGATCGCCGATCTCGTCAGCGAGATCACGGCGGTCAAGCACCCGTTCAAGCAGGGCATCAAGGCCCAGAAGGGTGTCGAGTTCTGAGGCGGCAGGGGCGCCGGTTCGACGGCGCCCCGAGCGATCTCAGCGCCCCGTCTGGATCCGCGTCCAGGCGCGGGTGATCAGCCGCTGCGTGCGCTCGTCATAGGCCGTGGTGATGAGCAGGCGGCCCATGGTCTCGTCGTCAGGATAGATGCCCGGATCGTTCAGGATCTCCTCGTCGATCATCGGCTTGGCCGGCAGCACGCCCGACGCATAGGCGACATAGTTGACATTCGCCGCCGCGATATCGGGACGCAGCATGAAGTCGATGAAGGCATGGGCGTTTTCGGGATTGGGGGCATCCGCCGGGATGGCGAAGGAATCGAACCACATCACGGCGCCTTCACGCGGCACGAAATAGGCGATCTCGATCCCCGACCCTGCTTCCTCGGCCCGGTCGCGCGCTTGCAGGATGTCGCCGGAATAGCCCACCGCGATGCAGATATCGCCGTTGGCGATGGCGTTGATATATTCCGAGGCGTGGAAACGGCGCACATTCCGGCTCATCTGCGAAAGCAGCTCCGCCGCCTGCTCGATCTCGCCGGGATCGCGCGAATCATGGGGCAGGCCCAGATAGTTCAAAGCGGTGGGGAACATGTCGTCGGCGGCATCGACGATATAGATGCCGCAATCGGAGAGCTGCGCGGCGATCTCGGGATCGAAGACGAGCGACCAGGTATCGAGCGGCGCATCCTCGCCGAGGCGCTCGCGCACCATATCGACATTCACGCCGATCCCGGTCGTGCCCCACATATAGATCACCGAATGCGCATTGCCGGGATCGTAGATCGCGGTGCGCTCGGCGATTTCGGGCCAGACATTGTCGAGATTGGACAGCTGGTCCTTATCGAGTTCGGCCAGCACGCCGGCCTGGATCAGCCGCTCGATATAGGGCCCGGTCGGCACGACGAGATCGTAGCCCGAACGCCCGGCGAGCAGGCGGGTCTCGACGATCTCGTTGGTATCATAGGTGTCGTAGACGACACGGATGCCGGTTTCCTCGGTGAAGGCTTCCAGCGTGGCGGGGTCGATATAGTCCGACCAGTTATAGACGTTCACCACATCCTGCTGCGCCAGAGCGGGGGATGTCATGGCTGCGGGGGCGGCAAGCGCCACGCCGAGGCTGAGGACGGTGCTGGCGGTAACGGGGGTGATGCACTTGCGAATCATCATCGACCGGCTCCGGACAATGCGAGGGACGGGCTGCGCAAACGCGCAGGATTCGGCCCGGGACGTTAGCGCATCATTTCGTCGGGTGAATAGCGGCTGACGGAAAAAATAATCCATCGACCGCCAAATCAGGGCGCCGGCCTGACTCGATCAGGTCGATTTGCGCTCTGAGACGTCTGCCCCGGCATCGCAAGCCGCCCGGTACCGGCCTGCCCCGAATCGAAAAACCCCGCCAGGCCATGGGCCAGGCGGGGTCAATCTCGCTTCGCGGCGGTCTTGCTTCAAGGCCGCCTTACTTCGCAGCGGTCTTACTTCGCAGCGGTTTTGGCCATCGCGGTCTCGACCGGCTTGACCATTTCCTTGGCGAGGCTGGAATAGAGCTCGCCGAACTTCGAGGACTGCGCGACCAGAGCTTCGTAGGAGCTCTTCACGTAGTCGGTCTGGATTTCGATGGCCTTGTCGAGCGACTTGGCGCCGACCAGCTTCTCGAGCGTGGCAGTACCGTGCTCGAAGGACTTCTTGGCGAAATCAGCCGCTTCGACGGCGATCGCCTGCGCACCCATGGAAACCCCGCCGAGGGCCTTCATCGTGGCGTCCATGTTGTCCTTGCCGAGCTTCTGCATGTCTTCGAACTGATTCGTCATCTGGTGTCATCGACGCGCGTAGCGCCGCCTCTGTTCATTTTGAGCCTGACGGCCGGATCTGACCGATCAGCCGATGACTGGTTATATGTGCACTGCACAATGAATGTCAAGACTTATGTTGCAGCGCACAATGCGCTTCCGATTTCCTGTATCCCATTAACCGGTCTGTAACCGCAATTCCGGCAAGCTCCGTTACGTGATGGTTTCGCAACGGCGCCGGGCGCCGTGGCCGGGGGGCAGCAGCCGTCACGCAAATGACCGGGGAAACAGGGACGGTCCTCATGAGTTCGGGTATGATCACCCCCTTGCGTAAGATCAGGCAGCTTGCCTCCTTCATGCTGGCGGCCCTTGCCGTCACCGCCTTCAGCCTGTTCGCCGCGACGCCGGCAAAGGCCTATAATCCGCCCTATGCGGCCGTCGTCATCGATGTGAAGACGGGACGGACGCTGCATGCGGAGAATGCGGATGCGACCCGCTTTCCCGCCTCGCTGACCAAGGTGATGACCCTGTATCTGGTCTTCGATCGCCTGGAGCGGGGCTCGTTGAGCCTCAATTCGCCACTCACGGTCTCACGCCGCGCCGCCGCCGAGCCGCCCTCGAAGCTCGGCCTGCGCGCCGGCTCGACCATCACGGTCGAGAACGCGATCCTCGCTCTGGTCACGCGTTCCGCCAACGACGTGGCGACCGTCGTCGCGGAAAATCTCGCAGGCAGTGTCGATGCCTTCACCCGCGAGATGACGCAAACGGCACGCGATCTCGGCATGAACCGCACGGTCTTCCGCAATGCCCATGGCCTGCCCAATCGCGAACAGGTGACGACCGCGCGTGACATGGCGACACTCGCCATCGCCGTGCAGGACCGCTTTCCGCAATATTATCATTACTTCTCCCGGCGCAGCTTCAATTTCGCCGGCACCACGCATCGCAACCACAACCGCCTGCTCGGGCGGGTCACGGGTGTCGACGGGATCAAGACCGGCTTCATCCGCGCCTCCGGCTTCAACCTGATGACCAATGCCAATTCCAACAACCGGCATATCGTCACGGTGGTGATGGGCGGTCGTTCCGGCGCGCATCGCGACGGCATCGTCGAGCGCCTGGTACAGACGCATCTGCCGCGCGCCTATGCCGGCGCCCGCCAGACCCCGCGCATGACGGGATCCGCCGTGGCCTTCATCCCCAATGTGCTGCCGCCGCCGCGTCCAGCCGGGATCGGCGTGCCGCCGGCCGCCTTCGCCAGCGCGACCGCGACGGGCAGCGACACGGGCAGCCCGCTCGACCTCGCAGCCATGCGACCGGCCGTGGCGCCTGAGCGCAATGCCGGCGCGACCACCACGCCGGGAAGCGCGACCCCGCGCGGCTCGGGCGATCTGCGCCAGTCATCGGCGAACGGTTCCGGTCAGGCCGGTAACCAGGCTCTCGCCTTCAGCGAATCGACCGGGTCGGTGCCGCTTCCGCCTGCGGATCTGGGCAATCGCCATCAGGCGAGCGATGCGCAATCCGCTTCTTCAAACACCGCTTCTTCGGCTCCGGTCCAGGTCGCCTCGATCGATGCCGCCGCCCCCGCGCCGGAAGCCGCCCGGGAACCGGAGCGCAGTGAATGGGTCGTCCAGATCGCGGCGGTCGATTCCCGCGACGCGGCCTTGCAGATGCTGGACAATGCCCGCCAGCGCGTCGGCAGCCCCCTCAATCGCGCGACGCCTTTCACGGAGCCGGTCCAGACCGGGGGAACCACGCTGCACCGCGCCCGGTTCTCGGGTTTCGACACCCAGAGCCAGGCCCGTGATGCCTGCCGTCAGCTCGAGCGGCGCGGCTTCGCCTGCTTCGCATCACGCAGCTGAGTGCAGTTTCTGAAACCGGGACGCGGCCGATGTCAGGCCGCGATCCGGACGAGTGTGGAGCGACCCGATCCGGGGCCGCTTCGGAGTGGAGTACCGACCCCGGTCAAGAACGACCGGTCGCGCGTGGAGTATCAGCGATGTCGGCTCAAGAGCATGTCCTTGGCCTGGTTCACCCGGGCCGCGAGGTAGGTCGATCCCCCCTGGTCGGGATGGAGCTTCAGCATCAGCGTCCGGTGGGCCCGCTTGATGGCGTCCCGGTCCGCCCCCGGCTCAAGCCCCAGGATCTGATAGGCCTCCTCTTCCGTCATCGCGCCCGGCTCGGTCTCGCGGCCCGCCCGCGCGTCCGCGTCAGTATGAGTGTCTTCACGCCATCCGGGAAACCGGCGGTCGAAATAAGCCTCTAGCAGACGCATCCCCTCCGGGTCGCCACCGGCGCATTCGGTATAGAGCGTCTGGAGATCGCGTTCGGAGAGTTCCTCCAGACGCTTGCCGGCGAAGCGACCGGCCAGAACCTGGCCACCCATCTCCCCGCTGTCATGGTCGAGTTCCATCTCGACCATGGCGGAACGCACCCGGGAGGTCTTGCCCGAAGCCGGCTGCGCGGGTCCGGGCCCGAAACGCCCCATGCCGCGCGGCATGCCGGGAAAACCGGCGCTCCAGCCGAGCAGCCAGGCCGCGAAGCCGCCGATCAGCAGGGCCATATCGATGCGCCCGCGCACCAGCATCAGGGCGGCGAGCGCCAGCGCCACCGTCCCCGCCACCGCCTTCACAACCCGCGCCAGAACCGCCGGATTCGTGCGCGTATAGAGCCGCGACAGCCACCAGACGAAGATGACGGCGAGAACACCGTAGAGCAGCGAGATCATGACCGGCCCATCGCCGTGAGCAGGCGCCGTGCGCCGGCATCCGCATCGGCGAGCCGCCGCAAGGCCCCCTCGCCGCCCGCCGCATAGGCTGCCGCCGCACGCAACAGCGCCTCGAGCGCTCCCGGCGCGGATGCGTCGAACTGCTCATAGGCGCCACCCGTCAGGCGGGCGATCTCGCGAAACGCGCGCCCCGCATCCGGGTCATGGCCCTCATGGAACATGAAGCCCTTCACGCCCATCAGGCCGAGTTCCCCGGCAATCGCACAGAGCCGGTCGACATCCTCCTCCATGGCGTCCCCGACATAGACGAAGGCGGCGATGCGATGTTCACCGGCACTCTTGCGCACATGGCGCAGCACCCGCTCGATCTGGGTCAGGCCGCCCCGGCAATCGATGCCGGTCATCATCCTGGTCAGGGCACGGGCATCGGAGACCCAGCGCGAGGCGCGGCATTCCCCGAAACCGCGAAAATAGATCAGCTGCACCGCGAGGCCGCCGATCTGCGCCGTGGTCTCGAACATGCCCGCCTGGACCCGGCAGGCCAGATCCCAGGTCGGCTGGCGGCTCATCGTGGCATCGAGGGCGAAGATCAGCCGGCCCTGCCCGGCCCCTGCCGCAACGGGTGCGAGCTCCTGCGCCTCACGCAGGAAGGCATCCACCGCACGGCCCGGCGCCGTCGTCCCGGCTGCGGGCCGGGATGTCTTCGTATCGAACACGCCCGGGGTCTTCTTCTTGCTCATGATGCCTTGCCCGTCACGCCGCATTCCCTCGCGCCGGTCTGGGAAAGATAGGGTTGCGTGTCGCGAATTCCCAGAGAGGCAGCCGTGCCCTTCATGCGCGAGGCGCCGGCGGGTGAGGGCACCCCGGCGGGAGACGGCGCGAGGTTGGGGGCGAAGCGCAGGCGCCGTCGCTGCTGGCGCACGGAAATCGGGCGATGCTCCTGCTTCACCGCCTCCACGACATGCACCCCCGCGAAGGGCGCGGACAGCCTGACGCCGAGCCGCTCCCACAGGCGCGCCGTGCGCAGGAAGCGCTCCGAGGTGATCGGCGGCACGTACAGCGCCTCGGTCCATTGCACGGGATCGAAGCCGCTGCGCCGTAACAGGTTGTCGAGCTGCGAGACGGAATAGGGGCGCCCCTGGCCGAACGGCGTGGCATCCACCCGTGCCCAGACGCCGCGCCGGTTCGGCACCACGACGGCGAGTCGCCCGCCGGGGGCCAGGATACGCCAGATCTCGTGCAGGCATTCCTCCGGATCGCTCACGTTCTCCAGAAGATGCATGGCGAGGGCGGATTCGTAGGCCCCGTCCACGGCCGGCAGCATCAATGGTTCGACGAGACAGGCGAGATTGGCGTCCCCGGGCGGCCAATGCGCAACGCCCTGGCGTGCGGGCATCAACAGATTGACGCGCTCGCTGCGCGCCTTGGCCGGCCTGAGAAAAGGCGCCGCATAGCCGAGCCCGGCCACCCGGCGCCCCTTGGCCTCGCGCACGAAGGACACCAGCGCGCGGGCGACGAAAAACTGCGCCACCCGTCCGAGCGGGGTCTGATAGAACTGATGCAACGCGACGATATCGACGATCATTATCCGCGAACACCCACCCCGAGGGAGACACTCGTGCGACCCGTGTCGGTCGGCCAATCCGGTCTCTCCTGACGCAATGCTGCGATAGGAATGGCCTGTTCGCGGGGTTCGCGCAACCCGTCGCCCGCCCGCAATGATCGCAGGGACGGGCATGATCGCATCCGGTGTCGGGATGCTCGGCGCGAGTCCCTGAACGAAAAAGGCGGCCCGGGGGCCGCCTTGATCCATCGGTTGCGGGCAGAAGCCGCCCGATCAGGCCGCTTCTTCGGCCGTCTCGACTTCGACCGGGCCCGAATCCTGGCCACGGGCATTGACGTCGCGATCGACGAACTCGATCACGGCCAGCGGCGCATTGTCGCCGTAGCGGAAGCCGGCCTTGAGCACGCGGATGTAACCGCCGGGACGCTCCGTATAGCGCGGACCGAGCACGGCGAAGAGCTTGCGCACCATCGCCTCGTCACGGACCTTCGCCATTGCCTGCCGGCGGGCGTGCAGGTCACCGCGCTTGGCGAGGGTGACGAGCTTCTCGACGAAGGGACGCAGGTCCTTCGCCTTGGGCAGGGTGGTGATGATCTGCTCGTGCTTGATCAGCGCGGCGGACATGTTGGCGAACATCGCCTTGCGGTGCTCGGGGGTGCGGTTGAAGCGGCGACCCTTGAATCCGTGACGCATTGTGGCTCTCCATGATCAGCGGCCGCCGTGCCAAGGTACGACCGTCGTGGTTGATGGCCCGAAGCGGGCCGTGAAACGCCCCGCCGGGGGCTTTGGTCCGGCGGGGTGACAGGCTCAGTAATGCTCTTCGAAGCGCTTGGCGAGATCGTCGATATTCTCCGGCGGCCAGCCCGGGACTTCCATGCCCAGATGTAGGCCCATGCCGGCGAGCACTTCCTTGATCTCGTTGAGCGACTTGCGCCCGAAATTCGGCGTGCGCAGCATCTCGGCTTCCGACTTCTGGATCAGGTCGCCGATATAGACGATGTTGTCGTTCTTCAGGCAGTTGGCCGAGCGGACCGAGAGTTCCAGCTCGTCCACCTTCTTCAGGAGGGCCGGCGGGAACGGCAGCTGCGGCGAGGAGGCGGCGGCCTCTTCCTTGCGCGGCTCCTCGAAATTCACGAAGATCGCCAGCTGGTCCTGAATGATGCGCGCGGCATAGGCGAGCGCGTCCTCGGGCGAGACCGCGCCGTTGGTCTCGATCGTCATGGTCAGCTTGTCATAGTCGAGGATCTGGCCCTCGCGGGTGTTTTCCACGCGATAGGAGACCTTCTTGACCGGGCTGAACAGCGAATCCACTGGGATCAGGCCGATCGGCGCGTCTTCGGGGCGATTGCGCTCGGCGGCGACGTAACCCTTGCCGGTATCGACCGTGAACTCCATGCGGATCTCGGCGCCCTCGTCGAGAGTGCACAAGACGAGTTCCGGATTGAGGATCTCGACATCGCCGACAGTGTTGATGTCACCGGCGGTGACGGTGCCCGGGCCGGTCTTGCGCAGGGTCATGCGCTTGGGCCCCTCGCCTTCCATGCGGATGGCGATGGCCTTGATGTTGAGCACGATGTCCGTGACGTCCTCGCGAACGCCCGGGATCGAGGAGAATTCATGCAGGACACCGTCGATCTGCACCGCGCTCACCGCCGCGCCCTGGAGCGAGGACAGCAGCACGCGCCGCAGGGCGTTGCCGAAGGTCATGCCGAAGCCACGCTCCAGCGGCTCCGCGACGACCGTCGCGATGCGCTTGGGATCGAATCCCGGAGACACTTCCAGCTTGTTCGGCTTGATCAGCTCTTGCCAGTTCTTTTGGATCACGACCACACCTCTCGTGAGACGGGTGAAGGGCGACATGCCGGCATGCCGCCCCGAAAGCAGATGCACACCGGCCCGAAGGCGCGGCGTGCGAGAGACGTCAGACGCGGCGACGCTTGCGCGGGCGGCAGCCATTGTGCGGGATCGGCGTCACGTCGCGGATCGAGGTCACGGTGAAGCCCGCAGCCTGCAATGCACGAAGCGCCGATTCACGACCCGAACCGGGGCCGGAAACCTCGACTTCGAGGGTGCGCATGCCGTGCTCGGCCGCCTTGCGACCCGCATCCTCGGCAGCCATCTGCGCGGCATAGGGGGTCGACTTGCGCGAGCCCTTGAAGCCCATCATGCCGGCGGAGGACCACGAGATCGTGTTGCCCTGCGCGTCGGTGATGGTGATCATGGTGTTGTTGAACGAGGCGTTCACATGCGCGACGCCCGAAACGATGTTCTTGCGTTCGCGGCGGCGTACGCGGGTGGTATCCTTGGCCATCTGTCGTTCTGTCCTTCTGGCGCGCCCGTAATCCCAGGCGCTCGGGAGAATGCCGCCCGGCGCAGGCCGGAGCGGCAACATGCTCGAATGAGCGGCTTACTTCTTCTTGCCGGCGATCGGCTTCGCCTTGCCCTTGCGGGTGCGGGCGTTGGTATGGGTACGCTGACCGCGGACCGGGAGGTTGCGGCGGTGGCGCAGACCGCGATAGACACCGAGATCCATCAGGCGCTTGATGTTCATCGACACTTCACGGCGCAGATCACCCTCCACGACGTAATCGCGGTCGATGGTCTCGCGGATCACCAGCACTTCCTGATCGGTGAGCTGGTTGACGCGGCGCTCGGCGGGGACCGACGCCTTGGCGCAGATCTCCTCGGCCTTCTTCGCGCCGATGCCGTGAATGTATTGCAGCGCGATGACGACGCGCTTGTTCGTCGGAATGTTGACGCCTGCGATGCGGGCCACTTCACTTCTCCATATCCGCTGCCGGCGGCAGCATTGCTTATCGGCTGCCGGGGCAGCGATTGATTTTTTGCGTGCGTCCGGTGGAGGCCGGCCCTTGCACGCTGTTTTTCCCGAGGCGCCGGCACCTTGGCGGGAAGCCGGGCGCATGAACCGCATACGAAAACCCGTCGGCTACGGGGCAGCCTGACGGGCATCTGCGTCCTGACGCTGGGAGATGGCCGCATAACGCCGAATGCTGCCAGCGTCAAGTCCTGTCACGAAACTTTTCCGAGAATCGCGAACACCTCCTGCGTCACCGCATCGATCGGCTTCATCCCGTCGACCTGGTGCAGGAGGCCCGTTTGCCGGTAATGATCGGAAAGCGGCGCCGTCTGTTCCTTGTACGCCTGGAGGCGGGTCTTGAACACGTCCGGATTGTCGTCCTTGCGCACCGGCTCGCCGCGTTCTTCGGTTTCGCGCGCCCGGGTGGCGATGCGATCGAGCAGAATGCCCTCGTCCACCACGAATTCCAGGACGATGTCGAGCGGCTGGTTCTTGCCCTTCAGCATCACGTCCAGCGCCTCGGCCTGGGCGACCGTGCGCGGAAATCCGTCGAGGATGAAACCGTTCGCCGCATCGGGCTCCTCGATCCGGTCGGCGACGATCCCGACCACGATCTCGTCGGAGACGAGCGCGCCGGCATCCATGGCTTCCTTCGCCTTCAGGCCGACAGGCGTCTGCGCCTTGACGGCCGCGCGCAGCATGTCGCCGGTCGAGAGCTGCGGAATCGCGTAACGCTCGGCGATCCGCACCGATTGCGTACCCTTCCCGGCCCCCGGCGGGCCCAACAGTATCATTCGCATAAAAACCCCCTGGACTATGTCTTCCCGACACGCGCCGCATTCAGCGATTGCGGCGCGCCCCCTTGAGCTTCGCCTTCTTCACGAGGCCTTCATACTGATGCGCCATCAGATGCCCGTGGACCTGCGCCACGGTATCCATCGTCACGGTGACCACGATCAGCAGCGAGGTGCCGCCAAGATAGAAGGGCAACGCGGCGTAGGAAATGAGAAATTCGGGTATCAGGCAAACCACGGTGAGATAGGCCGCACCGATCACCGTCACCCGGGTGAGCACGTAATCGATATAGTCCGCCGTGCGCTCGCCGGGCCGGATGCCCGGGATGAAGCCGCCATGCTTCTTCAGATTGTCCGCCGTCTCCGAGGGATTGAACACGATGGCCGTGTAGAAGAAGGCGAAGAAGATGATCAGCCCCGCATAGAGGATCATGAACAGGGGACGACCGTGGCCGAGATAGATCGCGATCGTCGCCATGATCCCGTCACCGCCTTCAGCCGCCGCAAAGCTCGCCACCGTGGTCGGGAGCAGCAGCAGCGACGAGGCGAAGATCGGCGGGATCACGCCTGCGGTGTTGAGCTTGAGCGGCAGGAAGGAGGTCTGGCCGTCATACATGCGATTGCCGACCTGGCGCTTGGGATAGTTGATCAGCAGCCGCCGCTGCGAGCGCTCCATGAACACGCAGAAATAGATGATGCCCATCGCCATCACGATCACGAAGACGATGAAGGCGGTGGAGATCGCGCCCTGGCGCCCGAGCTCGAACAGGCCGATCGTCGCGAAGGGCAGCTGCGCCACGATGCCGGAGAAGATGATCAGCGAGATGCCGTTGCCGATACCGCGCGCCGTGATCTGCTCGCCCAGCCACATCAGGAACATGGTGCCACCGGTCAGGGTGATCACTGTGGTGATCACGAAAAATGGACCGGGATTGATGACGATGTTGCCGCTCGCCTGCAGGCCGACGGCAATTCCCCATGACTGGAAGATCGACAAGACGAGCGTGAGATAGCGGGTATACTGGTTGATCACCTTGCGCCCGGATTCACCCTCTTTCTTGAGGGCTTCCAGCGTCGGGGACACCGCCGTCATCAGCTGCATGATGATCGCGGCGGAGATGTAGGGCATGATGTTGAGCGCGAAGATCGCCATCCGCTCGACGGCACCGCCGGAGAACATGTTGAACATGCCGAGAATGCCGCCGGATGCCGCCGCGAAGGATTGCCGCAGCGCTTCCGGATCGATCCCGGGCAGCGGGATATAGGTGCCCAGACGATAGATGATCAGCGCACCCAGCGTGAACCAGATGCGTTTCTTGAGCTCTTCCGCCTTGGCGATGGCGCCGAAATTGAGATTGGCGGCAAGTTGCTCGGCTGCTGAGGCCATAGGGCCCTCCCGATTGATCCGTCCCGTGCGGCGCAACACGCGCGCCCGCTTGATACTCGTCTTCGACCGTGCCGGATACCGGCCGGACGGCGCGCCCCGCGCCACCTCTACCGTGCGGCGCCTCGACAGCGCGCCGCAAGGCTGTTTACCCCAGCTTCGCCACGCGCGGAAGCCACGCAGGGCGGTTTTTGCAGGGGTTCATGTCAGCAAAACGGCGGCCTTGCGCGATCACGCGCAGGCCGCCGTCAATTGCCGTGACAGGACCGGTGAGGCGGTGCCCACCGGGGGCCTGTTGCGCGCCGACGGTTCACGCCTGCGCCGCAGCGTCGTCGAACGCCTTGACCGAACCACCAGCGGCCTCGATCGCCGCCCGCGCCGATTTGGACGCGGCCACGACCTCGAAGGACAGCTTCGCCTTCAGTTCGCCGACCCCGAGTATCTTGACGCCGTCACGCACCCGCGAGCACACGCCGGCAGCGACCAGCGCCTCGACGGTGACGGGGTTCGCCGCGTCGAGCTTGCCCGAATCGACGGCCTGCTGGATGCGACCGATATTGACCTCGTTCAGATCCCGTGCGCCCGGATTGTTGAAGCCGCGCTTGGGGATGCGACGATGGATCGGCATCTGGCCGCCTTCGAACGCCTTGATCGAGACGCCCGAACGGGACTTCTGACCCTTGACACCACGTCCGCCGGTCTTGCCCTTGCCGGAACCGATGCCGCGACCGACCCGCATGCGCTCCTTGACGGCGCCGGGGTTGTCACGAATTTCATTGAGCTTCATGACCGCCTCCTTACTGCCCGTCGACGACGCGGACGAGGTGTTTGACCTTCGCGATCATGCCACGCACGGCGGGCGTATCGGGAAGGGTCTTCCTGCGATGCATCTTGTTGAGGCCGAGCCCGACCAGCGTCTGACGCTGGCTGGCCTCGCGACGGATCGGCGAACCGATCTGCTCCACGGTAATGGTCTTGTCAGCCATAACGCCCTCCTCACGCTTCCGCCGCAGCGGCTTCGCCGTCGCGACGGCGTGCCTGCAGGGCGGAGACCTTGAGGCCGCGACGCGCCGCGACCGAGCGCGGGCTGTCCTCGGCCTTCAGCGCGTCGAAAGTGGCGCGCACGAGGTTGTAGGGGTTGGAGGAGCCGAGCGACTTCGCCACGACGTCCTGGACGCCGACGGCCTCGAAGACGGCGCGCATCGGACCACCGGCGATGATGCCGGTACCCGCCGGGGCGGCGCGGACGATGACCTTGCCGGCGCCGTGGCGCCCGGGCGTGTCGTGATGCAGCGTCCGGCCCTCGCGCAGCGGCACGCGGATCAGGCCGCGCTTGGCCGCTTCCGTCGCCTTGCGGATCGCCTCGGGAACTTCACGGGCCTTGCCGTGGCCGAAGCCGACGCGGCCCTTCTGGTCGCCGACGACCACGAGGGCAGCGAAGCCGAAGCGGCGACCACCCTTCACGACCTTGGCGACGCGGTTGATATGCACCAGGCGATCGACGAATTCGCTGTCGCGTTCGTCCTGATCCCGGCGATCACGTTCTCTTGCCATATCGGATCTCACTGACGCGGGCGGCGGCCCCGCTCGCTTGCTTCGTGAATCCGCAGACGCGCCGCCGACGCTGCGGGGCGGGCGCGGGGCCCGCCGACCTCGACATCCGGATCAGAAGTCGAGGCCACCTTCGCGCGCGGCATCGGCCAGAGCCTTGACGCGCCCGTGATACATGTAGCCCGAACGATCGAACACCACCTTGGTGACACCCGCCGCCTTGGCGCGCTCGGCCACCAGCTTGCCGACCTCGGTCGCCGCATCCTTGTCGGCACCGGTCTTCAGCTTCTCGCGCATGTCCTTCTCGAGCGAGGAGGCGGCGGCGAGGGTGTGACCCTTGTCGTCGTCGATCACCTGGGCATAGATCTGCTTCGACGACCGGAACACCGACAGGCGCGGACGCCCATAGGCGACCTTCTTGACCGCGCGGCGGACGCGAGCCTTACGGCGGGCAGCCGTATCCAACTTCTTCGTCATGATCCGCGCTCCTTACTTCTTCTTGCCTTCCTTGCGGAAGATGAATTCGTCGGCATAACGCACGCCCTTGCCCTTGTAGGGCTCCGGCGGACGCCATTCGCGGATTTCCGCCGCGATCTGGCCGACGCGCTGCTTTTCCATACCCGCCACGACGATCTCCGTCGGCTTGGGCGTGGTGATCTGGATGTCGGACGGAATCGGGAATTCGACGTCGTGGCTGTAGCCGAGCGACAGCTTCAGGGTGCTGCCCTGAACCGCCGCGCGATAACCCACGCCCGTGATTTCCAGCTTCTTCTCGAAACCCTTCGAGACGCCGTCGGCAATGCTTTGCAGCATGGCGCGCGACAGGCCCCATTTCGAGCGCGCGACCTTGGACTGGTCACGCGGGGTCACGGACACCGCGCCTTCAGCGAAAGCGACGCTGACCTCGTCCGGGACGGTGAAGGACATCTCGCCCTTCGCGCCCTTCATCTTCACAATCTGGCCGTCGACATTGGCCGTCACGCCGGACGGCACCACGACGGGCTTCTTGCCTACTCGAGACATATTTCAAGCTCCCGTGTTTGCTGGCGCCCGGTCAGAAGACCTTGCAGAGCACTTCGCCGCCGACATTCTCCTCGCGCGCGGCATGATCAGCCATGACGCCCTTCGAAGTCGAGAGAATGACGGTGCCGAGGCCATCGGCCACGCGCGGCATGGTGTCGATCGACATATAGACGCGACGACCCGGCTTCGAGACACGCTCGATCTTGCGGATCACCGGCTGGCCGTCGAAATACTTGAGTTCGATGGTGAACTCGGTGCGTCCATTGCCGAATTCGGCGGTGGAATAGTCGCGGATATAGCCTTCCGACTTCAGCACTTCCAGAACGCGCGCACGCAGCTTCGAACCGGGCGTGAGAACGCTCGGACGGCGGCGCAATTGCGCATTACGGATGCGGGTCAGCATATCCCCGAGAGGATCGGTCATCGCCATGAGATCTCTCCTTACCAGCTGGACTTGACGAGGCCCGGGATCAGACCGCGCGAGCCGAGCTCACGCAGCGCGATACGGGACATGCCGAGTTTGCGGTAATAGGCGCGGGGGCGCCCGGTGACCTCGCAGCGATTGACGATGCGGGTGGGGTTCGCGTTGCGCGGCAGTTCCGCCAGCTTGAGGCGCGCAGCGAAGCGCTCCTCCATCGGCAGGGACTGGTCGTTGGCAATCGCGAGAAGCCGCGCGCGGCGACCGGCGAATTTCTTCACCAGCTTGCGGCGGTTCTTGTTCTTTTCGATCGCGCTCTTCTTAGCCATTCAATATCCTCCGGTGTCCGCGTCTGAGGCCGGGATCCAGCCTCACTGCCGGAACGGGAACTGGAAGTGACGCAGCAGGGCGCGCGCCTCTTCGTCGGTTTTCGCAGTCGTCGCCACGATCACGTCCATGCCCCAGATCTGCTCGACCTTGTCATAGTTGATCTCGGGGAAAACGATGTGCTCCTTGATGCCGAAGGCATAGTTGCCCCGACCGTCGAAGGATTTCGGATTGAGCCCGCGGAAGTCCCGCACGCGCGGCAGCGCGATGTTCACGAGACGGTCGAGAAACTCGTACATCCGGACCTTGCGCAAGGTCACTTTACAGCCGATCGGCATGTTCTCGCGCACCTTGAAGGACGAGATCGCCTTGCGGGCACGGGTCACGACCGGGGCCTGGCCCGCGATCAGGGCGAGATCGCCCGCGGCGGACGACGCCTTCTTAGAATCGGCGACGGATTCGCCGATGCCCATATTGATCACGATCTTGTCGATCGTGGGAACCTGCATCGGATTGGTGTAGCCGAACTCCTCCTGGAGCTTCGGACGCACCACTTCGTCGTAGTGCTTGCGCAGCCGCGGCGCGTAGCCGTTCACAGAAGCCTCAGCCATCGATCAGATCCCCCGAACGCTTGGCGAAACGAACCTTGCGCCCGTCTTCCAAAACCTTGAAACCAACCCGAGTCGGCTTGCCGTCCTTCGGATCGGCGTAAGCCA
>LFIK01000050.1_pt1 | contig 71794 bp, 66 predicted proteins | sample 643401 | NCBI WGS metagenome assembly LFIK01 (sample SAMN03777447, study PRJNA286221) | soda lake metagenome | biome: soda lake; feature: Kulunda steppe; material: water; isolation source: sample T5-Br brine of Lake Tanatar-5 | place: Russia: Kulunda steppe | collected 2010-07
GACGACGCCACGGCATCAAAGGATGAGCAGCGAGAACGGACCCCCGATGAGGGCCTGCAGCGCGTGCAGCTGCCCGCGCCCGGCATCGGCCGGGTCGAGAACGGGGCTGGAGACGTCGCGCATGATGGTCGAGTATGTCGGCCCGATCACCGGGAACGCAACCGGGGCCGCGCGCTCAGCGCGGTGAACGTGCGGTCATCGGGCCTTCAGGTGCCGGCCGGTTGCCCCGACGACGTCCGCAGGGCCGGGTCGGCGAATCGACCGACCATGACGCACACCTGTCGTGCGCGACAGGTCCGTGTACGCGACGAGCGGGTCGCAGCGGGAAACCGGCCCCACCCGACGCACACCTGTCGTGCGCGACAGGTCCGTGCACGCGAGGGTCCGTGCGACCGAGGTCAGTCGAGGACGAGCACCTGACGGGCGAGGTTCCGCCCGGCGCGCAGATCGTCGAGGGCGTCGTTCAGTTCGGTGAAGGGCCGCTCGACGATCAGCTGCTCGAGCGGCAGTCGGCCCGCCAGCACGTCGGCCGCCAGCAGCGGGATGTCGACCTGTGGGTCGCCCCCACCGAGATAGGTGCCGATCAGACGCCGTTCCCCGATCAGCGGGAAGGCGTCGATCGTCACCTTCGCATCGGTGGCGTACAGCCCGACGGCGATCGCCGCCCCACCCGCAGCGGTGATCGCGAACGCGTCCTCGAGCGCAGCGGGTCGCCCGATCGCGTCGAAGGCGTGGTCGACCCCGCCGGGGACCAGGCGCGCCACCTCGGCGCGTGTGTCGGTCTCGCGGGCGTTGACCGTGTCGGTGGCCCCCAGGGCCGCGGCCAGTTCCAACGCCGATCCGTTGACGTCGATCGCCACGATGCGTGACGCACCGGCCATGACGGCACCCAGGATGACGTTCAGCCCGACACCGCCGCAGCCGATCACCGCGACCGTGTCGCCCTTCGCCACCTCGGCGGCGTTGCGCACCGCGCCGACGCCGGTGGACACCGCGCACCCGAGCAGCGCCGCCGACGACCACGGCAGCGCCGGGTCGATCTCGATGGCCCCGGAGCGGGGTGCCACGACGTGGTCGGCGAACGAACTGACGCCGTTGAAGTGGTGCAGCGGCCCACCGTCGTCGAGGTGCCAGGCGGTGCGCGCACCGTCGATCGTGCCGGTGCCGGCGAGCTCACCGGCCCACGCACAGTGGTTCGGACGGCCGGCGAGGCAGGCCGGGCAGGCGTCGCAACGGGGCAGGATGGAGAGCACGACGTGCGCACCCACCGCCAGGTCGTCGACCCCGGGTCCGATGGCGACCACCTCACCGGCGGCCTCGTGGCCCGGCACGAACGGCAACGGCTTGGGCAGACGACCGTCGACGACGTGCACGTCCGAGGCGCAGACCCCGGTGGCGCGGATGCGGACCAGGACCTGCCCCGGGCCCGGTGGGTCGAGGGTCACCCGGGTGGGCACGAGCGGACCACCGACCTCGTGCAGCACCGCGGCGGTGACCTGGTGGGTGGCGGTCGGCTGGTGGGTGGCGGGCGTCATGGCAGCTCCTGCAGGGTCACGGTGCCCTCGTCGAGTTCGGCGCGGACGCCGCCCACCCGGGTCCGGGCGATGGCGTCCTCGTCGAGGTGGATGCCCAGCCCCGGGGTGGGCGGCACGACGAGATACCCGTGCGCGTCGATGTCGATCGGTGCGGCGAGCGGGAAGTCCCGACGGTCGGGCGTCCACCCGTGCGGGTCGTAGGGAAACTCCAGGAAGGGACCGCCGCCGACGCCCGCCGCGACGTGCAGGTTGGCGAGCAGGCCGAGCCCGTCGGTCCACGTGTGCGGCGAGTACCGCCGGCCACGCCGGATGGCCAGCTCCCCGATGGTCCGACCACGCCAGAGCCCGCCGGCGAGCACGACGTCGGGCTGGTGGACGTCATAGGCGTCCGCGTCGAGAGCGGCGAGCACCTCGTCGAGCGTGCGCGTCATCTCGCCACCGGCGATTCGCACCCGGGCGTCCGCGCGCAGCTGGGCCAGCCCGGGCAGGTCACGCGCGAGCAGCGGCTCCTCCAGCCAGTGGACGTCGAGTTCCGCGAACGCGTCGGCGAAGCGGCGGGCCTCGGCCAGGTCGATCGGATCGGTGGTGTCGCCGGCCATCCGCCAGGCCTGGTTGAGGTCCACCATGATCTCGAGCGCGTCCCCGACCGCCTCACGCACGGCCGCCACCTCGGCGATCGCGGTGCCCCGGTCGCGCGCGCCGACGCGCAGCTTGATGGCCCGAAAGCCCCGGTCACGGACGTGGCGGGCCACCTCGGCGTGCTCGGTCGCGGACTTGGCGGCCCCGGTGGACGCGTAGGCCGCGATCCGGTCGGTCATGCCGCCGAGCAGCGTGGCGACCGGCTGGCCGGTGACCTGTCCGATGACGTCCCACAGCGCGGCTTCCAACGGCCAGGGGCGCGGGCCGTGCAAGTCGATGGTCTCCAGCACCCGGACCTGGCGTTCGATCGCCAGCGGGTCGGTGCCGAGCAGGTGGTGCAGATGCGGTTCGATCCCCGCGAGCGTGTCGCCGCCGCCGACACCGGTGATCCCGGCATCGGTGCCGATGCGGACCACGGTCGCCGGGAATCGGGTCCGCGGGGTCGGGTCCCAGTTGGCGTGGAACGGCGGGTCGAGCGGCAGGCTGAGCTGCTCGATGCTGATGTCGGTGATCCGGATCGGGCCGGTGGTCGAAGCCGTCGGGCCCGCGGACACGGATGCGGTGGCGCTCATCGTTGCCGCCAGATGGTGGTGACCTCGGTGTACTGGTCGAAGGCGTGCAGCGACTTGTCCCGTCCGCCGAAGCCGGACAGCCCGTAGCCGCCGTGGGGCACGGTCACGTCACCGACGTCGAAGCAGTTGACGTAGACGATGCCCGCCCGGATCGACCGTGCGGCCCGCTCCCCCTTGGCGAAGTCGGACGTCCACACGGCACCGGCGAGGCCGTAGTCGGTGTCGGCGGCCAGCGCGGTGCCGGCGGCCTCGGTGCCGTCGAAACGCTGCACGACCAGCACCGGCCCGAACACCTCCTCGCGGGCGATGGCGGCGTCGGCGTCGACGTGGTCGACGATCGCCGGGGTCAGGTAGGCACCGCCGGCGACCGGCTCGACGACCTCGCCACCGTGCACGGTCGCACCCGACGCCCGGGCCGCATCCAGGTGGGCCACCACGGCGTCGAGCTGCTCGTGGCTGATCATCGCCCCGAGCGCGGTGTCCTGATCCAGCGGATCACCCGGGACCATGCCGCGCGCGAACGCGGCGACCTTCGCGACCAGTTCGTCGGCGATCTGCTCGGCGACCACCAGTCGCGAACCGGCGTGGCAGGTCTGGCCCTGGTTGTAGAAGATCCCCCAGCCGATGCCCTGGGCGACCGCGTCGAGGTCGTCGACGTCGCCGAAGACCAGCTGCGGTGACTTGCCACCCAGCTCGAGCGAGACGTGTTTCAGATTCGAGTCCGCCGACGCGCGCAACACCTCGCGGCCGACCGGGGTCGAACCCGTGAACGTGAGCTTGTCGATGTCGGGGTGACGCGCGAGGAGGGCTCCGGTGTCGCCCTCACCGGTCACGACGTTGAGCACGCCGTCGGGCAGGCCCGCCCGCGAGCCGAGCTCGGCGAGCAACAGCGTGGCCATCGTGGACTGCTCGGCGGGCTTGACCACGACCGAGTTGCCGGTCGCCAGTGCCGGGCCGAGTTTCCACCCGGTGATGATCAGCGGGTAGTTCCACGGCACGATCGCGCCGACCACGCCGACGGGTTCACGGGTGATGGTCGCGAGCGCGTCCGGCCCGGTCGCGGCCACCTCGTCGGTGCGTTTGTCGATCGCCTCGGCGTACCAGCGGATCGTCGCGCCGACGCTGGTCGCGTCGACCGCGGCGGTGTCGCCGATGGGCTTGCCGGTGTCGAGCGTCTCGAGCAGCGCGAGGTCGTCGCGGTGCTCGTCGATCAACTCCGCGAAGCGCAGCAGGACCGCCTTGCGGGCCGCCGGGGCCTGACCGCGCCAACGGCCGTCGGCGAACGCCGCCCGGGCAGCGGCCACGGCCCGATCCACGGTCGCCTCGTCGCAGGCCGGGAAGCGGGCCACCTCCCCACCGTCACGTGGACCGGTGGAGGCGAAGGTGCGCGATGCGTCCACGTCGATGGCCGCGCCGTCGACGAACGGTCGCGTTGGACGGTGGATGGTCGACGCGCGGTGATGCCAGTCGGTGGTCAAGGATCCTCCGGGTGGATGTCGGGATGCGTCAGTCGAGTGCGACGGTGCGGCGACCGGGTCGAGCCGCCCTGGTCGGACGACCACGTTCGGTCCGTCCGACGGCCGGGTGCGCCACGGCCCGTGCGGATGGTGGCACGACCGGCACTGTGCGCGGAACCCGGACGGCGATATCGTGCGCCAGACCTGCCGGCGACGAAAGTCCACTCCTGGTGATGCACCCCGAGGGCCCCTCGACGTCGGGTGCGTCGACGTCACCACCGACCGGCGACGGGCACGCCGCGGCGTCGACCGCCGCGGCGTCGACCGCCGCGGCGTCGACCGCGGCGGCGCTCGAGACCGCCGACCGCGCGGCCCGGGCGGCGGGCGTGCGCTTCGACGAGGTCCACGATCCCGGGCTCGCGGCCGACGCGTCCACGCTGCTGGATGCGGTGTGGGCCCGGGAAACCGGCTCGGTGATGAGCCCGGAGGCGCTGATCGCCCTGGCCCACGCCGGCGGCCAGGTCACGGTCGCACGCGCCGACGACGGCACCGTCGTCGCCGCCACGGCCGCGTTCCTCGGCCGGGCCGCGGACACCGGAGCCACGTTCCTGCACTCGCACGTGACCGGGGTGCTGCCCGCGCAGGTCGGGCGCGGCATCGGGACCGCGTGCAAGTGGCACCAGCGTGCCTGGTGCCTGTCCCGGGGGATCACCGAGGTGCGCTGGACCTTCGACCCCCTGGTGCGCCGAAACGCCGTGCTCAACCTCGTGCTTCTCGGGGCCCAGGTCGCCCGCTACGACCGCGACGTCTACGGACCCATGGCCGATGCCCGCAACGCGGGGCTACCCACCGACCGGTTGACCGCGTCGTGGGTGCTCGACGCCCCCCGGGTCCGGGCCGCGGCCGACGGTCGGCCGGCATCACCCGACCTCGACGGCCTGCGCCGCGCCGGGGCCGAACCGGTGCTGAGCGTCGGTGCGGACGAGGAACCACGCCACCACGACGTCGAGGCAGCACGTCGCCTGATCCAGATCCCTGCCGACATCGAGTCGCTACGGGCCCGCGACCGGGATCTGGCCGTCGCCTGGGCGGCGGCGATCCGCGGCGCCCTCGGCGACGCCCTCGCCGCCGGCGCACGTGTCGGCGGTCTCACCCGTGACGGGTGGTATCTGGTGACCACGACGGGCGGTGTCGCGGAACTGGCTGACCGCCGCTGAGCACCCCGCCCACACGACCGGACACGACCCGCCCCGACCGGACTACCCGGTCCGCGTTCACTCCCACCCGGACACCACCACCATGACCGCTGCGATCGCTCCGCCCGCCATCCACCTCGACACGATCGATCTCGTGCGCGTCAGCCTGCCACTGGTCCGGCCCTTCACCACCTCCTTCGGTCGGCAGACCGCCCGGGAGGCCCTGCTCGTCCGGGTGTCCAGCGACGGGGTCCACGGCTGGGGTGAGGTCGTGACCGGGGCCGCCCCGCTGTACTCCGAGGAGTTCACCGACGCGGCCGAACTGGTCCTGCGCGACCATCTGGTGCCCACGCTGCTCGCCCCGCGGTCCGAGGTCGACGCCGCCGCGGTGGCCGGCCTGCTCGGCCACTTCCACGGCCAGCACATGGCCAAGGCCGGGCTCGAGCTCGCCGTGCTCGACGCCCAGCTGCGCCGCGCGGACACCTCGTTGGCCGACCATCTCGGCGCGGTCCGCGACCGGGTACCGACCGGGGTGTCGGTCGGCATCCCCGACGGCGGCATCGACGAGCTGGTCGAGCAGGTCGCGGCCTACCTCGACGAGGGCTACCTGCGGGTCAAGGCCAAGATCCAGCCCGGCTTCGACGTCGAGCCGATGCAGCGCCTGCGCCGCGAGTTCGGGCCGCGGCTGGCGCTCCAGGTCGACGCCAACGCGGCCTACGACCCCGACGACGCCGATCACGTCCGCGCGCTCGACGGGCTCGACGAGCTCGATCTCGTGATGATCGAGCAGCCGTTCGGGGTCGAACGCCTGCGTGCCCACGCCCGGCACTCGGCCCGCTGGCGCACCCCGATCTGTCTCGACGAGTCGATCCACGACGCACGCGCCGCCCGCGATGCGGTCGAGACGGGTGCCGCCGGGATCGTCAACATCAAGCTCGGTCGGGTCGGCGGCATCCACGAGGCCGTGCGGGTCCGCGACGTGTGCCGGACGCGGGGCATCCCGGTCTGGTGTGGCGGCATGCTGGAGACCGGCGTCGGCCGGGCGGCGAACGTCGCGTTGGCCGCGATCGAGGGGTTCGCCTTCCCCGGCGACCTGTCCGCCTCCGAGCGCTACTTCACCCGGGACCTGACCGATCCGTTCGTGCTCGACGACGGCCACATCGCGGTGCCGACGGGACCGGGCATCGGCCGTGCGCCCCACGACGATCTGATCGCCGCCGCCAAGGTCACCGCCGTGACCCTGCCGGGCTGAGCCGACGCCCCCTGCCGGCACCCGCTGCCGATGCCGACCGGAGACCGACCCGTGGACCTGCCCATCGTCGCACCGCTGGAGCCGATGCTGGCCACATTGGCGCGGGAACTGCCGACCGGCGAACTGATCTACGAACCGAAGTGGGACGGCTTCCGCTGCCTGCTGTTCCGGGACGGCGACGACCTGCTGCTGCAGAGTCGATCGAAGAAGCCACTCGAGCGCTACTTCCCGGAGCTCCCCGAGGCCTTGAAGGCCCTGCTCCCCGACCGGATCGTGCTCGACGGTGAACTGGTCGTCCCGGTGGATGACGGACTCGACTTCGACGCGCTGTCCAACCGGATCCATCCAGCCGCCTCACGCATCGAGCTGCTCGCCGAACAGACGCCGGCCCGATTCGTCGCCTTCGACCTGCTCGCGATCGACGACACCTCGCTGCTGGACACGCCGTTCGTGACCCGACGCGAACGGCTCACGCAGGTGCTGGCCGACACCGAGCCACCGCTGCATCTCACCCCGGCGACCCGGGATCCCGCCACCGCCGCCGACTGGTTCACCCGCTTCGAGGGAGCCGGACTGGACGGGGTGATGGCCAAGCCGGCGGACCAGCACTACGCGCCCGGCAGACGCACCCTGCTGAAGGTCAAGCAGCGCCGCACCGCGGACGTCGCGGTCGCGGGCTTCCGCTGGCACAAGGACGGCGAGGGGGTCGGCTCGCTGCTGCTCGGGCTCTACGACGACGACCGGCTGGTCAACGTCGGCGTCGCCTCGTCGTTCAGCGCCGCGCGCCGCCGCGAACTGATCGACGAACTGGCCACCCACCGCGTCGAACCGGGCGCGGCGATCGACCACCCCTGGCTCGACGACGAGGGTGAGGGCTCCGAGGCCACACCGCGGGGCAAGCACCGCTGGTCCGGCCAACGCGACACCAGCTGGGAGCCGCTGCAGCTCGGTCTGGTCGCCGAGGTCGCCTACGAGCAACTCACCGGCGACCGGTTCCGACACTCGGCCCGCTTCGAACGGTGGCGGCCGGACCGCGAGGTGATGAGCTGCCGGTTCGATCAGCTCGAGGTCCCCCCGCCTGCCGAGCTCGCGACGGTGTTCGCCGCCCACGGCTGACGGCCGGGGCTCCCCCGCCGCGGGGCGCACACCCGGGAAGGCGCGCGGCGGCCCGGACGTTCTCCGCGTGCACGGCCCCCGCTACCGTCACCCCGCTCCCGGCCCAGGACACCTTCGTGTTGCCCACCGCGCTCGCCTCGCCGCTCGTCGCGCACCTGCCGCTGGCCCAGATCCCGCCCCCGCCGTTCCAGGGCATCCCGCTCGGGCCACTGGACCTGCGCATGTACGGGCTGGTCATCGCCGTCGGTGCCCTGCTCGGCCTGCGGCTGACCGTCCGCCGGTTCGAGCGGTTCGGCGGTGACGGCGACACGGCCGAGAAGGCCGGCCTGATCGCGCTCGGGTTCGGCTTTCTCGGGGCCCGCATCGGCTACGTCATCCCACGGTTCCTCGGCGACGGCGGTTTCGTCGAACGCCCGTTGGACGTCTTCGCGATCTGGCAGGGCGGGCTGGCGTTCTTCGGTGGGCTGATCGGTGGGACGCTCGCCGTGATCGTCTATCTGCGCATCAAGGACCAGCACGTGTGGACCTTCGCGGACGCGGTCGCGCCGGGACTGCCCCTGGCGCAGGCCTTCGGACGCTGGGGGAACTACTTCAACCAGGAACTGTTCGGTCGGCCCACGGACCTGCCGTTCGCGCTGCGGGTCGATCCGGTCCCGGCGTCGACCGCAGCACGGTTCCCGGGCGCGACGACCTTCCACCCGACCTTCCTGTACGAGTCGCTGTGGAACCTCGGGCTCGTCGGCCTGATCCTGCTCATCGACCGCGCCGGCATGCTCAAGCGCCGCGGCTCACTCATGTTCGTCTACCTGATCGGCTACGGGATCGGGCGGGGCTGGATCGAGGCGCTGCGGGTCGACTCGTCGGACTTCTACTTCGGCTTGACCCGCAACAACTGGATCGCCATCGCGACCGTGCTCGTGGGTATCGGTGGACTGCTGTTCTGGGAACGTCGAGGTGGCGCACCCCTGATCACCGCGGCGTCGACCGACGGCCCGGACCTGGCCGATGCCGAGGGCGAGGCACTCGACGCACCGCCAGCCGGCACCGACGGTGATGCCGCCGGCGACCTGGAGGATGGCTCCGACGCCGAGCCGGACGGTGACGGCCGCCCCGGCTAGCTAGCTCCGTCGCTTGGACGGCGGCACCCGGGGCGGCTCGTGCGGCAGCTTCGGATAGTGCGGCGGCATGGGCAGGTCGGGCAGCCCGTCGGCATGGTCGGCCGCCGCGAGGCCCAGCAGGCCGTCGATCGAGCCCGCGGTCGTGTCGATCGCCGCCATGGGATCGTCCCGGTCGCGTAGCAGCCCAGGCAGGGTCGCCAGGGTCGCGTCGGCCGGCTCGACGTCGTCGACCTCGTCCCAGGTGACCGGCAACGACACCCGCGCGTCCGGCACGGGGCGCACCGAATAGGCGCTGGCCGTGGTCCGGTCCCACAGGTTCTGGTTGTAGTCGAGGAAGACCCGCTGCCCGCGTTCCTCCTTCCACCACGAGGTCGTCGCCTCGTCGGGGAGGCGACGTTCGACCTCGCGTGCGAGCGCGACCGCGGCGGCCCGGACCTCGACGAACGGCCGCCGCTCGATGCGCACCAGCACGTGCATGCCGGTCGACCCGGAGGTCTTCGCGAAGCCCGTCAATCCCTGTTCGCCGAGCACCTCGCCGACCATGCGCGTGACCCGTCGCACCGTGTCGAAGGGCACCCCCTCGACCGGGTCGAGGTCGATGCGCAGCTCGTCGGGCTCGTCGAACGCGCCGTCGGGGTCGAGCGGCGAGCAGTCGGGCAGGCGGATCGACCAGGGGTGCACGGTCACCGCACCGAGGTTCACCGCCCAGATGATGGCGGCGAGTGATCGGGGGCAGACTTCGGTGGCGGCCCGGCCGGAGCCGAAGGTCACCTCGACGCTGTGCAGCCAGTCGGGGGCGTTGGTCACACGCTTCTGCATGAACCCGGCCTGCTCGACGCCCTTGGGGAACCGTTCGAGGTTGAGCGGGCGACCCAGCACGTGGGGCAGCAACAGCGGGGCGACCAGCCGGTAGTGCTCGACGACGTCGAGTTTGGTGTGTCCGGCCGTCGGGAACAGCAGCTTGTCGGGCGACGACAGACGCACCGTGGTGCCGTCGACGTCGAGCTCCAACGGCGACGCGGCCATGGCGGGCCTTTCGGACGCACGGGTTCCTGCAGACGCGCCCGACGGTAGCCCGCTCGGTCCGCCGCCGGCTGCCCGGCTCAGCTGGCCTGCGCGGCCGGGCGTAGCTCGTCCGACGAGTCCGCCAGCTCGGCCTCGGCCGACCGTGCCGCGGCACGGCGCTGATCGGCTGACACCGTCGCGGTTTCGGGACCCTCACTGGGTAGCGCCGGACGACCGAAGAGGTAGCCCTGCCCCCAGTCGGCACCGAGTCCGTGCAGGATGTCGAGCTGCTCGTCGGTCTCGATGCCCTCGGCGATGACCGCCGCACCGAGCTCGTGCGACAGCTCGATGACCGCGCGCACGATCGTCATCGCGGACGGATCCGGCACCGCCTGCACCAGGTCCATGTCGATCTTGACCACGTCGGGGCGGATCTGGGCGATCAGGTGCAGGCTGGAGTAGCCGCTGCCCACGTCGTCCAACGCGATGCTGGCACCGCGCGCCCGGTAGTGCTCGACGACGGTGGTGAGGTGACCGATGTCCTCGGTGCGGTGGGTCTCGACGACCTCGAACACCAGCTGGCGCAGGTCGACGCCGTGACGGTTGGCCGCGGCCGTGGTCGTCGCGAGGCACACCTCGGGGCGGTAGACGCTGGTGGGGACGAAGTTGATGAACAGGCGCTGGTCCCGGAGCCACGGCGCGGCGTCGCGGATGGCCGTCTCGCGGCCGATGCGGTCCAGGGTGTTGGTCCAGCCTCCGGCCGAGGCCGCGCCGAACAGCTCGCCCGCGGACAGTTCACGGTCCCCGTCGTCGGTGGCGCGCAGCAGGGCCTCGTAGCCCACGATCCCCCGGTCGTCGAGGTCGACGATCTGCTGGTAGCGGGCCCGGAACCGCTCGGGCCGGCCGGCCAGGTCGGTCACGTGCTGGTAGCGCACCCGGGCGGCGAGCTGCCCGAGCGGGCTGGCGGCCATGGCGGCACCCAGCAGTTCGTCACCCTCGAGCCCGGCGTCGAGCAGCACGGCCCGTGCCTCGATGCGCTCGGTCGCCGTCAGCGCCGCGTCGATCTCCAGCAGTCGTTGGGGCATGTTCGCACCGGTCAGCTGCAGCAACCGCCCCCGCAGGGACACCTCGACGTCGTCGTCGACGATGTCGGCGACGAGCTTCAGGGTGTGACTGGTGGCCGAGTGGATCGCCAGGAGCGACCGGTCCTCGACGACGGGAACGGATCGGCAGGAACACGGTCCTGCAGTACATGCGGACACGGGTCCTCCTTGAACACGTACCGGAGCCGTGCCTGTCGGCCGGTCGCGCCCGGCGTCAAGGACACCCGTAAACGGTGTGCCAGCCGTCGCCACGACTCAGACGGCGGCGAACCAGCCCATCGCGCCCAGATCGGCGAGCCGGTGCTGGTGCGGGTGGAACATGTAGCGACCGGGGCGCGGCAGCTCGAACTCGATGATGGCGCGCTCGCCCTGACCGAGCGTGACCGTGTCGGTGTGCTCGTCGGGTTCCAGTCGCGTGCCGGAGCGGAACACGTCGAAGGTCTGGGCATGGAGATGGAACGAGCCGACCGGTTCGTACTCGAGCATGTTGGTGAGGTAGACGCGGATGCGTTCGCCCACCGGCACGGTGATCGGATGTCGGGCGAAGAAGCCCGCGACCCCGTTGAAGCAGGTCACGTCGATGCGACCGTCGCCATCGAGATCCCAGCCGCCCAGGGTGAGCACGAACTCGTGCGCCGGCGGCCGCCCGCCGGGCGGATCGACGATCATCGTGCCGTACAACCCCCGGGCGACGTGTTCGGCCAGCGGCGCGGTGTGGCAGTGGTAGGGGTGCAGCCCGAACGGTTCGGCGGTCACCTCGTAGGTGAAGCTGGCACCCGCGGCGATGGGCTCCCACCCGTCCATCGCGGGGTCGTGCCGTCCATGCAGATGGACGTTGTGGGCCAGCGGCGTGCGGTTGTCCATCGTGATGCGCAGGCGGTCGCCCTCGGTGGCACGCAGGATGGGTCCGGGCACGGTGCCGCCGTAACACCAGGCATCGGCGACGAGGTCGTCCGCGATACGGACGCGTTGCTCGGTGACGGGCAGTTCGAAGGTGCGCTCCACGCCCTGACGGCCGTCGAACCGCGGCGGGATCGTGACCGGGTCGAGCGCATCACGTGTGAGATCGACCGGAGGTGCGGCATGCCCGTAGCCGTGTCCCGCCGTCGTCGCGGCGGGTGTCGCCGCACCCGGGGCCGACAGGGTGGTCTGCTGGTGGTCGTGGCCACTGACGTTCGCCGCTGCGGTGGCGGGATCGATCCCGTGATCGTGCGGCAGCAGCTCGTGCAGGGCGACGCCGCCGACCGACAGCACGGCACCGCCCACCAGGCCCCGTCGCAGCAACTGCCGACGCGACCAGTCGACGGTCACGTCCTCGGGATCCGCCTGGTCATCCATCGCTCACGCCGTCCCGCCGACCGCCATGGTCACGCCGAGGACGACGAGATAGCCGACCACGCCACCACCGACGACCCCGATCACCACGGCCCGCCGGATGCGACTGACAGCGACGAGATAGCCCGCGGCACCCACCAGGGGCAGGACGAGCACCCCGACGGACCAACCGAGTCGCACCGGCCCGGCCAGGTCGTCGCGCGCCACCAGGTCGTGGAACGCGAGCGCAGCCCAGGCGACGAACAGCGCGAACGGCAGCACCGTGGCGTACAGCCCGAACCCGATCTGCAGCGCTCCCATGGTCACCGACCTCCCGCGGACGCCGGCACACGCCCTGCCACCGGCACACCCATCGCCACCGGCACACCCATCGCCACCGGCACACCCCTCGACCCATCCGCGACCATCACAGCACACCGCCGATCACGACGGCGCCACCGAGCAGCGCCAGCGCCAGGACCATCCCGCCGACGACCACGGACCAGCGAACCCGGGCCGGGAACGTCGAGCGTGCCGTCAGCAGATAGCCCGCCGCGCCGACGAACGGGACGACCACGGCCGCGGCGCCACGCACCACCGTGCCACCGGTGCTGAGGTCCTCACGGCGCTGCAGGTCGACCGCGACCATCGCGAGCCAGACCGCGAACAGCCCGAACGGGACGATCCAACCGAGCACCGCATACAGGGTGGAGAGCCCGCCCGTCCCGAGGGGGACGCCGGCGACCGACACCACGCCGCTGCGCCCGATCTCGACGTCCGCCGGCAGATCCGGCACCCCGAACGCCTCGAGGTCGAGCTCGAGTCCCGCCACGACGTCGACGGCCGGGACCACCTCGGCGTCAGCGCCGTCGGGCATCGTCGCCTGCGGTGGTGGTGCGGGGATTGTCCGGTGGTCGACCCGTGGCATCCGGTCGAGGCCCACCTCGGCGACCAGACCCACCGACGCCAACGTGGACGCGAGGCTGAAGCGCGAGGGCGGACGCAGCGCGCCACGGTCGGGATCTCCCGCGCCCGTCGATGCGCCGGCGTGTGCTGCCTCGCCGCAGCCGGCGGTGCGCTGCAGCCCGGCGGGGTAGGTGGCCTGCAGGGTGTTGCCGCCGACACAGTTGTCCGCCATCGCGGGACCGGACAGGGTGACGTCGCGGTAGCCGGAGCCCTCGATCACGTTGTCGCGGACGACGTTGCCGCCCGACATCCAGAAGTTGGTGGACAGGTTCGGGCTGATCGCGACGCCGTGGTTGGTGTGGTTGACGATCCGGTTGCGTTCGATCAGCGAGTCGTGCCCGCCGGCGATCATCACCCCGGTGCCGTACGACGGCCAGATGCCGCCGACGGCCGGTGAGCTGCGATCGTCGTTGTCGTGGATCAGGTTGCCCACGATCGTGACGTTGCCGTGCGGCGGGAAGCGCTGCGAATCGAGGGTGTTGGGCACGATGCCGGCGACGTTGTGTCGCCACGTCGAACCGACGATGGTGACGTCGCTGGCGTTGGTGCCCGAGTAGCCGAGCCCGTTGCGCTCGGCGACGATGTCGTGGATCACCGCGTTGCACGGCTCGCACTGCCCGATGTAGAACCCGGCGTCGGCCGACCCGCTGGCATAGCTGTGCTCGAAGACCCCATCGGTCGAGTCGAACGCGTAGATGCCGTAGATCGCGTTGTTGGACGAGGTGAGGTAACTGCCGCGGTAGCCCTGGACCGAGGTCCAGTAGATGCCGTTGCCGGTGGCGTTGCGGGCGGTGAGGTTCTCGACCACGACCCCGTCGGCGGCGAAGGTCGCGATCGCATTGTCGCGCACGTGCTCGCCGTCGACGATCACCTCGTTGCGGTCCGTGCCGCGCAACGTCAGGTACGGCGTGGTGATCTCCACCGACTCCCTGTAGACGTAGCGGCCGTCGTCGGCGAGGTTGGCCGGCTCCTCGGGAGCGGGACCGACGAGCACCAGATCCCCGGGCTCGGCGGCGTCGACGGCGTTCTGGATCGTCGGGTGGTCCTCCGGGACACGTCGCGTCACGCCGGTCCAGGTGTCGACCACCTCGCGGTCCTCGGCGACGGCCGCCTGTTCGTCCGCCGCGCCGACGGCCAGGGTCGCGGCCATCCCGGCGCTGCCGTCCGCCGGGGCGTGCAGTGAGCAGTAGTAGGTGAACGCGCCGGGTTCGTCGAAGGTGACCTCGACGACCTCGCCGGGCTGCATCACGTCGTTGCGCTCGCCCCCGACCGCCTCGCCGGTCGACCACGCGCCGTCGACGTCCAGGGCGTTGTGCGGGACGAGTCCGACGTTCTCGAAACGCACGGTGTCGCCCACCTCGATGCGCACGACCTCGCGCACGAAGCGGTTGTCCTCCATGCGGATCTCGACGACGCCGTCGGTGGCGGCGTCGGCCGGGTCGGGGTCACCGCCGCTGCACGAGGCGAGCGCGATGGCCAGCACCCCGATGGCCGTCAGCCATCCAGCTCGATCACGTCGATCGCACAACCCCACCGCCACGACCCTCCCGGCCCGCTCGTGGTGCACGGGCTCCGTCGCCATCTCGCCGCGGTCGACACTCCCCGGTCGACCTGTCCGGACGGTACCGTAGGTGGTTCGCGCGGGTGGTGGTTCAGCCGACGCGGCGGGGCGGGCCGACCCGAACGTCGACGTCGCCGCCGTAGCGGACGTGGTCGGGATGGGCGACATCGAGGTGGTAGCCGGCCGCGGCCATCAGCTCGTCCTCGCTGACCACGACCCGGGCGTGACGCAGCGGCCAGGGCCCGTGGTCGACCAGTGCTCGCAGGATCGCCCCGGTCGGCGACGCGGCGTACAGTGACCACCGGGCGGACAGGAAGTCGTCGAGCGGCGTGATCTCGTCGTCGGCCAACCGGTCACCGAGCTCGATGACGGTCCGACTGTGCGCGCCGCGCGGACTCGGCCACCGGCGACGCGTGAGGTAGCCGACCCGGTCGCCCCGCCGGTCGATGTGCATGGCCGAGAAGCAGTAGGGCAGCTGGTAGCCGACCCGGGCGACGGTCGTGGGTGCCAGGCGGGTGATGTCGAGCGAGTGGAAGTACACTCCCCGGCCCCCGTCGGGGCCGACGACGTAGGTGCGGACGTTGGTCTCGGGGAAGGTGCCCTGCGGCAGCGGCACCCCGGCGGGGCTGAGCCCGATGCCGGCCATGCGGAACGGGATGAGCCCGACGTAGGTCCGGCCCTCGTGCACGTCCGGGCTCAGGCCGGCGGGCAGCTGATCGGCCACGACCTGCGGGTCGACGGCCCAGTGCAGGTAGGTCAGCGCTTCCCAGCGCATGCGCAACAACGGCCGTGCGACGGCCGTGGTGGCGGTCCGGGCTATCGGCTCGGTCGGCTGGAGCCATCGGTGGTGGCCGGGCTGCTGCGGGGTCGCCGGAGCGTCAGTGGGGGTCATGCCGGGGCTTCGGAGCGAACCACCGTCGGGGCCGACCTCCGGTTCCCGCGATGGCCGGATGCCCGCCCGACCCCCTCGTCGGCTCGCCGGGATCCCGGTCGCACGGCCCGGGGCCGCCGCCGAGCGCACCCGTCACCGGGTGCGCTTGACCTCGCGGTGCTGGCGGTCGCCGGCGACGACGCCGGCCGCGCGGAGCGCTTCGAGCCATGACCGACCATCGACCCTCGGCACACCATCGCCGCGCGCGGCCCACAGGTGCGGTTCGCGGTAGCGACCCTCGTCGAGCTCGGTCTCCAGGATCGCGGGCTTGATCGCCCCGTCGACGAGATACGGGCCGGACCCCGGCACCTCGACGTCCAGCCAGCGCTGCCACGCATCGAACGGTGCCCGGGCCGACAGCGACCGCTCGGCGGCGGCGACCGGGACCAACCCCGCCTGCCAGGCCGCTCGGAACCAGGGATCGAACGGCGCACCGTCGTCACGAACGAACGACGCGTACCGCTGGAAGGGCACCAGCGGATAGTCCCGCTTGGCGTGCGCTCGCAGCAGCACCAGCAGTCGGTCCAGCTCCTGTTCGACACGCAGACGGTCCAGTCGTTCCAGGATGGCCGGACCGATTCCCCGGCCACGTGCCCCGAACGCCACCAGCACGTCGAGCACGGCCAGCGTGTCGGCCGCGCCGGGTCCGAGCCCGTCGACGCCAGTCGCGACCTCGCCCACCCCGCCGTCGGGTGCCTCCGCGGCAGCGCCCGACCACGCCCAGTGCACGGCGCGCACCACCGCGACGGGCACATCCGCTTCCAGGACGACCCAGCTGGTCGCCGCGTGACGCTCGGTCGCCCGGTCGCGGTGAGCCCGGGTGAGCGCCGCCAGGAACGGCGGCACATCCCGTTCGATGGCCGCGACGACCTCGTGCAGGTCCGCACGCCCGGCGAGGCTCACGAACTGCAGCTCGGGCGCACCGGTCCTGGCATCCGTCGCCTCGCCGGAGCCGTCGGTCACATCAGTGCCCGTGGAACGGCAGGCCGGCTGCGGCCTGGAACGCCTCGCCCATCGCCTCGTACAGCGACGGGTGCGCATGGGTGATGGCGGCCAGCTCGGCGGGCACCGCCTCCCAGGCGGTCGCGAGCGTCGCCTCGCCGATCAGGTCGGTGGCGTGTGGCCCGACGAGGTGCACGCCGAGCACCGGCCCACCGGGCGAGGGCACCGCACCCAGCGCGCCCGTCGGGACCGCCCCACGCGCGTGCACGACCTTCACGAAGCCGTCGGAGCCGGCGATGATGCCCTTGGCATTCGCCTTCATCGAATAGGTCGTGACCTCCACGGCGTCGTCGCCGTGCCGCTCGCGCGCCTCGGCCTCCGTCAGCCCGACGGAGGCGACCTCCGGATGGCAGTAGGTGACCCGCGGGGTGTGGACGTGGTCCACGGCCGGGACATCGAGCCCGGCGATCCGATCCGCGACGACGAAGCCTTCCGCGAACGCGGCATGGGCCAGGGCCAGGGTCGGGCGCACGTCACCGACGGCCCACAGGCCCTCGACCCCGGTCGCGCCGTGGGCGTCGGTGACGGCGAAGCCGCGCTCATCGAGTACGCCGAGCTCCCCGGCCCCGGTGTCGGTGGTGTTGGGCCCCCGCCCGATGGCGACCAGGACCCGATCGGCCATCAGCGCGAACGTCCGACCACCAACCTCAACCTCGACTTCAGCTTGAGTCTTGCCGTTCGAATCAGTCGTCAGACGTACTTCACGGACCTTTGCGGCGGTCAGCACGTCGATGCCGCGCCGCTTGTAGGCCTTGGCCAGCGCCGCCGACGAGTCGGCGTCCTCCAGCGGCAGCACTCGGTCGAGTGCCTCGACGACCGTCACCTCGGCGCCCATCGGGGCCCACATGGAGGCGAATTCCATGCCGATCGCACCGGCACCGATGACGATCGCGCGCTCGGGAGGTTCGGTGAACCACAGTGCCTGATCGGAGGTCTGCACGACCGATCCGTCGATCTCGACACCAGGGATGGTCCGGGGGCTCGAGCCGGTGGCCAGCACGACGTGGCGACCCAGCACACGGGCCGGTTCCCCGCCCTCGCTGGAGGTCACCTCGACCTCGACTCGACCGTCATCCCCGCGGACCAACCGGCCGCGACCGCGGTGCAGGGTGGTGCGCTTGCCGACGAGGAACTCCAGACCCTTGTGCAGGCCGTTGATGACCCCATCGCGGAACGCCGACAGCCCGTCGCCGTCGATGCCGTCGAAGGTGAGCTTCAGACCGAGCACGTCGGCGCGGTGGACCTCCTCGAGCACCTCGGCGACGTGCAGGATCGACTTCGACGGGATGCACCCGCGGTGCAGGCACGTCCCGCCGACCTTGTCCTCCTCCACCAGTGCGACGTCGAGCCCGCGGGCCGCGGCACGGAAGGCCACCGCGTACCCGCCCGGTCCCCCACCGACGACGACCACGTCGTGGACGGGTGCCACCTCGGCGCTCACAGGTGCAGGAGCAGCCGCTCGGGCTGCTCGCAGAGATCGGCGACGTAGGTCACGAACCGGCCGGCCTCACCGCCGTCACAGATGCGGTGGTCGAAGGCCAGGGTGAATCGGGCGACGCGGCGCACGGCGATCTCGCTGGCACCGTCCTGACCGGTCACGACCCACGGCCGTTCCCGCATCGCACTGACCCCGAGGATCGCGCCCTCCGGGTGGTTGATGATCGGGTCGCCGTCGTCGTTGCCGAACGCGCCGTAGTTGTTGACCGTGAACGTGCCGCCGGTCAGCGCCCCCGGGCCGATGGAGCCCTCCCGGGCCTGCGCGGCCAGGTCGTTCAGTTCCAGCGCCAACTGCAGGGTCGACTTGGTGTGCGCGTCCTTGATGTTGGGGACCATCAGCCCGCGATCGGTGTCGGCGGCGAAGCCGAGGTTGATGTGCTCGAGCAGGTGGAGTTCACCGGCCTCGCCCTCGTCCCGCTCCAACCGGGCGTTGAGCGTCGGGAACCGCCGCAGACCCAGCACCGCGGCCCGCATCACCAGCACGAACGGGGTGATCTTGACGTCGAAGCCCTCGTCGCGGGCCAGTGCGGTCAGTTCCTTGCGTACCTCCCAGAGCCGGGTGACGTCCGCGTCGCGCGAGCAGGTCGCCTCCGGGATCTCGCGCCGGGAGAGCTCCATCTTCTCCACGATACGTTTCCGGATCCCGCGGATCGGCTCGACCTCGCCGGGGTGACGGCCCCGGAAGCCGGGCACCGCCTTCTCCCCCGCCGCGGCCACGTGCAGATCCGGCATGGACGTGGACGTCGCACCGGCCGCGGCCTCGCCCGCCGAGCTGCCCGCATCCGCACGCACACCGCTGACGGCGTCCGCACCCGCGCGGCCGCCGCTGTCCGGCGCACCACCATCGGCGGCGGCCTGCACGTCGTCACGGGTGATGATCCCACCGGCACCCGAGCCCGGTGCGATCGCCGCCAGATCGACCCCGAGCTCCTTGGCGAGCTTGCGCACCGGCGGCTTCGCGAGCGGCTTGGCAGCCGGCTCCGCGGCAGCCTGGCCAGCTGCGTCCGCGGAAGCGCCGCCGCGCCGACGGCGGCGTGCCCCGCCGGCCTTGCCCTGCCCGTAGCCGACCAGCGGTTGCGGTTCCTCGTCGGCGTCCAACCCGGTCGAGGGTCGCGTGTCGGACGCGACCGCCGGGGTCGGCTCCGCGTCGGCGTCCGGGACGGACGCGCCCGCTGCCGACCCGCCGGCCGAGCCGGTATCGGCGTCGGCCGTGTCGATCCGCACGAACACGGCCCCGACCTCGATGGTCTCGCCCTCGGACCCGATCAGCTCCACGATGGTGCCGGCGAACGGCGACGGCACGGCCACGACGGCCTTGGCCGTCTCGATGTCGGCCACCGGGTCGTTCAGCTCGATCGTGTCGCCGACGGCCACGTGCCAGGCGACGATCTCGCCCTCCTCGAGGCCCTCGCCGAGGTCGGGCAGTTTGAAGTCCTTGACGTCACTCATCTCGTGCTCCCTCCACCGTCGCGGCGATCCCGATGCGTCCCTCGACGGGCCGCATCAGTAGGCCAGCGCGCGTTCGACCAGATCCAGGATCCGGTCGACGTCCGGGAGCCAGTACTCCTCGAGCTTGGCGGGTGGGTAGGGGGTGTCGAACCCCGTGGCCCGGAGCACCGGTGCCTCGAGGTGGTAGAAGGCGTGCTCCTGGATACGGGCCGCGATCTCCGCCCCCATCCCCAGCGTGCGCGCCGCCTCGTGCACCACGATCGCCCGACCGGTCCGCTGCACGGACGCCACGATCCGCTCGGTGTCGAGCGGTGACAGCGAACGCAGGTCGACGACCTCCAGCGACCAGCCCTCGTCCGCGGCGGCGTCCGCCGCGTCCAGTGCCGTGCGCACCATCGGGCCGTAACAGAACACCGACGCGTCCGTGCCCTCGCGGCGCACGACCGCCCGGTGGGCCGGTTCGGTGGTCACCGGCAACGTCGAGTCGGACTTCATCCAGTAGCGCCGCTTGGGTTCCAGGAACACGACCGGGTCGTCCATCGCGATGGCTTCGCGCATCATCGAGTACCCGTCGTCGGGCGTACCCGGGGTGAAGACCTTCAGCCCCATCGTGTGGGCCCAGTACGCCTCGGGCGACTCCGAGTGGTGCTCGACCGCGCCGATGCCGCCACCGAACGGGATCCGGATCGTCACCGGCAACTTGACCGTCCCGCGTGAGCGGTTGGGCATCTTGGCGAGGTGGCTGACGATCTGTTCGAATGCCGGGTAGGTGAACCCGTCGAACTGCATCTCGGCCACCGGCCGGTACCCGTACATGGCCAGCCCGATGGCGGTGCCGACGATCCCGGATTCGGCCAGTGGCGTGTCGAAACAGCGTTCCTCACCGAATGCGGCCTGCAGCCCGTCGGTGACCCGGAACACGCCGCCGAGCTTGCCGACGTCCTCACCGAACACCAGCACCCGCTCGTCCTCGGTCATCGTGTCCTTGAGTGCCTGGTTGATCGCCTGCGCGAGGGTGACCGCCATCAGCGCTCACCGCCCGTCGCGTCGGCCGCATCGGCGGACGCGAGTTCGGCGCGCAACTGGTCGCGTTGATCGTCGAAGTGCCCGGTCGGATCGACGTAGACGTGCTCGAACAGCTCCATCGGATCGCCGTGGGGGGCGTCGTAGATCCCGGCGCGGACCTCGGTGGCGACCTGCTTCGCCTGCTCCTCGATGGCGTCCTCGAGGGCGGTGTCGTACAGGTCACGCTTGGTCAGGAAGTTGCGCATCCGCACGATCGGGTCCGTCTTCGCGGCTTGTTCGAGTTCCTCGTCGGTGCGGTAGCGGGTCGGGTCGTCCGAGGTGGTGTGCGCCTCCATGCGGTAGGTCATCGCCTCGATGAGCGCCGGACCGTGCCCGTCGCGGGCGCGCTGCACCGCCCGGCGGGTGACCGCGTAGGAGGCCAGCACGTCGTTGCCGTCGACGCGGTAGCCCGGCATGCCGTAGCCGACGGCCTTGTGCGCCAGCGTCGGCGCGGCCGTCTGCTTGGCCAGCGGCACGGAGATCGCGTACTGGTTGTTCTGGATGAAGAAGATGACCGGGGCCCTGCGCACCCCGGCGAAGGTCATCGCCTCGTGCGGGTCGCCCTCGGACGAACCACCGTCACCGAAGTAGGTCAACGCCACGATCGGGTTGCCCTCGAGCGCCGCACCCATCGCGAACCCGGTCGCGTGCAGCGCCTGGGTCCCGATCGGGATCGACATCAACCCGAAGTTGTGTGCATAGGGGTCGTGGTCCGACAGCCACGTGCCCCGGTACAGGTGCAGGAACCCGGCGGCGTCGACCTCGCGCACCAGGGCCGCGCCGAGTTCGCGGTACGACGGGAAGATCCAGTCGTCCGCACCGAGCGCGTACGCACTGGCGACCTGCGCGGCCTCCTGACCCAGGCACGACGCGTACACCCCCAGCTGCCCCTGACGTTGCAGGTTGATCGCCTCACGGTCGACCTTCCGGGTGACGACCATGAGCCGGTAGAGCTCACGCAACTGCGCGTCGTCGAGGTCGACGGGGTGGTCCGGGTCCTCGTGGTAGGTGCCGTCGGGATCGAGCAGGTGCACCGGCTCGTCGGGCGGCAGCAGCGTCAGTGGATCGGGACGGTCGGGCGCGTCGGGCGACGCGGGGGCCGTTGATGCGTGAACGTCGGACACGGCGGGTGGACTCCTCGTGGCGAGGCGCGCCGGGGTGACCGGTCGCGCGCGATCGTGGACACGGATGTCGAACGCGACCGGACGCGTCGGGCAGCTGCAGCCGGCGGCACGGCGAGGTACTCGGCCACGAGCCCCGTCCCATCCATCGGTGCACTCCTCGTCGTGGACTCCCACCCACACGCTCGGTCACCGGCACCGGATCGTCCGCGGGGTCGCCGCGTCACTGCCCGGAGCGTCGGATGACGGCCGCGCCGTCACCGCCGGCGACCCTAGTTCGCACACCGCCGTCACGAGCCGCTGCCGGCGTGACGCGCGGAACCCGCGCGGCCGCCGGCAGCGCGGAGAGCAGCCCGTGACGCCGCGGACGGCGTCGGCCGCCAGGGGCGGGCCGACCGGCCTGTCGATCCGGGACCAGCTGCTCCTCCGTCCCGGTGCGGCGAGGCATTAGGCTCGGCGTCGAGAGGCTGCACATCGGCGCAGCGGCGAGCAACGACGAGGAGTACGACATGAGGATCGTGACGGGGTTCCTGCGGTCGCCCGAGGGGTCGGCGGCACTGGAGCGGGCGATCGAGGAGACCAGGTTGCGCGACGGTGCGGAGTTGCTCGTGGTGCACTCCATGCGCGGAGGTGACCGGGACGAACTCGACGAGGTCCTGAGCTACCGCGAGGCGTTCGAGCAGCTCGAGGACCGGTTGAAGGCCGAGGGCATCACCTACAAGCTCGTGGAGTACGCGCGCGGCAACGCTCCCGCCGAGGACCTGCTCCAGGCCTCCAAGGACCACGACACCGACATGATCGTCATCGGCATCCGTCGCCGCTCGCCGGTCGGCAAGTTGATTCTGGGCTCCAACGCCCAGGACATCCTGTTGCACGCCGAGTGCGCGGTGCTGGCGGTCAAGGCGGGACCCGAGGACTGACGGCCGCCGGTGGCGCCGCGGAGGTCGCCATCGACGCGAGAACGGTCCCGATCGCATGCGATCGGGACCGTTCTCGTCGTGTCGTGCGCGGGGTCAGACACGGCCCTTGCGGCCGGTGATGAGGCCGACCACCAGCAGGATCACGGCGATGATCAGGACCCAGCGCAGCGCCTCGACGAACAGGCCGACACCGCCGAAGATCAGGGCGAGGACGAGTAGCAGGATGGCGAGGTTCATGACGGGCTCCTTGAACGAGCGTCGGGGACGACGAAAGCGCGTCGAGGTCGACGCCGTTGGACCCATCATGAAGCGTCGACAGCGCGCCTGTGACGGCCGCGCGGACGGCTGTCCGTCCGGCCCGTCGGGCGGGTCGATCCGCTCACTGAGGCCGTGGATCCGGCCTCAGTCCGACCCGGCAGCCGCCCCGTCCCCGGCATCGGCGACGGGTTCGTCGGGCATCCCGGCCCCGATGGCGTGGACACCGCCGTCGACGTGCACGATCTCGCCGGTCACGCCCGGCATCCAATCGGAGAGCAGGGCGCAGACGGTCTTCGCGACCGGCTCCGGGTCACGCATGTCCCAGCCGATCGGTGCCCGTTCGGCCCACACGGCCTCGAAGTCGCCGAACCCGTCGATGGACCGCGCCGCCATGGTGTGCAACGGTCCGGCCGACACCAGGTTCACGCGGATCCCCCGTGGACCGAGATCGCGGGCCAGATACCGGTTCGCCGATTCCAGCCCGGCCTTGGCCACCCCCATCCAGTCGTAGCCCGGCCACGCGACCTGGGCGTCGAAATCGAGCCCGACGATGGACCCGCCGTCGACCGCCAACAGGTCCGCCAGCGCCGCACCGAGCGCCGGATACGACCAGGTCGAGACCTGCATGGCCGTGGCCACGTCCTCCCAGGGGGCATCGAGGAATCCCCCACCGAGGCACGACGCCGGGGCGAATCCGATGGCGTGCAGCACCCCGTCGAGGCGACCCCAGCGCTCCTCGAGCTCGGCGGCCACGGCGGTGAGGTTCTCCGGCTGCGTGACATCGAGTTCGAGGATGTCCGGTTCGGTGGGCAGCCGGCTGGCCGCCCGTTTCGTCAGCCGCATCCCGCGCCCGAAGCCGGTCAGGACCACCTCGGCCCCCTGTTCCTGCGCGACCTTGGCCACGAAGAAGGCGATGGACCGGGGATCGAGCACCCCGGTGATGAGCAGACGCTTCCCGTCGAGCAGCATGGTCACTCCCTGGTCGGATCGGCTTCGTTGATGAGGGGCACCGCGGCGGCGAAGCCGACGACGATCGCCATCGCCACGCCCCCGTCGTGCGACAGCGAACACTGCCACGTCGACCGTTCGCCGTGCAGCCACAACTCGGGTGCCCCATCGGGCGCGGTGTGGACCGCCAGCGCATGGAACGGCAGTCGCAGGTCACCGAGGGCCTTGCGACCGGCCTCCTTGGCGGCGAACCGGGCCGCGAGCCGGGCGAGTGCCACCGGGGAGTCGATGTCGACGCCGTCCCGACAGGCGTCGTCGAGTTCCCGGGCGGTGAACACGCGCTCGCGTAGCCGTGGCCGGCGCCGGATGGCGGCACCCAGCCGTTCGATGTCGACCAGGTCGCACCCGGTCCGCAGCTGCGGCAGGCTCACGACGGACTCGGTTCCGGCGCGTCGCCACCGCCATGGGCCTGCGAGAAGTTGTCGGCGAGCGGCGAGTCGGACAACTCCCCGAGCATGCGTTGCAACGCCATGTTGAACGTCCGCCGCGCCTTGGGCGTGTCCGCCGGCGGGGCGATGGCCGGGCCGAACCGGACGACGACCTTGCCGCCCAGGGCCCGGGGCCGCCCGTCGACCGGCCAGACGTCCTCGATCCCGAGCGCGGTGGCCGGCACGACCGGCACCTGTCGTTCCGCGGCGAGTCGGGCCACGCCCGAACGCAGCCGGTGCACATGACCGTCACGGCTGCGCGAGCCCTCCGGATAGACGGCGACGCACGCGCCCTCCTCGAGCAGCAGCCGGATCACGTCCAGTGCATCGGCGTCGCCCTCGCCACGGCGCAGCGGCACCATGCCGAGCTTGGTCAGGTGCGGCCCGAGCACGGGCCACGCCGTGAGCTTCAGGTCACCGAGGAAGTGCACCGGACGTGCGATGGCGGCCGCGATCGCCATCGAGTCACCGTGTGAGCGGTGGGTGGAGGCGATGAGCACCGGCCCGATCGGCGGGACGTGTTCGACCCCATCGGCCTCCAGTCGCAGGTAGGCGCGCAGGGTGGGACCGAGCGTGCGCCGCAGCATCGAGTGCTCACCGGGCACGACGGTCACGCTAGCGGGGAGCGCGGGTCCCGTCCCGGTCGGTTCGTCCGACGCCGCGGCCGGTTCACTCACGCCGGGGTGAACACCAGCGCCGCGTTCTGACCACCGAAGCCCATCGAGGTCGACAGGACCGCCTTCAGCGCCACCTCGCGGGGCGCTCCCGCCACGACGTCCAGCGCGATGTCGGGATCCTGGTTCACGAGGTTGGCGGTCGGCGGCACGAGTCCGTGCTCGAGCGCCAGAATCGCGAAGATGGCCTCGATCGCGCCGGCCGCACCGAGCGTGTGGCCGGTGACGCCCTTGGTCGACGCCACGGCGATCGCGTCGGTGTGGTCACCGAACACCGCCCGCAGGGCGCGGCCCTCCGCCGAGTCGTTCAGCGGGGTGGAGGTGCCGTGGGCGTTGAGGTGGCCGATGTCCTCGAGCGGGATGCCGGCGTCCTGCATCGCCCGGCTGATCGCGAGCACCGCACCGCCGCCGTCCTCCGGTGGGGCGGTGGCATGGAACGCGTCGGCGGAGGCACCGGCCCCGGTGACGGTGGCGTACGCCCGTGCGCCGCGGGCGGCGGCGTGCTCCTCGGATTCGAGGATGACGACGCCGGCGGCCTCGCCGATCACGAAGCCGTCGCGGTCGACGTCGAACGGCCGGGACGCCGTGGCGGGATCCGGGTTCTTGGTCAGGGCCCCCATCTGCGCGAACGCGCTGACCGACAGGCCGGTGACCCCCGCCTCGACCCCACCGGCGATGAAGACGTCGGCCGCGCCGGAGCGGATCATGTCGCGACCGAGGTGGATCGCCGACGCACCGGCGGCACAGGCGGTGTTGACGGTCATGTTCGGACCGCGGGCGTGCGAGCGGATCGCGATCGTGCCGGCCGCGGTGTTCGACAACATCTTGGGCACGAACATCGGGCTGGTGCGCTTGGGGCCCTTCTCGATGTAGTTCGGGTATTCGGAGGCCCAGGTCTCCGCACCACCGATCCCGGAGCCCATCATCACCCCGACCCGGTCCGGGTCGGTGTGGACGATGGCCTCGGTCTCGCCGTCGGTGAGCCTGGCATGGTGCAGGGCCTCACGCGCGGCGATGCAGGCGAGGTGGGTGAACCGGTCGAGGCGCCTCGCGGAGCCCCGACCGAGTTCGTCGTCCGGGTCGAAGTCGGGCACCCGGCACGCGATGGTGACGGGGGTGCCCATCGCCGTGAGCCGCTCGTCGACCGCAGCTCCGGTCTTGCCGGACAACACCCCGTTCCACGCGTCGTCGAGCCCGCGCCCGGCCGGGCTGATGATGCCGAGTCCGGTCACGACGACCTTGGTCATCCCTGCTTCTCCTTGACCTTGTTGACGGCGTCACCGACGGTGCGCACGTCCTCGAGCTCTTCGTCCTCGAGCTTGACGCCGGTCTTCTCCTCGAGCACGAGGGTCAGCTCGACGACGTCGAGCGAGTCCAGCCCGAGCGCCTCGAAGGTCGCATCGAGCGTGATGTCATCCTCAGGAACACCGAACTCCTCGGTGAGCAGTTCCTTGAAGGTGGCGAGCAGATCGTCGCTCACGGGTCATCTCCTTGTGGCAACCATCGCGGACGACGGCTGCGGTTTCGGTCGGGACGCGGCCGTTGGTGGCCGGGTCGTGTTCGGGATCGTGCAGGTCGTGACAGGCTAGATACCCGCGCCGCCGTCCACGGGCAGGACCGCACCGGTCGTCGCGCCGGCGGCATCGGAGGCGAGGAACGCGATCGCGGCGGCGACCTCCTCGGCCTCGACGGCCCGGCCGGTGGGGGCCATGTCGAGCAGCGCACTGCGGGCGTCCTCGGGCAGGGCGTCGGTCATCGCGGTGGCGACGAACCCGGGGGCGACCACGTTGGCGGTGATGCCCTTGCGGCCGACCTCGCGGGCGAGTGACTTGGTGAACCCGATCAGCCCGGCCTTGGACGCCGCGTAGGCGGTCTGGCCCGCGTTGCCCCGCAGGGCCACGACCGAGGCGACGCTGACGATGCGGCCGAATCGGGCCCGGAGCATCGGTCGCAGCGCGGCGCGCGAGAGCAGGTAGGCACCCTTGAGGTTGACCTCGATCGTGCGGTCGAAACGTTCCGCGTCGAGCCGCAGCAGCAGGTCGTCGTCGGCGATGCCGGCGTTGTTGACCACCGCACCGAGCGTGCCGAGCTCCTTGGCCCGCGCGACCGCTGCCTCGACGCTGTCGGCATCGGTGACGTCGAGGTGGATGGGCTCGGCCCCGCCGGGTGCGTCGGCGGCGACCGCCGCGGCCTTCTGTTCGTTGCCGCCGTAGCCGACCAGGACGTGGTAGCCGCCGGCAGCCAGGGCGTGGCACGTGGCGGCACCGATGCCGCCACTGCCACCGCTGACGATCGCGATGCGTTCGGTCATGCCGTGTCCCCACCCTCGGTCGTGTGCGTGTCGGTGTCGGGGGCCCAGCGCAGCAGGGTCGACCCCCACGTCAACCCGGCCCCGAAGGCGGTCAGCAGCACGGTGTCACCGGGCTTGAGCCGTCCAGCGTCACGCGCGTCGGACAGCGCGAGCGGAACCGACGCGGCCGAGGTGTTGCCGTGCTGGTCGACGGTGATGTGCACCCTGGACTCGTCGATGCCGAGCCGCTGGCGCACCGCCTCCAGGATGCGGACGTTGGCCTGGTGGCCGACGAGCAGGTCGATGTCGTCGATGCCGAGCCCGGCACGTTCGATGACCACCTTGGACGACGCCGTCATGCGCGCCACCGCGTTGCGGTAGACGTCGCCGCCACGCATGGTCAGGAAGTGGGTGCGCTCGTCGAGGACCTGTTCGCTCACCGGCGTGCGGGTGCCGCCCGTCTCGGTCCACAGCATCGACGGGTCGTGGCCGTCGGCACCGAGGTCGAACGGGCCGATCGCGGCCGACTCGTCGGGCACGAGGACAGCGGCCCCGGCACCGTCACCGAACAGGATCGCCACGCCCCGGTCGGTCGGATCGACGATCCGGGTCAGTGCCTCCGCGCCGATGACCAGCACGGCGCGGTCGCCACTGGCGACCATCCCGGTGCCGACCCGCAGGGCGTAGAGGAAGCCGCTGCACGCGGCGTTGACGTCGAACGAACCGACCTCCGTGCCGAGCTTCGCCGCGACGATCGGCGCGACGCCGGGCACGGTGTGGTCGGGCGTGGTGGTGGCGACCACGATGCTGGAGATGTCCTCGATCCCGAGCCCGGCGTCCGCCATCGCCGCTTTGCCGGCCTCGACCGCGAGGTCGGAGGTCGCCTGTTCCGGCGCGACCATGTGGCGTTGCCGGATCCCGGTGCGGGTCCGGATCCACTCGTCGTTGGTGTCGAGCGTCTTCGCGAGGTCATCGTTGGTGACGACCTTCGAGGGCAGGTACGAACCGAGCCCGGCGATGCGCACCGGCAGGCTCGACTGCCATCGAGGGGAGGGAGCGGTCATGGCGGCTCCTGACGTGACCGTGCTTGCAGGCTAGAGGGACGACGGGCGGACCGGGGCGGGATCGATCCGCCCGTCAACCGCCGAGGGCGGCGACGGTCGCGGCGACGTCGTCGGGCGACTCGATCGTGAAGCGCTCGAGGTCGGGCACGGTGCGCTTGGCGAGGCCGGCCAGCACCTTGCCGGGGCCGACCTCCACGAGGTGGGTGACCCCCCGCGACGCCAGCGCGAGCTGCACCTCGCGCCAGCGCACCGGTGCGAGCATGCCGTCGATCAGGCCGTCGGTGACGTCGGCCGCTCGCTCGCCGGGTCGCGCGTGGGCACCGCTGATCAGCGGGACGGCGGGGTCGGCCGCGCGCAGTTCGGCGATGGCCGCGCGGACGGCGTCGACCGCCGGTGCCATCGCCGGCGAGTGGAACGCCCCCTCGACGGTCAGCGCGACGGTTCGGCCGCCGGCGTCGCGAGCCTGGTCGGCGACGGCCTCGATGGCCGCGGGCGTACCCGCCACCACGACCTGGCCCGGGGCGTTGTCGTTGGCGACGACCAGACCGTCGATGCCGTCCACGAGCAGGTCGACCGCGTCGGGCGACAGTTTGATGACCGCGGCCATGGTGCCGGGGTTGGCGACGCACGCCTCCGCCATCGCGGCACCGCGGGTGGCCACCAGCCGGGCACCGTCACGGACGCCGAACACACCGGCGGCGATGGCGGCCGTGTACTCGCCCAGCGAGTGTCCGGCGACGACGTCCGGGCGCAGCCCGGCGTCGGTCAGCGCGCGCCACGCCACCAGTGAGGTGGCCATGATCGCCGGCTGGGCATCCGCGGTCCGCGCCCCCGTCCGTTCGTCGGTGTCGAGCGCACGCACCGGCCGGCCCACCCCGGCATCGACCTCCTCGAGGATGCCCAGCGCCGGGTCATCGGCCCAGGCCGCCAGGGTGCCGGGTCGGTGGGATCCCTGGCCGGGGAACACGAACGCCACGCTCACGCGGTGGACTCCTCGTCGATGATGTCGATGATGTCGATGATGCAGATCGGTCGTACCGGGCGGTCGTGCTGCGCGGTGCTGTCGAGCCGTGGTGCAGGTCGGCGCGGGCGCGCAGCGGCGTGCCGCGCCGAAGTTGACACGCACGTCAGTATCGATGTCAAGGCGAGCCGGTGCGTGGAGGCGAACTCGGCCACGTGGCCGCGAGTACCGTGCGGGCGGACACGACGGGCGAACAGGAGTCCCGGTGGCGGGCTGGCAGGACGACGCACGATCGACGGCCATCGCCGCGGACGACCGGGATCCACTCGCGGCTGTGCGCGACCGGTTCCGCCTGCCGGACGGGCTCGTCTACCTCGACGGCAACTCGCTCGGCGCGCTGCAGCCGGCCATCGCGCAGCGGGTCGCGACCACGATGACCGACGAGTGGGGCGAGGGGCTGATCCGCAGCTGGAACGACGCGGGCTGGGTCGAGCTCCCCGGCCGGATCGCTGCACGGATCGCGCCGCTCATCGGCGCGGCCACCGATGAGGTGGCGGTGACCGACTCGACGTCCACCAACCTGTTCAAGGTGCTCGCCGCCGGTGCCGCGCTGCGGCCCGACCGGCGCGTCATCCTGACCGACGACACCAACTTCCCCACCGACATCTACGTCGCCCGGGGTCTGGCCGGACTCACCGACCGGCACGAGGTGCGGGTCGTCCCGCCGGAGGATCTGCACGACCACCTCGACGACGAGGTGGCCATGCTCATGTTGACGGAGGTGGACTACCGCAGCGGACGCCGCCACGACGCGCCGGCGTTGACCGCGGCCGCCCACGGGGTGGGTGCGCTGGCCGTGTGGGACCTGGCCCACTCCGTCGGGGTGCTCGACGTCGACCTCACGGCCTGGGGTGCGGACCTCGCGGTCGGCTGCAGCTACAAGTTCCTGTCCGGCGGTCCCGGCGCGCCGGCGTTCGCCTTCGCCGCGCGACGGCACCACGCCGCACTGGTCAACCCCCTGGCCGGCTGGTTCGGACACGAGCAGCCGTTCGCCTTCGACCTGGACTACCGCCCGGCCCCGGGAGCCACCCGACTGCTCAACGGCACCGCGCCGGTGCTGTCGATGACCGCGTTGGAGGCCGCCCTCGAGGCGTTCGACGGGCTGGAACCGGCCGCGGTCACCGCCAAGGCCCACGCGTTGACGACCCGCTTCATCGATCTGGTCGACACCCACCTCGACGGACGCATCGAGGTCGTCACCCCCCGGGAGCCGGCGCGACGGGGGTCCCAGGTCTCGCTCCGCCACGAGCAGGCGTACGCCGTCACGCGGGCGCTGACCGACCGTGGGGTGATCGGTGACCACCGTCCACCCGACATCGTGCGGTTCGGGTTCGCCCCGCTGTATGTCCGCCACCTCGATGTCGTGGAGGCCGTGATCCGCTTGGCGGACCTGCTGGACACGGGTGCCTGGGACCAGCCACGCTTCCACGAACGCCAGACGGTGACCTGAACCTGCACCGGTGGCGGATCGGCCATGCCGGGCCGACCGCGCGCCGGGCCGACCGCGCGCCGGGCCGACCGCGCGTCGGGCCGACCGCGCGTCGGGCCAACCAGGACCGGTCCCGGACGCGAACGTGATCCGGTCACGAGTCTCAGGAGGGACCATGGCGGTTCTGGTCGCCGCACACGCCGCGTCGACGCTGTTCATGGTGGGCATGATCTGGACGATCCAGGTGGTGCACTACCCGCTGTTCGCCTCGGTCGGCCTCGACGAGTTCCCCGCCTACGAGGCGGCGCATTCGGCGCGGATCACCTGGGTCATCCTGATCCCGTGGGCCGTCCAGGGGCTGACGACGCTGGCGTTGCTGGTGGCACCGCCCGACGGTGTCCCGCGCTGGCTGCCGTGGGCGGGTGCGGTGCTCGCGGCCATCCCGGTGCTGGTGACGATCATCGCCAGCGTCCCGGCGCACAGCGTGCTGACCAACGGGTTCGACGCCGACGCGCACGCCCGGCTGGTCAACACCAACTGGCTGCGGACCCTGGCCTGGAGTGGTCACGGCGTCGTCGCCACCGTCATCGCGGTGCTGGCGCTGCGTGGGCGCTGACGCGCTTCCGGCCGTTGCCGCTGATGTCGCCGACCCGCAGCGGGGTCAGTGCTCCGGCGGGTCGAACTGCAGCCAGCCCCCGTGGGACTGCATCCGGCCGAGCGCCGCATCGTGCCGATGCCCGTCGACCCAGCGACTGGTCGCGATCACGAAGCCGGGTTGGTCCCGGGCGGGTGGCCCGAGCCGGCGGGCGACCAGATCGGCGAACGGCTGCAGGAAGTGCCCCTCGAGGCCCACGCGCCACAGCGGGCGACGGGAACCGATCGCGTCGAGGGTCGCCTCGAAGCGGTCCCGGTCCGGTGGCGCGAGGTAGGCGAGCGTGGCGCTGTGCAGGACGACGACCTGCAGCGCCGGGTCGAGGGCATCGACGACCGGTTCGAGTTGCTCGAGCAGATCCCCCGTCCGCAGGTCGACGTCGTCGTGGGCCGCCGCCAGGGTGAGTGCGGCATCGAGCCGCTCGAGTCGATCGACGTGTTCCGGCCAGACACACGCCCGCAACCAGGCCCGGTCGTCGGGGTCGGTGACCCGCAGCGGCGCGCGGTCGATGCCGATGCGCACGGCGACCGGCGGCAGCGCGGTGTCCGGGATCGACGCCGGACACCGGGAGTCGATGACGACCGACGCGGGCGATCGCCCGCCGGGGGTCATGGTGCCCCCGGACGTGGTGCTGGCGGCCGCCGCCCCGGCCGCGTCGACGGTGTGGAAGCGCTGTGCGTAGCGGTCGAGGTGCAACAGCAGCCCGGCGCTCGTGCCGACCTCGACCAGCGCGAGCCGCCGGGAGTCGCCGACCGACGGGTCGCCGACCGCCTCGGGGGCCGTCCGGGACGCCAGCCACGACAGGGCCGCCCGCTGGCCGGCGGAGCGCCCCGGCTCGTTGGTCTGGGTCGACCGGGTCGCGAGCTGCTCGACGATGGCGTCCCGGTGGTCGTCGAGGACCGCCAGGAACGAGCGCGTCGCGTCGGCGTCCGGGGCACGGTCGCCACCGACCGACGGGTAGTAGGCCGCGAGCTCGCCCTGCTCGACGCCGCGCAGCAGCCGGTCGTGCACCGCGGCGAACACCAGGGTCGCCCGGCGCTGCGCGAGCGGCACGAGGTCGATGATCCCGGCCGCCCGGCCATCCGCCGCCAGCGCGTCGCTCAGGTGGGCGTACAACGGCGAGGTGGGTCGGGCCTCGTGGGCGAAGGTCGCGAACCGCTCGGTGGCCGTCGTGCCGTCCTGCGTGGGATGCATCGGCCTGACCTCCACGACGACGGTGCCCGGCCGCCGACCGCACCCGCCGCGGTCGCGGGGCCGGCCTCAGACGAGCGTGAGCGCGCGACCCTCGGTGGCACCGATCTTCTCGACCAGCCGTTCGACCACGTCCGCGGGCACGGCGTCGTCCAGGCTGAGTGCCATGATGGCCTCGCCCTCCGCTTCGCTGCGGCCGACCTGCGCGGCGGCGATGTTGATGCCGGCCTCACCGAGCACGGTGCCGACGGCACCGACCACGCCGGGACGGTCCTGGTAGCGGAAGAACGCCATGTAGGGCGTCGGCTCGACGTCGACCGGGGTGTTCCACACCTCGATGAGCCGTTCGCGGTCACCGGGGTGCAGCACCGTGCCGGCGACCCGCACGGGACGGCCGTCACGGGTCACACCGGAGACCCGCAGCATGGAGACGTAGTCGTCGCTGTGCTGGTCGGAGACCTCACGCAGCCGCAGGCCCCGCTGTTCGGCGAGCAGCGGCGCGTTGACGAACGTCACCGGTTCGCCGGACACCGACGCGAGCAGCCCCTTGAGCACGGACAGTCCCAGCGTGCGGCAGTCGGCCTGGGCGATGTCGCCGAGGAACTCCACGGTCACCTCGCTGCCCAGGCCCTGGTCGCCGAGCGCGGTGACGAGTCGGCCCAGTTCCTCCGCGAGCGGCAGGTAGGGCTTGATGGTGTCGTCGATCGGACCGCCCTGGACGTTCACGGCGGACGGGACGAACTCGCCGGCCAGTGCGAGGTTGACGTAGTCGGCCACCTGGGTGCCGGCCTTGTCCTGCGCCTCGGCGGTGGAGGCACCGAGGTGGGGGGTCACGATCGCGTTCGGCAGGCCGAACAGCGCCGACTCGGTCGTGGGCTCGCTGGCGAAGACGTCGATGGCGGCACCGGCGATGACGCCGTCCGCCAGGGCCTGCGCGAGGTCGGCCTCGTTGACGATGCCGCCGCGGGCGACGTTGAGCAGCCGCGCGGTCGGCTTCATCTTCGCCAGCCGGGTCGCGTTGATGAGATCGACCGTGTCGGCGTTCTTCGGCAGGTGCACGGTCACGAAGTCGGCGCGCTCGAGCACCTCGTCGACGGTCGGCACCAGCTCGACGCCCAGCCGGGCGGCGCGTTCCGGCGCGACGAAGGGGTCGTAGGCGACCAGACGCATCCCGAAGGCGTGACACCGCTGGGCGACGAGCGTGCCGATCCGGCCGAGCCCGAGGACCCCGAGCGTCTTGTCGTGCAGCTCCGTGCCCGTCCAGGCCGACCGTTCCCAGCGACCCTCGATCAGTGCGGCGTGGGCCTGCGGGATGTTGCGGGCCAGCGACATCAACAGGGCGACGGTGTGCTCGGCCGCGGAGATGATGTTGGACTGTGGCGCGTTGCAGACGATGACGCCGGCCTTGGTGGCCGCGTCGACGTCGACGTTGTCGAGCCCGACACCGGCGCGCGCGATCACCTTCAGGATGCTCGCGGCGGCGATGATGTCGGCGTCGATCGTGGTCGCGGAGCGGACGACGATGGCGTCGTAGGCCCCGGCGATGTCGATCAGCTCGTCCTTGGTCAACCCGGTCTTGACGTCGACGTCGTGGTGCACGCTGAGTGCGGCCACGCCGGAGTCGGCGAGCTTGTCGGCAACGAGGATCCTCACGGGTACTCCAGGAGCGGGTGCGCGTGCCGACGGGGGCACGGGACGGACGGCACGGCCGCCACACGTGCGCGGATGCTGGCGCGCGTGCAGGGCCGGAGGGGACGGACGGTGGGCGAGCTTGGTCACCCGACCGCGGCGACGGGGCCGCGCCCAGGGTAGGCCGTATTCGCGGCCGACTACTCCCCGGGTTGACGCGGCAGCGCCTGGACCTCGTCGGGGAGCTGGTTGATCAGGGTGGGCGTCGCCCGGGCGACGTAGCCGAGCAGCAGCTGATCGACCTCGTCGTCGAAACCCTGGTCCCCGATCGCGGCCGCCATGAGCTCGGCCCACCGCAGCGCCGCCGCGGGGTCGATCGGGAAGGGCGCATGCCGCATCCGCAGGCGCGGATGCCCGCGCTCCCGGCCGTAGAGGTCCCCCCCACCCCAGTACTGGGCGAAGAACAGTGCCAGACGCCGTTTGCCGGGTTCCAGATCCTCCGGATACATCGGACGCAGCAGTTCGTCGGTCGCCACGCGCGCATAGAAGGACTCGACCAGGGCCTCGAAGGCCGGCAGACCACCGACCCGGTCGAAGACCTGGTGCGGTTCGAGCGACGGCGTCGGACCGTCGGACGGGGACGGTGTCTCGTCGGGGCGGTCGTCGGCGTTCACAGTGACCGTTCGTAGAAGGCGACATCGAGGTAGCGGTCGAACTTGTGGCCCGCTTCGGTCAGGGTGCCACGGTGCACGAACCCGAAGCGCTCGTGGAACCCGACCGACGCGTCGTTGGGCAGGGCGATGATGGAGTACGCACGGTGATAGCGCTCGTCGGCGACCAGCAGCTCGATGAGCGAACGGAACAGCGACCCGCCGACCCCGGCACCGACCGCGTCCGGCGCGACGTAGACGGACAGTTCGACGGACCGGTCGTAGGCCGGCTTGGGGCGGAACGGCTGCGTCTCGACGTAGCCGGCGACGGCCCCGTCGCGTTCGGCGACGAGCAGATGGTGGCGACCGGTCGCGATCTGGGTGTCGTAGCGCTCGGTCCACTCGCGCGGCGTTCGGATCTGGGTGTTGAACGTCGTGGTCGTGTTCAGCACGTAGTGCGTGTAGATCGCCGCCGCTGCCGGCAGATCGGCAGCGGTCGCCGTGCGAACGCGGGGGGTGGTCATGGTCCCGGACGCTACAGCCGCCCGGGTCCGGCACGCCACCACGTGCCGTGCCGGGGCACCGACGGGTGTCAGTACAACCCGGCGGGACGGAACCGCTCGTCGTGCATCCGGATGGCGAACTTGTCGCTCATGCCCGCCACCCAGTCCACGGCGGCCCGCAGGTCGCTGCTCTCCGGGAGCCGGTAGGGATCGGGGATCTGCTCGGGCCGTTCGGCGTACCACTCGACGAGGTCCCGGATGACCCGCACCCCGCGCTCGGCCTGCCGCCGGGCCACGGGACGCAGGTAGACGTGGTCGAACATCCAGGTCCGCAACTCCGTCATCGACGCCAGCTCGTCGGGGCGCATCGTGACGTGGCCGGCTTCCACGGAGGCGTCGACCACCATCCCGACCATCGAGTCGATCCACGCCCGCCCGGGTGGGCCGAACAGCGAACGGATGTGGACCGGGATGTCGTCGGACTCGAGCACCCCGGCACGCATGGCGTCCTGCGCGTCGTGCGCGAGGTAGGCGATCCGATCGGCGAACCGGCAGATCCAGCCCTCGGGGGTGAACGGCGGCGGGTCGTTGCGCCACGACGACTGGCTGATGCCGTCGCGGACCTCGGCGGTGAGGTTCAGCGGCTCGAGGACCTCCACGACGCGGACCCCGTGGATCGCGTGCTGCCAGCCACCGTCGACATACGGCGTCAGGGCGTCCTCACCGGTATGGCCGAACGGGGCGTGGCCGATGTCGTGACCGAGGCAGATCGCCTCGGTCAGCGGCTCGTTGAGCCCGAGCGCACACGCGATCGACCGGCCCACCTGGGCGACCTGCAGGGTGTGGGTCAACCGGGTCACGAAGTGGTCGCCGTCGGGGTTCAGGAAGACCTGGGTCTTGTGCTTCAACCGCCGGAACGCCTTGCTGTGCAGGATGCGGTCGCGGTCCCGTTCGAACGCCGTGCGGTAGCGGTCCTCGGCCTCGTCGTGGTCGCGCCCGCGGCTGTCGGCCGCCTTGGTGGCCACCGGTGCGAGATGGCGGAACTCGTCGGCCTCACGGACCTCACGGGTCCGGCGAGGCAGCGGTGGGGTGGCGGGTGCGGCGGGGTCAGCGGACATCGAGGCCTCCGGGGTGACGTCGGGCCGAACGCGGCGGTCGATCAGATCGGTGCGCGCGGGGCCGGTGGTTCGCCGCCACCCCCGGACGACGGAGCCATGATCGGATCCGGGCGGTGACCGGCGTCCGGTGGCGGCGCCCCATCGGCCCCGATGTCGACCGGCCGGGTCGGGCCCCGGATGATCCGGCGGCGCAGGCGACCGCTGATGGTGTCGACGATCAGGGTGATGCCGACCATGACCGCGAGCGCGGTGCCCGCCGCGGCCCAGTCACGCAGCAGCGAGATCTGCTGGATGACCAGGGTGCCGATACCGCCGGCGCCGACCGCACCGGCGACGGCCGAATTCCGGATGTTGATCTCGAAGCGGTAGAGCCACAGCGCGACGATCTCCGGGATGACCTGCGGCACGACCGCCCACCGGATGCGCTGCAGCCGTCCGCCACCCGCGGCGGCGGCCGCTTCGACAGGACCTGCGTCGATGCTCTCGATGACCTCGGCGGACAGCTTGCCCAGCGTCCCGATCGAGCTGATGCCGAGCGCCAGACCGACCGTCATCGGGGTGAGTCCCGTGACGGGCAGGAACAGGATCAGGAAGACGATCTCGGGCACGGCCCGGAAGAAGTTCAGGATCTGGCGGGCGGCGAACACGACCGGTTTGGAGAACAGGTTCGTCGCCGCCAGGAACCCCAGCGGAAACGACAGCGCGGCACCGATCAGGGTGCCGACCCACGCCATACCGAGCGAGGTGATCATGGCACTGGTGGCCCGGCCGACCTCGGACAGGTCCGGCGGGAAGAACATCAACCCGAGGTAGAAGATCGTGCGTTCGGGCAGCGCGAGGATCGACGCGAGCTCGATCTCGACGGTGGACGAGGTGGCGACGAACAGCACCAGCAGGCCGATGGTGACGGTCCACCGGAAGCGGTTGAACGGCTTCTCCGGGCGCACGATCTCCTCGGACCGTGCCTGCGCCTGGGCGTCCGTCATCATCACAGCAGCCGCTTCCGCACGATGATGGAGATGCGGTCCACGACGAACACGACCACGAAGAAGCCGATGACCACGGCGGTCAACCGGTCGTACCAGCCGCGTTGGTAGTAGTTGTTGAACACCTCACCGATGCCGCCGGCACCGACGAAACCCAGCACCGCGGAACCGCGCAGGTTGATCTCGAAGGTGTACAGCGAGAACGACGCGTAGCCCGGCAGGATCTGGGGGATCACCGCGGTCTTGACGGTCTGCACGTGGGAGGCACCCGAGGCCTGCGCCGACTCGATCGGGCCCTGGTCGATCCCGTCCACGATGTCGGCGGTGAGCTTCGCGATGACCGCGACCGACAGGAAGAACAACGCCAGGATGCCGGGCAGCACCCCGCGGCCGATGGCGGCGACGAAGAACACGGCGTAGATCAGGTCCGGGATGGCACGGATGAAGCTGTTGACGTTCTTGACCAGCACGTAGGTGGTCTTGTTCGGCGCACCGGTGATCGAGTTCAGCAGTGCGAGCGGCAGTGCGACGATGCCCCCGAGGATGGTGGCGATCGTGGCCATCTGGAAGGTCTCGACGAACCCCTCGATGACCGTCGGGCGCGCGAGCGTCGCCCAGTCGAGGTTGCGCACCCCGTCGAGCACGGGGTTCTGGCGCTGGAGGCCCTCGCTGATCGTGGCGGGCGAGAACCCGATCCCATACTCCCAGTCCAGGGCGAGCACGAACGTGACCACGATGAAGCCCAGCGTGCCCCACAGCGCGAACGTCGTCGGTGGCGGCTTCGTCGGTCGCTTCCCGACCACCTCGGATGCCGTGGTCCTGGTCACAGAGCGGCCTGCTTCTCGAGCACGTCGTCGGCCGTGAGGCTGCGGCCGTAGATGTCGCGGAACACGGTCTCGTCGGCATCGGCGGCCGGACCGTCGTAGACGAGTTCGCCGGCACGCAGCCCCACGATGCGGTCGCCGTACATTCGTGCGAGGTCGAGGAAGTGCAGGTTGACCAGCATCGTGATGTTGAGCTCGCGGCAGATGGTCTTCAGGTCCCGCATGACGATGTGGCTCGTCGGCGGATCCAGCGAGGCGGTCGGCTCGTCGGCGAGCACCACCTGCGGCTCCTGCGCGAGCGCGCGGGCGATCCCGACCCGTTGCTGCTGACCGCCGGAGAGATTCGATGCCCGCACGTAGGCCTTCTCGACGATCTCGACGCGCTCGAGCGCCTGCATCGCGAGCTCGACGTCGGCCTTGGTGTAGGCGTTGAACAGGGTGCGCCACATCGCGGTGCGGTGCAGGCGACCCATGAGGACGTTGTTGAGCACGGTGGTGCGCTTCACGAGGTTGTGGGTCTGGAAGATCATTCCCACCTCGGCACGCAGATCCCGGATACCGCGCTTGTCGGTCGGGTCGACGACGCGATCGCCGACCCGACAGGTCCCAGCGGTGAGCGGGACGAGCCCGTTCACCGCCCGGATGAGGGTCGACTTCCCCGCTCCGGACAGGCCCACGATGACGACGAACTCACCGTCGTCGAGCGTCAGCGAGACGTCCCTGAGCGCCTGGACACCGCCGGGATAGGTGACCGACGCGTTCTCGAAGGTGATCACAGCGGGCTCCCGTGCGCGGTCGAGGATCGGACCTCGGGCCCGACCCGCCGGGTCACGTCCCGCCGACGGGACGCGACCCGGTCGAGCGTAGTGAGGGGCGCTCAGCCGAGGAGCTCGCCGAGCTCGTTGTCGACCTGACGGGCGTTCTCGAAGTCGGCCGGGTCCGCGAGGCGGAAGCCGTCGATGTTGTACAGATCACGCAGCACCTCGCCGTCCGCCTCGTCCTGCGCGATGTCGAGCAGTGCCTCGGTGACGGCGTCCTTCAGGCTCTGCGGGAGGTCGCCGCGGATCACGAAGCCGTCGTTGGGGATCGGGTCCGACCAGGCGAACACGACGACCTGCTCACCGACATCCGGGAATTCCTCGAGCACCTCCTCACGGGCGTCGTTGTAGGAGACGCCGACGACCGCGTCACCGTTGTAGACCGACAGCACGGATTCCGGGTGGCCGCCGGAGGTGAAGGTGTCGAGTTCGTCGAGCGTGAAGCCCGCTTCGATCAGACCGAAGGCCGGGAAGACCTGACCGGACGTGGAGCCCTCGGAGACGAACGAGATGGGAACGTCACCGACGTTCTCCAGGAACTCGAGGCCGACCGGGCCGTCCTCGGACGTCTCGAGTTCGTTGACGCCGTTGCAGAACAGCATGGTGAACTCCTCGCCGTCCAGCTCGACGATCTCGGCGACCGGCTCGTCCCCGCAGTACGTGTCCGGGTCGTTGGTGAACCACTGCGAGACGTAGAGGAACTCGCCGAAACGCTCGGACTGCAGGATCGGCTCCGCGCCGGCCTGGTCCATCGCGCGGGCGACGTTGACGGGACCGAACCCACCACCGATATCGGCGGCACCCGTCTGCAGCCCGACGATCACGGCCTGGTAGTCGGTCGGGACCTGCGCCGCGACGTCGATCCCGAGCCGGTCGGCGAGCAGGTCGGCGAGCACGTCGGCATCATCGATCAACGCGTCCGGGTTCTCGGCCGGCTGCAGGGTCATCACCAGCGAGTCGGGCCAGTCCGAACGGTCGTCATCGGCCGCCTCCCCGGACTCGTTCGCCGGGTCCTCGTCGCCGTTGTCGCCGCAGGCGGCGAGCAGAAGGCTGCTGGCCGCGAGCAGTGCGGCCCACTTGCGGATCTTCATACGGTCCTGCTCCTGTGTCTGGTCCTACCGGATCGTTCGGGTCGGTCGTCGGGTCGTGCGCAGCAGCCAGCGCGGCGAACGGCCCCGGTGTCGTCGACCGGGTCAGGCGGCGACACCCGTCAGGCGGGCCACCGTGGCCGCGAATTCCGACCAGTCGTGCACGTCGTGTGTCCCGTCCACGGGCACGTTCCACGGACGCACGAACCGACCGACGGTCGCGTCGTGGGCTCGCGCCGCCGCGATGCGGCGAACCTGCGCGGGGGTACGGCTCGAGGTGGCCGAACACGACGACGCCGTCCATGTCAATACCGAGCCGAAGTCCCATGCCCGGAGCCTACGACGACCGCTCGTGGGTCGTGACCACCTGGGCCGGTGCGTTGGTCGTGTCGCTCAGTCGGCGCGCTGCGGCTCGGGCCGACCCGGCTGCCCGTCGAACCCGTGACCGCGCTTCGGGACCAGCACGCTGCGCACGAACTCGCACACGATGACCCCGTCCTGGTTGGTCCCGATGGTGCGCACCTTGACGATCCCACGGTCGGGCTTGGACCGCGACGCGCGGACCTCGAGCACCTCGGTCTCCGAGTAGATCGTGTCGCCGTGGAAGGTCGGATTGGCGTGCTTGAGCGACTCGATCTCCAGATTCGCGATCGCCCGGCCCGACACGTCCGGCACCGACTGACCGAGCACGATCGAGTACACGAGGTTGCCGACCACCATGGCCTTGCCGTGGGGCGTGGCCACCGACGCGTAGTTGTCGTCGCTGTGCAGCGGGTGCTGGTTCATCGTGATCGAGCAGAACAGGATGTCCTCGGCCTGCGTGATCGTCTTGCCGGGCCAGTGCTTGTAGACGTCACCGACCTCGAAGTCGTCGAGGAAGCGGCCGAAATCGGCGGTGGGCATCCGTGGGTCCTTGGTGTCAGGGGGCGGTGGTCGGCTCGCTGCCGCGGCGGTCACCCGGTCGCGCCGGCGGAGTCGCCCCGCATCATCGTCCGCGCCGCGATCGCGATGCAAGCCGAGCCCCGCGCCCCCGGGCTTGGTGCGTCAACCCCGGGTTGCGTAGCGTCGACGTGAGGCGACCACCCGCCGATGCGCGTGGCACACCGACACGAGGAGCCCGGAGATGCGCAGCCCCAAGGATTTCTTCCGCCCACTGGCGATCGGCGCACCCGAACCGTTGCGCGACGTGCCGCTCACCCCGTCACGCATGATCCATTTCTTCGACCCGTCCAACCCGAAGATGATCGCCAAGGTGCCCGACATCGCACCCAAGGTCGACGTCCTGCTCGGCAACCTCGAGGACGCCGTGTCGGTGGAGAACAAGGAGGCGGCCCGCCTCGGCCTGGTCGAGGTCGGCCGGACGGTGGACCTCGGCGCGACGCAGCTGTGGACCCGGGTCAACGCACTCGAGTCGCCCTGGTTGCTCGACGATCTCACCACGCTGGTCGGCGAGATCGGCGATGTGCTCGACGTGATCATGGTCCCGAAGGTCGAGGGGGCGGAGGACATCCACTACGTCGACCGGCTGCTCGCCCAGTTGGAGGCGAAGGCCGGACTGACCCGGCCGATCCTGGTCCATGCGATCCTGGAGACCGGTCGCGGGATGACGAACGTCGAGGAGATCTGCCTCGCCTCGCCGCGGATGCAGGGGCTGTCGCTCGGACCGGCCGACCTCGCCGCCGACCGGCGGATGAAGACCACCCGGGTCGGCGGCGGCCACCCGGGCTATCTGGTGCGCCAGGACCCCGGTGCCGACGGGGACATCGAAGCAGCCGGTCGCGCAACCGCCCAGCAGGATCTGTGGCACTACACCGTCGCGCGCATGGTCGACGCGTGTGTCACGGCCGGCATCGCCCCCTACTACGGGCCGTTCGGTGACATCAAGGACACCGTCGCCTGTGAGGACCAGTTCCGCAACGCCTACCTGCTCGGCTGTGTCGGCACCTGGACGCTGCACCCGGTCCAGATCGACATCGCCAAGCGGGTCTTCTCCCCCGAGCCCGCCGAGGTGGCCTGGGCGAAACGGGTCGTCGAGGAGATGGGGGACGGCTCCGGTGCGGTCATGATCGACGGGAAGATGCAGGACGACGCGACCTACAAGCAGTGCCAGGTGGTGCTGGAACTCGCCCGCGCGCTCGCCGAGCGCGACGCCGACCTCGCGGAGGCCTACGCACTGTGAGCACCCCCGACGACCTCCGTGTGAGTACCCCCGACGACCCCCGCCCCCGCCGCAGCGTGCTGTACATGCCGGGTGCCAACGAACGGGCGCTCGAGAAGGCCGCCTCGCTGCCGGCCGACTGCCTGATCCTCGACCTCGAGGACGCCGTGGCCCCCGACGCCAAGCCCGACGCCCGGGCCGCCGTGTGCGCGGCCGTCGCCGAGGGCCGCTACGGCCCCCGGGAGGTCGCGATCCGCGTCAACGGCCTTGACACGGCCTGGTTCGCCGACGACGTCGCGGCGGCCGCCGAGGCCGGGCCCGACGTCGTACTCGTGCCCAAGGTGTCGTCGGTCGCGGACGTCACCGCGATCGAGACGGCGCTCCAGCGCGCCGGAGCACCCGACACGACCACGATCTGGGCCATGCTGGAGACCCCGCAGGCCATCCTGCGCGCCGAGGCGATCACGGCGGCCTCCGAGCGGCTCACCGGGTTCGTGATGGGGACCAACGACCTCGCCAAGGAACTGGGAGCCACCCACGTCCCGGGCCGCGCTCCGCTGTTGACGAGCCTGTCGTGGTGCGTGCTGGCCGCGAAAGCGGCCGGCAAGGTCGTGCTCGACGCGGTGTTCAACGACCTCGACGACGCCGACGGCTTCGAGCAGGAGTGCCGCCAGGGCCGCGCATTCGGCTTCGACGGCAAGACCCTGATCCACCCGAAACAGCTGGAGCCGTGCAACCGGATCTTCGCGCCGTCGAAGGACGAGGTCGCCGATGCCCGTGCCGTGATCGAGGCCTTCGAGGCCGCCCAGCACAAGGGCGGAACCGGCGCGCAGGGCGTGGTCACCGTCAACGGACGGATGATCGAGCAGTTGCACGTCGATCAGGCCCGGCAGGTGCTCGCGGTCACCGCCGCGATCGAGGCACGCGCGGACTGACCCTCATCCGGCCGCGACCGGTGGTCCCAGGTCATCGACGGCATCCAGCACCCGGCCGTCGTCGCTGATGGCCACCAGCTCCTCGACGAACGCGTCCGCGTCGATCACGGCGACGTGGACGCGCCGCCAGGCGACACGGTGCACGGAGGCCTCGCCGACGCCGCGTACGTCCGAGGTCACCCGGACCGAGTCGGTTCCGGCGGGTGTCGGCCCCACCACGACGGTGACGCCCAGCCCCGTCGCCGCGGGCGGTGCCGCCCACACCTGGGTCGCATCCAGCCTCGCGGCCCGTGCGAAGCCCGCGGCGCGCTGCTCGGAGCCGTCATCGGCGGTCAGCCGGATCGTGGGGCTCACGAGCCCCGGGGTGACGGTCACCCGCCAGGTCTGCTCGCCAGCACCGCCGGCAGCCACCGTCCGCGGAACGTAGGCCGTGGCCAACAGGGCGATCGCGACGACGACCACCATGCCGGCGACCGTCCACGCCGAGCGTGGGATGCGCCCGGCGGCAGCCCCCTCCCCGTCCGGCACCGACCCGGTGACCGCGTCGCTGCTGTCCCGTGCGTGCTGCTCGGTCACCTGGCTTCCCCCCGGATGCGCTGGTCGTAACCCTACCCAGCGGCGGCCGCGATCAGGCGCGCTCGTCCCGGCCAGCCGGCCGGCGGCCCCAGCCCTGCCGCAACGACTCGAGGAACGCGCGCACCTCGTCGGGAGGCGGGGCACCGCCGCCGAGCCGGGCGGGAACCCACCAGGCATCCCTCGGGGCACCGTCCGGGTAGGTGGACTGCACATGGTGCAGCAGACGTTCGATGCGCAGGCGGAGCTCCACCAGGACCTCGCCGAGATCGTCGTCGGGCTGCGGATACATGGGCTCGCCGTAGTGGATCGTCACGGGCAGCCGCCACCGGAACCGGGGACGGCGGCCGACGGTCGCGAACCGGTGGGTGCCCCACGAGACCGCCGGGATCAGGGGCACCCCGGCCGCTGCGGCCATGCGCGCCGCGCCCCGCTTGAACGTCAGCAGCTCGAATGCCGGCGAGATCGTCTGTTCCGGGAGCACCAGGACGAGCTCACCGCGCTGCAACGCCTCGACCGCGCTCGCCAGGGCCCGGCCGCCGGCCCCCCGGTGGACCGGGATGTGCTCGGCCCGACGCATGAACCACCCGAAGACCGGGACCCGGAACAGCGACTCCTTGGCCAGGATCCGCACCGGTCGGCCCTGCTCGAGGTAGGCATGGCGGCCGGTCGTGAAGAAGTCGACGAACGAGGTGTGGTTGGCCGCGATGACGGCCCCGCCCACCTCCGGCAGGTGATGGGCGTCGCGCACGTCGAATCGCCAGCGCTGCAGACGCATCAGCAGGAAGGCGATGCCGGCTGCGAAGCGGTAGACGACGCTGGCCGCGGGGTTGCGACGATTGACGGGACGGGGCACGGCCGGGACCTTGCGGCTCGGGCGGGCGCATCAGCGCCCGCGGGATCGATGGTCGTGGTCGGACCGACCGCGCGGGGACGTGGTCGGTTCGTCGACACCATCGTGACGGTCGGGTGCGACGGCGTGGTCGGCGTCCGTTGGGCGGTCGGATGCCGCGGCGCGGTCGGACGCCGCGACGTGGTCGGATGCCGCGCAGCCGCCGGGTGCGGCGAGCGGATGCTGCGGTGGCGGGGCTCCACCACCGAGCCGGGCGGGCACCCACCACGCACCGGCCGGGGCACCGTCCGGGTAGTCGGCCTGCACCTCGTGGAGCAGCTCCTGCATGGCCGCACGCACCCGGGCCGTGGCCGCGGCGACGTCGTCGTCGGGACCGACGTGGATCGGCGGCCCGAACCGCACGGACACGGGCAGTCCGAAGGCGCGCCGCAACGAGAAACCGTGCCCGTAGGTCACCATCCGATGGCTGCCCCAGCTGACGCTGGGCACGATCGGCACCCCGGCCTGTTGGGCCATGCGCACGGCCCCCGAACGGAACGGCAGCAGCTCGAACGACGGGGAGATCGTGCCCTCCGGTGCGACCACGACCAGGTCACCGGCATCGAGCGCCTCGACCGCGGCGGCGAACGGGCCGCTGCGATCGGCGTCGCGCGACCGGTCGACGGGGACGGCGTCGACCGCGCGCACGATCCACCGGGTCGTCACCGACCGCCACAGTTCGCGTTTGGCGAGGATGCGGGCCGTACGGCCGAGCGACCGGTAGATCGGCCAGATGGTCGTGACGAAGTCGGCGTGACCGGTGTGGTTCCAGGTCACCACCGCGCCGCCGGTGCGCGGGACGTGGCGCAACCCGGTGGTCGTGATCCGCCACCGGGCGGCGCGGACCAGCAGGATCGCGATCCGGGCGATGAGCCGGAAACCCCACGGGGGGCGCGGTGTCGCCGACGACTCTGTCACACCCCGCCACCTCACCGTCCGCCACTCCGCCGTCGGCCGCCCTGCAGTCCGCCGCCCAACCGTCCGTACCGCCCGACGTTCAGCTCTCGAGCAGTTCGTCGATGGCGTCCAACAGCCGGTCGACGTTGGCGTGCGTGGCACCCTCGCCCATCAGGCCGACACGCCACGCACGACCCTTGAAGTCACCGAGCCCGCCGCCAACCTCGATGCCGTGGTCATCGAGCAGGCGGGTGCGCAGCTTGCCCTCGTCGACGGCGTCGGGCCAGGCGAACGACGTCAGCTGCGGCAGCCGGTGGCCCTCCTGGGCGAGCAGGGTGGCATCACGGTCCTGGATGTGCTCCTGGAACAGGCCACCCACCTCCGCATGACGGGCCCAACGCGACTCGAGTCCCTCCTCGAGCACCTTGCGCAACCCCTCGTGCAGCCCGACGATGGCGCTGATCGGGGCGGTGTGGTGGTAGGCGCGTTCGGCGCCCCAGTAGCGGCGCACGGCGTCGACATCGAGGTACCAGGAGCGCACGGTGGTGGACCGCGCCTCGATGGCGGCCTCGGCCTTCGCACTGAACGAGATCGGAGCCAGACCCGGCGGGACCGACAGACACTTCTGGGTCCCGGAGTAGACGACGTCGACGTGCCAGGCGTCGACCTCGAGTGGCACACCGGCGAGGCCGGTGACCGTGTCGACCAGGAACAGCGCGTCCGTCGCGGCGACGAGGTGGCCGATGTCCTCGAGCGGCTGGTGGACCCCGGTGGAGGTCTCCGCGTGGACGATGGCGACCATCTTGGCGTTCGGGTGGGCCTTCAACGCGGACGCGACGCGCTCGGCGGGGATCACGCGCCCCCAGGGCTCCTCGAGCGCGACCACATCGGCACCGGCGCGTCGGGCCGTGTCCGCGATGCGGCCACCGAAGACCCCGTTGATGCCGACGATGACCGTGTCACCGGGCTCCACGGTGTTGACGACCGCGGTCTCCATGCCCGCACTGCCGGTCCCCGACACCGCATAGGTCAGCGGGTTGTCGGTGCGGAACACGTGCCGGAGCATCGCGGCCATCTCGTCGGCGACCCCCAGGAACCACGGGTCGAGGTGACCGATCATCGAACGGGCCTGGGCCGCGAGCACGTCCGGATGGACCGGCGAAGGGCCCGGTCCGAGCAGCAGACGCTCCGGTGGGCTGGCGACGGCGACGGCTTCCACGAATGACTCCTCCACGACGACGGTCGACGGACCCCGACCGCACGCACCCTGCGTACCCGGTCGACCCCACCGTCGTGAACGCTACCCCGTGCGCCCGCCACCCGGCTGCGGCGTCGGCGCGGAGCCGGACATCGGCACCTCGCCACCGGCGTGCCGGGACCGCCGACGCCGTCCGAGCGCCGACCACGTCATGAGTGTCGCGACGATCATGGCGAAACCGAAGCCGAAGTCCTCGATCGGCGAGTCGAAGAAGACCCGGATGCCGCTGAAGTGCTCCTCGCCGTAGCGCACGATCGGGGCGTCGAGCCGCGTCAGCCACCCGTCGACGGGGATCTGGAAGGCGAACATGATCGCCAGCGACAGCCAGAAGGCCAGGGTGGCGAGCACGCGGGTGCGGACGACCACGAGATCGAGCACGACGACCACGACGATGGCCACGAGGGTGAGCAGCGTGTACTCGCCCATCACGGGCCCACCCGTCCCTGCGTCGTCGCATCGGGCTCGAGGTCCCCGGTCGCCGCCAGCTCACGGGCGAGCCGGCCCTCGGGGCGCAGCCGCGCCCCGAGCCGCAGGACGGCCTGATGGGTCAGCAGCGCACAGATGGGGATGACCACGAAGAACAGCAATTCCTCGAGCGGCATGCCCGCGAACAGCACGATGCCGAGCGTCAGGTCGGGCGCGAAGTCCCAGTGGCCCCGGGCGATGCCGACGAGATCCCAGAGCACGAACGGGGTCATGGCGATCAGCAGGGTAACCACGAGCCGACGTGGTCGACGGTAGACGCGCGCGCCCAGCACCAGTTCCAACGGCAGCGTGATCACCAGACAGGCGATCAACACGGCGAGGTAGGACCAGGCACCCATGCTCAGGCTCCGTCGACCGGACGGGGCACCACGACGCCGGTCCCGGCGGGTGCCGGGCGCACCATCTCGAAGGCGACGACGGCGAGTTTCAACGGGGTCGCGACCCGCGCCCGGGCACGGAACACGTCATGGTCGGCCTGCTCGATGCGGTCCAGGATGCGGCTGTAGAGCACCCGGGCGGCACGCATGACCCGTGCGGATCGCGGCGGCAGCAAGGCGATCCCGGCGTCGGCCTCGAGGTAGAGGCGGCGGATGGTGGCGATCTGATGGCGGCTGAACGCCTTCCAGGCGTCATCCGCCACCCGTCGACGCGGGTCGGCACCGAACCGCTCGAGCTCGTCGAGCGGGAGGTAGATCCGGCCCCGGTCCAGGTCCTCGTCGACGTCGCGCAGGAAGTTGGTCAACTGGAAGGCGATACCGAGCGCCCGGGCTCCGGGTCGCGCCGCGTCGGCGTCCGGCGGCTGCAGGATCGGCAGCATGAGCTCGCCGATGACCGCGGCCGAACCGTCGGTGTAGCGCGCGAGGTCGGCGGCGGTCGGATACCGGGTGACCGACAGGTCCATCCGCATCGACCGGAAGAACCGCATGAGCAGCTCCGGGTCGATGCCCTTGACCCGCAGCGTGTGGATCGTCGCCGCCAGGATCGGGTGATCGCTGCGCCCCGCGTCGACGCCGGCGACGAACTCGTCACGCAGAGCGTCGAGCACCTCGGCCCGCTGCTGCACGTCACCGGCATCGGGTGCGTCCACGATCTCGTCGGCGTACCGGCACAGCCCGTAGAGCGCATGCACGTGCGGCTGATCGACCCGGGGCAACGCGCGCGTGGCCCAGTAGTAGGTCGTGCCGTGTTCACGGTGCAGGGCGTGGCAGCGGTCGTAGCTGGCCTGCAGGGTCGTGGTCATCGACCCGACCGGGGCGAGTTCCGCTTCAGCCGACATGGGTCATCTCCCGCCGCCGTGGTCCGAGCTGTCCGAGGGTGTGTTCCGCCGCCAGCCGCCCGGAGATGAGCACCATCGGCACGCCCACGCCCGGTCGGGTCCCGCTGCCGACGAAGACCACACCGGGCAGGCGCCGGTCGGTCAGCGCCGGACGCAGCGGTCCGGTCTGCGTGAAGCGGTGGTCCAACGAGAAGGGGGTGCCGGCCGCGAGCCCGGCCCGTTCCCAGGTCACCGGCGAGGTGGTGTGCAGCACCTCGGGTTCCCCGTCGAGGTGGCCGACCGCCGACACCCATGCCAGCATCCGCCCGGTCAGCTCCGGCTCGAGGGTCGACCAGTCGAGCCCGGCGCGCAGGTTGGGGACGGGCTCGAGCACGTGCAGCACGTCGCGCCCGCCGGGGGCGAGCCGGGGATCGGTGACACTCGGCGTGGTGACGAAGCGTGACGGGTCCGACTGGGGCCGTCCACGGTCGATCAGTTCGGTGAAGGTGTCGGCCCAGGCGTCACCGAAGTGGATGGTGTGGTGGGCGGGGTCCTCGCCGATGGGCCGCCGGCCGCCGATCAGCCACAGCATGCACGACGGCGAGTAGTGCCCGGAACGCACCCGCCGGGGCGTGGCCACGTCGAGAAGCTGCTCGTAGACGCTCGGCAGATCGGGGTTGGCGATGACGACGTCGGCCTCGAAGGTCCCCGCGTCGGTGTGCACCCGCGCCGGCGTGCCGCTGCCCGCGGGCTCGATGTGCTCCACCTCGACGCCCGTGCGCAGCTCCGCACCGGCGTCCTGGGCGGCGCGGGCGAGTCCGGCGGCGAGTTCGTGGATCCCGCCGCGGGGGAAGAACACGCCCTGCACCGTGTCGAGGTAGGTGATGACCGAGTACATCGCCAGCGCCTTCAGTGGCGACATCCCGGCGTACATGGCCTGGAAAGCGAACAGCCGCTGCAGGCGCGGGTCGTCGAAGTACCGGTCGACGGCGGGTTGCAGTCGGCCGAAGCCGCCGGCACCGGCGAGCCGGGCGAGCGCCGCGGGTTGACGCAGCAGACTGGCCAGGGACGTGAAGTCGCGATCGATGAAGTCCGCGAACTCCAGCTCGAAGAGTCGTTCGAGCCACGCCACGAAGTCGTCGAAGCCCTGCACGGCCCCGGCACCGGCGAAGTCGCGGATCTCGTCGCGCATCGCCTCGCGTCCGGCGCGGACGTGCAACTGGGAGCCGTCGGCGAAGCGGGCCCGGTAGGCCGGATCGAGCTGGACGAGATCCACGTGGTCGGCCAGTCGGGTGCCCGCGGCGGCGAAGGTGGCCTCCATGACCGGGAGCATGGTCAGCACCGCCGGACCGGTGTCGAACCGGTAGCCGTCGACGTCGAGCACACCGGCACGGCCACCCGGACGCTCGTCGCGTTCCAGCAGCGTGACCGCCACGCCCTGGCCGGCCAGGTGGCAGGCGGCCGACAGGCCGCCGAGCCCGGCACCCACGATCACGACCCGGCGGCTCATACGGCCACCGCCCGACGGCGACGGTCCAGCCACGACACCAACGCCACGTGCGGCATCGTGAGTGCCACCAGCAACCCGAGGTGGGCGGCGACCAGGCCCTGGGCCCCGCCGGCCCCCCACCACAGGGCACCGAGTACCAGCAGGCTCACCAGGGTCGGACCGGCCGACGCCCACGCGAACCGGCCGAGCGGTCGCGCGATCCGCCCGGCGGCCACGTCGTCGTGGTTGGCGGGATCGAGGAGCAGCAGCCGGGCGATGTGCCGGGTGGCGTGCCACGCCCCGAAGTAGGCCGCGAAGGCCACGAGCGGCGGTGCGAGCGCGAACGTGACCGTCAGCACCAGCAGATCGAGCACGACGCGACCGCGCCCGGCGCGGCGGGCCAGCCCGGCGGTCACCACCACGGCCACGAGGGTCACCGCCAGCGCCGCCAGCCGGACGTCGGTGGTGGTGAGCACCGCCAGTCGTGGAGCCAGGCCCGCGAGGACCGGTGCGGCCGCGTCGGCGTGCAGCGCGATCGGGAACACGATCGGTGGGGCCCCGTAGGCGATGACGGCCACCGGCCGCGCCCACCGGGGCAGTACGTCACCCAGACCACGGAATTCGACGTCACCGGCACCGAAGTGGGCGATCGAGACGAGCAGGAACACCCCGGCGGCGAGCACCGGCACGAGTTGCAGCAGCCCGAAAGCCGCCGCGGCGAACAGGACGTAGGCCACCAGGATCGCGGCGAAGACGCGCCGTGGCAGCCGCCGCCCGAGGGTCCACTCCGGCACCAGGTGATCGACCGCGCCGTGCGGGAGCCCGACCAGCAGGCCGACGGCGAGCACGACCCACGCCGTCGGGCCGTCCAGCACACCGGGCACCAGCGCCAGACCCGCGACCCCGGCCAGAGCCACGGTCGACCCACCAGCGGCGACCCGCTCGGGGTGTCGCGGGCGGCGCGGTGTCGGTGCGGCAGCCGCCGACGGTCGCGCGAGCGGGGCCGCCGCACGCGCCGACGGGCTTCGGCGGACATGCACGCTCGACATGGTGGACCCTCGGCTCGACGGACACCTGACGGGCCGGGTCGAGGTGTCCGATGCCGGATCGGATCCCCGGCCTCGGCAACCGGGTGTGAACGAACTTCGGTGGCCGCACCCCGCGTGGACGGGATCGTCGCACCCGGCGGACACGGTGTCGCGCGGCCGCCGGGAGGTGACGGCGTGCGGCTACACGACCCGCTGCATCCGCAGCTTCGAGCCATCGGTGATCGACCGGGTCCCCCGCGACAGCGCGATCGTGCCGGAGCGCACCAGCTCCCGGATGCCGTAGGGCTCGAGCAGGTCGACCATCGCCTGCAGCTTGCCGGGGTTGCCGGACGCCTCGATGATGATGGCGTCGTGGTCCACGTCGACGATCTTGGCGCGGAACACCTCGGCGATCTCGATGATCTGCGAGCGGGTGGCCGGCTCCGCGTTGACCTTGACGAGCTGCATCTCGCGCTCGACGGAGTCGTCGGGGTCGAGCTCGACGATCTTGAGCACGTGCACCAGCTTGTTGAGCTGCTTGATGATCTGCTCGAGCTGGACGGCCTCGGTGCCGACGACCACGGTCAGCCGCGACACCCTGGCGTCGTCGGTCGGACCGACCGCCAGCGAGTGGATGTTGTAGCCACGGCGGGCGAACATGCTGGCCACACGGGTCAGCACACCGGGGCGGTTCTCGACCAGGACGGAGAGCGTGTGACGGTCGTTCATCGGGCATCCTCCTCGGCCGCCGCGGCGGCTTGTTCGGCGGCCCGCGCGTACCACTGCTCCGCGGTCTCCAGGATCTCGTCGTTGCTGGCACCGGAGGGCACCATCGGGAACACCATCTCGTCGGGGTCGACCCGGAAGTCGATCAGCACGGGCTGGTCGGTGATCGCCGCCGCCTTGGCGAGCGTCGGCTCGAGGTCCTCGACGGTCATGACCCGGAAGCCGGGGATGCCGTAGGCGTCGGCGAGCTTCAGCAGGTCCGGCAGGTCCTGCGGGAGCTTCACCTGGGACAGCCGGTCGTCGTAGAACAGCGACTGCCACTGGCGCACCATGCCGAGGTAGCCGTTGTTGATCACGCAGAAGGTCACCGGGATGTCGTGCTGCACGGCGGCGGCGATCTCCTGGAAGGTCATCTGGAAGCAGCCGTCACCGTCGATGGCGATCACCGGGACGTCCGGGCCGACCCCGACCTTGGCACCGATCGCGGCGGGCACGGCGAACCCCATCGTGCCGAGCCCACCGGAGTTGATCCACTGCCCACCGCGGCTGTAGGGGATGTGCTGGGCGGCCCACATCTGGTGCTGGCCGACCCCCGAGACGTACACGGCGTCGTCGCCGTACTGCTCGTAGATCGCGCGGATGGCGGTCTGGGGCTTGAGCACCCCGGTCTCCGGCTGCTCGACCAGCAATGGATGGTCGACCTGCATGGCACCGAGGTGGTCACGCCAGGCGGCGGTGTCGGGGATCAGCGGCTCGAGCTGCCCCTTCTCCGCCTTGTCGTCGAGCACACGCAGCATCTGGCCGATCACGACCTTGACGTCACCGACGATCGGCACGTCGACCTCACGGTTCTTGCCGATCTCCGCCGGGTCGACGTCGACGTGGATGATCTTCGCGTGCGGGGCGAAGGCATCGAGCTTGCCGGTGACCCGGTCGTCGAACCGGGCCCCGAGCGTGACGAGCAGGTCGGCCTCCTGCATCGCGGTCACCGCGGCGTAGTGCCCGTGCATGCCGGGCATGCCGATGGTGAGCTCGTGGCTGTCGGGGATGATGCCGCGGCCCATCAGCGTGGTGACCACGGGCAGCTGCAGCCGCTCGGCGAACGCGACCAGCTCCTCGGCCGCGTCGGCACGGACCAGCCCGCCACCGGCGTAGATCAGCGGCTTGGACGCGTGCGAGATGAGTTCGAGCGCCTCACGGACCATCTTGCCGTGCCCCCGGACCGTCGGCCGGTAGCCGGGCAGATCGACGTGGTCGTCCCATTCCCACTCGATGGTGGCGTTGAGGATGTCCTTGGGCAGGTCGACGAGCACGGGACCGGGCCGGCCGCTGCGGGCGACGTGGTAGGCCTCCTTGATGGCGCCGGCGATGCGCTCGGCGGTGTGCACCAGCTCGTTGTGCTTGGTGATCGGCATGGTGATGCCGGTGACATCGGCCTCCTGGAAGGCGTCCGAGCCGATCGAGGTCGTGGCGACCTGACCGGTGATGGCCAGCACCGGGATGGAGTCCATGTTCGCGTCGGCCAGACCGGTCACCAGGTTGGTCGCGGCCGGACCGGAGGTGACGATGCACACGCCGACCTTGCCCGTGGCGTGGGCGTAGCCCTCGGCCATGTGGATCGCGCCCTGCTCGTGGCGGACCAGCACGTGGGAGAAGCCCGCGTCGATCAGCGGGTCGTAGGCCGGGAGGATCGCGCCCCCCGGGTACCCGAAGACGGTGTCGACGCCCAGCATCTCCAGGCTCTTCATGACGGCTTGCGCGCCGGTGATCTTCATGGCTGTGTCTTCTCCCGGTGATGGCCCGCCCGCGGGATCCTCCGCGTGACGCCCGCCCTGACACCGACGAACCTCCCGCGGTGGGGAGGTTCGCGCGTGCCCTGGGCGAGCACGCGCTAGGGAACGACGACGATCACGGATCGGGGCACGACGCAGTGCCCCTCCCGCGTGATCAGGCTCCCGAGCACGTGCGCTCCTGATGTGACCTTGGGGCCCGTCGCGATGACGAGCCGGCGCGATGGTGCTGTCTGTCGGACGTGCGGTCAAGTCCGGACCGCCGGCCGGGATCAGTCGTCGGCGTCCAGGACCTTGCGGATCGCGGCGGCGATCCCGGCCGCATCGAGGCCGAGTTCGGCCAGGATGTGGTCCGGCTTGCCCTGCGGGATGTAGGTCGAGGGCACGCCGAGTCGCAGGATCGGGGGTGCCTCGCGCACGCCGGTGAGTTCCGTGATGCGATCAGCGAGTTCCGACCCGGCACCACCGCCGACGAGCCCGTTCTCCACGGTCACGACCAGTGGGGCCGCGGCGGCGGCGGCGAGCATGGCCGGGTCGGCGGGACGCACGCTGCGCACGTCCCAGACGCCCGCCGTGATCCCGTGCTCCTCGAGCGTGCGTGCCGCCTGGGTGGCGGCCAGCGTCCGGTCGCCGACGGCGAGGATGCACACGTCGTCGCCGGTGGTCAGCTGCCTCGACTCCAGACCGGGCGTGACGAGCTGTGTGGCGCTCAGGCCCAGGTCGTCGGCGGTGATCACCGTGCCCTTCGGGAACCGCAGCAGCACCGGGCCGTCCAGATCGGCGGCGGTGTGCAGCAGGGCGTGCAGATCCTCGGCACACGACGGTGCGAGCACGGTCATCGCGGGGATGCGCAGGCCCAGTGCCATGTCCAGCACGCCGTGGTGGCTCGGACCGTCGTCACCGGTGATCCCGGCGCGGTCGAGCACGAAGACGACGTGCTCGCCGTGCAGACCGACATCGAGGTTGGCCTGGTCGAACGCCCGCGAGAAGAACGTCGAGTAGACCGCCACGACGGGCAGCTTGCCCATGTGGGCCATCCCGGCGGCGCAGGTGACCGCGTGCTGTTCGGCGATCCCGACGTCCAGCACCTTGTTGGGATGGCGGCTGGCCAACGGCAGCAGCCCCGTCGAACCGGGCATGGCCGCCGTGATCGCGACCAGGTCCTCGCGCGCGTCCCCGAGTTCGACCAGCGCCTCGCTGAACGCGGAGGTCCACCGGGGGCGGCCACTGGACGACCGGTTCGCCCGACCGGTGGCGATGTCGAACGCGGAGGTGTCGTGGAGCTTCTTCTCCGGGTCGGTCTCCGCCGGTGCGTAGCCCTTGCCCTTCGTGGTGAGCACGTGCACGAGCACCGGTGTCTGCAGTCGGGCCGCGTGGCGCAGCGCCTGCTCCAGCTTGGCGACGTCGTGGCCGTCGTAGGGGCCGAGGTAGCGCACGCCCAGCGCCTCGACGAACGACTGCAGCGCCGGGGCGTCGGACACCGCCGACTTGATCGCCTCCAGGCCGGCCTCGGTCATCCGTTCGACCAACGGCAGCTTCGACAGCGCCTGGTCGATGCGGTCACGCAGCGTGCGGTAGCGCGGATCGGTGCGCAGGTCGGCGACGCGTTCGGACAGTCGGCTGACCGTCTCCGCATACGACCGGCCGTTGTCGTTCAGCACGATGATGGCGGGGAGCTGGTGGTGACCGAGGTTGTTGAGCGCCTCGTAGGCCATCCCACCGGTCAACGCCCCGTCCCCCATGACCGCGACGACGCGACGACGCTCGTCGGCGTCGAGGTCGGCCTGGCCACGCGCCAAGCCACCGACCCACGACAGGGCGGTGGAGGCGTGCGAGTTCTCGACGAGGTCGTGGGCCGACTCCTCGCGTGAGGGATAGCCGGCGAGCCCACCGGCCTGGCGCAGCGTGTCGAACTGGTCGCGACGGCCGGTCAGCATCTTGTGGACGTAGGCCTGGTGGCCGGTGTCCCAGACGAGCAGGTCGCGGGGCGAGTCGAAGGTCCGGTGCAGGGCGATCGTGAGTTCCACGACCCCGAGGTTCGAGCCGAGGTGTCCCCCGACCCGCGCGACGGCCGCCACGATGGCTTCGCGCAGCTCCCGCGCGAGTACGACCAGCTCGTCGTCCGTGAGCGCCCGAACGTCGGCAGGGCCCTCGATCCGCTCCAGCACCACGCCGTACTCCTCGTTCCCACCGGTTGGTCCGCCAGGGGCCGGCCCCTGGAGGGTACGTCAGTCCCCGACGGTCGTCGCCGGTCACTCCCGCCCGGGCACCAACGTAGGGGTTGACGGGTCTTCGGGGCCGACCCCCGGCCCGGTCGGTCCGTCCGGTCGGTGCGTCCGGTCGGTGCGTCCGGTCGGTGCGCTCAGTCGGTCCGGATCCGGCTCACCCAACCGGCCCCAGCGATGACGACGCCGTCGTCCAACCCGACGATCGCGATGCCGGGCGGCGTCGTCGCCACCCCCCGCCCGCCGCGGGCGTCGAAGACCCGGATGGGGGCGATCACGGGATCGCTCTCGATCTGGCGTCCGGGCGGCGTGTCCCCCTCGGCTGCGGCCAGCCACGCGGCTCCGACGAACACGCCGTCACGGCGCCCGGTGTGTCGCGCCAGGACCGATCCATCGGCCCCGGCGAGCACGGTCCGGCCACCATCGCCGTCGACCACGACGACCGCGTCGTCGATCACGCTCGCGCAGCAGGCCCCGGGCGGGGCGGGAACCGTCCACGTGGGGCCGACGGACGTGACCAACTGGACCACGTCGTCGCCCAGCAGGACCACGGCATCGGTGGGCCCGGTCGCGATGCGTGCGGGGGGCGCGTCGCGGGTGGCGGTCCGCCCACCGCTCGCGGCGTCGACGATCACCGTCTCCTGCCAGCCCACGTAGACGGCGGCGGCACCGACGCCGACCACGCTGCCCAGCGGGCCCTGGACCGCGGTCTCCCACCGCACCACACCGGTGTCCGGGTCGAGTCCCCGCAGACTGCGCGGACCGTCGAAGACGACCGGGCCCGCGCTCGTGGACGCCGCGGAACCCGCCTGGCGCAACCAGCGCCGTGCACCGGTGTCACGATCGAAGCCGGCCACCAACCGGACGGCACCGGCCGCCCCGGCGACACCGTCGGCGACCACCACCACGACGTCCCCGTGATCGACCGCATGGCGGACCCTCAGCGCCGCGGGGAGCGGGCTGATCCAGCGCAGGTCACCCGTCGCCCAGTCGTAGCTGCGCAGCACGCCGTCGCGCTCGATGAGCAGCACCAGCGAGTCGCTCACGGCATGCCCGCGCGCCCCGTTGTCGGCGGTCGGGTCGGCTTCGATGCGCCAGCGGGTCGAACCGTCGTCCACCGCCAGCGCCGTGGTCCCCAGCCGGTCGGTGAGCACGAGCAGGTCATCGTCCACGTGGACGTCGCGCCAGACCGGCCCGCGTCCCGGATGCTCCACGGTCCAGACGAGACAGTCGTCCCCGGCCACGCACGTCGGTCGTGCACCGGCGTCGAACCCGGTCGGGCCGTCGGTGTCCACACCGGTCGATGAGCGCGGACCGGGGGCGGCCTCGCGCAGTCCGTCGACGTCCACGTCGTCGGTGCCGGTGGTCGCCGACGAGGCCACCGGGGACCGCTCCAGGGTCAGGGCGACCACGACGACCGCGGCGAGCACGACCGCCACCAGCAGCAGCCCGGCGAGCAGTGGGGCCGCCCACTCCAGCAGCGACGCGTCCGGGACCCCGGAGGACCGACCCTCGGACGTGCCGGGCGGGTCGTCGGGATCGCGGGGTGCACCACAGCCACCGCACCACCGATCGCCCGAGGCGACCGGGGCCCGGCAGGTGGGACACCGGGGTGCGCTCAACGCCTCGATACGCACCTCCGTGGCGGCCGGTCAGCCGTTGATGACGTCCTGGAGCAGTTCGTTGGTCTTGCGCGGGTCGGCCTGACCGCGGGTGGCCTTCATGACCTGGCCGACCAGTGCGCCGATCGCCTTGGTGTTCCCGCCGCGGATGTCATCGACGGTGTCGGCGTTGTCGGCGACGACCTGCTCGACGATGGCCCGTAGTTCGCCCTCGTCCGAGACCTGTTCGAGGCCACGGTCCTTCGCGATGGCTGCCGGGCCCTTCGCACCGCGTTCCTCGATCAGACCGTCCAGCACCTGGCGACCGAGCTTGGTCGACAGGGTGCCGTCCTCGACGAGGTTGCTCAGCTCCGCGAGGTGCGCCCCGGTGATGCCGCTGTCCTCGAGGCTGACGTCGGCGGCGGCGAGCTGGCCGACGACGTCGCCGATCAGCCAGTTGGCGACCGTCCCCGGTGTCGCGCCGGCGGCGACCGCGTCGTCGTACCAGGCCAGCGACCCGGCCGAGACGATCGCGGCGGCCTGCTCCCGGGCCACGCCCGCGTCGATCAGCCGGGCACGCGCCGCGGCCGGCAACTCCGGCAGGGTGGCGCGCACCGCCTCGACCTTCTCGGCCGGCGAGGTGATCTCGACCAGATCCGGATCCGGGAAGTAGCGGTAGTCGGTCACCGACTCCTTGACCCGCAGCGTCTCGGTGCGGCCGGCGGACTCGTCCCAGTGGCGCGTCTCCATACGGATCGCACCACCGTCCTCGATGACGGCCACCTGGCGGCGGGCCTCGTAGCGGATGGCGCGACCGAGCGACCGGATCGAGTTGAGGTTCTTGATCTCCGTGCGGGTGCCGAGCTCGTCACCGAACCGGCGGACCGACACGTTCGCGTCGCAGCGGATGGAACCCTCCTCCATCCGCGCGTCGGACACGCCGAGCGTCTGCGCGATGGCCTGCAGCTCGCGCAGGTAGGCCTGGGCGGTCTCCGGGTCGCGGATGTCGGGGTGCGACACGACCTCGAGCAGCGGGATGCCGCAGCGGTTGTAGTCGATCAGCGACCGGTCCGCGCCGTGCAGCCGACCGGTGTCACCGACGTGCAGCGACTTGCCGGTGTCCTCCTCCATGTGGAGGCGCTCGATGCCGATGCGGCGGATCTCGCTGGAGCCGTCGGCGAGTTCCACCTCGACGTCGAGGTGGCCGTCGTGGATCAGCGGGATGTCGTACTGGCTGATCTGGTAGTTCTTGGCCATGTCGGGGTAGAAGTAGTTCTTGCGGTGGAAACGGCACCGTTCGGCCACGCCGCCGTTGAGCGCGAGGCCGAGCAGCGTGGCGTCTTCGATCGCCTGCGCGTTGACCACGGGCAGGGCACCGGGCTGACCGGTGCAGACCTCGCACACATTGGTGTTGGGCTCGTCACCGAACTCGGTCGAGCAACCGCACCACATCTTGGTGTTGGTCTGCAGCTCGACGTGGACCTCGAGCCCGACGACCAGTTCCCAGTCGTCCCCGAGCAGCGTCTCGTCCGCCATCAGGCCACCTTCCCGTCGATACCGACCCCGACGGCACGCGGGCCGACCGGGTTCGCGTCGAATCCGGTCGCCTGCTCGAAGGCGTGGGCGACGCGGTACATCACGTCGTCGCGCAGCAGCGGGGCCATGATCTGCAGACCGACGGGCAGAGCCGTCCCCGGCGCGCCGGGGGCCTCGGCCAGCCCGGCGGGGATGCTCATCGCCGGGTTGCCGGCCAACGACGCGGGCACGGTCGCCACGTCGTTGAGGTACATCGCCAGCGGGTCGTCGGCCTTCGTGCCGAGCCCGAAGGCCACGGTCGGCGAGGTGGGGCTGACCAGCGCGTCGACCTGCTCGAACGCGGACCGGAAATCCTGGGCGATCAGCGTGCGGACCTTGGAGGCCTGCAGGTAGTAGGCGTCGTAGTACCCGCTGGAGAGCGCGTGGGTGCCGATCATGATGCGGCGCTTGACCTCGGGGCCGAACCCGGCGGCACGGGTGGCGGCGTTCATCTCCTCCGCGGTGGCGGCGTCGACGCGCTGGCCGTAGCGCACGCCGTCGAACCGGGCGAGGTTGGACGACGCCTCGGACGGGGCGATGAGGTAGTAGGCCGGCAGGCCGGACGGCGCGTGCGGCAGCGACACCTCGACGATCTCCGCGCCGAGTGCGGTGAGCTGCTCGAGTGCGGCTGCGAAGACGGCCTCGACCCCGGGCTCGTAGCCCTCGCCCTGCAGCTCACGGACCACGCCGATGCGCATGCCGTCGATGCCGTCGGTCAGGTGGGCGAACAGGTCCGGGACCGCATCGGGGATGCAGGTGGAGTCCCGTTCGTCGTGGTGTTGGATCAGCTGCTGCAGCGCCGCCGCGTCGGTGACGGTGCGGGCGAAGGGGCCGGCCTGGTCCAGCGAGGAGGCGAACGCCACCAGCCCGTAGCGCGACACGGTGCCGTAGGTCGGCTTGGCCCCGACCAGTCCGGTCAGCGCCGCCGGCTGACGGATGGACCCGCCGGTGTCGGTGCCGATCGACAGCGGCGCGAACCCGCCGGCCACCGCGGCGGCCGACCCACCGGACGAGCCGCCCGGGACCCGGTCGAGGTCCCACGGGTTGCGGGTGTCGCCGTAGGCGGAGTTCTCCGTCGACGAGCCCATCGCGAACTCGTCCATGTTGGTCTTGCCGAGCACGACGACATCCGCGTCGCGCAGCGTGCGGGTGACGTGGGCGTCGTAGGGCGGCACCCAGCCCTCGAGCATGCGCGAGCCGCAGGTCGTCGGCGCGCCCTTCATGGTCAGCACGTCCTTGAGCGCGAGCGGGACCCCGGCCAGTGGACCGAGCTCCTCGCCGTTCGCGCGCCGGGTGTCGATGTCGTCGGCGTGCGCACGGGCTGCCTCGGCGGTGACGGCGAGGAAGGCGTGCACGTCGTCGGGCCCGAGGCCCTCGGCCGACGTCGCGGCCCACACCGGCCCGTCGGCGACGACGCCGTCGTGGGCGGCGATGCGGTCGAGGTGGGCGTCGACGACCTCCCGGGCGGACACCTCACGGGCGCGCAGTCGGCGCGCGAGCTCGGTCGCCGTCTGGCCGACCAGGTTCGTGTCGGCGGCCATCTCAGCCCTCCTCCGCGACGATGCGCGGCACCGCGAACCGGTCCTGCTCGACCTGCGGTGCGGCGGCCAGGATGTCCTCGCGCGCCAACGACGGACGGCGGACGTCCGCGCGGCTGATGTCGGTCGGTGCGAACGGGTGCGTGGTCGGCTCGACCTCGTCGGCGGCGACCTGGCCGACCTGTTCGGCGTAGCCGAGGATGGCGGACAGCTGGGGGGCGAGCTCCGCGACCTCGTCGTCGGTCAGAGCGAGGCGGGCGAGGCGCGCGACGTGGCGGACCTCGGCTTCGGACAGAGCCACGGGGCCTCCTGCGGGCGTCGGGCACGGATCGTCCGCGAGGCTAGCGCTCCGGCCATCCGGGCTCGCCCCGGCGCCGGGCACCGGACCATGACGTGGTCAGTGCGCCCCGGCAGCGGAGGTCCGCGACCGGTCGGCGGCAGGCGCGACATCGGCCGCCACCCAGGTCTCGAGTTCCTGTGCCGGCATCGCAGCGGCGAACAACCACCCCTGGATGGCGTCACACCCGAGTTCGACGAGGGCCTGACGCTGACCGTCGGTCTCGACGCCCTCGGCGATGGTCCGCAACCCGCAGGCCCGCGCCAGGTCGATCACCGAACGCACGATGGCGCGGTCGGCGGCCTGACCGGACTCCAGGTCGACGATGAACTGCCGGTCGATCTTGACCTCGTCGACCATAAGCCGCTTGAGCCGGGTCAGTGAGGCGTGACCCGTCCCGAAGTCGTCGAGGCTCAGGCGGATGCCCATGCCGTGCAGCTTCTCCAGGGTCAGCAGCACCCGCGACGGGTCACTGACCAGCGCCTGTTCGGTGATCTCGAGACACAGCAGTCCGGGTGCCAGGCCGTGCCGCGACAGCCCCTCGGCGACCCGGTCGGCGAAGCCCCGATCGGCGAGATCGTGCAGCGAGGTGTTGACCGACACCGGCCAGACCTGCCCGGCCGCCGCCCACCGGGCCATCTGCGCCAGGGCCGATTCGAGCACGAACACCGTCACCTCGCGCATGACCGCGGTGTGCTGGGCCTCCGGCAGGAACGCGCCCGGGAGCAGCAGGCCACGTTCGGGATGCTGCCAGCGCACGAGCGCCTCCACGCCCAGCATGTCGCCACGGCGGGCGTCGACCTGCGGCTGGTAGGCCAGGACGAGCTCGTCGGCGTGCAGCGCGCGGCGCAGATCCGCGAGGAGCGCGAGACGACCGGGCGTGCGCCGGTCGAGTTCCGGCTCGAAACTGACGACCGTCTCGCCCCGACGTTTGGCCTCGTACATCGCGAGGTCGGCGCGGCGGAGCAGCGTCTCGAGTTCCGCTCCGTGATCCGGGAAGATCACGACACCCGCGCTGAGCTCCACCTCGAGCATGATGCCGCCGACCTCGAACGGTGCGTGGATGGCGTCGGTGATGCGGGTCAGGGCGCGCTCGGCCTCGAGGCGCTCGTCGATCTCGACCAACAGGGCGAATTCGTCCCCACCGAGCCGCGCGACGACGTCTCCGTCCCGGCAGGCGTGATCGAGTCGGGCTCCCACGGCCTGCAGCAGCCGGTCCCCGGTGGTGTGCCCCAGCGTGTCGTTGACCTCCTTGAAGCGGTCGAGGTCGAGCAGCGCGAGCGCGACCCGACGGTCTGGTTGACCGTCACCGAGCGCATCGACCAGATCGGTCAGCTGGGCCCGGTTCGCCAGGCCCGTGAGCTCGTCGGTCATGCTGCGTTCCTCGCGTTCCAACGCCATCTTGGCGGTGGCCCAGACCAGCGACAGCGGCACGAGCAGCAGCGGCAGGAAGCCCCAGTTCGTGGCGAGCACCACGACGATCAACGGCGACAACGTCATCATCCCGAGCGTGGTGACGGTGTGCCAGACGAAGCCGTCGGTGATGCCCTGGCGCACGGGTTTCCCGCTGGAAAGCGCCACCGCCGTGCCCACGACGGTGAGGTTGACGAGATGATAGGCCCCGGCGGCGAGCACGATCACCGGCAGGTCCCGCGGCTGCAGGGCCGCCGGCTCCAGGGCGGCGGTGTGCCAGCCGGCCAGCATCATCACCCCCCACGCAGCGAGGTACGAGAGGCTGTACTGGGCGACGTTGAACAGCAGCCGGTACGCCGGTTTCCGGCGGACGAGTTCACCGACCACGGTGCCGAGCACCACCGTGATGAGCGCGGCGGTGAACCCCCAGGCGAGCAGCACCGCGAAGTGGAACGCCGTCGCCAGGTTGACCCCGGCCGGATCGAGTCGCACCGAGGCGATGACCGGACGGACCTCACCGAGCACCACGAACGCGACCACCACCCAGAAGGACACGCCGAGTGCGGTGGCGTCCTCGGGCCCGAAGTCCCGGAAGCCCAACGCCGTCACCGCGAGCCCCGCGGTGACCACGAGCCACCAGTAGCGCGCGAACGACCCCGGCCCCAGAACGGGGCCGAGCTGGCGTCGACTCAGGGTGCGCAACACGAGGTCCCGACGGTTCGCGGACGGACGTGTCCCACCCATCGGCCGGAACCCGCCGAACCTGCAGCCCTGATCCGGTCGCGAATGGCGGGCACGCCGACGACGGGTTAAGGTCAGACTGACACCTACCCTTCACGCCGTTCTCGACGGCTCGACGTCAGGCCCCGTCGTGGCTCCCACGTCCCTGCTGACCGATCAGTACGAGCTGACCATGCTCGATGCGGCCCTGCGCGACGATCGGGCGACGCGCCCGTGCGTGTTCGAGACGTTCGCCCGGCGGCTGCCCGACGGGCGCCGGTTCGGCGTGGTCGCCGGACTCGGCCGCCTGATCGAGGCGATCGAGGACTTCCGGTTCGACGACGCGGAACTCGCCTTCCTCGACGACCACGACGTCGTCTCCCCCGCGACGCTCGCCTGGCTCGCCGGCTACCGCTTCCGCGGCGAACTCGACGCGTACCGGGAGGGCGAGCTGTTCCTGCCCGACTCGCCGGTGCTCACGATCACCGCGAGCTTCGCCGAGGCGGTCGTGCTCGAGACGCTGGTGCTCAGCGTGCTCAACCACGACAGTGCCGTCGCCTCCGCCGCGGCCCGGATGGTCACCGCCGCCGGCGGGCGTGGCCTGCTGGAGTTCGGCAGCCGACGGGCCCACGAGCAGGCCGCCGTCGCGGCCGCACGCGCGTCGTACCTCGTCGGCTTCGACGGTTCCTCGAACCTCGCCGCCGGTGCCCGTCACGGCGTGCCCACCCTGGGCACCTCCGCACACGCGTTCACCCTGCTGCACGACGACGAGCGGGCGGCCTTCGAGGCACAGGTCGCCGCGCTCGGGCCGTCGACGACCCTGCTGGTCGACACCTACGACATCTCCCGCGGGATCGCCACGGCACTGCAGGTGGCCGGGCCGCGGCTCGGTGGCGTCCGCATCGACTCCGGCGAACTCGAGGTGGAGGCCCGCGCCGCCCGGGCGCAGCTGGACGCCGCCGGCGCGCACGACACCCGCGTGGTGGTCAGTGGCGATCTCGACGAGTACCGCATCGCCGCGCTCGCGGGCGCACCGGTCGACGCCTACGGCGTCGGGACCCGCCTGGTCACCGGCAGCGGACACCCGACGGCCGGGTTCGTCTACAAGCTCGTCGCCCGGGCCCGGTCCGTCGACGGGCCGCTGGAGCCGGTCGCGAAGGCCGGCGGTGACAAGGCGACGATCGGCGGGCGGAAACGCGCGAGCCGGGCCATGCAGGCCGGTGCTGCCAGCGCCGAGGTCCTGCACCCCTGGGACGCCTCGGTGCCGGGTGACCACCGGGAGCTGCAGGTCCGCGTGCTCGCCGACGGGGAACGACACCACGACCCCGGACTCGAGGCGATCCGCGCCCACCACCGGGCCGCCCTCGCCGAACTGCCGGCACACGCCACCGTGCTCGACGACGGGGACGCGTGCGTCCCGACGGTCCATGCCCACCCCAGCCTGGAGGAGGCCAACCGATGAGTGACCGCTACGACCCGACGACCGCACTGCTCGTCGTCGACGTGCAGAACGACTTCGCCGATCCCGACGGCGGGCTCTACGTCGACGGGGGCGACGCCGTCGTGCCACTGGTCAACGAGCAGATCGCCGCCGCACGCGCCGCCGGATCGCCGGTGATCTACACCCAGGACTGGCATCCGGCCGAGACCCCGCACTTCGCCAAGGACGGCGGGACCTGGCCGGTGCACTGCGTCGCCGACACCTGGGGTGCCGAGTTCCACCCCCGGCTCGACGTGCCATCCGACGCCCCGATCGTGCGCAAGGGCGTCGACGGTGGCGACGGGTACTCGGGCTTCTCGGTCCGCGACCCGGTCAGTGGCGAGACGAGCAGCACCCGCCTCGGCGGTCTGCTCGAACAGGCCGGGGTCGAACGTGTCGTGGTCACCGGGCTCGCCGGCGACGTCTGTGTCAAGGAGACGGCGCTCGACGCGGCGCGGCTCAGCCTGGCCACGACGGTCCCGCTCGCCACGACCCGCATGGTGGAGCTCGAGACCGGTGACGGCGAGCGCGCGATCGAGGCGTTGCGAGCGGCGGGCGTGGCGGTCGTCCCCGCGTGAGCACGCCCGCCACCTCGACGCCCCCGCGCGCCGGTCGGCCGGACGTGGCACCGGCGGCGACGCACGACGGCGATGCACGGGAGTCGACCTGTGCCGTGGCGGTCGACGTGGCGTTGCTCACCCTGCGACCCGACGGGCTCAAGCTCCTGCTCGTCGAGCCCGACCGGGGTGAGCTGGCGGGATCCTGGGCGCTGCCGGGCCGACGGGTGCGTGACGACGAGAGCCTGGACGCCACCGCCCATCGGGCGTTGCACGAGCTGGCCGGGGTGGCGGCACCGGACGCCCACCTCGAGCAGTTGCGCACCTACGGCGAGGTGGCCCGGGACCCACGGGCACGGGTGGTCTCCGTCGCCTACCTCGCGCTGACCCCGACCACACAGGACCCGCCGGCGGGTCGCCGCGCGCGACTGTTCGACGTCGCCGAGCTGACCAGTGGTCACGGTCCACGCTTCGCCTACGACCACGACCGCATCGTGCCGGACGCGCTGGAACGTGCCCGGTCGAAGCTGGAGTACTCCGCGCTGGCGACCGCGTTCGTCGCGGAGCCGTTCACCCTGGCGCAGCTTCGCGGGGTCTACGAGGCCGTCTGGGGCGTCGACCTCGACGCTGCCAACTTCCGGCGCAAGGTGCTGTCCGTCGTCGGCTTCGTCGAGCCGATCGAGGGCCTCGCGCCACCCGGACCCGGGGGTGGCCGTCCCGCGACGCGCTACCGCCGCGGTCACGCCCGTCGCCTGCATCCGGCGATGCTCCGACCCTGACACCACGCCACGGCAGCACTAGCGTGGCCGCGGCACGCACGCGTAGGAGATGCAACCGTGATCAGTTCCCGTGAGGCCGTCCGCACATTGCCCGATGTCGAGCTCGACCGTGCCGTCGAGTCGCTGCATCGCCACGGCTTCCATGCCCATGACGAGCACGACGACCGCCGGGTGATGAAGAAGCCGGGACTCCGCTTCGCCTTCAAGGCGCACCAGCGACCGATGGAGGCCGTGCTCGTCCCGCGCGGCGGCGAGCTGCGGCTCGAGTTGCGCTACGAGGTCTTGGTCGCGTTCGACACCGGCGATCTCGAGGCCCAGGCGGACCGGCTCGCCAAGGCCATCGCCTGACCGAGCCCCGGTCCGCCGTAGAGCTCAGGCCGCCTCGTCCACCGCCGTCGGCTGCACGGTCCGGTCCGCCGCTCCGGAGCCGCGCCCCGCACCGGGCATGGCGTCGAGCACCTCGTTGGGCAGCGCGAGGCGGATGACCTTGGCCCAGGCCGAGGCGACCTGCTTCGGCATCGAGCCGCTGACGTAGGTCAGGCCGTACCGCTCGAACAGGTCCTGGATCTCCGGGGCGATCTGCTGGTAGCGGTTGCTCGGCATGTCGGGGAACAGGTGGTGCTCGACCTGGAACGACAGGTTGCCCGTCATGATGTGCAGCAGCTTCCCGCCGTCGATGTTGGCGGCACCGAGCATCTGGCGCAGGTACCACTCGCCGCGGGTCTCGCCCTCGATGGACGTCTTCTCGAAGGTCTCGACGCCCTCGGGGAAGTGGCCGCACATGATCACCGAGTGGGTCCACACGTTGCGGACCACGTTCGCGGTCGCGTTGGCGGCCAGGGTCGTCAGCGCGGACGGGCCGGAGAGCAGCGGGTGGACGACGTAGTCACGGGTCGCCTGACGGCGGATCTTGGCCAGCACCTTGCGGCCCTGGCGGCGGAACTCGCTCGTGTCCTTGCGGCCCTTGACGACCTTGCCGACCTCGAGGTCGTAGGCCGCGATGCCGTACTCGAACATGAAGGCGTTGACGAGGTTGAACAGCGGCTGCGCGAGGAACACGGGGTGCCAGCGCTGGTCCTCATCGACCCGCATGATCCCGTAGCCGAGGTCGTTGTCGCGGCCGAGCACGTTGGTGAAGGTGTGGTGCAGTTCATTGTGCGAGTGCTTCCACAGCTCGGCGGGTGAGGCGTGGTCCCACTCCCACTCGGTGGAGTGGATCTTCGGGTCACGCATCCAGTCCCACTGGCCGTGCATGACGTTGTGGCCGATCTCCATGTTCTCCAGGATCTTGGCCACGCTCAGGCCGAGCGTGCCGGCCAGCCACGCCGGCGGGAACAGCGAGGCGAGCAGCACGATGCGACTGACGAGCTCCGTGCTGCGCTGCACCTCGATGACCTTGCGGATGTAGGCGGCGTCGTCCGCACCGCGGCTGTCCATCACCCGGGCACGGATGGCGTCGAGCTCACGCCCGAGCTCCTCGATGTCGTCGGCGGTGAGATGCGCGATCGGGTCGTGGGGCTTGTTCTGCAATGCGGTCATGTCGGGCTCCAGGGGGAGTCGGGCGAATTCGGAAGGCTGACGTGTTCGTCGATGGGGCGGTGCCGGCGGGCGTGCGGCGTGGGTCAGAGATCGAGTTCGCAGGCGGCGGCCGCGGTGTTGATGCAGGTCTGGATGCGCACGTCGTCACCGGCCGCGGCGACGGTGACGTCACCGGTGCGCAGATCACGGACGGCACCACTCGCGAGCGGCACGACACAGCCGAAGCAGATGCCCATGCGGCACCCCGACGGCATCAGTTCACCGGCGTCCTCGCCGGCGTCCAGCAGCGAGGTGGTGCCGTCGGTCTCGACCTCGCGGCCGGTGCCGCGGAAGGTCACGGTCCCACCCTCGCCGGCCTCGATGACCACCGGGCGGAAGCGTTCGACGTGCAGCTGCTCGAGCCGGCCGTTGGCGGTGACGTGCTCCTCGAGCGCGTCGAGCAGGCCGGCGGGTCCGCAGGCCCAGATCTCGCGCGCCGCCAGATCGGGGACCAGCTCGTCGAGGTGTGCCGGGTCGAGTCGCCCGTCCGAGCGGGTGTGACGCTCGATCAGCCGGATGTCCCCGGCCGCTGCCATCGCGCGCAGTTCGGCCCCGGCGATGACATCGTCGGCGGTCGGCGAGCTGTGGACCACGACCACGTCGGCGAGTTCGTCGAGGTGGCTGCGCAGCATGCCGAGCACCGGGGTCAGGCCACTGCCCGCGGTGACGAACAGCACCCGCGCCGGCGGTGTCGCCGGCAGCGTGAAGTCGCCGGCGGCCGGTTCGAGGTGGACGAGCTGGCCGGGGCTCGCGTCATGCACCAGGTGGCCGCTGACCATGCCATTCTCGATCGCGGTGACCGTGATGCTGACCGTCGGGTCCGTCGCGTCCGGCCGCGAGGTGATCGAGTAGGCCCGCCAGTGGCGCACGCCGTTCACGTCCACCCCGATGCGCAGGTACTGCCCGGGGGTGTGCGCGCGCCAGCCGGGACCGGGGCGCAGCACGATGGTCGCGGTTCCCGGCGTCTCGGCCCGGACCGCGACGATCCTGGCGCGCAATGCGCTGCGGGAGCGCAGCGGCGCGAACAGGTCGAGGTAGTCCGCCGGGACCAGGGGTGTCACGGCGGCTCCGGCCAGGGCGGTGAGCCCGGTCCGGAGACGGTTGGTGGCGGGAGCGAGTGTGGTGAGCATGACCGTATGGTGTCAGTCTCGGTGAGCAGTATCCTGTGCCTGCAGGGTGGACTTTCCGCCTTCGACTGTTTCGGGGGGACAATCATGGCGGTTTCAGCCCGGTTCGCGACCGGCGAAGGGCCATTGTTGGCCCCCGATGTCGTGGCGGCACTCCGTCGGCAACTGCCCGCCGCGGCTGCGCTGGCCCTGACGGCGGTCACCGACGAGGTCCCCGAGTACGCCCGGGCGCTTCGTGGGGACATCGCCAGCGACATCGAGCAGGCCATCGCCGCCGCGCTCGGCACGTTCCTGCGCCTGCTGGAACCGGACCCACGGGATCCGGACGCGGCTCCGCTGGACGCGGCGCGCCGGGGGGCCTACGAACTGGGCCGGGGTGAGGCGCGATCGGACCGCACCGCGGACGCGCTGCTGTCCGCCTACCGGATCGGTGCCCGCGTGTCGTGGCGGGAGCTGTCGGCCACGGCCGTCGAGCAGGGCACGCCCGCGCCGGTGGTCGCCCGGTTCGCCGAATTGGTCTTCGCCTACATCGACGAGCTGTCGGCGGCCAGCGTGGCGGGCCACGCCGACGAGGTCGCGGCCTCGGGTCGACGTCAGCAGCAGCAGCGCGACCTGCTCGGCCGGACCCTGCTGGCAGACGCACCGACCGCGACGCTGGTCGAGCTCGCCGAGCAGGCCGCGTGGCCGCTGCCCGACACGCTGACCGCGGTCCTGCTCCCCGCCGCGCGGGTGCACGACACCCTGCCCCACCTGGAGGCCACGACCCTGCACGTCCCACAGGACGCCCTGGAACCGAACGCGGCACCGGCACCCATCACGATCGCGCCACCCGGGTCGTCCGACACGGGATCGCGGGTCGCGACACCGGTGCCGGTCGAGGCGGTCAGCGTGCTGCTGGTCGCGGACGTGGTCCGCACCCGCGCCTACCTGCGACGTGTGCTCGACGGACGCGGGGCCGTGATCGGCCCGACCCGGCCCTGGACGCGCGCCGGCGAATCGCTCGACGTCGCCGTCCGGGCGCGGCGACTGCTCGGCGATGACGGCGGTGCGGCACTGGACGCCACCGACCATCTCGCCGAACTGGTCGTCGGTGCCGACCCCGCGTCGCTCGAGGACCTGCGATCCGCGGTGCTGGCACCACTCGGGGAGCTCACACCTGCTGCCGGGGACCGCCTGCGCGAGACGTTGCGCGCCTGGCTGCTGCACCTCGGTCGCCGCAGCGAGGTCGCCGCAGCACTGCACGTCCACCCGCAGACCGTGCGCTACCGGATGAACCAGATTCGCGAGCTGTACGGCGACCGCCTCGACGACCCCGCCGTGGTCCAGGCGCTGACCGTCGCGCTGGTCGCCGGGCCCTGACGGAGCCGGCGTCGATGACCGTGCCGGACGCGGGCGTCGCCCGCTGAGCGCCGGCGGCTGGACGGCCGGTCACGACCGGGTCGGCATTTCGGATGACACCTGGGTCGCGCGGACGGCCGCGGCTCGCTTCCGGCGGTACATCGCGGCGTCGGCCCGGCGCAGGGCGGCGTCGAGATCCTCGTCGGCATCGACCAGGATCGCACCGATGCTGAAGCCGACCTCGACGGTGATCCCGGCCACCTCGACGAGCGGTCGGACGGCCTGCAGGCGGTCGGTGACGTCCCGGAGCCCGAGCTCCCCCTCGATGGGGTGGCACAGCACCACGAATTCATCGCCGCCGAGGCGGCAGACGGTGTCGCTGCGGCGGGTGGCGGTGACGAGCCCGCGCGCCACCTCGACGAGCAGACGGTCGCCCGTCTCGTGGCCGTGATCGTCGTTGACCGCCTTGAACCGATCCAGATCGATGAACAGCAACGCGATGTCCCGGCCGTCGCGATCCCGTCTCGCCTGCGCGGCGCGCAGCCGATCGGCCAGCGCACGGCGGTTGACCAGCCCCGTGAGCGGGTCGTGGGACGCCGCGGCGCGCAGCTCGGCCTCCAGGGCCCGGCGCTCGCTGAGATCGACGACCTGCACGATCAGGTGCAACGGCCGGTCCTGATCGTCACGGACCAGGGCGATCGACAGCTCGGTCGGGAGCAGATGACCGTCGGCGTGCGGCAGATCCCGCTCGACGCGAACGCGCTCGGGTTCCGCGAGCACACCGGCGCGCCGTTCCAACGGCGGATCGACCGGCACGTCGGTCAGGATCGCGGTCCCGATCCCCGCGGCCACCAGCTGCTCGTGGTCCGGATGACCGAGCAGATCGTGGAGCGCCGCGTTCGAGCGCAGTAGCGCCCCGTCCGGTGCGAGGACCGCAACCCCGATCGGTGCGTGTTCGAAGGTGAGACGCGCCGAACGCTCGGCGAGCGTGATGCGCAGGCGCGCTTCCTGCTGCTCGGTGACATCGTCCAGCGTCACGATCGTGCCCATCGAACCGTCGGTGAGCGGAAGTTGGGCGGCGCGCACGCTGTACCACGCGTAGCCGCCGGCGGGCAGACCATGGCCGACGATCGCATCATGGGTGCCGCCGTCGCGCACCGCGGAGACGACCGGCAGCCGCTCACGCTCGTAGGGGCGTTCATGGATGTCGACCACCTCGACGTGGGCCATGAGCTCACTCGCACTGTCCCGGATCGCCTGCAGGTCGACCCCGAGGCGTTCGACGAACGCCTCGGTCCCCGGATTGACGTGGAGCAGGGTGCCGTCCTGTGCACGCACCATCACCGCGATCGGGAGGCCGTCGAGCACCGTGGTCAATTGCTGCTCACGGACCGCGATCGCGTCGAGCAGACGGCGGTTGCCCCGCAGCATCGACGCCGTCAGCACGCCCAGCCCGACCACCGGCAGCAACGCCAGGACGATGGTCGGCCGACCGGGGAGGTCCAGGATGCGCGCCGTCACCACCACCGCCGCCGCGGTCATGCACGCGATGACCAGGACGACCGGCAGCTGGCGACCAGCCGCGGACC
>LFIK01000051.1_pt1 | contig 71330 bp, 64 predicted proteins | sample 643401 | NCBI WGS metagenome assembly LFIK01 (sample SAMN03777447, study PRJNA286221) | soda lake metagenome | biome: soda lake; feature: Kulunda steppe; material: water; isolation source: sample T5-Br brine of Lake Tanatar-5 | place: Russia: Kulunda steppe | collected 2010-07
CCCGCGCCCGCCGCCCGGGCGGAGCGCCCACCCACCCACCCTTGCGCTCCGCCCGAGCGGCGGGCGCGGGCGCGCGGCGTTACGCTTTTGGGGGGTGGCCCGCCTCGGCCATCAACCGGTTCGAGTTGATTTCGATCACCTGTTCGATCGACGACATGAAGTCGCGCAGGGGCGCGCCAGGCGGGATCGCCGGCAGGAACTCGACCACCGCGACGCCGGGCTTGCGATAGAGCCCGTGGCGGGGCCAGAACACGCCGACATTGGTCGCCGCCGGGACGCAGGGCTGACCCAGCTGCGCGTAGAGCGCGGCCGTGCCCTGTTTGTAGGGCTTGTGCGCGCCGGGAGCGACGCGGGTGCCCTGCGGGTAGATCACCAGTTGTCCCGGTGCGTCGGTTCCGTCGGCCACGCGCGCCAGCATTGCCTTGATCGCCGCGCCGCCCTTGCCGCGTTCGACCGGGATGCAGCCCGCCTGCAGCGCGAACCAGCCGAAGATCGGCGCGCGGGTGAGTTCGCTTTTCATGACGAAACGCGGTTGCGGCAGCACGCTGAACAGGATCAGGATGTCGAAGAACGACTGGTGCTTGGCCGCGACCAGCACCGGGCCGGTGGGCACCTCGCCGCGGATTTCCGAGCGCAGGCCAACCATCCATGCCGCGCTCCAGCGCACATAGCGGCTGTAGCTGCGGCACGCGGTGACCGCGAGATCGCGCCGGACCAGCACCAGCGGCGCGTAGACCAGGCCCATCAGCACCATCGCCGCATACATTTGCGCGATGAACAGCGCCGACCGGATCAATTGCAGCGGGTTGCGCATCATGTCACCTTTCTGAGCACGCGGAACGCCGTGACCCGCGTTGCGGCCCATGCGGCGAGCGCCGCTGTTGGCGGGATCGCCAGCGGGTAGAGCCATTCGACGCCTTGCAGGCCGAGCCCGCCGAGCAGGTCGACCTCGGTCACGGCGCCGGTGCCGGGAAGCGCACGCAGCGCCGCCATGCCTGCCGCGGTGCCAAGGCCCGCGCCGCCCAGCGCGCGCAGCGTGAAGCGGCGCACGAAGGCGCGGGCGATGAAGGCGTCGCGCGCGCCGACCAGCCGCAGCACCGCGATGGGTTGCGCGTTGGACGCCAGCGACGCCGATGCCGCGAGCGTCACCATCGCCACCAGCGCGGCGCCGATCAACGCCACCGACACCGCGCCCAGCAGCCGCAGCCGCTCGGCCGCCGCGACCAGCGGCGCGCGCCAGCGGCTGTGATCGTCGAGCACCGCGCCCGGCGCCTCGGCCGCCAGCCGCAGGCGCAGGCCCATGCGGTCGAAGCCGTCGGGGGTCTCGACGACCTCGACCAGCCGGGGCAGGGGCAGCGCGTCCAGCGGCACGTCGGGGCCGAGCCACGGCGCGAGCAGCGCGGCCTGATCGGCGTCGGGGATCAGCCGGGCCTCGGCCACGCCGGTGGTGGTGCCCAGCACGGCCAGCACGGTGTCGGTCTGCGCATCGATCTGGTCGGGGGGCGCCGAAATCCGCACCGTCGCGGTTTGTGCCAGCGCCGCGTCCCAGCGCGCGGCCAGCTTGTCGGCGGCCAGTGACAGCGCCAGCGCGAATACTGCCAGAAACCCCATCGCCGCCGCCGTGAGCACCGTGAGCCACCGCGTCTGCCCTGCGGCGGGGACGATCCCGCTGCCGCCCCCCGCGCTCACAGCTCCGCCCCTGCGGCCTGCAGCCGCTGGCCGACCATGCGCAACACCCGCGCCGACACCTGCGCCTTGGCCGCGCGGATCAGCGCCAGGTCATGCGTGGCGATCAGCACCGCCGTGCCCATGCGGTTGAGTTCGGTGATCAGTGACAGCAGCCGCATCGACATGTCCCAGTCCAGATTGCCGGTGGGTTCGTCCGCCAGCAGCACCTCGGGCGAGGTGATTACCGCCCGCGCGAGCGCGGCGCGCTGTCGCTCGCCCCCCGACAGCGTCGGCGGGAGCGCCTGCGCCTGCGCCGACAGCCCCACCCAGGCCAGCAGATCGTCGAGGTCGCTTTCGGGGATCATGCGCTCGGCGGCGATCAGCGGCAGCGCCACATTGTCGCGCAGCGGCAGGTGATCGAGGAACTGGCAATCCTGGTGGACGATGCCGATGCGCCGCCGCGTCGCGGCCAGCGCGTCGCGGCCGAGCGACCCGAGCGGCTGACCGAACAGCGACAGCCTGCCCGCGCTTGGGGTCAGCTCGCCGTAGCAGAGCTTCAGAAAGGTTGTCTTGCCCGCTCCCGACGGTCCGGTGAGGAAATGAAAGCTGCCGGGTTCGATTTCGAAGCTGACCTCGGAGAACAGCGTCGCGGCGCCGTATCCATGGGCAACTGAGTCAAGCGCGATCACCCCGATCCCCTGTTACGGCTTGGACATTTTCAACCTGCTTGCTACAACGATCCGCGCGGAGTTCCAATGCCGGAAGGCTTCGCATCAGGGAGCTGCACGCATGAGGCTGGTCTGCCCGAACTGCGGCGCGCAATACGAGATCGACGCCGATCTGATCCCGCCCGAAGGGCGCGATGTTCAGTGTTCGGCCTGCGGGCATGCGTGGTTCGAGGCGCCTGCCGATGCGGGCGCGGCGCCTGCCGCACCGCCGTCCGATCCCGCGGCCGCGGGCTCGGCGACGGCTGCGCATGCTGACGAGCCTGCGCCGCGCCAGATCGCCCCCGATGTTCTGGATGTCCTGCGCCAGGAAGCCGCGCGCGAGACGCGCGCGCGGCGCGGCGCGGGTGCTCCGTCCGCGCCCACGGCGACGCATGCCTCCGAACCGGAGCCCGGACCTGAGGCCGCGTCCGACTCCGGGCCCGAGTCCGCGTCCGGGCCAGAGCTTGGGCCAGAGCTTGAGCCAGAGCCAGAGCCCGACCGCGGGTCCGCGCCGACGCTGTCACCCGCGCGCCCGCAGGCGCCCTCGCAGCGCAGCGCCCGCGCGCGTCCGGCGGCCTCGACCCCGCCGGACGCGCAGCCTGCAGGTGTCGACGCGCCCAACGACCGAAGCGCGCTGTTGCCCGATATCGACAGCATCAGCTCAACCCTGGACCCTGAACCCCGCTCCAGGAAGCAAGCCGACCGCGACGGCGCCGCCGAGCCTGTGCCCGAACGCGGCGGATTCCTGCGCGGGTTCCTGCTGATGCTGGGAGTCATGCTGTTGGCGCTGGCGCTCTATATCGGCGCCGAACCGCTGGCCGAGGCCGTGCCGGGGCTGGCGCCCGCGCTGGACGCATACGTCGCGGTGATCGACCGCGCGCATCTGTGGCTCGCAGAGCAGGTGGACGCGGCGCTCGCGTGGGTGCAGGCGCAGATCGGTTGAGCACGCTCAGGCGCGCGCTGCCTGCGCCTCGGCGAAGGCAGCGACCCGGTCGCAGGCGCGCGCCAGCGCCGCGTCGTCCACGGTCAGCCCGATGCGGACCCAGTCGCGCAGCACCTCGCCGAAGGACGCGCCGGGCATCACCGCGACGCCCGCCTCATCGACCAGCGCGCGCGCGAACGCCGTCCCGCAGCCGCGCCCCGCGCCCGCGACATCGACCAGCGCGAACATTCCCGCCTCGGCGCGGTGCACGCGCAGCCCGGCCACACCGTCAAGCCTGTCCTGCACCAGCGCCAACCGGCGCGCCAGGCGCGCGCGCAGCCCTTCGGCCACCAGATCGGGCGCGCGCAGCGCCGCTGCGGTCATGTCGGCGATGAAGGGCTGGTTGCCGAACAGCATCGTCTCGGCCAGCGGCAGCAGCCGCGCGCAGAACGCCGCCGGCCCCGCGCACCAGCCCGAGCGGAACCCGGCGGCGGCGTGGGACTTCGACACGCTGTTGGTGACCACCACGCGTTCATCATCCAGCGCCAGCGGTGACAGGAACGGGGTGGGGCCGAAGACCAGATCCTCGTAGACCTCGTCCGAGATCACCCACAGGTCGTGTGCGCGCGCGATCTCGAGGATCGGCTCGATCTCGGACGCGCGCAGCACCGCGCCGGTGGGGTTGTGCGGGGTGTTGAGCAGGATCGCCCGGGCGCGCGGCGTCACTGCGGCGGCAATGTCGTCGGGCTGGATGCGGAACCCGGCTTCGGCGCGCAGCGGCACCGGCACCGGGGTGGCGCCGCTGGCGCGGATCACGCCTTCATAGGTGGCATACATCGGATCGCCGACCAGCACCTCGCACCCGGTTTCGGTCATGCCCATGAGCACCGCGAAAAGCGCGGTCTGCGTGCCGGGGAAGGCGATGAAATGTTCGGGCCCGAAGGCGCGGCCCAGCCGGGCGGTGTAGCGCTCGGACAGCGCGCGCAAGAGCGCAGGCTCGCCGCGACCGTCGGCATAGCCGGTGCGCCCGGCGCGCATCGCGGCTTCGGCGGCGGTGATCAGCGCCTCGGGGGCGTTCACGTCGGGTTCGCCCACGGTCAGCAGGATCACGTCGCGCCCCTCGGCCTGCAAGGCGCGGGCGCGATAGTGGATCTCCCATTTCGCCCCGCCCAAGCCCGCCAGCCTGTCGGTGATCGCTGCATAGCGCATGCGCCGCGCCCTTTCCTGCTCGAGTTGCGTTTCCGCCCGGTCTCTGCCAAGTCTGCCGCCGAGGCGCAAGCCATGCGCGCGCTGTCGATCGCTGCGCACCCGACCAGACCTGCAGGAGGACCCCATGCCGCTGACCATGAATCGCGAGGTTTTCATCACTTGTGCCGTCACCGGGTCCGGCGGCACGCAGGAGCGCAGCCCGCATGTGCCCCGCTCGCCCGCCCAGATCGCCGAGGCCGCCATCGACGCCGCCCGCGCCGGCGCCGCGATCGTGCATTGCCATGTGCGCGATCCCGACACCGGCGCCCCCTCGCGCGATCCGGCGCTCTATCGCGAGGTGACCGAGCGCATCCGCGACGCGTCGGTCGATGTGGTGCTGAACCTCACCGCCGGCATGGGCGGCGACCTGACACTGGGCGGCACCGACACGCCGCTGCCGCCGGTGGACGGCACCGACATGATCGGCGCCGCGGCGCGGGTGCAGCATGTGGTGGACTGCCGCCCCGAGTTGTGCACGCTCGATTGCGGCACCATGAACTTCGCCGAGGCCGATTACATCATGGTCAACACGCCGGGCATGCTGCGCGACATGGCCGCGCGCATGGTCGCCAGCGGCGTGCGGATCGAGATCGAGGCGTTTGACACCGGCCATCTGTGGTTCGCCAAACAGCTGGTGGCCGACGGGGTGATCCCCGAACCCGTGCTGGTGCAGCTGTGCATGGGCGTTCCGTGGGGCGCGCCGGATGATCTGAACACCTTCATGGCGATGGTGAACAACATCCCCTCCGGCTGGCACTGGTCGGGCTTCGCGCTGGGGCGCAACCAGATGCCCTATGTCGCCGCCGCCGCTCTGGCGGGCGGCAATGTGCGCGTGGGGCTGGAGGACAACCTGTTTCTGGAAAAGGGCGTCCTGGCCACCAACGCGCAGCTGGTCGAGCGCGCGGTGACCATCCTCGAGAACATGGGCGCGCGGGTGGTTGGCCCTGACGCGGTGCGCGACCGGCTGGCGCTGGAAAAGCGGGCCCCGGCGTGAGCGCGCGCAAGGCCGCGATCATCGGCGGTGGCGTGATCGGCGGCGGCTGGGCCGCGCGCTTCCTGCTCAACGGCTGGGACGTGGCGGTGTTCGACCCCGACCCCGCAGCCGAGCGCATGCTGGCGCAGGTGCTGGAGAACGCCCGCGCGGCGCTGCCGGCGCTGTCGGACCTGCCGATGCCCGATGCGGGAAAACTGACACTTGCCCCGAGCATCGCCGAGGCTGTCGACGGCGCCGAGTTCATCCAGGAATCCACGCCCGAGCGGCTGGAGCTCAAGCACCGCGTGCTGGCCGAGGTCCAGGCCACCGCCCCCGACACGCCGATTGGCAGTTCGACATCAGGCTACAAGCCGTCACAGTTGCAGCAAAACGCCCGCACCCCCGGCGCGATCCTGGTGACGCATCCGTTCAACCCGGTCTATCTGCTGCCGCTGGTCGAGGTTGTCCCGTCGCCGGCCAATAACGGGGCGATTGTCGAAAAAGTGTCAGCGCTGCTGCGCGGGATCGGGATGGTCCCGCTGCATGTGCGCAAGGAAATCGACGCCCATATCGCCGACCGGTTCCTCGAAGCCGTGTGGCGCGAGGCGCTGTGGCTGGTGCGCGACGGTGTCGCCACCACCGAAGAGATCGACGAGGCGATCCGGCTCGGCTTCGGGCTGCGCTGGGCGCAGATGGGGCTGTTCGAGACCTTCCGCATCGCCGGCGGCGAGGCTGGCATGCGCCACTTCCTCGCGCAGTTCGGCCCCTGCCTGAGCCTGCCCTGGACCCGGCTGACCGATGTGCCGCCCTATGACGATGCGCTGGTCGAGCTGATCGCCGGGCAGTCCGACGCGCAATCGGGCGCGCATGGCATCCGCGATCTTGAACGTATCCGCGACAGCAACCTTGTGGGTATCCTGCGCGCGCTCAAGGCGCGCGACTGGGGCGCGGGGCGGGTGCTGGCCGCGCAGGACGCCGCGCGCGCCGCCACGGCGCCCGTGGACGGGCCGGTCTGGCACGGCACGGTGCTGCCCGGCTGGACCGACGCCGAGGGCGCGCTCCTGCCGCTGCCGCTATTGGGCGTGGCGTCCGAGGCCGCGCAGGCCGCGCTGCGCCGGCGCGGGATCGACGCGCCGCTGGTCCCGGTCGAAACCCGCATGACCCGCCACGCCAGCGCCGCGCGCGGCGCGCCGCTGAGCGCCACGGTCGACGGGGCCGATGCGGGCACCCCACCCCTGACCCTGCGCGTCGCCATCGACAGCGCCGAAACCCGCGTCGCCGAGGTCACGCTGCGGCTTGATCCCTCCGACGCCGACCCCCAACCGCAACGGAGCGAGTGATGCAGTTTGGCCTGACCGACGAACAGCGCATGATCGTGGAGACAACGCGCGCCTTCGTCGAAACCGAGCTTTACCCGCACGAAGCCGCGATCGAACGCAGCGGCCATCTGCCGATGGAGCTGATCCGCGAGCTGCAGGCCAAGGCGATGGAGGCGGGGCTCTACGCCGCCAACATGCCCGAGGAGGTCGGCGGCGCGGGGCTCGATACGCTGAGCTGGCTGCTCTACGAGAAGGAGCTGGGCCGCGCGAATTACGCGCTGCACTGGACCTGCGTGGCGCGGCCGTCGAACATCCTGCTGGCGGGCACGCCGGCGCAGCGCGAGAAATACCTTGTCCCCTGCATGAAGGGCGAAACCTGGGACTGCCTTGCGATGACCGAACCGGGTGCGGGCTCGGACCTGCGGGGCATGTCGGCCAGCGCGCGGCCCGATGGCGGCGACTGGGTGCTCAACGGCACCAAGCACTTCATCAGCCATGCCGACATCGCGGGCTTCACCATCGCCTTCATGGCCACCGGCGAGGAGGACACCCCGCGCGGGCGCAAGAAGAAGATCACCGCCTTCTTCGTGGACAAGGGCACGCCGGGCTTCACCGTGCGCGATGGCTACCGCAACGTCAGCCACCGCGGCTACACCAACGCGATCCTGGAATTCGACGATTGCCGCGTGCCCGCCGAAAACGTGCTGGGCGAGGTCCACAAGGGGTTCGAGGTCGCCGGCGCCTGGCTGGGCGCGACCCGGCTGCAGGTCGCCGCGACCTGCCTGGGCCGCGCCGACCGGGCGCTGGCGCATGCGCTGTCATGGGCGGCCGAGCGGCGCCAGTTCGGCCAGCAGATCGGCAAGTATCAGGGCATCAGCTTCAAGCTGGCCGACATGGCGACCGAGCTGAAGGCGGCGGAGCTTCTGACCTGGGAGGCCGGCTGGAAATACGATCAGGGCAGCGTGACCGAGGCCGACATGTCCATGGCCAAGCTCAAGGCCACCGAGATGCTGGCCATGGTCGCCGACGAGGCGATCCAGATCCATGGCGGCATGGGGCTGATGGACGAGCTGCCGCTGGAGCGGATCTGGCGCGACGCGCGGCTCGAGCGGATCTGGGAAGGCACCTCGGAGATCCAGCGCCACATCATCAGCCGCGAGATGCTGCGCCCGCTGGGGGGCTGAGAACAGGGTTGCGCGGCGGGTGATTGCGCCGTCATATTCGGGCGGCGCGCTGGTGCTCGGCGTTGCACCGCGCCCGGGGCGTGCCCCACCCGCCCACCCGCACGCCCCGGGCGCGGCGGAGCGCATCCGCGCGCGTTGCGCGTCACGTCGGCCGATTCTGGCACGAGAGGACCGACCCCATGACCAGCCCTGATGCCGCCGCCACCCCCGAACGCCGCCGCCGCATCTGGGGGTGGTGGGCCTTCGACTGGGCGAACCAGCCTTACAACACGCTGCTGCTCACCTTCATCTTCGCGCCCTATTTCGCCGCTTCGGTCGCGCCCGATCCGGTCACGGGGCAGGCGCTGTGGGGCTGGGCGCTGGCGATTTCGGGCGTTCTGATTGCGCTGGCGGCACCCGTTCTGGGCGCCATCGCGGACGCCACGGGGCACAAGCGCAAATGGCTGGCGCTGTGGTCGGCGCTCTACGTCATCGGCAGCTTCTCGCTGTGGTGGGCGACGCCCGAGGCCGACATGGCTCTGATCGTGCTGATCCTCGTGGCGTTCTGCATCGGGCTGGTGGGGTTGGAATACGGGATCGTCTTCACCAACGCGATCCTGCCCTCGCTCGGCCCGCGGACCCAGCTGGGGCGCATTTCGGGGACCGGCTGGGCGCTGGGGTATATCGGCGGGCTGGCCTCCTTGGTGGTGATGCTGCTGCTGCTGGCCGAGGACGAAGCGGGCGTCACGCTGATCGGGATCGAACCGATCCTGGGGCTGGACCCGGACGCGCGCGAGGGAACGCGCGCCGTGGGGCCGTTCACCGCGCTGTGGTATCTGGTGTTCGTGATCCCGTTCTTCGTCTGGGTGCACGAGCCGCCGACCCCGCAAAAGGCGCGGCGCGGTGCGGTGCGCAAGGGGCTGGCCGAGCTTGTGCAGACGCTCAGGGGGCTGCCGCGTCATCCCAGCCTGCTGGCCTATCTGGGCTCGTCGCTGATGTATCGCGATGCCCTCAACGGGATCTTCGCCTTCGGGGGCATCTATGCCGCGGGTGTGCTTGGCTGGTCGATCGTGCAGATCGGCGTGTTCGGGATCCTGGCCGCCGGGGTGGGCGCGGTGGGCTGCTGGCTGGGCGGCAAGATCGATTCGCGGCTGGGTCCGAAGCCGGTGATCGCGGGCTGCATCGTGGTGCTGATCGGGGTGTGCACGGTGGTGGTCGGCACCGATCGGACAATGGTGCTGTTCGTGCCCGTCGCCCCCGGCTCGGCGCTGCCCGACATCGTGTTCTATACCTGCGGCGGGTTCATCGGCGCGGCGGGGGGCACGCTGCAGGCGGCCTCGCGCACGATGATGGTGCGGCAGGCCAACCCCGCGCGCATGACCGAGGCGTTCGGGCTTTATGCGCTGTCGGGCAAGGTGCTGTCCTTCGTGGCGCCGGGGCTGATCGCGCTGGCCACCACGCTCACCGGCAGCCAGCGGCTGGGGGTCACGCCGCTGATCGTGCTGTTCGCGCTGGGGCTGGTGCTGCTGATCTGGGTGCGCCCGGAGGGCGAGACCCACGCCGAGGCGTAGCGCTCAGCCGCCCTTGGCCAGCCGGTCGAAGGCGGCAAGCTGGCGCAGCAGCGCGGGCATCGCGTCAAGCGGCACCATGTTGGGCCCGTCCGATGGCGCGCGGTCCGGGTCGGGGTGGGTTTCGATGAACACGCCCGCGCAGCCCACCGCCACCGCCGCGCGCGCCAGCGGCGCCACGAAGCGCCGGTCCCCGCCCGAGGCGCCGTCCGCCGCGCCCGGCGCCTGCACCGAATGGGTGGCGTCGAACACCACCGGCCAGCCGCCTTGCGCCATGATCGGCAGCGCGCGCATGTCCGACACCAGCGCGTTGTAGCCGAACGAGGTGCCGCGCTCGCACAGCAGGATCCGGTCCGCGCCGGCACCGGTCAGCTTGGCGGTGACGTGCACCATGTCGCCGGGCGCAAGAAACTGACCCTTCTTCACCTGCACCGCGCGCCCGGTGCGCGCCGCGGCGACCAGCAGGTCGGTCTGGCGGCACAGGAAGGCGGGGATCTGCAGCACGTCCACCGCCTCGGCCACCGGGGCGCATTGGGCGGGCTCGTGCACATCGGTGAGCACCGGGCAGCCGATGGCGTCGCGCACCGCTTGCAGCAGCCGCAACCCCTCCGCCATCCCCGGCCCGCGCGGCGCGCTCAGGCTGGTGCGGTTGGCCTTGTCGAAGCTGGCCTTGAAGATGAAGCCCATGCCCAGCGCGCCGCAAGCGGTGGCCAGCGCGTCGGCGATGCGCAGCGCGTGGTCGCGGGTTTCCAGCTGGCACGGCCCCGCGATCAGCGTGAGCGGCAGGTGGTTGCCCAGCCGCACCGGGCCGATATCGACAGCGCGAGGCGCGGTCACGGCGTGCCGCTGGCGCGCAGCGCGGCCTCGACGGTGGGCACATCCTCGGGGTGGTTGACCTCGTGGAAGGTCTGGCCGCGGGCTGTGACGGGCACGCAGGTCACGGGGATCGCGTGGTGCAGGAAGCGCAGCTGCTCCAGCCCCTCGGCGCGCTCGGCCGCGCAGGGGCCGGCGGCCACGTAGTCGGCCAGCGCCTGCGCGGTGTAGGCGTAGACGCCGGCGTGCAGATGCACTGCGGTGCCGGTCTCCAGCGCGCCATGCGGCAGCACCTCGCGCGAGAAGTAGAGCGCGGTGCCGTCGGCGCGCATCACCGCCGTGGTGCCGCCCACGCGCCCCGCGCGGCGTTCGGCGTGCAGCGCGCGCACGGCGTCGGCGTCAAGCGCCAGCACCGGCGTCGCCATCGCCGCGCCGGCGCGGACCGCATCGATCACGGCGGTGACGAACCAGGGCGGGGTCAGCGGCGCATCGCCCTGAAGGTTCACCACGATCTCGGGCGCGATGCCGAGCCGGGCCAGCGCCTCGGCGCAGCGCTCGGTGCCGTTCTCGCAGGTGGAAGAGGTCATCACCACCTCGGCGCCGAAGCCCTGCGCGACATCGCGGATGCGCGCGTCGTCGGTGGCCACCACCACACCGTCCACGCCGGGCACCGCGCAGGCGGCACGCCAGCAGCGTTCGATCAGCGGTCTGGGCTGCCCCTGCGCGCCGCGGATCGGCGCCAGCGCCTTGCCCGGAAACCGCACCGAGGCATGGCGCGCGGGGATCACCACCAGCGTCCTGGCGGTTGCCGCCACGCCCGCGCTGCGCCGTGCGCCGTGTCGATATTCGTGCATCCCCGGCTCCGTCAATCGCTGCCGCATCCGCCGCAGCCACCGCCCTCGCTGCCGCCCGGGCGATAATCGCTCCAGTGGCGGGTCCGCGGGTCGGTATCGACCAGCAGCCCGCCATCGCCCGCCAGTGTCGGCGGAAGCAGGCGCAGGAGCAGCCGCCGGACGATGCGCGTCCCAAGATACCCCGCCACCACGCCGCCCACAATGACGCCGACGGCCTGCGCCTCGGTCAGCCCTGCCAGCCAGTCCGCCATGCCGGTGTCCTCCGATGCGTCCGAAGCCGAAGGATACCGCGGGAATGTGGCAACTCTCGGGCATCGCCGGCGGGTCAGATCTTCCAGCGCCGATGCGTCCACAGCCACTGGTCCATGTTGGCACGCACCACCGCGCCGAGCGAGGCATTGAGCGCCTGCATCATCTGCAGCGGGTCGGTGTGGGGGACCGGGGCCTCCATGGTGGTGACGAAGCTCAGCCCGTCGGGCTGGCGCAGGCTGTAGCCGGGCACCAGCAGCGCGTCATGGCGCAGCGCCAGCTCGGCCGGGGACAGGGCGGTGCGCGCCGGGCGGCCGAGGAAGTCGATGGGAGTGCCATGCGCCATGTCCTGATCGAAGAGCACGCCGAGCACGCCACCCGCGCGCAGGTGCCGCAGCATCGCGCCCAGCCCTTCGCGGCCCCGCGGGAAAGCCGGCTGCAGGAAGTGGCTCAGGCTCGCCACATAGCGGCGGTTGAAGGCGGGATTGGTCATCGGCATGTAGAGCCCGCCCGCCACGATGCCCTGCCCGCGCAGGGCGCTGAGCCCGGCCAGGTGATTGCCGACATGGCCGGTCACCACGATCACCGGACGCCCCGCGCGCCGCGCTTCGGCGATGGCGTCCAGGCCGGGGCCTTGGATCGGCATGATCGCGGCATGTTCGGCGAATTCGGCGCCCGAGAACTGCTCGATCAGCGCGCGGCCCAGATTGTCGGGCACCGCGCGGACCAGCCGCGCGACCTCGGCCGCGGGCAGGTCGGGGAAGACGTGGTTCAGGTTCCAGCGGATACGCTTCGGGTATCCGGCGAGCGGCGCGACCACCCGCCGCGCGATGCGCCCCATTGCCGGGACGCGTCGCGCATAGGGCAGGCGGAGCAGCCCCGCGATCAGCGCGCCGGCGGCCAGGTCTTCGGCCCGGTGCCGCAGGCTGAGGACAGGGGCGGTGTGCGGCATGGGGTGTGCGGCCTTTGCGACGGGGCAGGGGTGCGTCCGCCTTCTAGACGCGCGGAGGCCCTTCCCGCAAGCGCCCCCGACCCGCACCCCCCGAACCGTGCGCCCACCCACCCGCCCCGCACGGTTCGGGCGGCGCGGGTCGGGGGCGCGGGTCGGATTACTCCGCTGCGACCTCGCTGTTGGCGGGCTCCACGCGGACGGCGGCGAACTTGAACTCGGGGATCTTGCCGTAGGGGTCGAGCGCGGGGTTGGTGAGCACGTTCGCCGCCGCCTCGACGAAGGCGAAGGGAACGAAGACCATGTTCTCCGACACCGCGCGGTCGGCGCGCGCCATGAGCGTGATGCTGCCGCGCCGGGTGACCAGGCGCACCATCCCGCCGGGTTCCACCCCCATCGCGCGCAGCGTGCGCGGATGGAGCGAGCAGTTGGCTTCGGGCTCGACCGCGTCCAGCACCCTGGAGCGCCGCGTCATCGACCCGGTGTGCCAGTGTTCGAGTTGCCGACCCGTGGTCAGCACCATCGGGTAGTCGGCGTCGGGGACTTCATCGGGGGGGATGATGTCGGCGGGGGTGAAGCGCGCGCGGCCGCCCGCGCGCGGGAAGGCATCGGCGAAGACGATGGGCTGGCCGGGATCGTCGGGGGCGAGCGAGGGGTAGGTCACCGCGCCCTCGCGCTCCAGCCGCTGCCAGGTGATGTTGTCGAGCGAGCGCATGGAGCGCTTCATCTCGGCGAAGACCTCGGAGGGGTGGGCGTAGTCCCACGCCAGCCCCAGCCGCTGCGCGAGCGCGACGGTGATCGCCCAGTCCTCGCGCGCCTCGCCCGGCGGCGGCACGGCGGGGCGGCCGAGCTGGACCTGCCGGTTTGTGTTGGTGACGGTGCCGGTTTTCTCGTAGAACGCGGCCGCGGGCAGGATGACGTCGGCGAAATTGGCGGTCTCGGTCAGGAAGATGTCCTGCACAACCAGATGATCCAGCGCGGCAAGCGCAGCGCGGGCATGCGTCACGTCGGGGTCGGACATCGCCGGGTTCTCGCCCAGGATATACATCCCGCGGATCTGGCCATGATGCACGGCGTCGAGGATCTCGGTCACGGTCAGGCCCTTTTCGGCGGCGACCTCCGCCCCCCAGAGATCGGCGAAGTGGCGGCGGATGCCCGCATCGCCCACGGGCTGGTAATCGGGCAGGAACATCGGGATCAGCCCCGCATCCGAGGCGCCCTGCACGTTGTTCTGCCCGCGCAGCGGGTGCAGCCCGGTGCCCGGACGGCCGACATGGCCGCACATCAGCGCCAGGCTGATCAGGCAGCGCGAGTTGTCGGTGCCGTGGATGTGCTGGCTGATGCCCATGCCCCAGAAGATCATCCCCGCCCGCGCGGTGGCGAAATCGCGCGCCACCGCGCGCAGCGTCTCGGCATCGATGCCGCAGATCGGGGCCATCTTTTCGGGGGTGAAATCGGCGAGCCGCGCGCGCAACTCGTCCCAGTTTTCGGTCATCGCCTGGATGTATTGCGCGTCAAACAGCCCCTCGGCCACGATCACGTGCATGATCGCGTTCAGCATCGACACATCCGCGCCGGGCTTGAACTGCAGCATGTGCGTGGCATGCCGCGCCAGCGACTGGCCGCGCGGGTCCATGACGATCAGCTTGCCGCCGCGTTTGGCGAACTGCTTGAAGAAGGTCGCAGCGACGGGGTGGTTTTCCACCGGGTTGGCGCCGATGACGATGGCAACGTCGGCGTGCTCGATCTCGTTGAAGGTGGCGGTCACCGCGCCCGAGCCCACGTTTTCCATCAGCGCGGCAACCGAGGACGCATGGCACAGTCGCGTGCAGTGATCGACGTTGTTGTGCCCGAAGCCCTCGCGGATCAGGCGCTGGAAGAGATACGCTTCCTCGTTGCTGCACTTGGCCGAGCCGAACCCCGCCACCGACGCGCCGCCATGCGCATCGCGCAGCCGCGCGAGCCCGCCCGCAGCGGCGGTGAGCGCCTCGTCCCAGCTGGCCTCGCGGAAATGCGCCTGCCAGTTCTCGGGGTCCACGTTCAGCCCCTTGGGCGGGGCATCGGCGCGCCGGATCAGCGGGCGGGTCAGCCGGTGCGGGTGGTGGATGTAGTCGAAGCCGAAGCGGCCCTTGACGCACAGCCGCCCCTCGTTTGCCGGCCCGTTGATGCCGTCGACCGAGCGGATCTTGCCGTCCTTCACTTTCAGGCTGACCTGGCAGCCCACGCCGCAGAACGGGCAGACCGACTGTGTTTCGCTGTCGTGGTCGCGGCTGTCCCCGTGCTGGGCGTCGTCCAGAACGCTCGCTTCCATCAGCGCGCCGGTGGGGCAGGCCTGCACGCATTCGCCACAGGCCACGCAGGTGCTGTCACCCATCGGGTCGGCGAAGTCGAACACCGGCCAGGTGTCATGCCCGCGCCCGGCCATGCCGATCACGTCGTTGACCTGCACCTCGCGGCAGGCGCGCACGCACAGCCCGCACTGGATGCAGGCGTCAAGATTGACGCGCATCGCCACATGGCTGTCGTCCAGCAGCGGCACGCGGTCGGGGGCAAGCGCGGGGAAGCGGCTGTCGGTGACGCCGCTGGCCGCGGCGACCTCCCACAGATGCGATGACCGGTCATGCGCACCCTCGCGCGCGGGCTGGTCGGCCAGCAGCAGCTCGACCACCATTTTTTGCGCCGCCGTCGCGCGGGCCGAGGCCGAGTGCACCACCATCCCCTCGGCCGGTTCGCGGATGCAGCTTGCGGCCAGCGTGCGCTCGCCCTCGATCTCGACCATGCAGGCGCGGCAATTGCCGTCGGGACGGTAGCCCGGCGCGGGTTTGTGGCACAGATGCGGGATCACCAGCCCGCGGCCGTTGGCCACCTCCCAGATGGTCTGGCCGGGGGCGGCGGTGACCTGCGCGCCGTCCAGGATGAAGGTGATCATGTCGCTCATCGCGGGTGCTCCGGCAAGGACCCGGTCCGGCACGGCGCCGGGGCGCGCGCGGGTGGGTGGGTGGTCGTGCGGCCCGGCGCCGTGCCGGACCGGGGATGCGCGCGGGCAGGCATCAGACCTCGTCCGGGAAGTGCTTCATGGTCAGCCGGATCGGGTTGGGCGCCGCCTGTCCCAGCCCGCAGATCGAGGCGTCGGCCATCACGCTGCACAGCTCCTCCAGCAGCGGACGGTCCCAGCGGTCGGCCTGCATCAGCTTCACCGCCTTCTCGCACCCTGCACGGCACGGGGTGCATTGCCCGCAGCTTTCATCCTCGAAGAACCGCAGCATGTTCAGCGCCGCCGCGCGCGCCGAGTCCCGCTCCGACAGCACCACCACGGCGGCCGAACCGATGAAGCTGCCAGCGGGCTGCAACGTGTCGAAATCGAGCGGCACATCATCGAGCGTTGCCGGCAGCAGCCCCGAGGACGGCCCCCCGGGCTGATACGCCTTCAACGCGTGCCCCTCGGCCATGCCCCCCGCCGCAGCGATCACGTCGCGGATGGTGGACCCGGCAGGCAGCAGATACACCCCCGGTCGCGCCACGCGCCCCGAGACCGAGTAGCTGCGCAGCCCGGTGCGGCCGTTATGTTCGATATCTGACAGGATCTGGGGTCCTTCACGGCACACCCGCGCCACCCAATGCAGGGTTTCGACATTGTGCACCAGCGTCGGGCGGCCAAACAGCCCCACCTGCGCGACATAAGGCGGGCGGTGGCGGGGCAGGCCGCGCTTGCCCTCGATCGATTCGATCATCGCGGATTCTTCGCCGCAGATATAGGCGCCCGCGCCGCGGCGCAGCTCGATGTCGCCCGGCGCGACGATGCCCGCGGCTTCCAGCGCGGCGATTTCGCGACGCAGGATCTCCAGCACGGCGGGATATTCGTCGCGCATGTAGATGAAACACGTCCGGGCCTCGACCGCCCAGGCGGCGATCAGCATCCCTTCGAGCATCAGATGCGGGGTGCGCTCCAGGTAATGGCGATCCTTGAAGGTGCCGGGCTCGCCCTCATCGCCGTTCACCGCCACGTAACGCGGGCCGGGATTGCCCCGCACGAAGCCCCATTTGCGCCCCGAGGGGAACCCGGCTCCGCCCAGCCCCCGCAGCCCGCTTTGCAGCACGCGCTCCTGCACCGCCTCCCAGTCGCCGCGCGCGCGCAGGTCCAGCAGCGTCGCGTAGCCGCCCCCGGCCCGGTAGGCGGCGAGGGTCTCGTAGTCCGGGATCACCGGGTGAAAGTCCCCGCCGGCAATGGTGTCGGCGATGCGCTCGGGCGTGGCGTGGTCGACATGGCGGTGCCCGATCTCGGCCACCGGCGCGGTGTCGCAGCGGCCCATGCAGGGTGCACGCAGCACCCGCACGCGGGCGGGGTCATGCCCGGCTTCCAGCGCGGCCTTGAGCGTCTGCGCGCCGGCAAGCTCGCAGGACAGCGAGTCGCACACGCGGATGGTCAGCGCAGGCGGTGGGGTCTCGCCTTCCTTGACCAGGTCGAAATGCGCGTAGAAGCTCGCGGTCTCCCAGACCTCGGCCATCGACAGGCGCAATTCATGGGCGAGCGCGCGCAGATGCGCGGCCGACAGGTGGCCGTGGGCATCCTGGATCAGGTGCAGGAATTCGATCAGCAGGTCGCGCCGCCGGGGCCGGTCGCCGAGAAGCGCCTGCACCTCGGCCAGCGCGCTGTCATCAAGCTGGCGCCCCTTTGGTGTATGCCGTCCGCGTCCGCGCCCTGATTTCCACACGCCCTGCTTGTCATCGAGTGCCATGACGCGCGCCCTTTCGTTGCCTGTCGCGTGGGCCTACGCCTGCAGACGACGCATCGTCAATATCAATTAGCCGTCATTCGATAGCCTGGTCCTATCGGCCTGAGACGCCGCGCTTGCACGGCGCTGCGGGGTCGCTACATCGCCGACAGCGATTTCGTGCCGGTGCCGGTGGGCGGGCTGACCGACCCCGGCTACCTTGCCGAGCGCGCCGACCTGCTGCGCCGCGACGATGCGCTGCCCGAGGTGCCCGCGGGCGCGCCCGAATGGGACCACGCGCTGCTCTGGGCGCCCGACACCGACCCCGAACGCCCGGCCACCAGCCACATCTCGATCGTGGATGCCGATGGCAACGCACTGTCGATGACCACGACGATCGAATCCGGCTTCGGCGCACGGCTCTTCGTGCGTGGCTTCCTGCTGAACAACGAGCTTACCGATTTCTCGTTCCGCAGCCACGAGGGCGGCTGGCCCATCGCCAACCGGGTGGAGCCCGGCAAGCGGCCGCGCTCGTCGATGGCGCCGACGGTGGTGCTGCGCGATGGCGCGCCCGTGCTGGTGACGGGCTCACCGGGGGGGTGCGCCGATCATCGCCTATAGGGTGACGCACATCCTCGCGCATCTGGACTGGGACATGGATGTGCAGACCGCCGCCGGCGTGCCGCAGCTCGTCAACGCCTTCGGCACCTACATCCTCGAGGAAGGCACCCGGGCCGCCGATCTCGCCGATCCGCTCGAGGCGATGGGGTTTGATGTGAGCATCGGCCCGCGCCCGTTCGGCGCGCTGGCGTTCGATATAGGCGCGCATGTCGGGGGCCGCACGGCGAGTTTCCTGCGGCTGGGCGCCTCGGTGGTCGCGCTCGAGCAGCAACCGCGTCTGTTTCGGGCCCTGCGCCTGATCCACGGGCGCGGCCCGCGCGCAACCCTGCGCCCGCATGCGGTCGGACGGCAGGCCGGAACAGCGACGCTGCACCTCAACCCGCGAATCTCCACCGTCGCCACCCTCGCGCCCGCCTTCACCATGTTCGCGTCCGCAGTTTCGACCTTGTCGATGGCCGCATCGCCCTATTCAGCCAGGTCAAGGCAGGCTGGCGGCATCCGTGACGCTCTGCCGCATCTTGCGAATGTCGGAATGGGAACGGCAATCAGCCCGCGCGGCCTGCTCATGCGCCGGAGCAGTGATGGAGGGATCGATCATGGCCATCGACCGGACGGCATTGACGGCGACCCTTGACGACATCGGCAGCGCCGATCTGGCGCCTGCCGGGGGCAAGGGCGCGAGCCTTGGGGCGATTCTGGCGGCGAGCATCACGCCTTCCACCACATCGAAGGGCCGTAGGACGTGGCCGAGGCCGTGCGCGGTGCCTGGGCCTCGCTGTGGAACCCGCGCGCGGTGAGCTATCGCAAGCGGGTGGGGCTGGATACGACCGAGAACGGCATTGCCGTGGTGGTGCAGCGGATGATCGACGCCGAACGCTCGGGCGTGTTGTTCACCGCCAACCCGCTGGACCATCGGCGCGACCGGAGGCTGCTGTCGGCTTCGTGGCGCCCGGGCGAGGCGGTGGAGCCCTTCACGCCGGCGGGCCTCGACTGGTGGCGCGCCATCGTCGGCGGTTTCGCCCATGCCGCGACGGGACGGCCCGAGCGGGACCTGCCCTGGCCGAAGAAGAGCGCGGGGCGGCTCCTTGCCGACATCACCGAGCCTCTGCGCAAGCCCGGCCGCTGGCCGCAACCGGCCGAGGCGGCGTCCGACAAGGACCCGATCACCGGACAGGCGCTGCTGGCGTTCCGCAAGCGGGAAGGCGCGCGGATCATCGGGCGCAAGGGCGGCATCGGCTTCTGGTGGCGACTGGGGCCGCTGTTCGCGGGGCTTCAGGTTCTTGGCGAAACCGACGCCAAAGCCGCATGAGCAAACCGGTCGAGACCGCGCTGCACGCCGCCGGGATCGGGCCGCGCTGACCGTGGGATTCAACGACGAGCGCTTTTCAAGATGCGGACAACCGTGGCTTGACTGACCCTCTCGGCCATCCTCCGGGTCGGGCTGGCGCGAGGGCCGGCCTGGCTCTCTGGCGTCATGGGCGGGATGGTGGCGCTGTCGCCCGCGGGCTGGACCTACCTCACCCGCCGCTTCGCCGCGGTCCTGCTGGTGCTGGCTGCCGCCAACGAAGCCGTCTGGCGCAACTACTCGACCGATGTCTGGGTCGCCTATGACACCTTCGTCATGCCCGCTGCGTTCTTCGGCTACCTGGCGTTCAGCATCCGAAGGGCGCGGCAGGTCCGGTCCGAAGCACAACGAGCGAGGGCACCCGGGAATTGAGGGCACCAGCCGCCATGCCCGCGCAGCCCCGCGGCGCCTTCGGCCCTGATCCCGCGCGGATGGGTCGACTGCTTCAAACCGGGCCGTGATCGCTCGCGCGCGGGGGCGCGGCCAGCCGTTCGGCAATGAACCCGCCCGCCTGGGCGATGGCCGCGCGCGCTTCGGGCAGCCAGCCGGGGAAGAACTGCCAGGCATGGGGCAGGTTGCCCCAGATGTCACAGCGCACTTCGGCCCCGAAGCCGCGCAGACGCTCGGCCATGCGGGTGGCGTCATCGCGCAGGATCTCGGTCCGTGCAGCCTGGATCAGGACCGGCGGGGCGCCCGGAAAGTCGGCAAAAAGCGGCGATATCCGCGGGTCGGTGGGATCGGCGCCCTGCAGAATGCGCGCGCGCAGGGTTTCCAGCCGCTCGACCGGCAGGAGGATGTCATGCGCCGCGTTCTCGGTGATCGACGCGCCCGAATAGGTCAGATCGACAAAGGGCGAGAACGCCACCACCCCCGCCGGGCGCGGGGCGTTCGTCGCACACAGCCGCCCCAGCAACGCCAGCGCGATGCCGCCGCCCGCCGAATCGCCCGCGAGAACGATGCGGCCGGGCGCGTGGCCGCGGGCGAGCAGCCCCTCCCACGCGGCGACCGCATCGTCAAATGCGGCGGGAAACGGATGATCCGGCGCCAGCCGGTAATCGGGCAGGCACAGCGGCACACCCGCGCGCCGCGCCAGCTGACGGGCGAGCGGCGCATGGGTGCGCGGGCTGCCGGTGACGTAGCCGCCACCGTGGAAATAGAGCACCAGCGCGCCGCCCGCGCCGGGTTGCTCGGTCCACAAGGCCGGGACCGCGCCCAGCGGAGCGTCGTGGAACGCGGTCCAGAACCGACGGCCGCGCGCATTGATCCAGGCCCCGGTCTCGAAAGCGCGCCGGGCAGTGTAGCTGTCGCGCTGCCGGCGCAGCGAGGGCTTGACGGCGGCGCGCAGGACCACGCGCAGAACCTTGAGTTGCCAGCTCACGGCGCGCGCCGGGCCTCGATCGCCTCCCATATGCGGGCGGCGACGTTGATCCCGTCGAAACGCTCGAGTTCCTGAATGCCGGTGGGCGAGGTCACGTTGATCTCGGTCAGCCAGTCGCCGATGATGTCGATGCCGACAAAGATCTGCCCCTTCTCGCGCAGGAGCGGGCCGATCGCGGCGCAGATCTCGCGGTCGCGGTCGGTCAGCGCGACCTTCTCGGGGCGCCCGCCGACATGCATGTTGGAGCGTGTCTCGCCTGCCGCGGGCACTCGATTGATGGCGCCGACCGCTTCCCCGTCAACCAGGATCACGCGTTTGTCGCCCTTTTCCACCGCCGGCAGGAACTTCTGCGCGATCAGCGGTTCGCGGCTGAAGCCCGTGAACATCTCATGCAGCGACGCAAGGTTGCGGTCGGCGGGATCAAGCCGGAAGACACCCGCGCCACCGTTTCCGTAAAGCGGCTTGAGGATGATGTCGCCATGTTCGGCCTTGAAGGCGCGCAGCGCGGCAAGATCGCGCGCAATCATCGTCGGCGGCGTCAGATCGGGGAACTGCAGAACCAGCAGCTTCTCGGGATAGTTGCGCACCCAGAACGGGTTATTGACCACCAGCGTGCGCGGATGCAGCATGTCCAGCAGGTGCGTCGTGGTGATGTAGCCCATGTCGAAGGGCGGGTCCTGGCGCAGCCAGATCACGTCCATGCGCGCCAGATCGATCTCGTCCGCGGCGCCCAGTTCCGCGTGATCCCCGCGCACCCTGCGCACCGTGACCGGATGGGCCAGCGCGGTGATCCGGCCTTCACGAAAGCGCAGGTGATCAGGCGTGTAGACATGCAGCCGGTGCCCGCGCGCCTGCGCCTCCTCGGCCAGCCGGAAAGTGCTGTCGGCGTCGATGTCGACCGCGGCGATGGGGTCCATCTGAAAGGCAACGTTCAGGGTCATCCAGCCTCTGCTCCGCAACGCGCGCTTGGCCGCGCGATCCCTTGATACGCTTTCGCGGCGCAGATTCAATCCGCTTCAATCCGCCTTCAGCGAGGCGGCGCCAAGCGGGCGCGTGGGCAAAGCCGCCACGGCCAGTTCGAACCGCGTCACGACCGGTCGTGGGGGCGAAGCGACCCTGTGTCAGGGACCAAGCGCGTTCTCGATCACCTGCACCCGGCCCGAGCCCTCGACCAGCGCGACATCGAAGCGCATTTCGGTGCATTGCGGCAGCGCTGCCCGGCCAAGGTATTCTTCAGCGGTTGCCAGGATGCGTTCGACCTTGCGCGGCGTCATCCGTTCCATGGCCCGTGCGAAACTGCCGCTTTTCTTCACTTCGACGAACACCAGAAGCGGACCGTCGCGCAAGATGAGGTCGATTTCACCGGCGATGCCCCGCCAGCGCTCGGCAACCAGCGTCAGCCCGGCGCGAAGATAGGTGTCGAGCGCGCAGCCTTCGGCGGCGACGCCCGCGCGGTGCGTGGCGGCCCCTTTCATGTTTCCCCCTGCAGGCGCAGCGCGGCCTGATAGACGATGCGGCGCGGGGCGCCGGTGGTGGCCGCGACCTCGGCCACAGCGTCCTTGAGCGACGTGCGCGCCAGTGCCGTCACAAGCGCCGCATCGATGGCGGCGGGATCGGACCCCTCCGTCCGCGCCCGGTCCACGACGAGCACGACTTCGCCGCGCAGATCGCGGCCCTTCAGGTGGTCGACGAGTTCGCCCAGCGGCATGCGCAGCACTTCCTCATGGCGTTTGGTCAATTCCCGGCACAACGCAGCATCGCGCGCCGTTCCGAAAACCTGCACCATATTCGCCAACAATTCATGAACGCGTCTCGGCGATTCGTAAAAGATCAGCGTCGCCGGGATCGCCGCCGCCGCGCGCAGGGCGCGCTCGCGCTCGCCCTTGCGCGTGGGGGCGAACCCCATGAACGCGAAGCGGTCGCTGGGCAGCCCCGACACGACCAGCGCCGTCAGCACGGCAGAGGGGCCGGGCGCGGCATGGACAGCGTGCCCTGCCGCCACCGCCTCGCGCACCAGCTGGTATCCGGGGTCGGCCACCAGCGGCGTGCCCGCCTCGGAGGCGTAGACCACCGTTCTTCCGGCCGCGAGTTCGGACAGCAGCCGCGGGCGCATCCTGGGGCCGTTGTGATCGTGATAGGCAAGCAACGGCCGCCTGCCGACCGAGATCCCGTGCAGTTCCATCAGCCGACGCAGGCTGCGCGTGTCCTCGGCGGCCAGCACATCCGCGCCGGCCAGCAGGTCCAGCGCCCGCAAGGTGATGTCGCGCGCCGCGCCGATGGGGGTGGCGATCAGGTGCAGCCCCGGCGTCACGGCGCGCGCCGGGCCGTCGCTGCGCTCGGGGTCGGGGCTGTCCGGGGCGGTCGTTGCTGAGGTCATCGCGGCGGCGCCCAATCCAAAGTTTACTTCGCGCCGGGGAATGCGTAGGCTCTCGCGGCCGGCGAAGACAGGTGAGGGGGTTTTCGATGTTGTCTGCGATCATGCGGGTCTTGTCGAGGGGAATGGCCGCACTGCGCGCGGGGCGCCTGATGCCCGCCACCGTCGCGGCGGGCGGGCTGCTTGCGCTTGCGGCCTGCGATCCGGCGACGATGCAGATATCCGCACCAACGACCCAGCGCGCGGACCCCGACCGCCCTGTGCAGGTCGCGCTGCTCGTGCCCGGTGGGTCGTCGGATTCGGGGCGCAACACCCTTGCCACGAACCTGGAAAACGCCGCGCGGATGGCGATCGCGGACCTGTCGGGCGTGCAACTCGATCTGCGGGTCTATCAGACCGGCGGCGATGCGCAGCGCGCCGCATCCGAAGCCGCGCGCGCGGTGAACGAGGGCGCGCAGATCATCCTGGGCCCGGTCTTCGGCGAATCCGCCGCTGCGGTCGGGCGCACCGTGGCGCCGCGCAACATCCCCGTGCTGAGCTTTTCGAACAACACCGATGTCGCCGGCGGCAACGTGTTCGTGCTCGGCCCCACCTTTGAGAACACGGCGCGGCGGCTTCTGGCCTACGCCGCCGAGAACGATGCCGGCCGCGTGATGGTCGTGTCGGAAACCACCAGCGAGGGCGAGAACGCCAGCCGTGCCATTCAGCGCGGCGCGGCACGCAGCGCGGCGAATGTGGTTGCGACGGAAAGCTACGCCTTCTCGCAGCAAGGCGTGGTGGACGCGCTTCCGCGGATCGCCTCGGCCGCACGGTCGTCGGGAGCGGATGCGCTGTTCTTCACGGCCAGTTCAGCCGGCGCGCTGCCGCTGCTTGCCCAGTTGCTGCCCGAAAACGGGGTCCGTCCGTCGGATTTCCAGTTCATCGGGTTGACGCGCTGGGATATCCCGCCCGAGACGCTCGAACTTTCGGGCCTGCAGGGCGGCTGGTTCGCGCTGCCCGACCCGCGCCTGACCCAGCGGTTCGAGGCGCGCTACCGCGACCGCGTGGGCTCGGACCCGCACCCCATCGCCGCGCTGGGCTATGACGGCATCGCCGCCATCGGCGCGCTGGTGCGCAGCGGTGCGCGCGACGCGCTGACCCCCGCGGGGGTGGCGCAGCCTTCGGGCTTTGCCGGGGTCAACGGCGTGTTCCGCTTCCTGCCGGACGGCACCAACGAGCGCGGGCTGGCCATTGCCACCATCGAAAACAACGAGGTCACCGTCATTGCCCCAGCCCCGCGAAGCTTTGCCGGAGCCGGTTTCTGAGCCGCTGACCAAGGCCCCGTCCGCAAGCGAGCGCGACACCCCCAGCGCGTTCCCCGCGCCCCCGTCGCATGATGATGGCCTGATCGTGCCCGCGGCGCGGATCGCGGATGCAGCGGCGCTGGAGCGCGATCTGCTGGCCGCGCTGGCGGCGGACCAGGATACCGCCGCGCGCCGCAAGGCGGCGGTGCGTGTGCTTGCCCGGGCGCGCGCTGCCGGCGACGACACCCTGCGCGAGGCGCTGCGCGCAAACCCCGTGCAGGCCCGCGCCTATGTCGCCGCGCAGACATGGCTGACAGATCTGATCGTCACCTCGGCGCTGCGGGTTGCGCAGAACCATCTGCACCCCAACCCCAACCCGTCCGAGGCCGAGCGCATCGCCGTGCTGGCGCTCGGCGGCTACGGTCGCGCCGAGATGGCGCCCATGTCCGATGTGGACCTGATGTTCCTGAGTTCGTGGAAAATCACCGGCCGGGTCGAGAACGTCATCGAATCGACGCTCTACATCCTGTGGGACCTCAAGATGAAGGTCGGGCATTCAAGCCGCACGATCGACGACTGCCTGCGGCTGGGCAAGGACGACTACACCATCCGCACCTCGCTTCTGGAGCACCGCTTCCTGTTCGGGCACAAGCCGCTTGCCGACGCGCTGCACGACAAGCTGTGGACCGGGCTCTTCCGCCGCTCGGAGCGCGAGTTCATCGAGGCCAAGCTGACCGAACGCTCGGAGCGCCACCGCAAGCAGGGTGGGCAGCGCTACGTGCTCGAGCCCAATGTCAAGGAGGGCAAGGGCGGGCTGCGCGACCTGCAGACGCTCTACTGGATCGCGAAATACATCCACGGCGTCGAACAGGCCGCCGAGCTGGTCGATCTGGGCTTCTTCCGCCCCGAGGAATACCAGGCCTTTCACGATGCCGAGACCTTCCTGTGGGCCACGCGCTGCCACATGCACCACATCACCGGGCGCGCGGTCGAGCAGCTGACCTTCGACCTGCAGGTCGAGGTCGCCGAGCGCATGGGCTTCGCCGATCATGGCGGGCGCCGCGCGGTCGAGCATTTCATGCAGGCCTATTTCCGCCACGCCACCCGCGTGGGCGACCTGACACGCATCTTCCTGACCGCGCTCGAGGCGCGCCACGTCAAGCGCGAGCCGCTGCTGATCGGGCTGTTCCGCCGGCGCCGCAAGCTGCGCGCGGGCTTTGCGCTGGAACAGGGACGCGTGACCTTCGACGACCCGGCGCATGCGCTGGATGATCCGCTGAACATCCTGCGGCTGTTCGAGGAAGGCCTGCGCACCGGGCATCTGATCCACCCCGACGCGATGCGGCTGATCGGCGCCAACCTGCACCGGATCGACGCGCGCCTGCGCGCCAGCCGCAAGGCCAACACGCTGTTCCTGAACCTGCTGCTGAAACACGGCGATCCGGGCCGCGCGCTGCGCCGCATGAACGAGGTCGGCCTGCTGGGCGCCTTCATCCCCGAGTTCGAGCGCATCGTGGCGATGATGCAGTTCAACGTCTACCACCACTACACGGTGGACGAACACACGATCCAGTGCCTGAGCACGCTTGCGCAGATCGAACGCGGCGAGCTGGTCGAGGAATTGCCGATCGCCTCGCGCATCCTCGACGACGGGGTGAACCGCAAGGTGCTGTATGTCGCGCTGCTGCTGCATGACATCGGCAAGGGCCAGCCCGAGGATCATTCGGTGCTGGGCGCGCAGATCGCGCGGCGGCTGGCGCCGCGCTTCGGCCTGAGCACCGAGGAGGCCGAGACGGTCGAATGGCTGGTCCGCCACCATCTGCTGATGTCCGACACCGCGCAGAAACGCGACATCGCCGAACCGCGCACCGTGCGCGACTTCGCCAAGGCGGTGAAGTCGCGCCGGCGGCTGGACCTGCTCACGGTGCTGACCGTGTGCGACATCCGCGCGGTGGGTCCTGGCACATGGAACAACTGGAAGGCAATGCTGCTGCGCCAGCTCTACCGCGAAACCGCCACGGCGCTCGAGGACGGGCTGGAGGCGCTCAACCGCGACAAGCGCGAGGGCGAGGCCAAGCGCGCGCTGCGCGCGGCGCTGGGCGACTGGCCCCGCGCCGATCTGCGCACCGAGACCGCGCGCCATTACGGCCCCTACTGGCAGGGGCTGGCAACCGACACGCATGTGGTCTTCGCGCGGCTGCTGCAGGGCATCGGCACCGACGAGATCCGGATCGACGTGACAGCCGAACCCGCGCGCGACGCCACGCGGATCTGCTTTGCCATGGCCGATCATCCGGGCGCCTTCTCCAGGCTGTCGGGGGCGCTGGCGCTGGTCGGCGCGAATATCGTGGATGCGCGCACCTATACGTCCAAGGACGGGTTCGCCACGGCGGTGTTCTGGGTCCAGGACGGCGAGGGCCACCCCTATGAAGAGGAGCGTCTGCCACGGCTGCGCAAGATGATCGAACGCACCTTCGCGGGCGAAGTGGTGGCCGAAAAGGCGCTGGAGGATCGCGACCGCATCCGCAAGCGCGAGCGCGGCTTCCGCGTGCCCACCAACATCGCCTTCGACAATGACGGCTCGGACCTCTATACCATCATCGAGGTCGACACCCGCGACCGCCCCGGCCTGCTGCACGATCTGACGCGGACGCTGGCCGAGAACAACATCTCGATCGCCAGCGCGGTGATCGCCACCTATGGCGCGCAGGTGGTCGACACGTTCTATGTCAAGGACATGTTCGGGCTGAAGCTGCACGCGAAACCACGCCGCGAGTCGCTGGAGCGCAAGCTGCGCGCGGCGATCCGGGCGGGCGCCGAGCGGGCCGAGGGATGAGGGGTGCCCGACCCGGCCCCGACCGGGCAAGCGCCCGCGGGCCGCGCCCACCCACCCACCCTGCGCGCCCCGCGGGCGCTGCGCAGTCGTCTGCGCCGCCTGCGCAGTGGCGCCTGTGTCCGGGGGCTGCGCAACCGTGACACCGATCCGCCTGATTTCGGGGTTCCTGACGGTGGGCGTCTGGACCTTCGTGAGCCGCATCTTCGGTTTCGCGCGCGATGTGGTGATCGCCGCCTATCTGGGTGCGGGACCGGTGGCCGAAGCCTTCCTGGTGGCCTTCGCCCTGCCCAACATGTTCCGCCGTTTCTTCGCCGAGGGCGCGATGAACATGGCCTTCGTGCCGATGTTCGCCAAGAAGCTCGAACGGGGCGAGGATGCGATGGGGTTCGCGCGCAACGCAGCTTCGGCGCTGGCGCTGTTCCTGATCGTGTTCTCGGCGCTGGCGCATCTGGCGATGCCGTGGCTGGTCCTGGCGATGGCCGCGGGCTTTCGCGGCGACGAGCGCTTCGACCTGGCGGTGGTCTATGCCCGCATCGCCTTTCCCTACATCCTGCTGATCTCGCTCACCGCGCTGCTGACGGGCATCCTGAATTCGGCCGGCCGCTTCGCCGCGGGCGCGGCAGTGCCGACGCTGCTGAACATGGTGTTCATCGCCGCTGCGGTGCTGGCGGACCGCTCCGGCTGGCCCATTGGCGACGCGCTGGTCTGGGCGATGCCGGTGGCGGGCGTGTTGCAGCTGGGCGTGATGTGGTGGGCCGCCGCGCGCGCGGGCTTCGTGCTGCGCCCGCGCTGGCCGCGCCCGTCGCCCGAGCTCAGGCGGCTGGCGGTGATCATGGGGCCGGCGATGCTCGCGGGCGGCGTGGTGCAGGTCAACCTGCTGGTGGGCCGGCAGGTGTCGAGCTTCTTCGAGGGTGCGGTGGCCTGGCTCGCCTATGCCGATCGGCTATACCAGCTGCCGCTGGGCGTGGTGGGCATCGCCATCGGCGTGGTGCTGCTGCCCGATCTGTCCCGCCGGCTGGGCAACGGCGACACCGAGGGCGGGCGCTGGTCCTTCAACCGCGCGATGGAATTCTCGCTGGCGCTGACCATCCCGGCGGCGGTCGCGCTGATGGTGATCGCGGTGCCGATCGTGTCGGTGTTGTTCGAGCGCGGCGCCTTCGGCCCCGCGGACACCGCCGCCACGGCGCTGGCGGTGGCGGTCTACGGGCTGGGGCTGCCGGCCTTCGTGCTGCAGAAGGTGCTGCAGCCGCTGTTCTTCGCCCGCCACGACACGCGCCGCCCGTTCAACTACGCGCTGGTGGCGATGGTGGTGAACGCAGCGCTTGCCATCGGGCTGGCGCCGCTGATCGGCTACATCGCCGCGGCGCTGGCGACCACCGTCGCGGGCTGGGTCATGGCCTGGCAACTCTGGCGCGGCTCGCGTCCGCTGGGCGCGGCTGTGCAAAGCGACGCGCGACTGCGCGCGCGGCTTTGGCGCATCGTGGTGGCTTCAGGGGTCATGGGCGCGGCGCTGTGGGGCGCGGCGGCGATGCTGGCGCCGTATCTCGCCGCGCCGGGGCTGCGTTTCGCGGCGCTGCTGGCGCTGGTGGCGGTGGGTTGCGTGGTCTATTTCGCCGCCGGCGCCGCGATCGGCGCGTTCCGGCTGGCCGATTTCCGCCGCGCGGTGCGCCGCAGTCCCGCGCCCTAGGGTGATCACCAGCCAGCTTGAGACATCCAAGCCACCCTGCGCGGCGCAAGTGCCGCAGGCCGCCACGGATCGCCGGGCCGCCTCCCCCCCGCCGGCACGGCACGGCACGGCGATATGGCCTCGGCAGGCGCTCGCCGCGCGATGCGGCAGGCCTGCGCAATCAAGCGCGCGTCAGGCGCGACGATCGGCGATTGACATGTCGCGCGATTGGTTCGACTCATGGCTCATGCCCGCGCTTCGGCGGTGTCGGGCACAAGACACACCAAAAGGGAGACACCAATGTCCTTCAGGGAACTCCGCTCGCCGCTGCGCTCGCGGCTGATGATGGGGACCGCAGCGATGGTGCTGGCGTTGTCCAGCGTCGCTGCAAGCGCCGAAACGCTGCGCTGGGCGCGCGTGGGCGATGCACTGACCATGGACCCCCACAGCCAGAACGAAGGCCCCACCCACACGCTCAACCACCACATCTACGAAACGCTGGTCCGCCGCGATGTCGACGGCAACCTGCAGCCGCGGCTGGCCACCGAGTGGGAGATCAGCGAGGACGACGACACCGTCTGGGTCTTCCGCATCCGCGAGGGCGTGACCTTCCATGACGGCACCCCGCTGACCGCCGAGGATGTCGTGTTCTCGCTCGACCGCGCGCGCACGCCGCCGTCGGGGATGGCCGCGCTGCACGCCGCCGTCGAAGAGGTCACTGCCGTCGACGACCACACGGTCGAGGTGCGCATGGCCGGTCCCGCGCCGCTCTATGTGCAGAACCTGACCAACACCTTCATCATGTCGAAGGCGTGGGCCGAGGAAAACGGCGTCGAAACCGCCCCTGACTTCGCCGCCGGCGAGGAGGCCTATTCGGTGCGCAACACCAACGGCACCGGCCCCTACATGCTGGTCGAGCGCGACCCCGAGGTGCGCACCGTCCTGCAGGTGTTCGCAGATCACTGGGACGACGCCCCCGAGGTGACCGAGATCATCTACACCCCGATCTCGGAGGCCGCGACCCGCGTCGCCGCGCTGCTGTCGGGCGAGGTCGATGTGGTGCAGGACGTCCCCGTGCAGGACATCGCGCGGCTTGAAGGGACCGACGGCATCACCGTCACCCGCGGCCCGGAAAACCGCAACATCTTCTTCAGCTACGACATGACCTCCGAGACGCTGGCCTCGGCCAATGTCGACTCCAACCCCTTCGCCAGCCCCGAGGTGCGCGAGGCGATGGCGCTGGTGCTGGACCGCGAGGCGATCCGCCAGGTGGTGATGCGCGGCGAGTCGCAGCCTTCGGCCGCGCCGCTGCCGCCCTTCGTCAACGGCTGGACCGAGGAAATGGACGCCTTCGGCGCCCCCGACCTCGAGGCCGCCCGCGCGCTGATGGCCGAAGCCGGCTATGGCGACGGCTTCACGGTCACGCTGGACTGCCCCAATGACCGCTACCTCAACGACGAGGCGATCTGCCAGGCGCTGGTGGGGATGCTGGCGCGCATCGACATCAACGTGAACCTGAACGCGCAGACGCGTTCGCTCCACTTCCCGCTGATCGAGAACTGGGAGACCGACTTCTACCTGCTGGGCTGGGGCGTGCCGACCTTCGACAGCCAGTATGTGTTCGACTTCCTGGTCCACACCCGCGAGGGCAGCTACGGATCGTTCAACGGCTCGCGCTACTCGAACCCCGAACTGGACGAGAAGATCGAGGCGCTTGCCACGATGACGGATCTGGACGAGCGCGACGCGCTGATCGCCGAGATCTGGGCCGAGGTGATGGAAGAGCGGATCTTCCTGAACGTCCACAACCAGGTTCTGGCCTACGCCATGCGCGACGGGATCAATCTGGACGTGCACCCCGAGAACCAGCCCTTCATGGCAACGGTCACGTTCGACTGAACCCGGATTGACTTTGGTGTCCGCGCGGGTCATGCCGCGCGGGCACTGCGTTTCAGGTCATACGCTCTGACCTTCTTTTCATGGCCACGGATGCGCCCATGCTCGCCTTCATCCTGCGTCGGCTGCTGCAATCGGTGATCGTCATGCTGTGCGTGGCGCTGGTGGCGTTTTCGCTGTTCCGCTTCGTGGGCGACCCGATCGCGTCGATGGTCGGGCAGGAAGCGACGCTGGCCGAACGCGCCGAGCTGCGCGAGGCGCTGGGCCTCAACGACCCGTTCGTGGTGCAGTTCTACACCTTCATCACCCGCGCCATGGTCGGCGATTTCGGCATCTCCTACCGGTTGCAGCAACCGGTGATGGAGCTGATCCTGTCGCGGCTGCCCGCCACGCTGGAACTGGCGCTGGTGTCGGGGATCTGCGCCTTCGTGTTCGGCATCGGGCTGGGCGTCTACACGGCGCTGCGCCGCGGCGGCTGGGCGTCGAGCACGATCATGACGGTGTCGCTGATCGGCGTGTCGCTGCCCACCTTTCTGATCGGGATCCTGTTGATCTGGGTGTTCGCGGTGGAACTGCAATGGCTGCCGTCCTTCGGACGCGGCGACGCGGTGTTCGTGGGCAACTGGTGGCGGACGGGGCTGCTGACCGAGTCCGGGCGCGCCTCGCTCATCCTGCCGGCGATCACGCTGGGGCTCTATCAGATGACGCTGATCATGCGCCTTGTGCGCGCCGAGATGCTGGAGGTTCTGCGCGCCGACTACATCAAGTTCGCCCGCGCGCGCGGGCTGTCGAACCGCGCGGTGAATTTCGGCCACGCGCTCAAGAACACCATGGTGCCGGTGATCACCATCACCGGGCTGCAGATGGGCTCGATCATCGCGTTCTCGATCATCACCGAAACCGTGTTCCAGTGGCCCGGCGTGGGCGCGCTGTTCATCCGCTCGGTGCAGTTCGTCGATGTGCCGGTGATGGCGGCCTATCTGATGCTGATCGCGCTGGTGTTCGTGATCATCAACCTGATCGTCGATCTGCTGTATTTCGCCGTCGATCCGCGCCTGCGTGTCGAACGCAGCGGCGCGCGCCACTGACCCCCGGGAGGCCGACGCCAGATGACCGACACCCCCGAAAAACCGACGCCCGGCGCGTTCGCCCGCGCCTGGGACAGCGATGTCGCGTATTCGTTCCGCAAATCGCCCGTGGCGATCGTGGCGGCGCTGGTGGCGATCGTCATCATCCTCGCCGCCGCGCTCGCGCCGTGGATCGCGCCGCATGACCCGTTCAACCCGGCCACGCTGAACCTGATGGACGGCTTCACCCCGCCGATGGAGCCCAACCAGTTCACCGGCAACGTCTACTGGCTGGGCACCGACAACCAGGGCCGCGACGTGTTCTCGACCATCCTCTACGGCGCGCGGATCTCGCTGTTCGTGGGGATCTCGGCGGTGCTGTTCGCGATGGTGCTGGGAATCACGCTGGGCCTGGCGGCGGGTTGGCGCGGTGGCTGGGTGGACAGCGCGCTGATGCGCGTGGCCGATGTGCAGCTGACCTTTCCGTCGATCCTGCTGGCACTGCTGATCTTCGGCGTGGCGCGCGGCTTCATCCCGCCCGGCCAGCGCGAGGCGGTGGCGATATGGGTGCTGATCGTGGCCATCGGGCTGTCGGACTGGGTCCAATACGCCCGCGTGGTGCGCGGCGCGACGATGGTGGAAAAGAGCAAGGAATACGTCCAGGCCGCGCGCGTGATCGGCGTGTCGCCGCCGCGCATCCTGCTGCGCCACATCCTGCCCAACGTGATGGGGCCGGTGCTGGTGATCGCCACCATCGGGCTGGCGCTGGCGATCATCGCCGAGGCGACGCTGAGCTTCCTCGGCGTTGGCGTGCCGCCCACGCAGCCCTCGCTGGGCACGCTGATCCGCATCGGGCAGGGCTTTTTGTTCTCGGGCGAATGGTGGATCCTGCTGTTTCCCGCCGTGACGCTGCTGGCGCTGGCGCTGTCGGTCAACCTGCTGGGCGACTGGCTGCGCGACGCCCTGAACCCGAGGTTGCGCTGATGGCCGATCCCGTCCTGTCCGTCCGCGATCTGGTGGTGGAGTTCCCGACCCGCCGCGGCACGCTGCGCGCGCTCGATCAGGTGTCGTTCGACATCGCGCGCGGCGAGGTGCTGGGGATGGTCGGCGAATCCGGTGCCGGCAAGTCGCTCACCGGCGCGGCGATCATCGGCCTGCTGGAGCCGCCGGGCCGCATCGCGGGCGGCGAGGTCTGGCTGTCGGGCGAGCGCATCGACACGCTGCCGGCCGAGAAGATGCGCCGCATCCGCGGGCGCCGGATCGGGATGGTGTTCCAGGACCCGCTGACCAGCCTCAACCCGCTCTATACCGTCGCGCAGCAGCTGATCGAGACGATCCGCACGCATCTGGACGTGGGCGAGCGCGAGGCGCGCCGCCGCGCCGTGGCGCTGCTGGACCGCGTGGGCATCCCCGCCGCCGCGCGCCGCATCGACGACTACCCGCACCATTTCTCGGGGGGGATGCGGCAGCGCGTGGTGATCGCACTGGCGCTTGCGGCCGAGCCCGAGCTGGTGATCGCCGACGAGCCGACCACCGCGCTCGACGTGTCGGTGCAGGCGCAGATCATCGACGTGCTCAAGGAAATCTGCGCCGAGCGCGGCGCGTCGGTGATGCTGATCACCCACGACATGGGGGTGATCGCCGAGACCGCCGACCGCGTCGCGGTGCTCTATGCCGGGCGCATGGCCGAGATCGGCCCGGTGCGCGACGTGATCACCGCCGCCGAACACCCCTATACGCGCGGGCTGATGGGGTCGATCCCGACGCTGACGCAGACCGCGGACCGGCTGACGCAGATCCCCGGCTCGATGCCCCGGCTCGATGCGATCCCGGCGGGCTGCGCCTTCAACCCGCGCTGCCCCGAGGTGATGGCGCGCTGCCGCACCGACCGCCCCGTGATGCTGAACCGCGGCGGGCGGCGCGCGGTTGCGTGCTGGCTGCACGCCGAGGCCGGAAAGGAGCGCGCGCATGGCTGATGGAGCACCGCTGCTCGACGTGTCGGGCCTGACCCGGTATTTCGACGTCTCCAAGCCTTGGCTGAACCGCGTGCTGGAGCGCGAGCAGCGGCAGTTCCTGACCGCCGTGGCCGATGCGAGCTTCTCCATCAAACGCGGCGAGACCTTCGCGCTGGTGGGCGAATCGGGGTCGGGGAAATCCACCATCGCCAAGATGATCGTCGGCCTGCTGACGCCCTCGGCGGGGGAAATCCGCTTTGACGGCCAGCCGTTGCGCTTCGATCAGGGCCGTATCAGCCGCACGCTGCGGCGGCGGTTCCAGATGATCTTTCAGGACCCGTTCGCCAGCCTGAACCCGCGCTGGCGCGTGGGTGACATCATCGCCGAGCCGATCCGCACCTTCGGGTTGGCCAGCGGCCCCGCCGTGACCGCCGAGGCGCGGCGCCTGCTGGACGTGGTGGGCCTGTCGGCGACCGATATCAACAAGTTCCCGCATGAATTCTCGGGCGGGCAGCGCCAGCGCATCGCCATCGCCCGCGCGCTGTCCTCGAAGCCCGAATTCATCGTCTGCGACGAGCCGACCTCGGCGCTGGACGTGTCGGTGCAGGCGCAGATCCTGAACCTGATGCGCGATCTGCAGGACGAGTTCGGCCTGACCTATCTGCTGATCAGCCATGATCTGAGCGTGGTGCGGCACATGGCCAACCGGATCGGGGTGCTGTATCTGGGCCGGCTGGTCGAACAGGCAGACGCCAAGCGGCTGTTCACCGACCCCCAGCACCCCTATTCGCGGATGCTGCTGGACGCGGTGCCCGATCTGGCGTTGTCGGGCCGGCGCCGCCAGCCGGTGACGGGCGAGATCCCGAACCCCATCGACCCGCCGCCCGGCTGCGCGTTTCACCCCCGTTGCCCGCATGTCATGGAGGTTTGCCGACGCGAACTGCCCGCGCCCCGCGAAACGGCGACGGGTGCCGCGGCATGTCACCTGCTGACCACGGCCTGACCACGGCCCCGGCGTCGACGACCGCATCGTGACAGCGCATGCCGCTGCACCGCGTGCACACCGCGCAGCCGCGGGATGATGCAGCTTGTCCAGTGGCGATATGCCGAGCGCGTGCGGATGGGCGTGCGCTTCCGGTTCAACTCCCTCACCGATGACCAGACGGTTCGTCGAGGAAAACCAGCGCGGCACCAATTCGCCGGCCCGTGTTTCCGGCCCCTGCGGTCGCGCCCGGGAGGGCGGTGTGAACCAGTTCGTGGACTGGTATTGCCGCACGCTGCAATCGGCGCTGATCGGGCCGCGGCAGATCGCGGCGGAGTGCCTCCGATGATCCCCATGCCCGCCCGTGACAGCCCGGCCTGCGCGACAACGAGGAACTGCAATGCGTCGCGGTCCTCCCCGAGAGGCTCCGGGCGTCAGGACATTTGCCTTCCGCCCGCCCTCGGCCGCCGTGTTCGTCTGTCGCGCCGGCCAGTTCCTGACCTTCGACCTGCCACTTCCGGGCGGGTCACTGCAGGGTCAGCCCGGCGCGATGCGTCCCGCCCTTTTCCGAGGTCGCCGTGACCGTGATTTCGGTGCCCGCCCGCGCGCGCAGCAGCCATTCGACCGGGCGCGCACTGGGGCTCCACTGCTGGCCCCAGGGCGACCACGGATAAAGCCGCTGGTTGCGCCCGGACAGGTGCCCCAGATCCGCACGCTCGGGGTTCATCACCACCTCGGCGCCCTCGATCGACGCGATCACCGGCTTGGCGACACCGTTTTGAAGCGCGACATCGGACAGGTTGGTTGGCAGGTAGCCGGTGTTGGCCACCTCGGCGCGCAGCTTCCACAGGTTGTCGGCCAGCTTCTCGGCCTTCAGGGCGGTCACACGCACGCGCGGGGCGGCGTCGGCATGGGCGAGGTTGAAGAGCACGTTGTCATGGCAGATCCGCTCCAGCAGGTGCCCCGGCGGGTTCCGGTAGGACCAGATATTGACCATGCCGCCGATCTCGATGGGTCCGAGCTGCGGGTGATCGAAGGGGCGCCACGGGCGGAACCCCTTCTCGCCCACGTTCCGGACGACCCAGTCATGCACCTTCGCCTGGATTTCGGGTGTGCGCGGATAGAGGTTGTAGTAGCCGACCTTCTCGACCCCGGCGGTGCGTTCGAGATCCCACAACTCGGTGCCGAAGCTGATGATCCCCATTTCCTCGTAGGTCCAGTCCATCAGCCCGCCGCGGCGGGGCTTGGACTTGTCGGGGGTGAACTCCTCGTAGATCGACACGGTGGGGTAGCCGGTGATCTCGGTGCCCACGGCGCCGATCTGCTTGTAAAGGTTGATATCCGCCGCCCCCATCGCGCTGTCGGGGCGCGTCATCGACGGGCGCAGGATGATCCCGCCATGGGTGTGATAGGCGCACATCCCGCAGATGTTCGGCCGGGCAAGGATGACGTCGGCCATGCCCTTTGCCTCGGGCTCGGACAGGGGGTGGATGCCGGCGCCGTATTCCTGCGGCGACCAGTTGGTGGGGAAGTTGCGGTTCATGTTGCCGTCAAAGGGCTTTTCGATCGGAACATGCACGCCGTCGAAGTCGCGGATCCGGCCTTCGGGATACAGGCGGTAGTAGTCGCCGCCATGTTCATGCGGGCCGCGCTGGATCATGATGTCGGGGTTGTCGGGGCTCTTCTTCCACTCGCCCGACGGGTCGGGGACGCGCATCCAGACCAGATAGCCGTCACCGTCGATATCCTCGGGGATCAGACCCGAAATGCGGTCGGCGCCGGGCATGTAGCGACCGTTGCCGCACCAGTTGTAATAGGGCGGCTGCAGCGCCAGCTCGGCACCGTCGGGATTGATGCGGGGCAGGATGTAGAACACCTGCTGGTCCAGCAGCCGCGTGACCTGGGGGTCGGTGCCGTGGTTTTCCAGCAGATACCACACGGCATAGAGCGCGGTGGCCGAGGTGGCGTGCTCCTCGGCATGGATCTGGGCATCGATATAGAAGCCGGGCTTTTCCAGCGCCGGGCCGGTGTCGGGGTTGGTGATCTCGATCAGCCAGACGTCGCGGCCCTGAAAGGATTTCGCGACCGACGACATGCGCGCCAGATGCGGGAACGCCTCGACCAGCGCGCGCAGATGCGCGGTCATGGCGTCGTGATCGTGGTAGGTGTCGAACGGGATGTCGACCTTGGGCATGGGCAACCTCGGCAGGAAAAGGCCGCGGCGGTGCGGGCCGCCGCGGCTGTGACAAGGCGGCCCCGACGCGCGCGGCGCCGGGGCCGGCGGGCTGGCTCAGTTCAGCGTTGCGTCGAACAGATAGACCTTCTCATCGGGACGCGCGGTCCAGTCGATGCGGTTGCTCACGCCGTAGAAGTCGGGCTGGAAGTAGAGGTGCAGCCACGACCCGTAGTAGTAGAACACCTCGAGCATCTCGTCGATGATCGCGCGCTGCTCGTCCGGGTCCTCGGTGGCGGCGATGTCCTCCCAGCGGTCGAACCAGCGCGGGTCGTCCCAGTGGGTGTAGTTGGTTCCTGCATCGACCGTCGCGAGGTCGGTCATGTCATAGAGCGGCGACCACAGCGCCCCGCCCGAGCCCAGGAAGTAGAGCGGCCCGGCATCGCGCTGGCGGATCAGCGGGATGAACTGCGTGGACCAGTCCATCAGGTCCAGTTCCACATCGACGCCCACATCCTGCAGCATCTGCGTGATCGCCTGCACCACGTTGACGTCGTTCAGGTAACGCCCGCGGCCCGCCTGGAAGCGGATCGAGAAGCGGGTGCCGTCATCGGCGCGCGGCCAGCCGGCCTCGTCGAGCATGGCTTCGGCGGTTTCGGGGTCGAACGGCCAGGGCTCCAGATCGGGGTGATCGTTGGGCGGGTTCACCAGCCCCGTGGCGCGGCGGCATTCGAACTGCAGAAGCTGCGCGCAGATCGTGGGCACGTCGACCGCGTGCTGAAGCGCCTGGCGCACGCGGTAGTCCTGGATCGCGTCGCCGCCGGGCAGTTCGGAATGCCGCTCGGACAGGTTGAAGCCCACATAGATGCGGCGCGTGCCCTGCACGATCTGCATCTCGGCGGTGCCGGAATTGTTGATCACGTCGACCTGGTCGGGCGAGACGTTCTCGATGATGTCGACGTTGCCGGCGATCAGCTCGGCGGTGCGGGTCGAGGCTTCGGGGATGATCCGCCAGTCGATCCGGTCGAAATTGCCGGGCTCACCGACGCGTTCCAGCGTCACATGCGAGCCGACCTCCCATTCCGCGAGCCGGTAGGGGCCCGAGCCCACCGGATTCGCCGCCAGATGGTCGAGCGAGTTGTTCTGATAGTATTCGTGGCAATGGATGTAGACCTCGGCGATCAGGCCGAAGGCGATCGGGTTGGGCCGGGCGAGATTGATCTGCACGCGACGCTCGTCCAGCGCCTCGGCGCTTTCGAAGCCGATGGAGCTGAAGACAAAGCCCGGCGTGTTGCCGGTGAAGCCGTTTTCCGGATCGGCGGCGCGGTTGAAGCTGAAGGCGGCGCCTTCGGCGGTGAGCGCTTCGCCGTCATGGCAGGTCAACCCTTCGCGCAGGGTGTAGATGTAGCCGGTGCCGTCCTCGGTGACTTCCAGGCTCTCGGCCAGATCGGGCAGGTGGTTGCCGTCGCCGTCAATGGTGAACAGCGTCCCGAAGATGTGGCGGGCGATGTTCGCGTTGGGACGCGACGAGATGTCCGCCGGCTCGAAGGTGTTGACGTCGGCGCTGAGCCCGACGACCAGAGTATCGTCGGCAGGCTGGGCGTGGCCGGTGGCGGCGACGGCCAGCCCTGCGGTGCTGGCAAGAAGCAGGCTTTTCATTCTTCGCATGACATGTCTCGCTGTTGGACGGGAGGGTGAACGGTCACGGCCATGACCCGGCCGCGCCCCTTGGTGCGGGCAGCCCCGTTGCGGGGGCACCCGGAACGGCGGCCCTGCCGGCGCAGCGATCTGCTGCGGCGCCGGCCGGGCCATTATTGCGACCCCTGCGCGATGCTTTCGGGGTCGAAATCCGCAAGCGCCCGCGTGTGCTGCGCGATCAGGCGCGTCGCTTCGGCACGGTTGCCCGCTTCGAGCGCACGCACGATCGGCGGATGGTTCCCTGCGATCTCGGCAAGGTTGCGCTCGCCGCGGTGGCGCAGCGCCATGATCTGGTGAATGCGCATGTAGAGATTGTTCCACAGCGACAGCAGCAATTCATGGTCCGAGAGCCGGATGAGCGTGCGGTGAAAGGCTTCGTCCGCGGCCACCAGCGCCTCGTAATCATTCATGCGCACGGCCTCTTCCATCGCCGCGCAGCACGCCGCGAGCGGTTCGACCGACACCTCCCGCGCGAGGATGCGCTCCACGGCGGCAACCTCGAAGATCTCGCGCAGGCTGTAGATTTCCTCGACCTCGCGGGCGGTGAGCAGCTTCACACGCTTGCCCTTGTAGGCCACCGATTCCACAAGCCCGTCGTTCTCGAGCAGCTGAACCGCCTCGCGGATCGGCGCGCGCGAGACGTTCATCTGTTCCGCGAGCGCGGTTTCCACCAGCACGGTTCCCGGATGAAGCCGCCCCGAAATGATCGCGTCGCGCAGCCGCGAGGCAATCTGCACCCGTAGCGGCTGATTCTGGATCGGTGCGAACACGCCTTCGGCGCCGTCTCCGAGATCTGCGGACAATTCAGCCATTCAACGCTCCCGTTTATCCCTCACGGCAATGATCGATGTGGGCGGCGCCCAGCGAAAAACACCTGCCACACCTGCGCGATCCTAAAGCGGAAACGTGGCACGCGGCAGTGAAAAGTAAGGGGGCGCGCGCGGAGCCGGGCGCCAGGTCGAAAGGGCGGCCGAAAGGGCGGCCGAAAGGGCGGTGATGAAGCTCGCGGGACCGGGTCATGCGCGCACGCCAATGGTGACAGAAGGTTGTCGACAATCTTCATTGTGAGCAGCCCCGGGGGCGGTTGTCAAGCTTTTCCCTGACAACCGCCCCGCGCCGGGGTCACCCGTGTTCGCGCAGCCGCGGGTCCAGATGATCGCGCAGCCAGTCACCGATGATGTTGAAGGCAAGCACCACCAGAACGATCGCCATCCCGGGGAAGATCGCCAGCCACCAGCGATTCGACAGCAGATGCTCGCGGCTTTCCGACAGCATGCTGCCCCAGGTCGGCACGTTCGGCGGCACGCCGAGGCCCAGGAAGGACAGCGCAGCCTCGGACAGGATGACGCTGGCCACGTTGAACGACGCGATCACGGTCAGGGGTGCCATGATGTTGGGCAGGATGGTGCGGAACATGATCGACAGCGTGCTGTCGCCCATGGCGCGGGCGGCCTCGACATATTCCTTTTCGCGCAGGCTCAGCGTCTCGGCGCGCACGATCCGGGCATAGGTGATCCATTGCCCGATGCCCAGCACCAGGATGATGTTCAACAGCCCCGGCCCCAGCACCACAAGAAACATGATCGCCAGCAGGATGAACGGAAAGGCCAGCTGGATATCGCCCAGCCGCATGATGATGTCGTCCACCCAGCCGCCGAAATACCCCGACAGCAGCCCGGCGATGATCCCGATGGTGCCGCCCACGGCAATCGCCGCAAAGCCCACCAGCAGCGACACGCGCGCGCCATGGAGCAGGCGCGAGAACACGTCGCGGCCCAGCGCGTCCGAGCCCATCCAGTAGACCGACCCGCCGGGACCCGCGCCGCCCGGTTCGACCAGCCGCAGCAGGATGTTCTGGCGGTTGGGATCGAACGGCGCCAGTGCCGGGCCGAAGATCGCCACGAAGATGGCGATCAGCAGGATGATCAGCCCCATAAGTGCCCAACGGCTGGCAACCATGCTGGCCCAGGCGCGGCGAAGCTCAAGCCGCCAGGTGGGGGCAGGGGGCAGTTGCGTGTCGGGCACGGGGGCGACGGTGGCCGGGGTGTCGGTGGGCAGTGACATGCGGTGACCCCTGTTTCAGAGCTTCACGCGCGGATCGAGCCGCGCATAGATCAGGTCGACGATCAGGTTCAGCAGGATGAAGATCAGCGCGATCACGATCACCGCCGCCTGCACCACGGGAATGTCGCGCTGGTTGATGGCGTTGAACACCAGCCGCCCGACGCCGGGATACGAGAACACCGTCTCGACCACCACGACGCCGCCCAGCACGAAGCCGAATTCAAGCCCGATCATGGTGACAACCGGCAGCCACGCGTTGCGCAGCGCGTGGTGCACGATCACCCGCGTCTCGGAGATCCCCTTGGACCGCGCGGTGCGCACATAATCCTGCTGCAGCACTTCCAGCATCGACGAGCGCACCAGCCGCGCGTTGCGCGCCAGCGTATACGAGCCCACCGCGATCGCCGGCATGATCAGGTAATGCAGCGTTTGCGGGAGATTGCCGAAGGCGCGCGCGAAATCGCCCTGAAAGAGCGGGCGCAGGAACGGGACATGCCCCGAGATCGGAAACCAGCTCAGATACAGGCCGAAGAACATGATCATCATGATCCCCATCCAGAAATTGGGGATCGACTGGCCGATCATGGCAAAGGTCATGATCCCGCCATCCACCGGCTTGCCGCGATAGAGCGCCGAGACGATGCCCAGCGGGATCGAGATCACGATCGCCAGGATCAGCGAGAACAACGTCAGCTCGATACTGGCTGGAAGCGCGGCCAGAACCACGTCCATCGCCGGCTGCCGGAAGGTCAGCGAGGTGCCGAAATCCAGCCGCATCACGTCCCAGACATAGGACAGATACTGGATGTGCAGCGGCCGGTCGAAGCCCAGCAGCGCCCGCGCGCGCTCGATTTCTTCGGTGCTGGCGTTCTCGGAGACGAAAAGATACGTCGGATCGCCGCCGATCTGGAGCGCCACGAAGCTGATCAGGGTCACCCCGATCAGCACGATGACGCTCTGCAGAAGCCGCCTGAGCAGGAATGTCCACATGAACCGGGCCCGTGCTGGCGCACCCATCGGGTGCGGGTCGTTGCGAAGGAAGGTGGACGCGCCGGCGCCGCTCGAAACCGGCTTCCGGCGCGCCCCCAATTCGGTCAGGCCGGCAACGGACGCACCGCCGCCTGCCCGGGGTGTTAAGCGCGGATCACTCCAGCGTCGCCGTCCACAGATAGACGCGCTCGTCCTGACGCGGCGTGAAGTTCAGCCGGCTGCTCATCGCGTAGAAGTCGGGCTGCGAATAGAGGTGCAGCCACGGGCCATCCTCGTAGAAGACGCGCAGCATTTCCAGCCGGGTTTCCTCGATCTCCTCGGGGCTGGCGCTGGGGTCGCGGATGACGTCCCAGCCGTCGAACCAGCGCGGGTCGTCCCAGTGGGTGTAGTTGGTGCCGGCCTCGACCGAGTTGAGGTCGTTCATGTCGATGAACTCGCTCCAGATGTTGCCGCCGGTGCCCAGGAAGTAGAGCGGCCCGGCGTTGCGCTCGCGGATCAGCGGCACATAGGTGCTGGCCCAGTCGAGGATCTGCAGATCCACGTCGACGCCCACATCCTGCAGCATCTGGGTGATCGCCTGCACCACGTTCACGTCGTTGAGGTAGCGGTCGCGCCCGGCCTGGAACCGGATCGAAAACCGTGTTCCGTCCTCGCCGCGTTCCCAACCGGCCTCGTCGAGCATCGCCTCGGCGGTTTCGGGGTCGAAGGGGTAGGGCTCCAGATCGGGGTGGTTGTGCGGCGGGTTCACCAGCCCGGTGGCGCGTTCGCATTCGAAGTTCAGCAGTTGCGTGCAGATGCTGGGCACGTCAACCGCGTATTGCAGCGCGCGGCGCACCATCGGATCCTGGATCGCGTCGCCCCCGGGCATCGCGGCGAACTCGTCGCTGAGATTGAAGCCCACATAGATGCGCCGCAGGCCCTGCGCGATGTAGACATCGCTGTTGGGGTTTGCATCGATCACGTCCAGCTGGTCGGGCGGCACGTTGGTGACAAGATCGACGTTCCCCGCCAGCAGTTCGGCCGTGCGGGTCGATGATTCGGGGATGATGCGGAAGACGAGCCGCTCGACCGGCGCCTCGCTTTCGTCGACGACGCGCTCGAGCACCACCTGCGAGCCGCGGTCCCATTCGACCATCTGATAGCGCCCCGAGCCCACGGGGTTCTGCCCGGCCTCGTCGATGGACATCGCCTCGTAGGCGTCCATGCAGTGGACCATCACCTCGGCGATCAGGCCGCGCGCGATCGGGTTCGGGGTGCGGATGTTGACCTGCACACGCCGGTCGTCCAGCGCCTCGGCGCCTTCGAACTGCATGCCCGAGAACAGGAAGCCGGGCACGTTGCCGGTGAAGCCGTTGTCGGGGTCTGCCGCGCGGTTGAAGGTGTAGGCGACATCCTCGGCCATCAGCGCTTCGCCGTCGTGGCAGGTCAGCCCCTCGTGCAGGGTGTAGATGTAGCCGGTGCCATCCTCGGTAATCTCGAGGCTCTCGGCAAGATCGGGTGCGATGCTGCCATCGGGCTGCGTGGTCTCCAGCGTGGCGAAGATGTGCCGCATGATGTTGGAGTTGCCACGTTCGGACACCTGCGCGATGTCGAAGGTGGTGATGTCGGCGCTGAGCGCGGTGACGATGGTGTTCTCGGGCGCTTGCGCTGCCGCCGCGGCGGGCAGCGACAGCGCCGCCGACGCCATCAGCAATGTCTTGATGCGTGTCATGTGGCCGGGTCTCCTGTTGGATATGGAACAGTCGGTGATCGAGTTGGCCGCCACGCGGGCGGCAGTTGCGGTGCCGGTTGAAGACGAAACGCGCACGGCTGACGTGTTCCGCATCCGACATTTCCTTTTTTGTGCACCCGTCGCGGGCGAACGCTTGACAAGCGTCGACGTGATGCCCCAAGCTCCGGGCCATTGTCGACAATAGACTGATGAAACCATGATGCCCGTCGCCCCGTCAAGCACGCAATTGATGAAATCGCCCGCGCCCCCTTGTCCGAGCCCCCTGATGTCACAGAATGCGCCACCGAAATCCGCGCACCGGCCCGACCAGGGCGCGGCCGATGCTGTCACCGCCGCCGCCGCCGCCGCCGCCGTCACCGGGGCTGTCACCGGGGCTGTCACCGGGGCTGTCACCGGGGCTGTCGCAACCGAAGGAACCACGCATGGACCCGACGCCGCAGGCCACGACCGCGCAACCGCTTCTGCAGGTGCGGGATCTGCAGACGACCCTTCGCCTGGGTCCCACCCTGAGCATCCGCGCCGTCGATGGCGTCAGTTTCGACGTCCACCGCGGCAAGACGCTTGCCATCGTGGGCGAATCCGGGTCGGGCAAGTCCGTGACCGCGCTGTCGGTGATGGGGCTGCTGCCACGGGGCGTGGGCACGATCACCGCGGGCAGTATCCGCTTCGAGGGCCGCGACCTGACCACACTGAGCGACCGGCAGATGCGCGCGGTGCGCGGCAAGGATATCGGCATGATCTTTCAGGAGCCGATGACCAGCCTGAACCCGGTGCACACCGTGGGCGACCAGATCAGCGAGATCGTGATCCGGCATGAGAACCTGTCGCGGGGCAAGGCGCGCGCCCGCGCGATCGAGATGCTGGACCTGGTCGGCATCCCCGAACCCGCCAAGCGCGTGGACAACTTCCCGCACCAGATGTCGGGGGGCATGCGCCAGCGCGCGATGATCGCCATGGCGCTGTCGTGCGAACCCAGCCTGCTGATCGCCGACGAACCCACCACGGCGCTGGACGTGACCATTCAGGCGCAGATCCTCGACCTGATCCAGGACCTGCAGAAGCAACTCGGCATGGGCGTGATCTTCATCACGCATGACCTTGGCGTGGTGGCCGAGATCGCCGACCATGTCGTGGTGATGTATGCCGCGCAGGTGGTCGAGGCCGCGCCCGTCGAGGCGCTGTTCGACGCCCCGCGCATGCCCTACACGCAGGGACTGCTGAACTCGATCCCGCGTGTCGGCGCATCGCAGGCCAGGCAGCGGCTGCAGGCCATTCCCGGACAGGTTCCGTCGCTGGGGCGGCTGCCTCACGGTTGCCGCTTCAGCCCGCGTTGCGCCCATGTCCGCGATATCTGTCGCGCCGCACCGCCCGATCTGGCGCAGGCGGATGGCGCGACCCATCTGGTGCGCTGCGCCCGCTGGCGCGAGATCCTCAGCCAGGAGGCCGTGTGATGCCCGAGACGCTGCTCGAGGTCGAAAACCTCCGCAAACATTTCCCGATTCGCGGCGGCGTGCTGCGCCGGGTGGTCAACAGCGTCAAGGCGGTGGACGACGTGTCCTTCGCCGTCCGCAAGGGCGAGGTGCTGGGTCTGGTGGGCGAATCGGGGTCCGGCAAGACCACGGTCGGGCGCACCGTGCTGCGGCTGGAGGACGCGACCGCCGGCGCGGTGCGGTTTCGCGGCGAAGACGTCATGTCGGCCAACGCCGCGCGCATGCGCAGCCTGCGCAAGCAGATGCAGATCGTGTTCCAGGACCCCTATGCCAGCCTGAACCCGCGCGAGAAGATCGGCGAGGTGCTGACCCACCCGCTCAAGCTGCACAAGATCGGCACGCCGTCCGAGCGACTCGAACGCGCGGCCGGGCTGCTGCGCAAGGTCGGGCTGAGCGAGGATCACCTGGACCGCTTCCCGCACGAGTTCTCGGGCGGGCAGCGCCAGCGCATCGGCATCGCCCGCGCGCTCGCGGTGGAGCCCGAATTCATCGTCGCCGACGAACCCGTCTCGGCGCTTGACGTCTCGATCCAGGCGCAGGTCATCAACCTGCTCGAGGATCTGAAGGAAGAGTTCGACCTGACGATGCTGTTCATCGCGCATGATCTGGGCGTGATCGAACATATCTGCGACCGGGTGGTCGTCATGTATCTGGGCAAGGTGATGGAGATCGCCCCCGCCGCCGAGCTCTATTCGCGCCCGCGTCACCCCTATACCAAGGCGCTGCTGTCGGCGGTCCCGGTTGCGCATCCCCGTAATCGCCGCCAGCGCACGCGGCTCAAGGGCGATATTCCCAGCCCGATCGATCCGCCTTCGGGATGCGTGTTCCGCACCCGCTGCCCGGTCGCGAAACCCGAGTGCGCGAAGGTCGTGCCGACGCTGAACACTGTCGGCCCAGGCCATGCGAGCGCGTGCCTCTTCACGCCCTGAGCCGGCGGCCGGGCGCATCGTGTGACCGATGCGCCCGGACCCTGCGCGCCGGTCAGGACCGGCCGAAATGCTCCATGATCGCCGCGGCGTATTTGATGCCCTTGATATACTCCGACACGCGGATGTTCTCGTCCGGGGCGTGCAGGTTGCAGCCGGGGTTGGCAAAACCCGTCAGCACGCAGGGGATCCAGACATGGCGCAGGATCGCGCCCTCGGCCGAGACTCCGTTGACGATGGGCGGCGCGCCATAGACCTCGTGCGCAGCGGCGATGATCGAGCGGCTGATGTCCTCGCGCGCCGAGATCTTGTAGGGTTCCTCGGCGCGCTCGAAGGTGCGGACCTCGATGCTGTCGAACCCGTGCTTCGCCAGATGCGCGCGCAGCTTGCGCGCCGCCACATCCGGTTGCATGTGCGGGATCAGGCGGAAATCCAGCCGCACCCGCGCCTCGGCGGGCACGATGGTCTTGGTGCCCTTGCCCGTATACCCTGCAATGATGCCCTGGATGTTGGCGGTGGGCTCGTAGGTGCGCGCGCGCAGCGCATCCACCCCGTCGCGGCCCAGCACGAAGCTGTCCACCCCCAGATCGGCGCGCAGCAGGTCGAAATCGATCCGCGACGCCTTGTCGGCCAGATAACCCTCATCCTCGGCGTCGGGGATGTAGATGCCCTCGGCCCAGTCGTCGATCAGGATGTTGCGGTCGCGGTCCATGATCGTCGCCAGCGCATGCACCAGATCCCAGACCGGGTTCGCCACCAGCGGAAAGTTCAGCGAATGCACGTCGGTGCGCGGCCCGCGTGCGACCAGTTCGACGAACAGGATCGATTTCAGCCCCAGCGAGACGTCGGGCACCTCGGGGCCGATCTCGACCGAGCCGTCAAGGCAGTGCATGCCGTCGGCGGCCAGCAGTTCCTTGTTGCGCGCGGCCCATTCGCCCAGGTTCGGGCTGCCGATCTCCTCTTCGCCCTCGATGATGAATTTCAGCCCCACCGGCACCTCGCCGCGCACGCGCAAAAACGCCTGCGCCGCCTTGTTGAATGCCAGCACGCCGGACTTGTTGTCGGTGGCCCCGCGCCCGTAGAGCACCCCGTCCACCACCGCGCCCGACCACGGGCCGCCATGCGTCCACGCCTCGATCGGTTCGGGGGGCTGGACGTCGTAATGCGAATAGCACAGCAGCGTCTTTTTCGACCGTTCCGACGGGATGTGCCCGAAGATCACCGGCGGCCCGGCGGCGAGTTCGTGCTGCGCGGCGGGCAGGCCGTCGGCGTGCATCATCTCGGCCACCAGATCGGCGCACGCGCGCAGGCCGATATCCTGCGCCGAGACCGAGGGCTGCTGCACGAAGCGCTGCAGATCGGCCACGTAGTCGTCGACATGCGCGTCGATGTGGTCGTAGATCCTTTGCATTTCCGGGGAAATCTCAGGCATGGTGCGCCCCTTTCAGGGATTGGGCGATCTCCCAGGCGTTCAGGCGCGCGCCGCTCAGGGCAGGATCGCGGGTTTCGGCGATGTGCACGAAGGCCGGCGCCAGCAGCGCCGGATCAACCCATTGCGCCTTCATCTCGGCGGTGTAGTTGGCTTCGGACATGGGCGTATGCATGGCCTTGCCCGGCGTGATCGTGCACGACACCATCCCGGGTTCTTCCAGCGCGAGCGATTTCATGAAGCCTTCGAGCGCGTGCTTCGCCGCGCAATAGGCGGTCTCGTCGGCGAATCCCTTGATCCCCGATTGCGAGGACACGAAGATCATCGCGCCGCCATGCGCCTGCATCGATGGCAGCGCTGCGCGCGCCAACTGATAGCCCGCCGTGATCCCGACATCGAGCGTGGCGCGGAACATCGCGAACTCCAGCCGCGCCAGCGGCTGCGGCACCAGTATGGCCGCGTTGTGGATCAGCGTGTCGATCCGTGGGCTGGCGGCCAGCATCGTGGCGATGGCAGCATCGGTGGCGGTGGCGTCCGACAGATCGACGGGCAGGCAAAGCGCGCCGGTCTCCGCCCCCAGCGTGGCCAGCGCGTCCGCGTCGCGGTCCATCAGCACCAGCGACGCGCCGCGCACGGCGAATGCGCGCGCCAGCGCCGCGCCCAGCCCGGCGGCAGCGCCGGTGATCACCACGCGCTGGCCGGAGATCGGCGCGGCCATCACGCGGCCCCCGCCAGGTCCAGATCCTCCCACCGGCGGCTGGCGGTCGAGGCGACGATGGCGTCCAGCACCATCTGGTTGCGCAGCCCGTCGACGAAGGTCGCGCCTGCGCGCAGCTCGCGGCCTTCGGCGATGGCCGCGCAGAACTCGCGCAGCACGCCCAGAACCGACACGTTCCAGATGCCCTTGTTCAGCCCCGGCAGCGCCGCGTTGGGGTCCGGGGCGGTGATCTCGGTCGCGGAAGTCTCGCCCGCTTTCTGCAGCCACATCCGTTCGTCGTTGTTGTTGAGCGTCAGCGTGGCCTTCGAGCCGAAGATGCGCATGTGGTTGCCCTCGTTGGTGGCCGCCACACCCGACATGAACACCTGCGCCAGCGCCCCCGAGGGCATCTGCAACGTGAAATGCGACAGATCGTCCGAGGTCGCGGTCCAGGCTTCGCCGGTTTTGGGGTCCACGCGGTCGGGCACCATGGTCAGTGCCTGGCCGATGACGCTGGCGGGTTCGCCCAGCCACCACCGCAGCATGTCCACCTGGTGCGAGCCGTTGGCCCCCAGCCGTCCCCCGCCCTGCGCGGCGTCCGACCACCAGTCGCCCTTGGGGCGGCTGGCGGGGTCGTTCCACGAGGCGCCGATATTGGTGATGTTGATGTGCCGGATCTCGCCCAGCGTGCCGTCGCCGATCGCTTCGGCGATCCGCGCGCGGTTGGGGTTGAAGCGCAATTCATGGTCGATCATGTGCAGCCGCCCCGCGGCGCGCGCGGCGTCGAGCATCTCGCGCGCCTCGGCCGCGTTCATCGCGGTGGGCTTTTCGCACAGCACATGCGCGCCGCGTTCCAGCGCGGCCAGGACCATCGGCTTGTGCAGCACGGTGGGCGTGGCGATGCAGACCAGATCGGGGCGGTGCGCGTCCAGCATCGCGGCCCAGTCGTCATGGACGTTTTCGATCCCGTGCGGCTCGGCGGCGCGGCGCGCGCTCTCCAGCCGCCCCGAGGCCAGCGCCACCACCTGCGCGCCGTCGATATGCGCCAGCGCCGGCAGATAGGCGTCGCGGGCGAAACTGGCTCCGATGATACCAACCTTGATCATGTCTGCTCCTTTTCGGTGAGGGTGAGCGCCGCGAACTCCTCCAGCCACACCGGTTCGCGGCGGCTTGAGGCGGCGATGCAGGCCTCGACCATCGCCAGCGAGTGCAGATGGTCGCGCCCGGTGCACTGGTGCGGCGCGGTGCCGCGCAGCCCGGCGACAAAGGCCGCGAGCAGCCCCGCGGCGTCATCGAGCCACGCGCGCCGGTCGGGCAGCGGCACGGGGGTCAGCGCGCCATCGGCCCGCCGGCCCACGGCCAGATCGCCGAACATGTCGCGCTGCGTGACCACGCCCTCGGTGCAGTCGGTGCGCCAGTCGAAATCCAGCCGGTCCAGCCCGCCCTGCCAGGTGCCCTGATAGGTCAGGCGCATGCCGTTCTCGAACTCGAACAGCGCGGCGACATTGGTGTCGCCCGCGTAATGCGACCAGCTTGGGTTGAAGGTGTCGGCCATCACCCGGTGCGCATCGGTGGCGTAGACATGGCGCATCAGGTCGAAATGGTGGATCGATTGCTCCCACAGCATCGGGTGCGGCATGGTCAGCGGATACTTGTTCAGCCGCGGCTGCGTGCCGTCGCGCCAGCGTTCATAGAGGAACCGGCCGAATTCGGGGGTGCCCACCGCGCCGTCGCGCAGCAGCCGGCGCTTGGCCTGCGTAACCGCCAGATAGCGGAAGTTGAGCCCGACGATCAGCGGCACGCCCGCATCCTCGGCCAGCCGGACACAGCGCGCGGCCTCTGCCAGCGTGTCGGCAAGCGGCTTTTCGGCCAGGATCGCCGCGCCCGCCCGCGCGCAGGCCTCGACCTGCGCGACGCGGTCGGTGGGCGGGGTGCACAGCAGAACCGCGTCGGGGCGGTGGGCGAGCGCCTCGGGCAGGGTGGCGACGCACGGCGCACCGTGCCCGGCGGCAGCGGCGCGGGCGGCGGGGTTCGGATCGCACAGCGCGGCGAGGCGCAGATCAAGGCTCTCGTCGATCACCTGCAGCCAGGTCCGCGCCCGCGCGCCCAGCCCGATCACGGCGATGGAGAGCGGCGCGTCGGTCATGCGGGCGCTCCCTGCGGCTGCAGCAGCGCGGCCAACGCCGCGGCCGGGTCCGTCCAGACGACGCCGCGCAGCGCGGTGGCGGTGCTGACCATCGGCGGGCGCGGCGGTGGTGCTGCGGGGTCGGGCGCGTCGATCACGCGCGTCCCGGAGATCAGCGCGGCGATGGTCCGGGCCAGCGCCCGGTCGGTCAGCACCTGCCCTGATGTCGCGTGCAGCAGCCCCGCCCCTGCCGCGGGCTGCGCCAGCAGGTCGGCTACCACGCGCGTCAGATCGGGCAGATAGGTCCAGTCGCGCCGCGCATCAGGCGTGGTGAGGGTGATGGTCCCCGCCGCGCGCGCTTCGGCGATCATGCGATCCACAAGGCTTGTGCGCGGACGCGAGGGGCGCGCGGCCTCATGCGGCCCGAAGACCGGTCCCAGCCGCAGCGACAGCGTGGCAAAGCCCGGCTCGGCGGCGCCCTGCAGCAGGATCTCGGCGGCGCGCTTGGCGGCGGAATAGGCATCGGTGGCAGTGGCGGCGCTGGTCTCGTCCACCGGCGCGGCGTCGGCGGGGGCGGCATCGCCGAACACGCCCGAAGACGACAGGAACACGAACCGCCCCGCCCCGGCAGCGCGCGCGTGTTCCAGCGCGGCGAGCGTCAGCGCGGTGTTGGCGCAGACATGGGCGGCGCGGCTCTCGCCCCGCTTGGCCGGGCTGGCGGTGATGGCAGCGGCGTGGATCACCACGTCCGGGCGCAGATCCGACAGCGCGGCGAGGCCCTCGGGCAGCGGCGCTTCGGTCAGCCGGGCGCCGCGCAGCCGCGCGCGGGTGGGCGCATCGAAGGCCGCGTCGGTCGCGGCGAGCTGCCAGCCGCGTGCCAGCAGCGCGGCGGCAAGCGCCGAGCCGATGAAACCGCCCGCCCCGGTGATCAGCGCGCTTCGGCTCACCGCGCGCGCCTCATGCCGCCACGCCGTCGCCCGACAGCGCGACCGCGCGGGCGATGGCGTCGGCGTGCTCGGCCCCGGTGGGCATGAAGGGCGGTCGCAGCCGGGCATAGGCGGGGTCATCCTGCTGCGCGGCAACGGCGGCCTTGATCGCGGGGATCAGCGGCAGCCCTTCGAAGATCGCGCGCACGGCGCTGACCTGCGCGAGCGCCGCGTCCTCGGCCGGCGTGCCAAGCGCGTCGATCAGCGCGCGGATGCCGGCGGGGTTCACGTTGGACGAGGCCGAGATGCAGCCCCCACCGCCGGCGGCGGCGTTCTTGACGATCATCGCCTCGCTGGCCGAATAGGTCGCGATCTCGGGGAAGGCGGCGATGACGTCGCGGGCATAGTCCCACTTGCCGGCGCTGTCCTTCAGCCCGCGGATGGTGCCGGGATAGGCCTTGAGCAGCCGCTCGATCAGCGCGGGCGTGATCGGCACGCCCGACATCTGCGGAATGTGATAGAGATACACGCCCAGATCCGCAGCGCCCACGGTCTCGATCACCTGCGCGAAGGCCGCGAACACACCGTCTTCGGGCACGCCCTTGTAGTAGAAGGGCGGCAGCACAAGCACGCCCCGACAGCCCAGCCGCGTGGCATGCGCGCTCAGCGCCACCGTGTCGGGCAGCGCGGCGCAGCCGGTGCCTGGGATGAGCACCTGCGGGTCGATCCCGCCCTCGATCAGCGCCTCGAGCGCGGCCATCCGTTCGGCCACCGACATCGAATTCGCCTCGCTCGTGGTGCCGAACGGCGCGAGCCCGTGCGCCCCGGCGGCCAGCAGCGCGCGGGCATGCGCGACCAGTCGCGCGTGATCGACCGACATGTCGGCGGCGAAGGGAGTGATGGCGGGAACGTAAAGCTCGATCTTGTGGGGCGTCACGGCGAGACCTCGGTTTCGGTGGGAACAGGTGCGGCGGCGATACGCGGTGCGATCAGTCGGACCGGCGCGATGGCGCGGAACACGTCGTCTTCAAGCGCGCCGCCGCGGTGCATGAGGACGGTGAAGGCGCCGGGGCGGTCCAGCACCGTGGCGCCCATGTGCCAGACATCGGGGGCGTAGATCACGCCGGTGTCGCCGGGGACCACGAAGCCCAGCGCGCGGGCCATGTCGGGCGCCCCCTGCGCGTCCGACGGGGCGACGAGCACCAGATAGCGCGCCACATCGAGCGGGATGAACACCTGCGCGGCGTGGGGGTGGCGCTCCAGCCCGGTGACGGTGAGCGGCAGCGCGGAGGGCAGCACATGATTGACATGCAGCACCGGCGCGGTGCCCGGCGGCGGCGGTTGCAGCGCCGCGCTGTAGAAGGCGCGCCGGCCCGGAGCCTCGGGCGGGCGGACCAGCTGGCCGAAGGGAGCGAAGGCGGCGGCGTCGGGGGGGCCGAGCGCGATGTCATGCGTCGGGCTCATGGCGGCGGCACCTCGGCGCGCCAGTGATCGGCGATCGCGGCGCGCGGGCAGATCCAGATGTCGTCGCGCCCCTGCACATGGTCCAGGAACCGCACCAGCCCCGCCAGCCGCCCCGGATGGCCGATGATGCGCGCGTGCAGCCCCACCGACATCATCCGCGGCCAGCGCGGGCTCTCGGCCAGCAGCATGTCGACGCTGTCGATCAGGAACCCGGCATAGGCGCGCGCCGAGAACACGTCGCCGGCCAGGAACTTGGCGTCGTTGGTGACCATCGAATAGGGCACCACCAGATGCGCCACGGGGCCGTCGGCGCCGTCGACCATCGTCCAGTAGGGCAGATCGTCGTTGTAGGCGTCGCTGTCGTAGTCGAACCCGCCGTGGCGCACCAGCAGCCCGCGCGTGGCGCTCGAGGCCGAGTAGCGGCAGTAGAACCCGCGCGGCGCGCGGCCCAGCGTGGCGCTGATCGAGGCATGCGCGCGGGCGATGTGCTCGGCCTCGGTCGCGGGGTCGAGGTGGTAATGCTCCACCCAGCGCCAGCCATGCGCGCAGATGTCCCAGTCGGTGGCGCGGATCGCGGCGGCGATCCGCGGCGTGCGCTCCAGCGCCTGCGCGCTGGCGAAGATGGTCAGCGGCAGGCCGCGGTCCCGAAACAGCGCGTGCAGCCGCCAGAAGCCCACGCGGCTGCCGTATTCATACATGCTTTCGGCGGCCAGATCGCGGTCGCCGCGCGGCACGCGGCTGGCGCGGACCTCGATCAGCGCGGCCTCGGAGACGCCGTCGCCGTCGGCGATGGAGTATTCCGCGCCTTCCTCTACGTTCAGCACGAAGTTCAGCGCCAGCCGCGCGCCGTTGGGCCAGGTGATGTCGGGCGGGGTGGGGCCGTAGCCCTCCAGATCGCGCGGGCGGCTCATGCGCGGCACCCGGCGGGCAGCCTGTCAGGGGTCACGGCGGCCCTCCACCTTGCAGAAGAAGCAGCACCAGTCGCCGACGGTGACATTGGGCAGCGCGCGCAGCCCGAAGAACATGCCGTCGGCGGGGGCCGTGATCTCGCCCACCGTGTCGCCGAACACATCGACGATCCGCGCGATCGGGTCGCCGGCCTGCATCATGGTCAGGAAGTCGACCCCTTCGACCGGCAGGAAGATCCCCGAGGCCGGCGCCAGCAGCGCCTCCTGCACGCCCTTCCAGGCGGGGTCCGGGTAGGTCGGCGTGCCGGGCAGCATCCGGTAGTGATAGCAGATGTTCAGGATCGACCTGGCCAGCTCCTCGGCCACATGCCGGAACCGCTCGGGCGAGGTCGCCGAGCGCCCGCCCAGTTCCACGGTGATGCCCACCTTGCCCGCGCCGTTCAGCGCCGCCATCGGGCTGCCGGATGTCGAGAAACTGGACATGATGCAGCCCCAGCCCGCGCCCATCGCGCGCGCCAGTTCCACCGATTCGGGGCGCTCGTCGACGAAGATCGCCTTGTCCAGGAAGGAATGCGCGCCCCCCGAATGGATCGAGATCTCGATATCCGCGACATCCTTCATCGCGGACCAGTGCGCATGCGCCACCCGCTCGGAATAGTAGCCCGCGGGCTTGCCGGGATAGATGCGGTTCATGTCGTAGCTGAAGGTGTCCAGCGGGTTGCCGCGCTCGGCGGCGGCAAAGGCCAGCGGGTTGACCACCGGCACCATCACCACCGCGCCCGACAGCGCCGCGGGGTCGATGCGCGCCATCGCCAGCTGGATCGCGCGGGGGCCTTCGGGCTCGTCGCCGTGGATCGCGCCGTTGACCCAGAACACCGGGCCGGGCCGGACGCCGTGGATCACCACCACGGGGATCGACACCGCCACCCCGCCGGCGAGGCCGCCGACCTCGATCGTCCCGCGCGTCATGGTCCCCGGCGCGGCGGTGGCGGTGCCGACGCGCAGGGGCTTGTCTGCCAGCGTGCTCATACGGCTTCGGCTCCGGACCTGTTGTAGGCGTCGAGCTGTTCGGGGGTGTAGACCTGCATGAACTCGATCTCGATCCCGCCGGCGTCGTTGTCCAGAAACGCCACCCAGCCTTCGGGATGCGCGTGCGAGCCGTAGACACCGCAGGCCTTGCACAGGCGCAGCTCGGCGCCCTGCGACTTCGCGTGTTCCAGCGCGGCGTCGATGTCGTCGACCTCGTAGCAGATATGGTGCAGCCCTTCGGCCCCGCGCTCCCTGATCCAGGCGGCGAAGCGGCCGTCGGGGTCGGTGGATTCGCACAGCTGGTATTCGATCCCGCCCAGATTGAAGAGCGCGACCTTGTTTCCCGATTTGGGGAAATGCGTGATCTCGGTGTCGGCGGGGACGTGCAGGAAGCGCGCATAGGCCTCCAGCGCGGCCTTGGCGTCGCGCACGGCAAAGGCCATGTGCTTGATGGACTTGACGTTGGGGTTGTCGGTCTTGACGGTCATCTCGGTCTCCGTGGGTGGCGTTTACTGGGCGGGGGTGCGGGCGTCGGTTCGGGCTTCTGCGCGGATCGCGTCGACCACGCCCGACATGCGGCGCATCGCCTCCTCGATCCGGGGCACCGGCTGGGTCATCGACATGCGCACGAAATCGTCGGTGTGATCGCCATAGATCGTGCCGGGATACATCATCACCCGGCCCTCGGCCAAAAGCCGCTCGCAGAACGCCGAGGCGCTGACACCCAGCTTCAGGCTCGACACATCGGCGTAGATGTAGAACGCACCCTGCGGTTCGGCGTAGCCCATGCCCATCGCATCGAGACCCTGCAGGATCGCGCGGCGGCGGCGGTCATATTCGGCGCGCATCTCGGCCACGCAGTCCTGCGGGCCGGTCAGCGCCGCCAGCGCGGCGTGCTGGCTCACGGCAGCGGTCGAGATCGCCAGCGCGTGATGGATCTCGGACATGGGCGTCATCAGCGCGCGCGGCCCGGCGATCCAGCCCAGCCGCCAGCCGGTCATCGCATAGGCCTTGGACACGCCCGACAGCGTGATCGTGCGCTCCTTCATTCCCGGCAGCGCGGCGATGGGCTGCACCTTGTGGTTGCCGAACACGATCTGGGCGTAGATCTCGTCCGAGATCACGATCAGATCATGCTTCGCCGCCAGCTCGGCGATCCTGCGAACCTCGTCCGGGGGGGTGACGGTGCCGGTGGGGTTGTTGGGGTTGATCATCACCAGGATGCGCGAGCGCGCGGTGATGTGCGGTTCGATCATCCCGGCGGTCAGGGTGAAGTTGGTCTCCATCCCCATCGGCACCTTGACCACGGTGGCGTCCGACAGCTCGGCCGCCTGGCCGTAGGGGTTGTAGCCGGGGCAGGGCACGATGATCTCGTCGCCCGGATCGAGCAGCGTCAGCGCGATGATGAACATCGCCTGCTGCCCGCCGGGGGTGACGATGATCTCGTCGTCGCCATAATCGGCCCCGCCCTGCGCGCGGATGCTGTCGGCGATGGCGCGGCGCAGCTCGACGATGCCCATGGGGTGGGTGTAATGCGTCGCGCCCTTGCCCAGCGCCTCCTGCCCGGCGCGGATCACATGCGCGGGCGTGTCCAGATCCGGGTCGCCGCGGCCAAGCTTGATGACATCGTCAAGCCCGTTGGCGATGTCCAGCATCCGCGTGATCAGATGCGCATCCGACAGCTTCACGCGCCTGGCAAGGCGGGGAGGGGTCGTGGTCGTCGTCATGGCTGGAAAACTCCCTGTGTCAGGCGCGCGCAAGCCCGTAGAGCGCGCTGTACTTGTCGGTGAGATACCGAAGATAAGGCTGCGGATCGAGCGTCCGCCCCGTGGCGCGGCGCAGCAGTTCGTCGCGCGCATGGCGTCGGCCGTGGCGGCAGACCTTGTCGCTCAGCCAGTCGCGCAGCGGCGTGTAGTCGGCGGCTTCGAGCGCGGTTGCGATGCCCGCGTCCTGCGTGGTCGCGGTGTCGAACAGCTGCGCGGCCATGATGTTGCCTATGGTATAGTTGCAGAACGTTCCGATCTGCCCGGAGGACCAGTGCACATCCTGCAGCACACCTTGCGCATCGTCGGGGACATCGACGCCGAGCATGGATTTCATGCCGGCATTCCACGCCTCGGGCAGGTCCGCGACATCCAGCGAGCCGTCGATCATCCGGCTTTCCAGATCAACCCGCAGCATGACGTGGAAATCATAGGTCAGCTCGTCGGCCTCGACCCGGATCAGGCTGGGGCGGGCGCGGTTGACGGCGGCGTGGAATTCCTCGGCCGAGACGTCGGCAAGCTGGTCGGGGAACGCATCGCGCAGGGCGCCGAAATGATTGCCCCAGAACGCCACGCTGCGCCCGACATGGTTTTCCCACAGCCGCGACTGCGATTCATGCGCGCCGAAGCTGACCCCCCCCACGGCATAGAGGCTGATCAGATCGGTTGCCAGCGGCGTGCGCGTGTAGTCGGGGTCGATGTTCTGTTCATAGAGCGCGTGCCCGGCTTCGTGCAGCGCGCCAAACAGCGACATCGGCATGTAGTTGCGGCTCACCCGTGTGGTGATACGCACATCGTTGCGGGTGAAGCTGATCTCGAACGGGTGCACCGTCAGATCCAGCCGCCCGCGCGACGTGTCGTAGCCGATCGCTTCCGCCATCTGCAGCGCAAAGCGCATCTGCGCGTCGGCCGGGAAGTCACGATACAGGAAATCCGACCGCGGCTGCTCCTTTTCGGCGATGGCCCGCACCAACGGCTGCATGCCCGCGCGCAGGGTGGCGAACAGGTCGCGCAGTTGTGCCGTGGTGGTGCCGGGTTCGAACCGATACATCAGCGCGTCATAGGGGTGGTCCGCGAACCCGATCGCGTGGGCCATCTCGCGGTTGATGGCGACCATCTCCTCCAGCGCGGGCGCGAAGCGCGCGAAATCGGCGTCGGCGCGGGCGTCGGCCCAGATTTCGTGCGCCGTCGATCCCAGTTCGGTCTTGCGGCGCAGCAGCTCGGTCGGGATCCGGTCGTGGTAGTCGATCGCCTCGCGCAGCTGGGCGATGATCGCGCGCTCGGGGCTGTCTTCGGGCAGGGAGGCGGTCTCGGTGTCGGCGGCGTCCAGATTGCGCCGCATCTCGTCCGAGCACAGCAGGTCACGCGCCGCCACCGCCAGCGTGGACAATTGCTTGGCGCGCGAGGCCGCGCCGCCCTTCGGCATCATCGTGCGTGCATCCCAGGACAGGATCGACCCTGCGTTGAGAAAATCGTTCACGCGCCCCGCGGTCTCCAGAAGTGCCGAATATCCCATCTGCATCCTTTCCTGCGCCGCGTGGTTCGGATCGCGCCGTCTCCGGGTTCCCGCGGCGCGGCACAGCCAGCGGGCGCTTGACACGTCGGATCGCTTGTGTATCCCATCATATCAGGAGACTGTCGACAATCTACACGTTGCAACTCAGCGACGGTTTGTCAACCTGAAACCGGCCGGTGCACGCGCGCCCGGACCGGCGCACCCAAGCAGGGAGGACGTGCGCATGCCGCGCCTGAACACCAATGAATCCACACTTGTGGAGATGGCCGTCGCGGCCCGCGTCAGCGACGCCGCCGTGCGGCCCGGGCAATACATTCCCTGGCCCGATGGCCGCGCGACGGTGCTGCCGGGCATGTTCGGCATCGCCTACAACGTGCGCTGCGGCGACCGCGCCTTCGGCTGGGCGGCGGACCATGTGGAGCCCGGCGTGTCCATCGACGATCCCGACAGCGGGCGCCACCACGCGCTGCATTACCTCAACTGCATCGGCAACGACGCGGTCGTGACCTCGGGCATGGCGGCGGGCGCGCGCGGCATCGTCATCGGTGAACACGCCCGGATCCTGGTGCAATTCGACCCGGATGCGCACGACCTGATGGCGCCGGGCGATCAGGTGCAGATCATCACCTGCGGCAACGGGCTGGCGCTGACCGATCATCCGGGCGTCGAGCTCAAGAAGATGAGCCCGCGCCTGCTGCACGCCATGAACATCACCGAACGCGGGGGGCGGCTGCATGTGCCCGTGGCAATGGAACTGCCGATCCGCATCATGGGGTCGGGGGCCGAGTTGAACAGCGAATATGTCGATCAGGACCTGATGTCGGGTGACCGCGCGCTGATGGCCGAACTGGGCATCGATCAGATGCGGCTGGGCGATCTGATCGCGATTCGCCATGCCGACCACCATTATGGCCGGTCCTACCGCACCGGCGCGGTCAGCATCGCGCTGTGCATCCACGGCGATTCGGTGATGAACGGGCACGGCCCGGGCATTCTGACGCTGATGACCGCGCGCGGCGGCGAGATCGATTTCAGCATCGATCCGGCCGCGAATATCGCCACCTGCCTGCAACTGGAGGTCTGAGCCATGACCATTGCAACCAACGCCGCCGATCTTGTCACCGTCTCGGTTGCCGGGCAGGCTGCCAATCCGTCGATGACCGGCCTGCCGGCCGAGCCCTACCGGCTGACCGCTGACGGCACGCCCTTCCTGTGGCCGACCTTTGGCGGCATCGTCTACAACGTCACCGTGGGCGACCCGGCCTTCGGCTGGACGGGCGACTGCGTGCACCCGTCGGTGAGCATTTCGCACGCGCAGGCCGACAAGAACCGCGCGCTCAACGTGTTTTCCTGCGTGGGCAACGACGCGATGGTGGTTTCCGGGGCGGCCAAGGGCGCACGCGGGGTGGTCACCGGGAAATCGGGGCGGTTCTCGGATCAGGTCATCATCCATTTCGACGTCGAGACCCGGCGCAGCATCGCCATCGGCGACACGATCGTGGTGCGGGCCGAAGGGGTGGGCATGGCGCTGCCCGACTGCCCCGATGTGGCGTGCAAGTCGCTGTCGCCGAAGGTCTTTGACCTGCTGCCCAAGCGGCTGGAAGACGGGGTGCTCAAGCTGGGCGTGGCCGGCGTGGTGCCGGCGCATTTCGTGGGCGCGGGGCTGGGGCTGACCTCGGAAGGGGGCTCGCTGCACATCCAGTCGACCGACCGCGCGGTGCTGGCCGAACTGGGGCTGGACGCGCTGCGGCTGGGCGATCTGGTCGCGATCGAGGACACCGACAGCCGCTACAACCACGGCTATCTGCGCGGTGCGCTGTCGATCGGCATCGTCGGGCAGACCGATGGGCCGCGCCCCGGCTACGGCCCCGGCATGACCGTGGTGCTGACCGCGCCGGGCGGGCAGCTGGGCTGGTTCAGGGACGCATCGGCAAACATCGCCGACCTGCTGGAGCTCAAGGCATGAGCGCCCCCATCGCCATGACGCGCGTCGACCAGGGCGCACTGCGCGCGCTGGTGGCCGAGGCGTTCGAGAAACTGGGCCTGACGCCCGAGGATGCGGGCATCTTCGCCGACGCGCTGATCTTTTCCGAACTGCGCTTTCATCCCGGGCAGGGGCAGGGCGTGTCGCGCCTGCGCCGCTATCAGCACCGCATCACCAATGGCGAGGTCGCGCCGCGCGCCGACTGGAGCATCGTCAAGGAAGGCCCCGCGCTGGCGCTTGTCGATGCGCATAACGGCATCGGCACCGTGGCGGCGGCCAAGGCGATGCGGCTGGCCATCGCCAAGGCCAAGGCCGGCGGGATCGGCACCGTGCTGGTGCGCAACTCCACGCATTACGGCTCAAGCGCGGTGCACGCCGCGCAGGCGCTCGACCACGGCTGCATCGGCATCGCCTACACCAATGCCGGGCCCGAAATGGCGCCCTGGGGCGGACGCGAAGGCGCGGTCGGCACCAACCCCTGGTCCATCGCCGCGCCCACCGACAAGGGCTTTCCGGCGGTGCTGGACATCGCCATCACCACCGCCGGCAAGGGCATGATGAACTGGTATCTGCGCGAAGGCCGCAAGATGCCGCTCGACTGGGCGCTGACGCCGGACGGGCATGAAACCGACGACCCGGCCGCCGCCATGAAGGGCCCGCTGCTGGGCATCGGCGGGCACAAGGGCTACGGGCTGGCCTTCATGACCGACGTGCTGACCGGCGTGCTGGCGGGCGGCGGCTTCGGGCTCACACCCTATGCCGACCCGAGGCGGCTGGACGTGTCGCACAGCTTCACCGCCATCGACATCGAATGGTTCATGGAGCTGCCCGAGTTCGAGGCGCGCATGGGCCAGTTCGCCGACATGGTCAAGTCACGCGCGCTGCGCCCCGGCGTCGACGAGATCCTGATCCCCGGCGAGCAGGAGGCCCGCCGCACCGCCGCCAAATCGCGCGACGGCGTGCCGCTCGATGATGCGGTGCTGGCCGATCTGCTGGCGCTGCGCACCGAGCTGGGGCTGACCACCGCGCTCGATCCGCTCGGCCCGTGGGAGGGTCCGCTGCCATGACCGCGCTCGCCCCGCTCTCGGCCGACTGGCATACGGCGGCGCGCGAGCGGCTGCGCGCGCGGGCGCAGGCGGCGGGGCTCGACGGGCTTCTGATGCTGCGGGTGTCGAACCTTGCCTATGCCACGGGGCTGTTCCTGTCGGCGAATGAGCGCCCGATGGGCCTGTGGCTGCCGGTCGAGGGCGACCCGGTGCTGTTCATGCCCGACCTCGAGCGCGAGAACGTCGAGACCGGGCCCATCGCCGAAATCCGGCTTTACGATGAATTCCCCGGCGAGACCCCGCCCGTGCTGTGGATGCTTGATGAGATCGGCCCGCATGCGGTGGGGATCGACGCGCTGGACGCGGCGCTGCTGGACGCGGTGCGCGCGCGCGCCTCGGCGCTGGAGCTGCGCGACCACGTCATGGAGGAGCGCTTCGTCAAGACGCCCGAGGAGCTGGCGCTGACGCGCGCCGCCGCGGGCTTTGCCGACGCGTTCCTGCACCGGCTGCACGCGGCGGGCGGCGACATCATCGCGCAGGGCGGCACCGAACAGGACCTGATGGCCGACGCGATGGCGCACGCCCGGTCCGCGCTGATGGCGGCGCATGGCGCGGCGTTCGCCGGCACGCCGATGGGCATCACCGCGTCGGTGCATTCCGGCCCGCGCGCGGCGCTGCCGCATGGCGCGGTGCTGCGCCGGGTGCCGCAGCCGGGCGAGACGCTGATCGCCGGCATCGGCGCCAGCCTCGGCGGCTATCACGCCGAAAGCGGGGCGACCTTCACGCTGGGCGCGCCATCGGCCGAACAGGCGCGGATCATGGCGGCGATGACCGCGTGCAACGCCGCCGCCGCCAGCACCGCCCGCCCCGGCGCGCGCTGCGACGCGGTCAACACCGCCGCGCTGGAGGAGTTGCGCACCGCCGGGCTGGCCGACGCCATCCGCCACCGGATCGGCCACGGCATGGGGCTTGAAGGCCACGAGGCGCCGTGGCTCGCGCCCGGCGACGCAACCCGCGTCGCGGCCGGGATGGTGTTTTCGAACGAACCCGGCGTCTATCGCCCCGGGATCGACGGCTACCGCACCATCAACACCATGATCGTCACCGACACCGGCTGCGAGGTGCCATCGCGCTTTCAGGCCGATTGCCCCGCCGAGACGCGCATCATCCCTCTTTGACCCCTTCGCACAGGAGCCATCCATGCCCGAACCCGCCGCCTGGAAATATCAGAAGATCACCAAGCCGATGTTCGACACGCCCGCGCCCCCGCCGCGGCTGTTTCTGGGCCGGGTGCTGCCCTGCACGGATGCGGGCGTGACCGAGGACGGCTTCGTGCTGGTCGAAGACGGCAAGATCGCGGCCGTGGGGCCGCGGGACGACATGCCCCCCGCGCCTGCGGACTGCGAGACGATCGACACCGGCGGAAAGACCATCATGCCCGGCATGATGAACAGCCACGCGCATCTGAGCTGGGACGGCATCCACGAACTGTCGCAGCAGTCGATGTTCGACGCACCGGAAATCCGCGCCTACAAGGCCGCCGGCAACATGCTGAAATCGCTGCGCGCGGGCATCACGCTGGTCCGCGATCTGGGGGTGCATGACGCGAACCTGTTCACCAAGCAGGCGGTGGCGCAAGGGATCTTTCCGGGGCCGCGGCTGCTGGTCTCGGGCGCCGCGATCATCCAGACCGGCGGGCACACCTATTGGGTGTGTCGCGAAGCGAGCGGCGCCGACGAGATGCGCCGCGCGGTGCGCGAGCAGGTGAAGGGCGGCGCGGACCTGATCAAGATCATGGCCTGCCACGACACGCTGGAATTCACCGATGCCGAGCTTGAGGCGGTCATCGACGAAGCCCACCGCAACCGCCTGCCGATCACCGCGCATGCGACCTATGACGCCTGCATCGCGCGCGTGGCCGAGGCCGGGATCGATTGCGTGGAACACGGCGGGTCGATGACGGATGCGACGATCCAGACCCTGCTGGACCGCAAGATCCCCATCGTGACCACCTTCTCGGCGCTGGTGATCCAGGCCAACGCCGAGATCGCGCGCGCCTTCGGCATCCCCGAATGGAAGATCGCCGAACGCCAGCGCGCGGTGGCCGACAAGACCCGGTTCGACGGGCTGGTGCGCGCGGCAAGGGCGGGCGTGCCCATCGTCTTCGGCACCGATGCCGGCAGCCCGGCGGTGGAGCATGACCAGATCGTCCCCGAACTGGAATTCATGGTCGAGGTGGGCGTCTGCCCCGACACCATGGACGCGCTGCGCGCCATCACCCGGCGCGCGGCGGTGCTCAACGGGTTCGGGGACCGGCTGGGCACGCTGGAACCCGGCAAGCTTGCCGATCTGATCGTCGTCGACGGCAAGCCCGATCAGGACCTGGGCGGGCTGCGCCGGGTGGAGATGACCTTCATCGACGGGCGGAGGATGCACTGACCATGACCGAACACTCGCTGCTGCTGTCGCGGATCGCTCCGCGCATCACCGAAGAAGACGGTGCCTTTCGCTCGAAGATGCTCGGCATCGCCGCCGGGCTGGACGAGGTGATCGCGCTGGGCCGGGGCGACCCGGATTTCCACACCCCCAAGCACATCGCCGAGGCCGCGAAGGCCGCCATCGACGACAACCAGCACCACTACACCGGCCCCACCGGCCTGCCCGCGCTGCGCGAGGCCATCGCCGCGAACCTGCGCGCGGAATACGGGCTGGACTACACCGCCGACGAGATCATCGTCACCGCCGGCGTGCAGGAATCGATCATGCTGTGCATGCTCGCGTTGGTGCAGCCCGGCGACGAGGTTCTGATCACCTCGCCGCGCTTCACCACCTATGACACGGCGGTGACGCTGTGCGGGGGCACCCCGGTGCCTGTGCCGACGTTCGAAAAGGACGATTTCGCGCTTGACGTGGCCGAGATCGAAAAGCGCATCACCCCGCGCACGCGGATGTTCGTGCTGGTCTCGCCCAACAACCCCACCGGCGCGGTCACGCCTCCGGACGTGATCCGCCAGATCGCGGAATTGGCCGAAAAGCACGACATCGTCATCATCGCCGACGAGATCTACGCCAGGCTGATCTACCCCCCGCACGAACACCTCAGCTTCGCCACCCTGCCGGGGATGAAGGGGCGCACGATCACGCTCAACGGGTTCTCCAAGACCTACGCCATGACCGGCTGGCGCGTGGGCTACATGGCCGCGCCGCGCGACGTCGTCGACAAGCTGACCGAACCGCGCCACACGCTGTCGATCAACACCTGCACCGTCTCGCAGCACGCGGCGCTGGCGGCGCTGACCGGCCCGCAGGACGACATGCAGGCGATGTATGACGCCTATGCCGAACGCCGAGCGTGGCTGATGGACGCGCTGACCGAGGCCGGGCTGAGCTACGGCGCGCCGGGCGGGGCGTTCTACATCTATACCAACATCTCCAGCACCGGCATGTCGGCGCCCGAGTTCTGCGAGGGGCTCTTGCGCGAAACCGGAGTGATGGTGTTCCCCGGCACCATGTTCGGCGACGACAGTGCCGATTACATCCGCATCAGCTACCTGCAGCCGCTGCCGCTGATCCGCGAGGCGATGGCCCGGATCAAGCGCTTCATCGACACCCGGAAAGGCGCCGCATGACCCCCGATCCGAAGGAAAAATTCGTCGGCATCCAGATCAGCCCGATCAGCTTCATCGACGAGGGCGTGGACGCGGTGCTGGACACGTTGCAGAACCGCGTCGGCGTCAACGTGCTGATGCTGGGCACGGTGTCGTGGCTTGGGCTGAAGACCGGGCGCTCGATCAGCCATGAGCTCGACGGCTGGCCCGACCACGGCGTGCCGGAGCCGTTCTCGATGATGGGCGGGGCCTATTACACCCCCGATCCGCGCTATTTCCAGAACACCCTGATCAAGGATTTCCGCGCCAGGGACCCGGAATTCGAGGGCAAGGACATCCTGGAGATGGTGATCCCCGCCGCGCATGCGCGCGGGATGCAGGTCTATGTCGAACTGATGGAGCCGTTCTTCAAATACGCGGGCCACGGGTCGGTGAACTCCATCGACATCCCCAACCTTGCCCAGTGCCTGGAGATCGACGTCTACGGCCGGCACAAGGACGAGCCCAGCACATCGAACCCCGATTACCGGCGCTGGATCCACGGCATCATCGAGGACCAGGTCCGCAACCACGACATCGACGGCATCATGTGGTGCAACGAGCGCAACTCGCCGCTCGATCAGATGATGCAGGGGCAGGCGCCGGGGGATTTCTCGGACGCCGCGCGGGCCGAGGCCACCGCCCGCGGCATCGACGTCGAAGCCTGCCGCCGCGCACTGATCGAGATGCACCGCTTCTTCCAGGCCGCCCGCGCGGGCGAAGACTTCGACGACGGCGCCTTCATCACCTTCGTGCGGATGCTGCTCAAGCACCCCGAGGTGCTGATCTGGGAACGCTTCTGGCTGGAGCGCAACAAGGATCTGGACCGTGAACTCTACGGCATGGTCAAGTGGTGCAAGCCCAACCTGCCCTTCGGGCTGAACGTCTGGAACCGCAACCATTTCAACCTGTTCCGCCGCGCGCAATGGCCGTGGGAGGAGCAGACCATGTATGCCGACTGGGTGAAGCCGATCACCTATCAGCACCAGTCGGGCGAGATCTGGCACAAGGAGTTCGGCTTCTTCCACAAGACCATCCTGCGCGATTTCGACCCCGGCACGGCGGCGGCGGTGATGCAGGGGATCCTCGGGCTGAACGAGGCACCGCTCGACCAGGTGATCCAGACAGGGATGGACCCCGACACCTATGTCCACGGCCAGTGCGCCGACGCGCTGCGCGGCGTGCATGGCCGCGCCAAGGTGTTCATGGGGCTGGGGATCGACGCCCCGCGCGTGCGCGCCGATCAGGCGAAATGCACGCCCGATATCGCCTATCGCTCGGTCATGGCGACGTATCGTGCGGGCGGGCACGGGGTGGTGCTGTCGCCCAACTACGCCTCGATGCACCTGACCAATCTGGACGGGGTGGCAAAGGCGCTGACCGAACTGGGGCTGAAGACATGAGCCTCAAGCTGCTGGTGCAGGGCGGCGCGGTGCTGCTGCCCGACGGTCTGCACCGTGTCGATCTGGGTGTGGCGGCGGACGGGACGGTTGCGGGGCTCTACACGCCCGGCACCGCGCCCGAGGCGTCCGAGGTCATCGACGCCACCGGGTTGCAGGTGCTGCCCGGCATCGTGGACATCCATTTCCACGTCCGCGCGCCCGCCTATCCCGAACGCGGCACGGTGCAATCCGAGACCCGCGCGGCGGCGGCGGGCGGGGTGACGACAATCTTCGAGATGCCGATCTCGAAGCCCTGCTGCGCCAGCCCGGAGGAACTGATCCGCCGGCGCGCGCATTTCGCCGAAAATGCGGTAGTGGATTTCGGGCTCTATGTCGCGCCCGGTGACCTGACCGAGGCCAGCCGCGACGCGATGCTGGCCGAGGGCGCGATCGCCTTCAAGATCTTCACCACGCCCGCGCCGCCGGGGCGCGCGGACGAGTTCGACGGCCTCGCGCTGCCCGGGGCGGCCGAGCAGCTGCGCGCGCTGGAACTGGCGGCAGCGAGCGACCGGCCCATCGTGGTGCACGCCGAAGACGCCGCGCTGCTGGCGCATTTCGGCGCGCGGGCCGAGGCGCTCGACCCGGCCGACGCCGCCACCCACAACGCCAGCCGCCCGGCGATCTGCGAGGCGGTGTCCGTCGCGCAGCTTCTGACCATGAACATCACCGCGCGCGCGCGGCTGCACATCGCCCATGTCACCAGCGCGGCGACGGTGCAGGTGCTGCGCGCCTTCGCCGGCACCTCGGACTTCACCGCCGAGACCTGCCCCCAATACCTGTTCGCCACCGAAGCCGACGTGGCCCGCGCCGGGGTCTTCGGCAAGGTCAACCCGCCCATTCGCGCGCAGGCCGATCAGGACGCGCTGTGGCAGGCCATCGCCGACGGGGTCATCACCCATGTCACCACCGACCACGCACCCTTCGCGCGCGCCGAAAAGGCCGCGTCGATCGGCAATTTCCCCGCTGCCCCGCCCGGCGCGCCGGGGATCGAGTTCATGCTGCCCGCGATGCTGGACGCGGTGGCGGCGGGACGGCTGAGCCTGAAGCGCGCGCATGACCTGCTGTGCGCGAACGGGGCGCGGCGCTACGGGATCTGGCCGCGCAAGGGCGCGCTGCTGCCCGGAAGCGACGCCGACATCACGCTTGTGGACCCTGCGGCCGAAACCGTGATCGCCGCCGACACGCTGCACACCCATGCCCGCGACTGCGCGCAGCTGTTCGAGGGCCGCCATCTGCGCGGCAAGGTGGTGCGCACCATCCTTGCCGGGCGCACCGTGTTCGCCGACGGCACGGTCACCGGCACCCCCGGCACCGGGCGCCACATCCGCCCGCCCGCATGACGCCCCCCCCGCCCGCCGAGACCATGCAGCCGGCCGACACGCGCAGCTGGCGCGCCGGGCTGGCGGTGCTGGGGCGGGTGCTGCGGCTGGCGCGGGCCACCCCGTGGCAAGCAGCGGGCGCGCTGGTGGCGACGGTTGCGGCGGTGGGGATGCAGCTGCTGATCCCGCTTCTGCTGGGCCGCGCGGTCGACCAGACGCAGGCGCTGGTCACCGATGCCGACGCCGCGCGCTCTGCGCTGATGGCGACGGCGGCGCTGGTGCTGCTGGTGTCGGTGCTGCGCGGGGCCTTCACGACGGTCCAGAACTACTGGGCCGAGGCCGTCGGCCACACCATCGGCCACCAGCTTCGGTTGCAGGTCTATGCCAAGGTGCAGACGCTGTCCTTCGGGTTCCATGACCGCGTGCATTCGGGCGATCTGATCACGCTGGGGATGCTGGACCTCGAAGGCGTGCGGATGTTCTTTTCCACCGGTGTGGTGCGGATGGTGCTGCTGTCGATGCTGCTGGGGATCGGCGCGTGGCTGTTGCTGTCCACCGATCTGGCGCTGGGGCTGCTGGCGCTGAGCTTCGTGCCCTTCGTGGCGTGGCGGTCGTCGGTGTCGCAGCTGCGCCTGCGCGGCACCTGGCTGGAACTGCAGCAGCGGCTGTCGGTGCTCTCGCGCGTGATGGAGGAGAACCTCGCCGGCATCCGCGTGGTGCGCGCCTTCGCCGCGCAGGCGCATGAGATGGGGCGCTTCCGCAAGGCCTCGACCGACGCGCTGGAGCTCGCGCATGAGCGCGTGCAGATCCGGGTGCGCAACACCTCGGCGATGACGTTTTCGTTTCTGGTGGCAATGGGGCTGGTGCTGTGGGTCGGCGCCGGCAAGGTGGCGGCGGGCGAGATCACGGTCGGCACGCTGGCCACGTTCCTGACCTTCATGACCATCCTGCAGATGCCGGTGCGCCAACTGGGCATGCTGGTCAACTCGTTCGCGCGCACGGCCACCTGCGGGGGGCGGCTGTTCGCGCTGCTCGATCTGGAGCCCGCGGTGCGCGATGCGCCGGGTGCGCAGCCGCTGCGGATCACCGACGGCACGCTGCGCTTCGAAAACGTCGATTTCACCTATCCCGGCGCGGGCGACACGCGGCAGCTGTCGCAGGTCAGCTTTACCGCCAGGCGCGGCCAGATCATCGGGCTGATGGGCGCGCCCGGCAGCGGCAAGTCCACGCTCGCGCATCTGATCGCGCGGTTCTACGATGTCACCGGCGGGCGGATCACCATCGACGGGCAGGACATCCGCGACGTCACGCTGGGCTCGTTGCGGCGCGCGGTGGCGGTGGTGCAGCAGGACGTGTTCCTGTTCACCACCACGCTGGAGAACAACATCGCCTATGGCGCCCCCTGGGCGGCGCGCCCGCAGATCGCGCGTGCAGGCGCGGCGGCGCAGATGCACGGCTTCATCGAGACCCTGCCCGACGGCTACGGCACCGTGGTGGGCGAGCGCGGCGCGTCGCTGTCGGGCGGGCAGCGCCAGCGCATGTCGATCGCGCGCACGCTGATGCTGGACCCGGCGGTGCTGATCTTCGATGACAGCACCGCCGCCATCGACGCCCGGACCGAAGACGCGATCCTCGACGAGATCCGCGCCCGCGCCGACGCGCGCGTGACGCTGGTCATCGCCCACCGGCTGAGCTCGTTGCGCCATGCCGACCGGATCCTGTTCCTTGAACGCGGCCGGATCGTCGAGGATGGCAGCCACGAGGAGCTTCTCGCGCGCGGCGGGCGCTACGCCGCGCTGCATGATCTGCAGACCATGACCCCGGAGGCGAAGTCCCCCTGATGGCCGAGGAACTCGAGGTCGAACGCAACGATGTCCGCGACGATGGCCGCCGCCCGCCGCGCGCGGTGGTGGGCTCGCATCTGGTCGACGAGGAGATGTTCGGCACCGTCTTCGACCGCGGCGTGGCGGCGCGCATCTGGGATTTCGTGCGCCCCTATGGCCGGTCGGTGGCGGTGTCGGTGGCGGCGGTGCTGGTGTTTTCGGGCACGCAGCTGCTGATCCCGCTGATCATCCGTTACGCCATCGACAACGGGCTGGAGCCCACTGACGCCTCGCGCGCGGCGCTGCATCTGGCGATGGCGGGCTTCGCGCTGGTGATCGCGGTGAACTATGCCGCCAGCTACCTGCAGGAAAGCGTCGTTGGCCGCGTCGCCGAAAACGTGCTGTTCGACATCCGCAGCGCCATGTTCGACCATCTGCAGCATGTGTCGCTGTCCTTCATGGACAAGACCGAGGTCGGCCGGCTGATGAGCCGCCTGCAGGGCGACGTCAACGCGATGCAGGAGTTTCTGGAAACCTCGGTGCTGTCGGTGGGCGATCTGGTGCTGCTGGTGGGCATCGTGGTGCTGATGCTGTGGCTGGACTGGCAGCTGGGGCTTCTGACGCTGTCGGTGCTGCCGGTGCTGGCGATCGTGCGCACGCTGTGGTTGCCGCGCGCGCGCGCCGCGTTCATGGCCGCGCACACCGCCAATTCGGTGACCAACGGCGCGCTGGCCGAGGCGATTCACGGTGTGCGCACCGTGCAGGCGCTGGACCGCGAAGCGGTGAATTACGACCTGTTCGCCGATCGCGCCGACACCAACCTTGCCGCGCAGCTGCGTGCATCGCGCATTGCGCAGGTGATGGTGCCGCTGGTGGACACGCTGACCGGGATCGCGATGGCGGTGGTGGTGGTGGTGGGCGGCGCGATGGTGCTGGAGCGCACGCTCGATCTGGGCGTGATGGTGGCGTTCCTGTTCTACATCCAGCGGTTCTTCGACCCGATCCGGTCGCTGACCATCCAGTATGCGGTGATGCAGCGCGCGATGGCCTCGGGGCAGCGGCTGATCGCGGTGCTCGACGTGCCGGTGACGGTGCGCGACGCGCCCGGCGCCATCGACATCGCCGAAGCGGGCGACGGGTCGGTGGAGTTCCGCGATGTGACCTTCGGCTACGACCCCGCGCACCCGGTGCTGCGCAATGTCAGCTTGCGGGTGGAGCCCGGGCAGACCGTGGCGCTGGTGGGGCCGACCGGGTCGGGCAAATCCAGTGCGATGGCGCTGGTGCACCGCTTCTATGACGTGCAGGCGGGCGCGGTGCTGGTGGGCGGGCATGATGTGCGCGACGTGACGCAGGCCTCGCTCGGCCGCCATATCGCGATGGTGCTGCAGGAGCCGTTCCTGTTCACCGGCACCGTGGCCGAGAACATCCGCTACAACACCGCCCATGCCACCCGCGCCGATATCGAGGCGGCGGCCCGCGCGGTGGGCGCGCACGACTTCATCGCCGCGCTGCCTGATGGCTACGACACCATGCTCGGCGAACGCGGCGGCGCGCTGTCGCTGGGCCAGCGGCAACTGCTGAGCTTTGCGCGCGCGCTGGTCGCCGATGCCCGGATCCTGGTGCTGGACGAGGCCACCGCCAGCATTGACAGCCACACCGAGGCGCAGATCCAGCGCGCGCTCAAGCGGCTGCTCGAGGGGCGCACCGGGCTGGTGATCGCGCACCGTCTGGCCACCATCCGCGAGGCCGACCAGATCATCGTGCTGCGCGACGGTCAGATCGCCGAAGCCGGCGACCACACCACGCTGATCGCGCAGCAAGGGCTCTATGCACGGCTCGCGGCCAGCGGCGGCGGATCGTTCGACGATCTTCGGGAGCCATGAGCCCGGACCCCTCGGGGAATGGGAACGCCGGCCAACGTGCAGGCGGCGCTCTTGGGCTGCCTGCTGCCGGGCCTGTTCCGCTGCATCGACATGGGCGGCCCTTATCGCTCGATCCACTGGCAGAGCCTGATCCTGATCGTCGGCATGCTGCCCTTCGGAGCATCGCAGTGCGGGTTTCGAGACTGAGCCGCGCCGTGCGGCTGGTTCTCGACAACGAGGGGCAGCACGCGTCGCGCAGGCGGGCGGTGACGTCGATTGCGGCGAAGATCGGCTGCACGCCGCAGACGCTGAACGACCCGGTCCCCCAGGTTCAGTGGCAAACAACCGAGCTTCAGGTCTCGTTTTGGAAATTGTGGAAATTGCACAACATCAGGCCGATCGCGCGAGTTGTGAGACGTCAAGGGCTTCCAAGATGGACAGTCGCTCCGGCTTGGTTCGAATGGTTCGCTGAAGGGCCGCTCCCCGTTCGAGAGCTTACGCATCCGGGGCTGAAATGATCCCCCGGGGGCTGTTGAAAAAGTTGCCTGAGGCCATCTTTGGTATTGTTTGGGCTGGGCGTAATTTAATGCTCGAACAGAGCAGCATCATGATGGATATCGCCAGGTTCTTCAGGTTCATGGCGATGGCAGTCAGGGGGGCCTGGATTTTCATGTTTTCGAGGCCTGTGCGGATAGATCTGGCAAGTCCGTGGAGCGGTTTGGCGGTTCC